>Ga0209080_1000196_pt1 | contig 47319 bp, 48 predicted proteins | sample JNZ110809AmetaG_FD_184123 | JGI IMG/M metagenome (GOLD analysis project Ga0209080, IMG submission 184123) | Hot spring microbial communities from Jinze hot spring, China to study Microbial Dark Matter (Phase II) - JNZ 110809A (SPAdes) (version 3) ...
CCTAAATCGTTAAGTATCTCTATTACTTTATCATATAGTCTTGAGGGAATAACGCCTAGCACTTCATCACCATCTATTCTCGCGTTAACGTAACTAAGTATTAACTCAGACAGAGTCTCCTTAGTTGTTGAATCACTATCAACTATTACTACGTGTAATCTCTTATTATTCAATTCGTAAGTGTTTACAGTCACTCGTTTTTCTAAATACATATTCTTAACTAAGTCTGAGAGCCTCTTAGGGCGATGATTATTTATATCTTCCCTAATTTTCCTCAACTTATAAAGGAATTCTCTCCCTCTAGCTGTGAGTACGTAAAACTTCTTCCCATTAATGCAAACCTCAGATATTAAGTTCTTTTTTAATAGAAAATCTAAGTACTTCTCTAGAGACTTTGAGTTTAGGTTTGAAGCATAGAGAATCCTAGTCTTCAAAGACCTACCCTTACTTTCCATATGATTGAGGATCCTGTAGATTATCTCATAAGATACTAAACTCTCTCTATCCTCATTATAAGCAGACATTGTCAAACCACTACCAGTATATACTTACAAAACTTATAAATATTATGTATTAGGTATACATAATATTTAAAGATCGAGTTTTTGATTTTTGCTATGTTAACTTCATCTACCTGATCAATTAACTAGTTTATTTTTAATTTAATTAATTAGCTTTTAAACTTGTAAAGCATGATCTCAATATTTCTAGTATTTCAGAAGGTTAATTAATGTCTTTACAACCTGAAAGCCTGTTCTTTAGGCGGGGGATGGTATGGTAAGGTTTATAAGCTATCCTCTATATATCGAGAAAACGAGAACCATATTCCCGAATCCCACACTATGCGGGATAGGGGTAACGCGCCTGAGACCGGGCGCGGAGCTGAACCCAGCAGAAGCCGGGAATGTAGCTCTAAACCTCCCCGAAACCCTCGCACTTCAGAGCGGGGAGGAGGTCAGATCTAGGAGTCTTTCTTCGAAACCAATTAAAGATTATATTATGATAAGTCGTAATATAGTGCTGCAGTCATTACGGCTAGCAAGTAAGCTAGTATCGTTGAGAATATTATTATTCCGATGTATGTGTTAAGCAGTATCGTGTACATGCCGGTTATAGAGAGTGCGTAGCTCATTATAGCTATTCTCAATACTGCTTGCTTAGGTGTTAAGCTTCTCGTCACCTTCATTAAGGCTCTCAGTAGCTTATTATTCTTTAACCTCCTATAACTCACGAATTTACTTACTTCTTGCTTGCCTAACTCGGTAAGTGAATAGTATGTGGTGTCGCTCCCTGCAGACTTCTTTAGTAGTCCGAGACACCCTTCTTTCTTACAACAGAAGAGTTCTAAGTGTTCAGAGAGTGTCTGCTCAGAAGTCTTAAGGATTTTTGCGAGCTTCCTAACATCTACCTTATCAGAATCTGTGAGTGCTAGAATTAACATGACGTCGTGAACGTATTTGAAAGTAACTAAGTTCCTCGCCATAGCGTTGAAGTTGTTCGTGCTTAGACTAGTCTGCTGGAGTCCCCTAAACTCACTATCTGTTATGATCTTCAGCAACTTCTCAATAAACTCACTACCTAACGGAGTGAGTTTATACCCGCCATCATTTGTTCTCTCAACGAGTTCTTTACTAGTCAGCTTGTTGAGTGCGTCATAAACAGTCTTGAGCTTCATGTTGAGAGCTTGCGCGATTTCTCTGGCTGTAAGATTTTTTCTAGAGCTACTCAAGTATAATATGATCTCTAACTGAGCCGTAGACTTAGCAAAGTCTAGCATAGTATCTAGTTCTTTTATGAGCTCTATCTTCTTATGCATTAGCTCTCTGTCACTCACGTAAGTAGAATACATCTAAACCACCTAATTATGGTCTGTTAAGTCTCCTGCGACCGATAAAGACTTCCCTAAAAGATCACTTAATCTTAAGGAAGTCTTAGAAAGATGTCTTAAGAGAATCTTGAGTTTAGCCGGTTCAGCAACGTATGCCTGAGAAATCTTGAGTGTGAGCCACAAGAAACCGCCCTCGACCAAGGGGACGCCAACATACACCCACCTAAACCCGCTCTTATACATCAACATAATAAACCCTGCTCTAGAAGGAATTAGCGAGACGTGCTCAGTAAAAGAGAGGAGGTCTTTACTACCCTCAATAAACCCAAGAACATAACCTCTTGAAGCGAGACAAGCATCAACGAAAACCCTCCCGTCAACGAGGAGACTCAGCAACTCTCTCACAACATCCATCCAGACACCAAGTAAGACAGATACTTGATTCTTTTTAAGTAATAAGCGAAGACTCGACGACTAGTCGACACTCCGAAACAAAACAATAGAGAAGCAAGTGACAGAACACTGAAAACACACCTCAAAAGAGAAGATCGGAGAACCGCAGTATAAGAAACAAACCTTTTAAAAAGACGTCGCCGCCCTCAATCACGAGGTGACTCAAAACGCGCCTAGTCCGAAACTCCAGGAAAACCAAGAAAGGAATAACCGGGATAGAAGCAGCTATAGTCATGATAGCCTTCGTAGTAGTCGCGGCAGCACTAGCCTTTGTAGTACTAAACATGGGCATGTTCACAACCCAGAGAGCAAGAGAAACAATAAACACAGGACTAGCACATGCCTCCTCAGTACTAGAAGTAGACGGCTCAATAACCGCGCTAGTCAACAGCAACGGGAACGGTGTAGAACTAATCAGCATACCTTTAAGACTAGCGCCAGGAAAAGACAACATAGACTTAAACCCAGAGAAGCTAACTGTAGCACTCTTCGTAACTGGCACCACAAGCTTAGCTTATGAAAACATATACTCTAAGGTGATGAGCGGAAGTGACTTCAGCCTAAGTAGTCTTAACACGACGATTGAAGCCGGTAGCAGTCCAAATGCAACCATGGTATTCGTCATAGAGAGGGTTGAGGACACCGTATTATCTTATGGTGAAAAAGTCCTCTTGATTATCAAGTTCCCCGAGGGCTCACACCCAGCACCATACGACAACATAAGAGTCGAGATTAGAACTCCTGATGGTGCTCCACTGACTGTTGAGAGAGTTGTCCCAGCTATACTGCCCTCAGGACAGGCAGTAAGTCTAGGGTGAGGTGTTTTAATTGGTTCAATACCTTGAAGTTCAATCTTTCTTTTTTGGTAGAAAGTCTTCTCGTCATAATACTCTCCCGTATCCTGTTCTCGTAATCACGCTCATTTCGCTTGCTTCAGTTGTTTTCATCGTCTACTTGATTTGGGTTTTGTTTAACGAGGGCTTCTACTACTCTCTCTACTTGTTAATACCTCTCTACATATCTACTCATTTTTTCCTCGTAGGCGTTAAGTCTCTTCTCAAGGGGTGGTCGTGATTGGGTGTGTTGACTCCATGTGGTTATGTGATTGCTTCCTGTGTAGGGTCTTTGTTAAGCCTATACTTAAGAAGTTTTGTCGAGGTGGGGTGAGGCCCGTGGTTGAGTCAGGAGTAGATAATAGGGTGTTAGAAGAAGATTCTAAGAAAGAGTTATCTCAGCTAGTCAAGGCTTTAAGAGAGGCAGTTATAGAGTTGAGAGAGACTTTAGGAGAGCTAGGTAATCCTCTGACTCAAGCCGTCACTGCCAGCAATTCTGAAGAAGTGATTAGTGCTTCAGGCAAGACTGAAGGTAGTGCTGAAGGGGATGACGTGAGGGAGAACGTCCCTACTGAGAAAGAGAAGTCTGTTCCGAGTCTTCTCGAGGTTAGGGGAGCTGTTAAGAAGGCCGGTGTTGAAGGTAAGCAAGCGAATATGAAGAATCTCGTCAAGTTCATGCGCCTAGTTAATCTAATGCTGGACAAAATTGACAAAGATATGCTGATGTACTACATAACGTTCATGAATAAGCTCAAGCTCGTGAAAAACGAGGAACTAGAACTGCTGAAGGCCGTCATAGACTTAGTAGATGAGGCTAGGAAAAGGAGTTTAAGTGTTGAGGAGCAAATAGCTCTGTTTAGTGTGATAGCTGAAAACTTTGGTTTTAGAGATGAGGTAGTAGACAGCGAGTTAATGACTTACGTGCTGAAGCTGATAGTTAGTAGGTAGTCTTAGCGAGGCATCATAGAGCTTGAGTCGCGGGATGCCAGAGCATGGGGTCCTCCGCAGTAATAGTGCATGGGTTGCTCACGATCGTCGGCGTCATCCTAGCCACGGTATTCGGCGCGTTCATAGTTACTAGAATAAACTACGTGAATAACGCTCTCTCGTCAATCCTGAATTCCAAGTTGCAAGAACTTCAGGTAGACGTCAAGATAATAACAGGTTTTTATAACTCTAGCGAGTCTATGTACGTCATATACGTGAAGAATGTCGGTACGCTAAACATACCGTTGAGTCAACTTTACGGCAGAACAGAACTTTATTTAAGTACTTACGACGGTCAAAACTACTTCTTCGTATTGAGTAGTGAGAGCGAGACGAGTAAGTCTCTTATATTAGAGCTAGAGAGAGACGGTATTTGGAGTTCTGGAGAAACCATAATTATTAAGCTAAGCTTCCAGAACAAGCCCTCTGAGCCCGTTAAGGTTAAGCTAGTCCTGCCTTCAGGAGCTTACACGGAGGGGATAGTCCCGGGATGAGAGAGGTGGTTGATTCTGCCAAGCGAAGTAACGATTCCTTCAATCATTGTCGCGGTATTTATGCTTGTGATGATAGTAGCGAGCGTCATCATGAACTTGAATTACGTTTTGATAGTCTTTAGAGAGGCGAGGAGGATGAGTGAGTCTCTCGTTAGGAACGATCGTCTGAAGATAATTGAGGGCCACTTAATAGATGAGACTACGCTAGAGGTTAAGTTAACAGCATTAGAAGACACTGTCGCGCCCCTAACTAGCGTTCAGTTCATCGTGTGTTATAAGGGATTAAACGAGCACGTGTTCACGTACTTACTCAAGTATTCAAATGATGAGGGTCCTGGATGGAGTATTTACGCGATACATTCTGGCAGAGTTGTGAGGAGCCTAGAGGGAAACAATTACTTGATTCCCGGAGAAATAGTCATAGCCAGGCTTAGACTACCGATTCCTAAATCTAGTGAGGGTCCTGTTGTTGTAGTTGTAGTGAGTCCTGGCGGTAGTAAGAGTAGTTGGGTGATTGATGATGCATAGGTGTGTGCCGACACATAATGAAGTTCTAGATTTAAGGTTGGGTGGGGGGTTTCCCCACCCTTCCTACATAGTGGTTGAGGGTGATAATGGTTCTGGAAAGACCGCGTTGATTCAGCAGATTATTTATGGTGCCTTATCAGAGAATTTGAGTTCTTTGGTGATAATTACTGAGAGAACTACTAGAGAGTTTCTCAGTGACGCGGCCGAGATACGGTTAGATCTGAGTAGGTACTTCATAAAAGGCTCGCTGAGAGTCTACACGGCTAACTTAAGAGGCTTGAGGTGGGGTAGGCTAACTAACTCTAAGATTCTCGACATACTGAGTAGTTTCTTCGAGGAACGCTCAACTGATTACGACCTAATCGCAGTTGATAGTCTTACTCACTTAATTCACGGTGTTTGGCTAGGTAAAGTCTTGAATTTTTTCAAGAACTTAAGGCTCCTAGTTAGGAGAGGCAATACTCTAATACTCACGCTACATCCCAGGGTCCTACCAGAAGATATGAGAGCTAAGGTAGTAGGCGTTTCCGACGTGTATATTAGCTTAAGCAACATAGATTTCGGCGGCAAGAATTACAAGGCGCTTAATTTAATTAAGATGAAGGGATTTAATGCTGGTGCTGACTCCTCAATAATCTTCGATATTGATCCTGCTATAGGAATAAAGATAGTTCCGCTTAAAGCTACTAAAGTGTGACGAGGCATGATTTCCTCAAAACTACCTCTACTCGCTAAGTCCTTCAACATAACGAGGAGTTTACGTAAAAAGAGGGCTGTGACTGAGAGTACTGTCTGCCATATTCCTTACTACAGTGATGTAGAGCCGTGGTATCTCAGACAATACATATCTAGAAAGATTTCCGAGTCCGATGACATTAAAGTAGTTGATAAACTTGGTAGCGAGCATAAGTTCCTGAAAAACTACAGTCTTATTTATCCTGTCGGTGGCGGCGTTTTCATTCACGTCTCTAGCAGGAAATTGAGTAGAGGTTACCCAAGCTATGTAGTCATAGAACCTCCCAGACCACCAGAGAAAATCCTTTACTTCGTTGAGGAGAAGGTAGCGAGGCTTATCCCAGAAGAGTACGTGCCTAAGTCTCCAGATGATAAAGTGTGTTTGTTGCTTAGACTAATTGATGAAGTTTATAGTAAGTGGTCTGGAGAATTATTACGTTACTTGAGTGATGGAGTCTCTCGCGAAGAGCTTAAGAGTGTAGTAGCTTATCACGTGGTGAGGGATAAGGTAGGTGTAGGAGTTATAGAGCCTTTCTTACGTGACCCGTACTTAGAAGACATCTCATGCAGTGGGTTGGGAAGCATATACGTCGTGCACAAGTACTTCGGCAGTATGGAGAGCAGTGTGGGGTTCCTGAACGAGAATGAGTTGAACGCGTTTCTAATATCGCTAGCTGAGAAGATAGGTAAGCCCTTATCTAGTGCTAGACCAATAGTTGATGCTACGCTACCTGACGGCTCTAGAATAAACATAGTTTTCGGCAACGACGTTAGCTTAAGAGGCTCTAACTTCACTATTAGGCGAGTTTTGAAGACCCCGGCTAGCGTAACGCAACTCATTAGCTGGGGGACTTTCGACGCGAGAATCGCAGCCTACATGTGGATGCTGTTAAGCGAAGGTATGAGCGGCTTCATATGTGGTGAGACAGCTAGCGGCAAAACCACCTCGCTTACAGCTATGATACCCTTCATAAGACCTTCTGCTAAGATAGTCTCCATAGAGGATACCGCGGAAGTAGTGGTCCCACATCCTAACTGGGTGAGGGAATTAACTAGAGATACAGGAAGACCTGAAAGTAGCGTGTCAATGTTTGATTTACTTAAGTCTGCGCTTAGGCAGAGACCAAATTACATAATCGTTGGTGAGATTAGAGGTGCTGAAGGCTCGATAGCTTTTCAAGCTATTCAAAGCGTTGCCTGGGAGACTCCAGTCTTGATTAAGGAAGTGAGGACTGGCAGAGTAAAGCTAGTTCCTATAGGTGAATTCGTGGATAAGTTCTTTAGTGACGACGCTGAAGGAAAGAGATATGTTAGTGGTTATGAGGTCTTGTCACTCAGCAAGTCAGGCAAGGTTATTTGGTCTCCCATAAACTACGTCCTGAGACATAAGACTAACACGATTTACGAGATAATTTATGAGGGTGGGGGACGTTTAAGAGTCACGGGCTCGCACAGCGTTTTCGTTCTTGACATGAAGTCTATGAAGGTTGTACCTAAGCTCGTCTCACAACTTGAAGAAGGCGATTTCCTAGTCTCTTTCGTTAAGAACTTTGATGGAGCAGGTAGCAAGCAGAATGCCTCGTTTGGTAATCTTAACTTAAGAGAACTCTTCTCACGTCCGATGACTTTATGGTTGATGATTACTAGTCTTCTCAACACTCAAGCTTTTAAGACGCTTGAATCACTTAAAGCTTCAAAAGAATCAATTATTTACTACGTAAGTGATGAGAAGGTTGCTACCGCGGCGACTTGGTTTGCTAGGTTGCTAGGTTTTGAGTCTTATATGTCTGTCTTAAAGGGCAATGAACAATCTTACGAGGTTGTAGTGTGTCTGCCAAGAGAAGAGGTCCCGGTGCGCATATTGGATGCTTTACGACACGTTATTCAAAACTCAAGTATCTCTCTTAACGAGCACAGACTTTTGAGGAGGTCAGGCAATAACTCAAGAGAATTCGTTTCTAAGAAGGTAGTTGAAGACGTAATTGAATCCTTTAAAGAAGACTTAAGCCTCCTTAACGAAAGCGACGCAACTCTCTTAGGCAGGATCAAAACACTCCTAAGAAGTGATTTAGTCTTCCTAAAGGTTCTCAGAATTAGTAAATCTAGGTATGACGGATTTGTTTACGACATATCGGTCCCCGAGTCTGAGTTATTCCTAGGTGGTTTCCTTCCTACAGCTCTCCACAATACCGGTCACCCAGTCTTATCAACGTTCCACGCGTCAGACATCGACACGTTAACACAGAGACTAACTAACAACCCAATAAATATTCCTAAAACTAACATAGGTGCTCTCAACTTCGCCTGGTTTCAGTCAGCTGTCTATACTAAGGAGGGCTTCTTAGCTAGGAAGATGGTTAAGCTCTACGAGGTAATTGGTTACTACCCGCAAAATGACAGCATCATAGCCATACCCGTGTTTGTGTGGGATCCTGTAAATGACAAATTCGTTTTTAGCGGTAGGGGAACTAGCTACCTGCTAGAAGAGAAGATAGCTGTGATGAGAGGCATACCTAGAAGCAGAGTTAGTGAGATTTACGACGAGCTCGAGTTAAGAACTTTATTTATCAAAGAATTAGTTGAGAAGAAAGTTTTTGATTATTGGGATGTGTGGAGAGCTATTATTAAGTCTGGGGAAGTAGGTATCGAGAAAGCTATTGACCTTCTAAGAAAAGGTGCTCTGATTTGATTCTCGGGCTCAGTAGTAGGGTGCTTTTAAAGAACTTAATTAAGAGTTCTGTAATTGTTGCTTCTCTAATATTGGCTTACCTAATAGTTGAGTATGCCGGCTTAGGTTATCCTCTCAACGTGGTTATCATTCTGCTAGTATCGTTTGTTTCTGTTTTCTTTACTTACGCTTACGGCATAGTTAAAGTTAAGTATTTGAGTGTTACTATACCTGACATAGACTTTATATTTATGCTTGCTCACGCGTATTCAGTGTCTACTGGCGGCACCTCTAATCTCAACGTAATTTCTTCTGTGGCTGATTCAGAAAGTTATTCTAAGATAGCTAAGTATATGAGGAAGGTAGTTAATCTTTCTAAGAATTTCGGGTATGATTTAGCTAAGTCTCTCTATATTGTTAGTTCTGAGGTAACTAAGCTTAAGTACTTGAGAGATTTTATGGAGAGATATGCGGCTTCTATAAGAGTTGGTGAGAGTGCCGAGAGATTCATTGAGGTTGAGTTAAGAAATTATATGAGTGTTTATGAGTATTCTTACCAGAGGATTATGGACTCTGTCAACGTGCTCTTAAGTGCCTACACCGCAGTACTTACCTCAGCTATATTCGTTGTTGCTAATCTCTTAGTACTCTCTATAATGTTCGGCGGTGATCTCAGTATTGTGTTGATTTCGTTGATAGGGGTTTTTGCGGCGACAGCCACTATATTAGTGCCTATATGGATGGTCTCGCCTAGAGATATCATCGTCGTGAGTGGGGCTCTCAGAAAAGAAGTTTTAAAGGTCCCTAACTTAATTCTGGTTTTTAGTAGCGCTATATGCTCTATACTAATTGTTTCCTGTTTAACAGGTCTTCTTTCTTTAAGTCTGTATGTGTTGTTAATTCTAGTGGGGGTTGCTCTCTTCATTCCGGGCTACGCGTACGTGAGGATAGAGAAGTTCGTGAAAGAGGTAGATAAAGATTTAACGGTTTTTATAAGGATGTACGGCAGTAATCTCTCTATAGTTCCATCACCTCTTAAAGCTCTGGAACCTCTACTGAGTGTCTTGTTTGGTAAAATCGCTAAGTCTCTCCAGAGACTCAACAGCCTGCTAAGCAATAACATAAGTTTCTCTGTGAGCTTGAAGGAATTCGTACTTAGCACTCGCTCAGAACTCGCTCACCGCATGTCAAGGATTCTTGAAGACACTTTAAGGTTTGGCGGAGACACTTCTAGAACAGGACTTAATCTCTCTGAAGTTTCCTTAATGATAAGTAGGCTGAGATTACGTAGATACCAGGTCCATAAGACTTTCGAGACTTCAACCTACGCGATATACTTGACTAACGTGTTATTAATAACTTTCATCACTTCTTTAATGAAGATCTTCGCCTCAGTATTATCTCAGATACAAACCATAATGCCTTTCTATCCTCTCCCAGAAGCCTTCATAAACTCGATAAACTTGTCAGTAATAGTAGCTATCACCTCAATGAATACCGTCGCACTAACCATAACTAATGGGGGACTTAAACACTCCTCAATCTACTACCTAGCAGTCCTCTTAATGTTGGGGGGCTTCGGCGGCCTTATATCAGATGTGCTGGTAGTGAATTTGCTTCAACCTGTGGCAGAGATGATATCACAACCTATGATACCACTAACTTAAACAATGCTTGAAGGCTTCTTTAAATCTCTAAATCGAGAGCTTAACCAGTTTCAATCTAGAAATAAAAACTAGTTCTAGTTAGGTTTAGATTAGGTGGTGTGATTTAGGAGTTAAAGTGTTTAGGGAGTTAGGGTACGTAGTAATTGAAGGAGTTCTCACAGACGTTTACGATGTTCTAGAGAAGATAGCTAGGGAACTAGGCTCAACTGAGGATATTGAAGATACTTTAAGAATCTTGAGGAATTTCGACGCTCATTACAGCTCGTTAAGAAAGAAGTTCAAGGAGTATATAACACCACGTAAGAGTGAGAGAGACTTGCTCTTAGGGAAAGTTATCGTAGATAAGATTAAGTTAAGAGTGGAGAACAATCAAAAAATAGTTACTGTGGTGTTTGATAAGAGAGTAAATCAAGAATATATACTTAAGTTAATGAGCTGACAGGAAACACAAAATTACTTCTTACTCCTGCTTTCAGAAGCTCTCTTTTTCTGAAGCTTCCTTGTTTTTGGTTTCTGTTCTGCTTTCTTCTGCCTCAATGAGAAGTTCTCTCTCAACCTTCTTATACTCCTTACTACCTCGTCCGCGGTCTCAGGGTTATTAAGCGCTTTCAGAAGTAGTTCTTCAACGCTTATCATAGTCTCTAAAGAATTTATACTAAACGAGATTCTCGGTACCTCAACTTCTTCGGCACTCCAGCTAGTTTCTTCCTCTGTAGTCTCTAGATTAATAATTTTCTCGAAGCTCTCTTCTTCTGCCTCTTCCCCCTCTTCTTCCTTTCTTTTTTCTTCTTCTGACATTCTAACACCTTAGAAGACATCTTTGTGGATATTTATAAATTATACCCCCCACCAGCTTATCAGAGTAGTTAATACTTATATATTTGAGACTAGTGAGTGAGATGCTGGAAGACGCGGCAAGACTGCTGAATGCGGAGGTTGCTGAGTTAGCTAAGAAAGTAGGTCTAGCTGAGTTAACCCCCATACAAGAAAAAGCTATTCCCGCTATTTTATCAGGACATCACGTACTCGTAGTAGCGCCAACAGGTAGCGGCAAGACTGAAGCAGCAATGTTGCCAATACTTACTATGATGTGTAAGAAGAGAAGTGAGGTCTCACCCATAACAGTTATTTACGTGACTCCTCTGAGAGCTCTTAACAGAGACATGCTACGCAGGTTAGGCATCTTAGGCGATATGTTAGGGTTTAAAGTAGCTGTCAGACATGGCGACACGCCGAGTACTGCCAGAAAGTTAATGAGTCTCTCACCACCCCACATCCTGATAACTACTCCTGAGACTTTAGCTTACGTTCTAGTCAACAAAGACTTAAGAAATTACTTAAAGAACGTTAAGTGGGTAGTGATAGACGAGTTTCACGAGCTGATTAATAGCAAGAGAGGGGTTCACCTACTAGCTGATTTAGAAAGACTTGAGAAGATTGCGGGAAGATACCAGCGTGTAGCTCTTTCAGCTAGCATAGGCGACTTAAACAAAGTTAAGAGTCTTCTAGCTCCCGGCAGACTAGTTATCGATGTCTCAATACCTATGTCTAGAGAATCTGAGATTAGGGTAGCTGTCGCGCAATCCAGCTCACCAACAAGTAGCGAGTCCAGAAATGCCGTAGTCGACAAGGTTTTAGAGCTATTAACTAGGTTTAGGAGTGTTATAGTGTTCACTAATACCAGAGACGAAGCTGAGTGGCTTGGAACAATGCTTTGTAAGCGCGGACTCTCGGTTGAGGTGCACCACGGCTCTCTATCAAAGAAAGTCAGGGAAGAAGTAGAGAAGAAGCTCAAGGAAGGTTTGCTAAGAGCAGTTGTTTCTACTTCTAGCTTAGAACTAGGCATTGACGTAGGTCACGTAGACGCAGTTATTCAAGTGTCTTCTCCTAGACAAGCTGTGAAGTTGCTTCAGAGGGTCGGTAGATCATCACATAAGCTGTGGCTGAAGGCAGTAGGGTATGTAGTAACTAGTAAGAACCTAGATGACGCGTCAGAATCTTTAGTCATTGCTAGGAGGACTTCAAACTACGACTTGGAGAAACCGAATATATTTAAAGGGTCTCTTGACGTCCTAGCTCACTTGTTAGTGGGCTTAGGTCTTGAAGAAAACTTCACTCTCGACGAGGCACTCAAGATTCTCAGGAAGAGTTACCCCTACGCAGAACTACCAGAAGAAGATCTTCAAAAAGTCATAGACTTACTGGTTGACTTGAAGTATCTGAAGAGACTACCTGATAACACTTACGCCGCGACTAGTAAGGGCAGGATCTATTATTTGAAAACAACCATGATTGTTGAGTCTTCACAGTATGACGTAATAGACGTAGTGACAGGTAGTCATGTAGGGAGGCTAGACGAGGAGTTCGTTGCTATATCAGCTGACGAGAACTCAAACATTGTTTTGTCAGGCAGGGTATGGAAGGTCCTCGGCATAGATGAAGAAACTAAGAAGATATTTGTGGAGTTGAGTAATGAGGAGGAAGCTTTGATTCCTACTTGGTCTGGCGAGAACATACCTGTTGATTTTAGGGTGGCTAGGGAAGTCTGTGCTCTCAGACGCATGATAGTTTCAGGGAGTGATTTAAGTAATTACTTGAGGTTCGTTGATGACGTCAGCGTCTTAAGTTACTTGAGCACGGTGTTAAGAGATCACGTAGGTAAGGGTTATCCCTTACCTACCGAGAAGGAAGTGCTTGTTGAGGTTAGTCGGAATAGCAACGTCTTAGCAGTTATTCATTCTTGTTTGGGGAGCAGAGGTAATTTAGGTCTTGCTCACGTGGTGTCTTATTACTTGAGTAAGATGCTCGGTGTAAAGCCTGTAATGAAGTCTGACCCTTACAGAGTCTACGTGCTCCTCCCAAGTAGCACTAGCGAGTCTGTCGTGGCAACTCTACTAGAGAATTTACTTAGTAATTTAACTAGCGAAGAGGTAGTTAGTTACTTGAGAGAGTCTTTACTTAAGTCGACTCTAGCCGAGTATGTGGCTAGGAAGGTCTTGGTAAGGCTTGGCATAATGCCTGAAGACGCTCCTTCTCAAGTTATTAAGACCTTAATTAGTAGATACTTAAGTCACGAAATAGTCAGTAAAGAAGTACTTAATGAGATCTTAACTCGCTACGTCGATTCTGAAGTTCTTGAAAGTTTTTTCAGAGGTTTTAAGTCAGGTCACTTAACTAAGAATATCGTGGTAAGTAGTGAGCTGTCCCCAATAGCGTTGGAAGGACTTAAAGTTGCTGGTGGATACGGTAGAGTAGAGGTAGAGAAGCTTCCTAGGAATGTGGTAGTTGAGTTACTCAAGAAGAGATTGCTTGAGAAAGAAGTAAGACTCTACTGTCTTAAGTGCGGTAACAGCTGGCGCGACGTCGTCAAGAACTTACCAGAGAGGGTAACCTGTAACAGGTGTGGTTACTCGGTAGTAGGCACATATTTTGGTAATGAAGACCTAAGTAGTTTAGTAAAGAAGGTCATTAGGTATGGCGCTAAATATGAGTTTTTAGTCAGCGAAGAAGAGAAGAGGAAATATAAGGAGTTAGTAGCTTCTGCAAGACTCGTCTTAGCTTTTGGTAAGAAAGCCGTGATTGCTTTAGCTGCTAGGGGCGTAGGTCCTCACAACGCCGTGAAGGCGCTGAGTTCCAGTAGTGAGGAAGAGTTTTACCTGTCAATTTACGAACTCGAAAGAAATTATGTGAAGACTAGGAGGTACTGGGACGTCGGCAAGTAGACTTAACGTAGATTTAGTTATCTAGGTAAAAGTATTTAAGCACTTATCACCAAAACATTTAGGATCATAGAAGGTTGGGTGTAGCTGATGGCTAGAAGGAAATGGAGTGCTCCGCGAAGAGGCTCTCTAGGTGTTAGGCCTAGGAAAAGAGCTGCCGAGTTTGTGCCGTCTGTGAGGGCGTGGCCTGAAGTAACGTTAGGTAGTCCTAAGCCGCTCGCTTTCTTAGGCTATAAAGTGGGAATGACTCACGTAATATTAGTAGATGACCGTCCTGGAAGACCAACTTACGGACAAGAAATTTTCGTTCCAGTAACTGTTGTTGAGACTCCCCCTATGATACCGCTTGCGGCTAGATTTTATGAAGCTACTGTAGCAGGCCTCAAAACTTTAACTGAGGTCTGGACTAGACCTCCTGAGGAGTTAGAGATTCATAGGAGGATTAAGACTCTCTCTGTGACAGCAGGCGCTTCCGAGGAAACTCTTAAGAAGCTTGAAGAAATGAGAGACAGTATTGCTAGAGTGTCCCTAATAATGGCCTCTCAACCTAAGCTGACTGGTGGTCTTAGTAAGAAAGTTCCTGACGTCATTGAGGTTAAGTTAGGCGGTGGGGACTTGAAAACTCAGATAGAGTATGCCGTGAGTGTTCTCGGAAAGCCTTTAAGAGTTTCTGATGTCTTTAGTGTTGGGCAGTTCATAGACGTTATTGGAGTTACTAAGGGGAAGGGCTTTCAGGGGGTGATAAAGAGGTTTGGTGTTAGGGAGTTGCCTAAGTGGCATAAACATAGGAAAGGTCATAGAAGGATCGGTGCTAGGAGCCCTGCATTCGGTGCTATAAGTCCGGTCCCTCAGCCAGGCCAGATGGGATTTCACAGAAGGACAGAATATAATAAGAGGATACTCATTATAGGCGATGACGGTAGCAAAATAACTCCCGTGGGTAGCTTCCCGCACTACGGTCAAGTAAGAACTGATTACATAGTGCTTGCAGGTTCTGTTCAGGGAACTCCCAAGAGACCCTTAGTTCTTAGATGGCCTATCAGACCTCCTAGCTGGGTGCCGGATAAGGCTCCTAAGATTGTTTATATAAGTCTTGAGAGTAAGATTTGAGTCTAGGTGTTGAGTGATGTCTGAGAAACTACTCGTGAGTGAGAAAATAGTGGAGAAGAAGGTTCCTGTGTATGATGCTAGTGGTAACGTAATCGGTGAGGTGGTTCTTCCTAACGTTTTTTCTTTTCCGGTAAGGAAAGACTTAATTAGGAGGGCTTTCTTAGCTTCCTTTACTGCTAGGTTGCAGCCTAAAGGGAGAGACCCCTTAGCTGGTAAGAGAAGAGTTGGTGAATCGTGGGGTATAGGGCATAGTGTAGCTAGGGTGCCCAGGCTTGATAACGGTCGTGCGGTCTTAGCTCCTATGACTAGGGGTGGCAGGCTAGCTCACCCACCTAGAGTCGAGAAAGTTGTTAGGGAGAGGATAAATAAGAAAGAGAAGGTCAGGGCTATTGCTTCAGCTATAGCCGCTACTAGTCATCCTGAATTAGTTAGGCTGAGAGGTCACTTATTCGAGAAAGAAGTCTTACCAATAGTAGTTGATGATCAGGCGCTGAGTGTCGTTAAGACTAGTGATGCTAAGAAGTTGCTTAAGGGCCTGGGTGTTTTCGTGGATGTCGAGAGAGCACACAATAAGACTAGGATTAGGGCTGGTAAGGGTAAGATGAGGGGCAGGAGGTACGTGAGGCCTAAGTCTCTCTTGATTGTAGTGCATGAGGAGAATCTCGACACATACAAGGCTTTCAGAAACTTACCCGGGGTTGACGTAGTTCCTGCTAGTATGTTGAGTGTGATACACTTAGCTCCTGGGGGTGTTCCGGGAAGGCTAACTATATACACTAAGTCTGCTTTAGAAGTACTCAGGAAGAGGTTTGAGGTGATGAGCTTTTGAAGGACCCTGCGTCAATAATTAAGAGATCTTTAGCTACTGAGAAAACTCTCTCACTGATAGAGAAGAATAATACTTTAGTCTTTGTAGTTGACCTAAAAGCCACTAAAGGCGATATAAAAGAGGCTGTAGAGAAACTCTTTGGTGTTAAGGTAGAGAAAGTAAACGTTCTGATAACTATGAAGGGAGAGAAGAAAGCTTATGTTAAGCTTAAGCCAGAGTATAAAGCTAGCGAGGTAGCGACTAGGTTAGGTCTTATTTAGGTAGGGTGATGTTGGGTGGGTAAGAAAATACTTCAGCAGAGAGCTGGTCGCGGCGGGCAAAACTTCAGGAGCCCCTCACACACTAGAGTTGCTGAAGCTAGGTACCCCCCACTAACTGACGCCACATATAAGGGAGTTGTTGCTGAATTGTTACATGATCCGGGTAGGTGGGTCCCCCTAGCTAGGATAGTGTTAGAGAATGGCGGTGAATATTACATACCTGCGTCTGAGGGCATGTATGTGGGGCAGGAAGTCTTTATAGGTCCTGACGCGCCGGCAAACCTAGGATGTACTCTCCCGTTAGGTAAGATACCTGAAGGAACTAAAATCTATAACATAGAGTTGAGACCAGGTGATGGCGGTAAGCTAGCTAGGCAGGCCGGCAGTTACGCCATAGTTCTCGGCAGGTCTGACAAGTACACTATAGTTCTTCTACCCAGCAAAAGACAGAAAAGTATTTTGAGTACGGCTAGGGCAACTATAGGTGTTCCGGCGGGTGCTGGAAGACCTGAGAAGCCCTTACTTAAAGCTGGTGCTGCTTACCATAAGTGGAAAGTGAAAGCGCATAAATGGCCTAGAGTCAGGGGCGTAGCAATGAATGCGGTCAGTCATAAATTTGGTGGTGGACACCACCAGAGGAAGTCACATCCGTCCACAGTATCTAGAAACGCGCCGCCAGGCAGGAAGGTAGGCCATATAGCCGCTAGGAGAACAGGTCTCAGAAAGAGGTAAGAGTTCTTTAAAGTCTTGAAGCGTATTTCCGTTGTGAACCTTACATCCTTTAATTTTTCTGGTTTTATTTGTTGTATTGATTTACGCAGTATCTGCGGAGGACTTCTTTTATTATGTCTGTAGTTGACATCAGCTGTCCTCCCACCCTCTCTCTCAGTCTCTCTACAGTCACGTTTAGACCTAGTTTCTCGCTATTCCGGGTGAGAGTATGCTCGTCTATGGGTTGGTCAGGACCCAACAGTATTATGTCTGGCCTCACTTTAATCACTGGCTTCATAAAGTCTTCTTCATCACCTAGTATTGCCTCATAAACGTATTTAAGAGAAGAAACTAGAGTGAGTCTTGATTTTTCGTCAAATACTGGTTCTCTTCCTTTTATTTTCTTGACTACAGAGTCTCTAGCTACTACGGCATATACTAGTCCTCTCTTATGAGCCTCTCTCACGTAATGTACGTGACCCGGATGTAGCAAGTCGAAAGTCCCTCCTATGAGGACTTTTTTAGGCTTTTCTCTCACCCACTCAAACTCGACGTTGCTTGTAAGTCTTAAGGCGTCTAACAAGCCCTCACTGTATGCTACGCAAGACAATGAAGTTACGTAATCACCGATGCTGAAGTAGTACTTCGAGTCATTCAAGTAAAGTGACGCTAGTCTTATTACCTCGTTTACTTCTTTACTGTCATTTAATATTCTCAAGGTCTTCAGTGCTTTTTCAACCATGTCTATGTAGGTCTTTAACCTAGTGTGAATGTCTTCTAACGCCATTACGTTACCCCGGAGAATAAACTTCGTATGCAGCATATTATAAATAACCTAACCTTTTTCTAGCTGTTCAGGCAGGAGATGCAGTGGTTGCTAGTGTTCTAGTTATTTTTATTGTTTTTCTTAATACTATTCGGTGGTTTGAGTGGTTACTGAGTTGCTGTTTCAGAAAGACAGCTACTTAAGGAGATTTGAGGCTGTTGTGATTGAAGTAGCTAGAGATGGTGTAGTCTTAGATAAGACTGCTTTTCATCCCACGTCTGGGGGTGTAGCTAATGATACTGGCTGGCTCTACTCTGGCGAGAAGAAGTACGAGGTTAGAGACGTAATAATCGATAAGAACTCTGGCGAGGTCATACACGTGCTTGATAGTGTCGAGGGTTTGAAGCCCGGTTCCTCAATTATTGGTGAGTTGAATTGGGAGAGGAGGTATAAGTTGATGAGGTTACATACCGCAGCACACATACTATCTGCAGTCATGTACTCTAGATACGGCTCTCTAGTTACTGGGGGTAGTGTAGAACCAGATAAAGCGAAAGAAGACTATGATGTGCAGGGTGACGAAAAAGAAGTCTTCAGTAAGGCAGCAGAAGAAGTTAACGAGATCATAAAGAAGAGTATAGAAGTTAGAATCTACTGGCTTAGCAGAGAAGAGGCTATGAAAATACCAGGTATAGTAAAGCTAGCCGCTAGGATGCCGCCAAACATAGAAACTTTAAGGATAGTAGAGATCCCCGGTGTTGATATACAAGCTGACGGAGGACCTCACGTTAAGAACACAGCAGAGATAGGCAAGTTTGTCCTCTTAAAAACAGAAAATAGAGGTAAGAAGAGAAAGAGAATATACTATACAGTAGAGCCTTAACTAGCGCGTCTGTAGCGAACGATTTTTCTTTCTTTAAGTATTCACTCTAGAGAAGTATTTACTCTAATCAAACCCGTAGAGTAACCTAGCGTATATTTCAGTCTGTTCATAAAGTTAAATGCTTTCATTAATTTATCCAATGATAAAGTTTAAATACCTCAATTTTAAATATAAATTGGTGAAACAAAAATGCCCGGTTTAATACCTTTAATAGGTGAGCCCTTCCCAAAGCTTGAGGTACTCACTAATTACGGTAAAAAGGTCTTGCCAGACGACTATAAAGGTAAGTGGTTTGTCCTCTTTAGTCACCCAGCAGACTTCACTCCAGTGTGTACGACTGAATTCGTTGCTTTCTCTGTAAGGTATGAAGACTTCAAAAAATTAAACACAGAGCTTATAGGACTTAGTATAGACAGCAACTATAGCCATATTAAGTGGGTTGAGTGGATAAAAGAGAAACTAGGTTATGAGATTCCGTTTCCTATAATAGCTGATCCTAGAGGACAAGTAGCTGAGAAGCTTGGATTACTTCATGCAGAATCTACTACGGCAACTGTTAGGGCAGTATTCATTGTAGATCCTGAAGGCGTAATAAGAGTTATCCTGTATTACCCTCTAGAATTAGGTAGAAATATTGACGAAATACTCAGGATACTAAAAGCTCTGCAAGTACATGAAGAACACGGTGTAGCCATACCTGCGAACTGGCCTAACAACGAATTAATAGGTGAAAGAGCTATAATACCGCCACCATCAACCATGAGTGAAGCGTCCGAAAGATTAAAGAAATATACGTGCTTTGACTGGTGGTTCTGTCATAAAGAAGTACCTGCAGAAGACGCTGCAGAAGCAAGAGCTTTCTTAAAGAGAGTAGCAGAAGCTCGCAAGTAATTTAAGAAGTCCCTAAAGTACAACGTTTTTTGAGGGAACCTAACTAATACACGATTTTAAGTATTATTACCTATATTATAGGGGTCTTACATTGGAGCTAGTTGAAGTAAAAGAACTTCTAAAAGACCTGGTTGTCTTGAGAGTTTTTGACAGGAAAATAATGTACTTTGAGTCTCTCTGGGAGATACCTGAGGGGATCACGTACAACTCGTACGTCCTGAAGACTAAAGAAGGATCTGTTCTCTTTGACACTGTAAAACACGTATTCTCAGAAGAATACATTGATGCTCTTAGAAGAGTAGTTGATTTAAGAGATATTAAGTATGTAGTCCTTCATCACATGGAGCCTGATCACAGTAGTTCCTTGAAAGCTTTGAGTGCTTTAAATGAGTTCAGAGCTGAGGTCTTAGGACACCCTCTCACAGCTAAACTCATAAAGTCTCTTCTAGGTATAGAAGTTAAATTTAGGCCTGTAAGAGATGGCGAAGAGTTGAGGCTTGGCGACACTACGTTGAGGTTTTTCCATGTCCCGTGGTTGCACTGGCCGGAAACTATTTTCACTTATGTTGATGAGTTTAGAGCTCTGATGACTTGCGACGCGTTCGGCGCTTACTCTGTGTCTCCCATCATAGTAAGTGATTTAACTGATTTGAAGGCGCGGTACTCTAGATTCATGAAAAAATACTTTGTTAACATAATAGGACATTACAGAGATAACGTCATTAAGGCGCTAAATAAGCTTACTACACATAATCTAAAGGTGGAGTTAGTAGCACCCTCACACGGGGCTGTATTGCTAGGAACTGACACAATTAATGAGGCGATTAAGCTTTATCGTTTGTGGGCTGAAGCTAGACCAGAAAATAAGAAGCTAGTTATTCTGTATACGTCTATGTACGGCTATAACGAGAAAATAGTTGAGAAACTATTAAGCATGATCAAAAGAGATGACGTGCATATTGAGGTATTCAAGTTTACCTCAGATTATAGAGATAACGTCTCAGATTTTCTAGGAGAAGCTATTGATGCTAAGGTGATTGTATTAGTAACCTCAACATATGACAACGCTGTCTTCCCTCTAACTAAGTACGTATTAGAACTCCTACTAAGTAAGACGGATTCCGAAAAGCCGCTCTACATCATAACTACTTACGGCTGGAACGACGCGGCATCAAGAGAGATAAGGAACTTACTCACGAGATCTAAGTTTAAGCTCTCTGGCGAGTTATCAGTTAACAGCCTACTCACAGAGACAGACTTCCAGAAATTAAGTAGTCTAGCGAGAGAAATCTTGGCTTCTTTAGAGGTTTCTTAAGACATGAGTCATGACATAATAAGGATAGCCCTTAAGTCTTTAGAGGACGAGGAACTTGCTCAAGCATCTTATGAGTACTTAGCTGCTAGAGTCTCTGATGAGGCACTTAGCAAAAAACTTAAAGAGCTTGCTTCCATGGAAGCTTCGCACGTCGCTTTCTGGAAGAATTTCCTTAAGAGGAAGGAAGTAGAACCCAAAGCACGCAGGTTTAAAAAAGTACTGAATTTAATGTTGTTGAAGTTTGCATATAGGGTTTTTGGTTTAGGCTTCGTTATCAAGTTATTAGAGCATGACGAAGTGAGAGCTGTTAGAGAATACTTAAGTGTGGTTGAGTCAGGCGAGCTAGATGATCATGAGGTAAAGTTACTCGTAAGTATCGCTAAAGACGAAGTACTTCACGAGAATGTTTTGAAGAAGGAAGAAGAGCTGTATAAGACTTTCCTAGAACACGTTAGGGAAATAGTTTTGGGAATGAATGACGGCTTAGTCGAGGTTCTCTCAGTCTCTGCAGGGCTTGCAGGAACTTTTGTACTCCCACTATACGTCTTTATTGGCGGCACGCTAGTGGGTATTGGGGGAGCTCTTTCTATGGGTATAGGAGCATATATTAGTTCAAAGACTAGTACACAAATAGCTAACGAAAAAATGAAGTACTTACAGTTACTGTCTGCGGTAAAGTCTGGCTATAGTTCTGGAGAACTTGGAACTAGTCTAACTGCTTTAGACATTCACATAGGAAATGAGGAGGCATCAAGAGACCCCCAAAAAGCAGGACTATTCACGGGGCTTTCTTACTTGTCAGGGTCTCTAGTACCTTTACTCCCCTACGTGTTGCTTATCCCTCCACCAATCTCAGTAGTTTTGTCTTTCGTGTTTTCTGCGGCGGCCTTAGGGCTGACGGGCTTCATAATATCCATTTTAGGAGGTCTTGAAGCCAAGCGCAAAATCCTAGAACTAATAGCTCTGGGAATGATCGCCGCAACCATAACTTACTTTATTGGTAGAATAGCTAACATTCTCTTAGGTATTGAGATATGAAAAATAAAGTAGAATAAGTTTACTCAACCTTAATTTCTTTCCTAGCTTCCCACAATCCGTGTAAGTTGCAGTACTCTACAGCGTATATGACTCCACTCTTTTTCAGTTTTATTTTCAACCTTATTTCTGGCTCACTATATACAGGCTCTAACTCTGTAGTAGCTAGTCTTATCGGGTTAAAAGGTCTACCTTCTTCGTAGAAGTAGAGTTCTATCCTTCTGATAGAGTGTTCTACGGTGTTTGGGTGAGGTCCTACAAAAACTTTAACCTCAAAAGCTTCGTTAGTTTTTACGGTATCGGGTGCTTCTATTTTTGGTGTGTGGGTTTCAACTTTAGTTATTGCTTCGCCTGGCGCTCTCTCCTGACTATATATTAGTTCGCTGAAGCTCTTCATTTAAGATACACCAATATATCTACTGGTTTGAAGCTAATAAAGATTAATCATTGAAACTAAAATATTATAATATGTCAATCAATTTTATTTAAATATTTTTATATTACGTTAAAAGTGTTACTTAGTTTGATTTAAGTGTTAGTGAAATCTCTTGCTGGTGAATTAAGATGAAGAAATTAATTACTTAAACCTCTCTTCTCTCCATACGTTTCCTCTATGATGATAGCCTAAAGCCTCCCAATATCCATCTTTATATTCTTTAGTTAGGGTGATCTCAGTCACCCATTTAGCACTCTTCCAGCCATATAAATGTGGTATAAAGATCCTTGCTGGAAAGCCTTGTTCTAAACTTAAAGTCCTTCCATTCATTCTTAATGCAAGGAGACTTCTTTCATCGAGAAAATCTTCGTATGGTATTACGGTCGTGTACCTATCTAGACTCACTATGTAAACCCACTTGACATCTTTTGACGGCTGTGCTTTCATGGAGAGTTTTCTTAGTGAGACGCCTTCCCACATGACGTTTCTTACAGACCATCCAGTGACGCAGTGGAAATCTGAGACATAAGACGTGTCAATCATTTCAAGCAATTCGTTGTATGTGTATGTTAGGGGATTGCTCACATCGCCCCCTACCCTTAACCTCCATGAAGTAAGGTCTACTTGGGGCTGACCAAGAATCCTGTAGATTATGAAGTTAGGTATAGCTCTTTGTCCAGGAGGTAATGAGTCAGGCTTACTCAAAAGCGATCCCTCCACTAATAGTGCACAGAGACTTAATTAATTTATTGTTGTATGCTATAAATCTGCACGTGCCTACGTAGCTCCCTTGACGAAAAATTTTGTAAGAGTATAGTATGTAGTCTGTACCTATAACTTCATTCTCACTAAATATTATCTCAAGGTCTTTTAGATTTAGCATATTACTCAGGAAATCTTTGACCGCGGAAGCATGTTTATGTAGTTCCTCAATAAAAAAAGCTTCTTTAGGTGCGTGATCACATGTTAGGACGAGCTTAATTCCTTTAGGTGCGAGCGCTTCGGGACTAGAGACCCGGCACTCCACGAAAATCCCGAAGTATTATACGAGCCGCACGATTTTAAGTAGAAAATGACGTGGTAGCCGGGCGGGGATTCGAACCCCGGTCACGGGGGTTCCTCCTGTTAGGTCCAAAGCCCCGCATCCTTGGCCGCTAGACGACCCGGCTCCACGATTTTCTTATAGTAACTCAGCTTAAATGTTTTTCTCTGCGTGCTTCTTCATAATCACGTAGAGTGTTATAGCTAGTAGTGCTTGGGGTGGTGTAGATGGGTCAAGCTCTCTCACCATAACGTGATCCCCTAAGCTAAGCTCTGTTTTAGGTGGAGGTGTATCGCCGCCGTTGACTAACAGAGCTACTCGACCTTTCAAGCTGTCAGCTATTTCTTCAATGTCTTTAGAAACATCAGTTTTAGCTAATACTAGAATTCTGTCAGGCTTTAGCAAGTCGATGACATCCTGAGGTGATGGCAGGAGAAGTAATGGTTTACCTAACCTATACAGATACTTACTTACTTCAGGCACTCCTGACTGGGCCGCCATGCCAGAAACCCTAGTGAAGACTAGGCTACTTCTTAAGTTGCTTAGACCATAGACTAGCTTAGCGAAATCAATTAGTCTCTGAGGAGACGAAACATTACTGACTACTACTATTAGTTCTAAGCTGTCATCACCGTCTCTAGTTCTTAGTGTCTGCTCAGTGTTCACAGGACTTTGACCCAACACCTCTATTCACCAACCTACTCAGCAATACGAGCTTTGTTATCAAGACTACCTCTTCTCGTCTTGAGTTCTCACAACAACTATTTCATAAAAGAGGCTTAAAAATGATGGTTAGATTTTCAAGTACCTAAACGCTTAAGTAACTCAAGAGCTATCGCTCTAGCTATTGGTGGCGGAACAGCCTCCCCCACTTGATTATATTGTTGGTCTCTACCTCCCAGAAATACGTGGTTGTCAGGGAACCCCATCAGTCTAGCCTGCTCTCTGACAGTAAGTAGCCTGTTCTCGAAAGGATGTATGAATCTTGAAGAGCCTAACACCGTCGGCGCTGTCTTGTAGGGATGCAACCTAATAAGATTAGGTAAGAATCGTCCTTCAGCACCTTCATACTTAACTACTGAATCACCCCACCTAAGCCTAAGCACTTTCTTCAGCTTAGACTTACTGAGACTTGGCGGCGGCTCGTGATTAGGTATCTGAGGGTCTGCCGAAGGTTCCGGAAGGTCTGAAATTGCTTCTAACACAGTAATTAGCCTACTTGACTTAGGAGGGTCTATACGAACATTAGATATGAACACTCTAAGTCTTCTTGAGGGAGTTCCATAATCTTCTGCTCTGAGAAGGTTGAAGTAGACGTCATACCCAACCCTACTAAATTCTTCCTTAAGTGCTGAACTCAGGTCTCCGTCTAGTATTGCCGGAACGTTCTCCATGACGAAGTACTCAGGCTCTAGACATTCAAGAATCCTTATGAATTCTAAGACTAGTCTGCCTGTCTCGTCTCTATACAGTCTGTCTAGAGGGTCTTTCATTCTGTTAGGGTTGGACCCTGTGAAAGGCTCGCAAGGTGGGGAGCCTATCACTACGTCTACTTTCTCATAACTTAGAAGGTCACGTAACCTCCAGCACTCGAGGTCGCGTATGTCTTCCGATATAATTAGCGATTTAGGGAAGTTAGATACGTATGTCTTAGTTGAGGCTTCATCTATCTCTACAGCTAGGACGGGCTCAAAGCCCGCTTCATAGAATCCCCTGCTAAAGCCTCCGCCACCAGCAAATAAATCAACTAGTGACTTCCTTCTCCTCATTAGATATTTCCTCTTCGAGTTTGGCGATCATTTTCTTCAGGAATTCTTTAGTAGTCGTATTGTCTTCAGGCCTTAAATCAGCCCCACACTTAGGACACTTAAAGTCATTCTCGAAAGCCTCATCAAAAGTTAGTCTAACACCGTCAACGTCACACACGAAGAAAGTATTGTTAGACTCGAAATTTAGCCTAGCCTTAAGTTTACTTAATGTTTCTTTCTTTCTCTGGAGGAGGACTTGATTAAGTCTGCCTCCGTCTATGAACCACGTATAAATAAACTTTCCATCTTCAGGACTCTGCTTTTTCTTGTAAGCAACAATGCCTAATGAGTGTAGCTCGTATAGAGCTCTTCTAACTTCCTGCTCGTTAATGCCCGTCTCTGAAACTATTTCTGAGTCTGTTAACTCTTTATTACGCTTAACTAAGACTTCGAAAACTGCCTTGCCCGCTTCCCCGATATATTCTTCAATAAATTTAGATAGCTCGTCTAACTTTCTAGACTTACCCAACTCTAACCACCTTCTTTCCCTTAATCGACGGCTCTATATAATATTTAGCATCAGAGAAAATAAGGTGAAGTTCTTTTCCTTCAAAAAGCCTGTCTAAGAAGATTGCTAAGGCAGCAACTTCCGAGTGTGGTTGATGCCCTATCGCTACGTTAAAGTCTGCTAACTCGTAGAAGATTCTCGGAACTTTCGATGCGCCTACTACAACCAGTAAATCTTTAGATGACGACCTTATAGTGTTGATGACCTCGTCGAGGTGTAAGCCGTACATCGTGAGGTGCACTACAGAACCTCCGGAATTTTTCCACTCATTAATAAACTTAATACTAGAAACGCCCGAGAGATACTTAAAGTCTCCGCAGCCCCACCTCTCGCAGACTTTCCTTAAACTCTCAGAAACACTCTGATCTTCTACATCGCCTAATACAAAACACGACGCACCAAAAGCTCTCGCGGTAAGCGCTACGTGCGTAGTCACCCTCTTATCTCTCTCAGGTCTATGACCTATCCTTAAAACGCAAACTTTAATTCCCTTATGGAGCAAAGCGGTCTCCCTAAAAATATATTTAGGGCTCAGACCTCTAATTATGTCTGAAACTACTTGTTTTAAGACCCTCGCTAGTTTTCGGTGAGAGAAACTCACATAATACCTTCTTAAGCTCGCTCAAACCCTTACCCTTCAGAGCAGAAACTTTAACTAGACGCCAACTCCATAAGTAGTTAGAAGACATGTAGTCTCTGACTAGACTCTCTATGTTTTCTAGGTCGTTACTTAAGTCGATTTTATTTAGAGCTACGATGAGAGGTTTCCCAAAGTATCCTATCTTCGATAGTATATCTAGTGAAGTCTTTAGTTTCGACTCAATCATGTTTGAGGGTTCAGAAGAGTCTAGAACTAAGACTGCCAAGTCTGAGAATGAGATTTCTTCTAGTGTAGCGTAGAAAGCCTCTATAACTTCCGGAGGTAAGTCTCTTATGAAACCTACAGTGTCGACAAACACTACCTCAGAGCAGTCTATTAACGCTAACGCCACTTTAGGAGAAATAGTTGTGAACATTTCTGGACCTGTAGGCTTGCTTAGTTTAGTTAGGGAATTAAATAGAGTTGTTTTTCCTGCGTTGGCGTAGCCTGAAATAGCTATGTGTGGGAAACCTTTAGAGACTCTAAGTTCTCTTTCTTTTCTTCTCCTGATTCTCAACTCATTCAAGTCTTTTCTTATTTTAGCGAGTCTTCTTCTCATGTGGTTATAGTAGGTCTCGGTAGCGTATTCTCCAGGACCCATGAAACCCGGGAGCTCACCTAACTTAGCTTTCCTAATCCACTCTTTAACGATGGGTAGTTGATATGTTATCTCAGCCATCTCTATCTGCAACTTAGCTTCTTTAGAGCCTGCGTGGCCAGCGAATATTTCAAGAACCATTAGTATCTTGTCTCTAACTTCTAACTTTAGCTCTTTTATTAAATTGACTACCTGACGTGGGTGTAGGACTTCATAGATGTAGATTGAGTCTATTATTGTTTTGTTCGAGTTGAGAGTGTTAAGGAGACTCTTGACTTCGTCTAGTAGTCTTGAGTTGAGGAAGTAGTTTCTGTCTGGTCTGTAGTTATTTCGTAGTATGAGTTTCTTAACTATATTTAAACGTATTGTGTCAGCTAGAGAAAGCGCCTCACTTAAATCGCTTTCTCTAGCTACTAGTATTGATTTCTTACTCATCAGCTACTCCTTCTCTTCCTTCCTTAAAACCATTACGTCACCTATTGTGAGGCCCGTAATACCCTTACTCACGGTTTTTGAGGTACTGACGCTTGTGTCGACTACCGGCTCTAACAGCTGTATTTTAAGTACGTTCTCTAACCTGCGTGCTAGGTCTATTGAGGGGACTAGACGTCCGGCTTCTATTCTCTTAATAACATTCTCGCTCTCTCTAACTGCGTTAGCAAGCACTTTCTGCGACCATCCTAGCTTCTCTCTAGCTTTCTTTATTCTCTCATGATAGTCTGGAACCACTTCGTACTCATCTACCACTTTACTACTTTTCTGCGGTGTCTTGCTAGTTGCTCGAGTGGTGAGACTGGGTCTGTGTGAGTGTGTTGATGCAGGCTTTTGAGCGATTTCTCTCAGCTCAGCGCTCACGGCTCTCTTAGAGACTTTAGAATAGCAAGAAAAACACAGAACTAGCTTACTCCCCTCAACATAAACTACTCTAGCTTCTCTCTTCTTTATGGGTCTGCCGCACATCTCACAGTAAGTCAAGTCACTACTCAATTACCTAACCCTCTACATAATCCGTTAAGCATGTTATTAAGTTCTTACAATCCCGAAAGCCTCGTTCTTTAGGGCGGGGATGGTGTGGTAAGGTTTATAAGCTCTGTATTCTTTAGGTATTGGGAAGCCATATCCCTGAGCCCCGCTCTACACGGGGTAGGGGTAATGCGCCTGAGACCGGGCGCGGAGCTGAACCCGGCGATAGCCGGGAATGTAGCTCCAAACCTCCCCAGAACCCCCGCACTTTAGGGCGGGGAGGAGGTCAGGTCGCCTCTCCCTATGAAGGATAGGCATTCCGTAGATAGTGGGCACACAAGACATTTTCTAGTTGCGCAGTATGTCTTGTTGTGTAAGAAAGCGACAGTCTGGAACCAACCATTTAGAGGTCCTAACTTATTCCTCAGCAATGCTTCAATGCACACGCCGTTCTTCGGACATGAATCACAGACGTACTTAAAGCAATATTCTTTGATAGGGAGCGCCGACTTGCTGATTATTCTTCTTAAATCTCTTAGTCTGCTCAAGAAGCTTAGCAAGTTAGTGTCTATTGGAGCATACCTAGAATCTAGTTTCACGAAGAGTATGTAGGCGTACAGCGTCTTAGGACCTACTCCAGGACATCTTAAGAGAGCTCGCGAGTTTTCTGAGGGTCCCTTCAGCAAGTTCCTCACTCTCAAGTAGCAATCCAAGATTTTCGGTAACTCAAGTACTTGGTAGCTACTGCTAACCCTAGAGACCAAGAAGTCTGACTCAGCGTTGATTAGTGATTCTAGAGAGGGGAAAGTTTTAAGGAGTTTCTTAACCCAACCTACAGTGTTTCTATGGTAGTCAGTATTGCGTGAGAGTATTATGGAAGTGAAGAGTTCTAGATCGTCTAGCGGTGACGTCGGAATTCCTAAGTCAGTGTACAGAGTCAGCATTCTTTCTATCAAGTTCCTGAAGTTCTCAGATACGCTACTTAGGTAATCTCTTGCGTTGAACCACGAGCCACTCAAGTACTGCGAGTACTGGAGACACTCATTAAAGTCGCTTAAAGCGTATAACCCGTTATTCTCGATAACTAGCTGAGTCCCTCTACAGTGTCCGTATTCTTTAACTGCCTTTAAGCCGTCACTAGATATAGAAACTAGCGGTAGCGAGAAAGAAGGATAGAAAAGCCTGAAGAAGTCGATTTTTTCAGGACTCTCTATTAGTTTAAGGAGAGACCTAAACATGAGAAAACCTGTAGCAACTACCTTAACTGAATCTCAGTTATTAGTCTAATGCCGTGAGAAGCCATTATCAACGCTTCTAAGATCTTGTAGGCTTCTACGGGATTGCGCGCCTCATACTCTACAGTCAAGCTGTCAACCCTCTTTACTATCGGTAGGAGTTCTGCTACGTCAGCAAACCCACTCTCGTGAAAACTCACTCTGACAGTAACCGGTGTCTCTATCTTGAACGGCTTTGTTAAGCCCTCAGCATGTTTTCTTAATCCTTCTCTAATACCTAATTCTAGGTCCTTCAACACTCTACTTAGTGATGGACTTTTTGCTGAATACCTACTTAGTGATTCTTTTAAAGGAGTGAATACTACCCAAGGAGTGTGTTTAGCTACCTCTGTCCTTAAATTCTCGTCGCCTGCCAAGAATACTACGGGAATTCCTAAATGTCCTAAAGCAGAAGAATTCACTAGATACTCGCTGAACCTGACTCCGTTGAACTCAAGACTTCTCACTACTGCCCCGCTGAACGTATGATCAAAAACTGCCTTACGAGTGCCGAAGCCCGAGTGATATCCTATCATTAAAGCAACGTCACTCCCTTCAGCACCAGCTATCATAGAAGTGGGTCTGGGGTAACCTCTGACTAACACCACATAGTCTGAAAACTTACTCACTTCTAGGTTGACCATATCCCCATGGCTGTCAGCAACAACTACTTCCTCGAACCCGCTATCTCTCAAGACCTCACACGCCCTCACAACGACCTTAGTAGCTATTTCTCTAGCCTCTTCCCAGAGAGGTCTTCCAGGAACTAAATGAAGACGACTTACGACGTGAGGTAGTCCCTCCAAATCCACTGAGAGGAAGGCTCTCCTCCACGGCACGATTAAAACACCTGTCAGATATATTCTTAACTGAAACGTTAAAAATAGCGCGAGTCAGATCTTCAGGAATCACATACTTCAAGAAGTGGAACACTGACTAAGTAGTGAGTTTAGTTAGAAGCATTAGTAAGTAGTAAGTGGCTGTTAATCCAAGTAGCGAGCTGATCAGTAGGGAGTCTGAGGGGCCTAATACGATGTAGAGCACTCCTGCTATAAAAGAACCTAGAGAACTGCCTAGAGTTTCTAACGTTCGCTGAATTCCTGTCATAGTGCCTCTGAGTTCAATGGGTATGATTCTAGTGAGTGTTGCTGAGATTACGGGTCCTGTCAGTGTAGAGCCTACTTGACTCAATACAAAAGAGAGTGCGGCAAGAAAAACAAAGTTGGTGGCTGTCTTTCCTGCAAGCCCCAATGCGGCCTGTGAGAGAGCTACGGAGAGTGACCCCAGCACTCCCAGCTCACGCAGATGTTTATCAACGTTCTTGAAGGTCGAGAATATCGAGGAAAACGCTATGCTTAAGGCGATGGAGAAGCTCGTAATCTCTCCTAAATCAACTTTGCTCATGCCGAGCTCGTCAACTACGTAGATAGAGCTGTAGGTGCTTGAAACTCCCGTAGCTATCGGGAATAACAAAGCAGTATAGACGTAAACTCTTAAAGCATTGAAAACTTTATTCCTGTTCTTTACTAAGTTATAAACTATATTTCTCGGACTTGAGTTGTTTTGTCTGTAGCTGTAGGTTTCTTTAAATCCTTTAATCCTCAAGATAGTTACTATGGCACTGATTATTCCAGAAAGTATAAAGCCTGCTCTAATACCTATCAACCCGTACGTGTCGTACAGGTAGCCACCTACTAAAGGCATGAATAGCCACGGCAAGTTTGGGAATACTTGAAGGATTATGAAGCCTTTTAGAGTCTTATCCTTAGGTAGTGAGTCCATAACTATTGCTGAGAGTGCTGGTTGATAAAAGTGAAGTAACTCGTCTAAAATCCATATAAGAGCTAGAAACCTCCAGCTATCCGCTAGAGCGTAAAGAAATTGAATAACCGTTATCCCTATAGTGCCGGCTACTATCATCTTAACTCTACCAATGTAGTCTGTGAGCAGGCCTCCAGGAATCAAAGCTATGGAAAGCGCTAAGAGACCTGCTGACTTAACTAAAGCTATTGAGAACTCGTCAGCTCCGAGGCTCTTAGCATAGAGCGTAAAAAAGGGCTGAACAAGAGCACCACTAAGACTGAATAGGAACCATGAGATAGCCATGATCCCGACATTACCTTTAAGCATGAACCTAAACTCACTAAACACACGCCTGAACAAACCTTTAAGTGAGTCGCTATTCACGAGACCACCAAAACCACATGAATAAAGTTAAGATTAAAAGCCGTCAATAACTCACTCTCGCTTATAATAAGGAGTTCCTTCATGAAGGCTTATTAACTTGGTTTATGTGAGTAGTTGTGAGGTGTATCTAGTGATTATACCCTCAATTTTTCTCAGGAGACTCTATGTTAAGAAGAGCCTTAAGAACACCGAAGAAGGCTTTGAACTCATGCTTAGAAACGTTCTTGCTGATGCTATACTAATTAAACCCTTGGAAATACATGTTGACAGTAAGCCAATCCCTATAGGTAGCATTAAGTTAATCACGGAATCGGGAAGTGTATTAAACAAGGACGTATCAGAGTCAAATCCTGTTAATTTCTCGTTGAATACTGCCGTGACGATAAGAGTAGAAGGTATTAAGCTTGAACCAGGAGAACACGAGATAGTTTTTGTTGCTACGACTAAAGATTACGGTAGTATAAAATTTAACGTAAGAGACTCAATAGGGTTCGCAACTGTTTTAGTGTGTTAGGTTTATAAAGGTTTTGTAGGATTTTTTTCATGATGATGAGAGATACTTCAAGCCACCTGAAGATGGAACTAGATGTGAGCCCCGTGCCGTTGGGCTTGAAGGGTGCTCATGACCCCCGCGTGGAGTGGCTAGTAGCCACAGTGAATCGCGGGGTAGAGGCACAACCCGTCCTAGAAAAACCTAGGACGGGAAACGGTAATCTCTGAGAGCTTCTGAAGTGCTAGCGTTAATCTTTACTTCGTGCTCGTGTTTTTAAGGCATTAAAAGTTTTATCTTGATAACTGTTATATTATATGTGAGTAGTGTATGGTAAAGATCCCACAGAACTTCTTACTTGGTTTTAGTGAATCAGGCTTTCAATTTGAGATGGGGTTTCCTGAGCAAGTAGACCCTAACACGGACTGGTGGGTGTGGGTCCACGACCCTAATAATATCATCTCAGGTATTGTGAGTGGTCACCTACCTGAAGAGGGTCCCGGCTATCTAACGCTGTATAAGGCAGACCACGACATAGCTGAGAAATTAGGTGCCGACACGTTGAGATTAGGAATAGAGTGGAGCAGGATATTTCCTGAATCTACGAAGCAAGTACAAGTGTCTGTGGAGAGAGACGAAGAGGGGGTCATAACTCGTGTTGAGGTTAGTGAGAGTGCTTTGAATTCTCTTCGAGAACTAGCTAATAAGAATGCTATAGAGACTTACAAGAAGTTGTTTAAGGACTGGAGTGATAGGGGGAAGAAACTCATACTTAACTTAAATCACTTTACCCTTCCTTCCTGGATTCACCACCCGATAGAGTTGAGGTTGCGTGGTATTAGTTCAGCGCCCTCAGGCTGGTTAAGTGACGACTCGATAATAGAATTCGCTAAATATGCTCACTTAGTAGCGAACGAATTCTACGATTTAGCGGATATGTGGAGCACACTCAATGAACCAAACGCGTTAGCTACTGCAGGCTACCTAAACGTCAAATCTGGATTTCCTCCAGGACTCGCAAGTCTTGAGTATACTATGATAGCCTTAAGAAATCAAGTAATAGCCCATGCTAGGGCTTACGATGCTCTAAAAGAAGTTACTAGAAAGCCTGTCGGCCTAATACATAACTTCATGTGTTTCGAGCCCCTAAACATCGAAAATCCAGACGACCTCTCCGCAGCATCTAACGCCTCATACATGTATAATTACTTATTCATAGACTCTGTTACGCGAGGGTCGTCTATGTTAATTTCTTCAGATTCTTTGAAAGACAGGCTTGACTGGATAGGCGTGAATTACTACACTAGAATGGTTGTCACGTCAGATAAGAGAGTAGCTATGGGTTGGAAGTATGTCCCAGGCTACGGATTTCTCTGCGCCTCTGAGGGGTTGAGTAAGGCTGGCAGACCCTGTAGCGACTTCGGGTGGGAAGTCTACCCTGAAGGTTTAGAGAAGATATTAGTTGAAACCTACAATAAGTATAAACTACCAATAATAGTCAGCGAAAACGGAATAGCAGACGCCACGGACAAGTACAGGTCCTCCTACATATTAACGCATCTCTTAAGTACTATGAAAGCTATGGAGAAGGGAGTTGATGTCAGGGGTTACCTACACTGGGCTCTGATAGATAATTATGAGTGGGCCGCCGGCTACAACATGAAGTTTGGATTAGTTAAAGTAGATTTGACAACGAAGAAACGATATTTAAGACCTAGTGCCCTACTCTATAGAGAGATCGCGTCAAGGCGCGAAATACCTGAGGAACTTCTATTTACGTGACATTCTTAGCTAAATAAGGTCTGTTAAACCCTGTTGAGCCAACGCAACGCCTCTAAATTAATGAACTTTTGCCTTTAACTTAGTTAATGACCCATGATAGAGTAGCTACATTAGTTAGAAGTATTTTTGCCTCCGCAGGAATAGTGTATTAGTTGCTGAGAGAATTAGTAAATCTATTTTATTGTAATTGAAGAAAATATTATTAGTGACAAATCTAAGGAAGCATTACCACAGTTTGGGGTGTGTAGTATGGTCTCAAAGAAGATTATAGTATTATTCTTCATTGCTATGTTAATGATGCTTTACGCAGATCAAAACCTAGTAGCTCCAATGTTGAGGACTTTAAGAAGTGAAGGGATGATAATTGGTGGCGACGACTGGTATTACTATGCTGGCTTGCTTGGAACTATTCCTGTACTGTCTGGGATCATTACAACGTTCGTATGGGGATATCTCGCAGACAAGTTAAGCAGGAGGTCACTGTTTGCTACAGCCGTGCTAGTTGGTGAAATTCCGTGCTTTCTGACTGCCTTTGCCAACGATTATTATCAGATATTAATTCTTCGCGCGTTAACAGGTATCGGGATAAACGGGGCGGCTCCAGTAGCTAGAGCGTTAATCTCTGATTTATACTCTCCGGAGGAAAGAGGAAGAGGTTACGCGTTGTATAATTTCGGGTCTGGTTTCGGGGTACTTCTTGGAATGTTATTAGCTGGCATAACTCTGAGTTTTGGCCTGAGTTGGAGGGTTCCTTTTATGTTGGCGGCTGCACCTAACTTTATTTTAGTCCCCCTGTTTCTGTCAGTTGTTAAGGAAGTAAAGCTAGGGTATGCTGAGCCAGAAATTAGGAGACTCTACGAGGCAGGACGTGAATACAGGTTCAGGATTAATTTGAGGGACTTCCTTACTGCCTTGATCACTACCCCCACATTAATATTTATGTATCTACAGGGAGTACCTGGAACTTTCCCTTGGGGCGCTATACCTTACTGGGCACCCACATTCTTCCAGGAGAAGTGGGGTCTGTCTGAAGGGACAGCAACACTCATAGTGTTCGTGGCCGGGATGGGGATGATGGTAGGATACTTCATCGGTGGACTACTCTCAGATAAGCTTGTGAGCAAGGGTTTGTCTAATGGGAGATTATTAGTTCCTTTCACGGGGATTCTCATAGGAACCTTCACAGTGATATCGCTTCTCTCATACCCCTACCCATACGGGGTAGAATCATTGGCGGCGTTAATGCCGGTATTAATTATTAGTTTGCTGGGAATGACTTTCGTCACTTTTGCCGCCCCCAACGTGCCTGCAGTCCTCAGTGAGGTCTCATTACCTGAACATAGGGGAACCATTTTTGGAATATTCAACATAACAGATAACATAGGCTCGGCTTTCGGTCCGATGGTAGCCAGTGCGTTCATGGTATTCTTTCTCTCTAGTGGTGTTTCAGAACCTGATAACATGCTACATGGTTTGTTAGCCGTGAGCCTTCTGTGGATTCCTTGTGCGCTCTTATGGCTTCCTGCATTAAAGACTTACAAGAAGGACAAGGCAAAGTTAAGAAGGACTCTGGCTGAGAGAGGTATTTAAAAGCTAATTTTTATTTCGTTAGCTTATTTTTGTCAACTCTAACACCCTCATCAATTGAGACGACCCACCCTCTCCGTATAACATCCCTGGTTTGGCGAATTACTTCGAGTCCCTTCTCTCGACTCTCGACTAACGCGAGTAGGGAACCCCCCATGCCTGCACCGGATATTTTTACTCCTAGAGCGCCTGCCTCCAGGGCCTTATTCCTAATGATTTCTAACTCCGGAGTGCTTACATCATATAAATCTCTCAGCAAGACATGCTGGTAATTGATTAGTCCGCCGAGGAGTCTCAACATGTTATCGCTTGATTCCGAAGAAGAACTTAAGCAGTGAGGGCATTCCTCTCCTATAACGTCTTCTACTAGTCTACTTAGCTCTTTAGTCCAGCCCTCTTCTATCAACCTCAACGCTAGCACAGTAGATGAATGCATTTTTAGTGTGAAGAGTATTCTCTTGCTCGAGGCAGGGCTCACGTTATTTAGTAGTGGTGTGAGATCCTCTAGTTTGAGGTCAGCCCACCTGGTTTCATATACATCCTCGCTGAGGAGAGCTCTTATATTGTGAGGAGTTTCAGGACGCTTCAACAAATCACGTAATCCTTCAACAAGCTCGCTTATCCGGGTCGAATGCACGCTTCTAGTAGAGTGCTTAATGCCTGAGTCCAGGACCGCGAAAGTTAAAGATACTTTATTGTATGTCTTGGTCCTGAAGGGAGGTTTCGTTTCTATTAGAGTCACACCGCCCATCACTGAACCATACTGGTCAAGCCTACCGCACGGAATTCCCATCAAGTCATGTTCGCTATGATAAGCTAACTCAGCAATTTCTTGTCTAGATAGTCTTAACCCGAATAACTCGCTTAGGCCCGTGACTACAGCTACTTGCAACGCAGCACTACTGGCTAGTCCCGACGCTATAGGTACCTCACTAGAGATAAGCATATTGAAGTTTCTTATACTCGCCCCTCTCTCGCGAAGAGCCATAATGACTGACCTAACGTAGTTACCAAACCACCCCTCCTCCCTAAGTGATGTTGTGTGGGCATCGAATATATCAACGCATTCACTAACCTCCCCACATAAGTTAACTGAGACAACACGCGAGATTGACTCAGCCCTAGATAATGCAACATAAGTTCTTTTATTGATAGCTACTGAAACGACTGGCAGCCCCTTATAGTCTTGGTGTGTGTTCAGGAAGTCTAAGCGTCCAGGCGCGGACACAATTAGAGGAGGTAGTGTAGAGAAAAAGTTTTCGTATTCTCTTGAAATTCTCTCTATGACCTCAGAAGCACCGTCCAAGTACGTCACCCAACATCTTAACACTCTCTCTGCAAGCATCTTTCAACTCACTAGCTTTCTCTTCAGGCACTCCGTCATACGTAAAGACCCAGTAACCCCATTCAATCCCTGCCGCATACTTCAGCTTTTCTTCATCTCTGTAGGGTTGATAAAACTCTACGTGAAAATGATATACGTAGCTCCCTTTAGAAGGGTGATTGTGTAGTACCATAATGTATGGAGCATCACGTTTTAGTAGTGTGGCGTAAGTTGCCGTGACTACCCTCAGAGCATCAGCGAGGAATCTTAAATCTTCGCCACTCAATTCGTTAAGAGATTTCACGTGTTTCTTGGCATACACGTGTAGCTCGTAAGGCCACATTGCGTAAAACGGTAGCAAGACTGTGAAGGCTTCGTTTTCATATATGACTCGAGACTTTTCTGTAGATTCGTAGCTTAGTATATCGCAGAGAATGCAATTATTGTGTTCTCTCCAATATTGTTGAAACGCTTCTATTTCTGCTTCTATCCTAGAAGGGATAAAAGGTAGGGCGTATATCTGGGAATGAGGATGCGGTAGGGAAACCCCTACTTCCTTTCCTTTATTCCTGAAGACAGCGACATAATTCACGTAATCTAGCTTAGAAAGCTTCTCAAATTCTTCTTTGTAGACTTTAACTACTTTCCACGCGTGCTCTAGGGTAAGCGTATGTAAGTCCCCCTCGTGTTGTGGAGTCTCAACAACTACTTCAGCTACTCCTCTAGCATTTAAGACCTTATACGGTGGGAATATAGTTTCAGGCGCTGGAGGCGGGCTAGGAGTGAGTGCAGGGTATTTATTAGGTAATACTACTACATCCCATAAACCAGCTTGTTTAAGTTCTGGAGCTCCTGGACAAAAAGGACATGGAGTGCTTTCTTCTCCAGGTCTCCAAGGTCTGGTAGCCCGATGAGGAGCTATTATGACCCACTGCTTTATGAGGGGATTCCAGCGAATCTCATGCATCTACTTACCCAAATAATATAACAGCTTAACCCTAGTTAAAATTCCTCAAAACTCGAATTTCGAGACGACTTTCCCATATGCATCAGTTAGTTTAGTATTGCTTTTATGCTTAGTACTGGGGCTCTTCTACTAGAGGGTGAGAGCTTGTTGATGCACTTAAGATGAGGACCCTTCCCGAAAGTAGCGATGATTATAAATTAATCCTGGAGGGCGAGCTCCTCGCTAATGATGTCCTGAAACAATTGAGGAACTCACAGCTTAAGATTTATTAGGTTTTGTTTTATGTTTTTAGTGGTTGGGCCCGTCGTCTAGCCTGGTTAGGACGCCGCCCTGACGCGGCGGAGGTCCGGGGTTCGAGTCCCCGCGGGCCCACTCCTCAAGCTTCTTGCGGTGATCGAGGTCTTCGTTGTTTTTTAAGTTTGAGTTGTAATTATATATTTGGTTTAAGAAGTCTTGGCTGGTGGTGTGTATGTTTAGTATTAAGTATTCGGAGGGCCTCCTTTTTAGGAAGTATGTTTTGAGTTCTACTAAGCCTCTTAGTGATGTGCCTCTTAGAGTATCTGAGGAGGGTTTCTTGATTAGGGGCTTAAGCCCTGACAAGAGTATTTTGATTGAGGTGAATATCCCTAGTAGTTCTTTCACAGAATACAGTGCGAGCGGGGTCAATGACTTAACTCTAGAGAGAGACGAGTTTAGTAAGGTTCTGAAGAAGCTGGGCAGAAATGATACTATACAGCTCAGTTATGAGGAGGGAGGCGGGATTATTAAGGCTAAGTTAATAAACAGTAAATCAGGTGTTGAGAGAAGTTATGATGTGAGGGTTGCTGGGTTAGAGGGTCCTGTAGACCCCGTACAAGTAGAGTTGCCGGTGCTAGTTAGAGTAGAGACTTCAATACTCCAGAAAATAATAAAAGACGCTAAGTTAGTTGGTGAAGAACTAACTATGAAGTATTCTAGAGACTCTGTAGAGTTCACTTCTTCGAGTGAGGGGAGAGAGTATATGGTAGTTCTTGAGAGAGGTAAGCACCTCCTCGAACTAACGTCTACTTATTCAGGAGCCGCGGTAAGTACTTACGACATAGACTTACTTAAGACGCTCATACCAGTACTTTCAGTCTTTGACGTAGCGACGCTAGAATTTGGTCCTTCACTACCGCTAAAAGTTAGTCTTTCGAGCGAGGAGGGAGTAAACATAACTTCTTGGGTAGCTCCTAGATAAACTACCTACTCTCCCTTCTTGGTGGCTACAAGCCCTAATTTGAGAGCTAACTCAGCAGCCTTCTCAACAGCTTCCTCAGGACTACTTGCTGAGACGTTGAATGTGATGTTAGTATTGACTAGCCTTATTCTATACCTCTTACCGCCCTCAACTAAGATCTCCTCAACAACTTCTAACGCAGGCTTACTCATGCAGAGCACCAGATCTCATACCGTGATAACAAAATTTAAGTTAATTAAAAGGGAAAAAGTTAGTCTTCATAATGGAAAGCCCGATCTTAAGCTCACTCACGGGAGTTTTTGTAGTTATATTTACCTTCCCCTCACCTTGAAGACGGCCAACATTATCTTCAACAACTTAGAACAGTACTCTACATGGCGCTGGTCATTCAATCGGGAGTCTACAGCAGTTTTAGCTTTTTAGGCAGGCCTGAAACACGAAGTAACCTAATCGCTTCCTCGTATCAATCGCGAACATCACTTAAATAACCTAACCACTCTCAACTATTGGGACTAGCGTTATTACATAATGATCATCTACGTATTCATCATCATTCATTATCCTTCCGTTCATAACCAAGACGTACTGTCCTTGAAGATTCAGTAAATTTTTGAGAGTCTCTATAACCTCCTTGGCTTTTGTGTTATCGACTTCTACAACCACAGTTTTCTCAAGATCTGGATACACCTTTACCTTAATAGTTGCCAGGGACACCACCTTAACTGAACGCTACATCTAGTCCTAGTTTGTCTATCTTATCTTTACTTGGGTAACCGCTTTGCAAGTCTAAGTCCCTGTAGCGGTAGAAGAGCTCCAGTAGCTGATCTATCGGGCAAGTCACTCCCTTGATAGGCCCTTCGTCAAGAGGCTCCTTCACGAATCTCTTAGGTATGGTGTCTTCCTCGACTCTAAGACCTAGCTTTAGGTTTAGGAGTCTCTCAAGATACCATATTCTTTCTCCAGTCTCTAGTATGTCTTCTTTAGTTGTTTTGAAGCCTGTTATCGCCGTATATTCTTCTGCTATCTTATTAAAGTCTATGATTCCGAAAACACCGAATTTACAGAGGCCTGCTGAGTCTAAGAAAGCACACAGGTTTTGATGAATTACCGTGACTTTGACTTTAGACTCTATGTCTTTAGGTACTTCAGAAATCCCGTACTCAGGTAGTAGTATTCCCCTCTCAACTAGCATAGTCATGCCTTGAAGATGGCTCGCCCCAATATTTGATGTGGCGTAGGCTAGCCCTATAGAATGGTATCGTCTCGGGTGGTGAGCAGGTAGCTCAAGACCTTTAACGTGTATAGCAAACTCCTCAGTTTCTGGGCTGATCTTCCTTGAGGCTCTTTTAACACCTTCAGCTAGCAAGTCTCCTAGGCCCTTCCTATACGCTATCATCTCTATTAACTTAAGAACTGCTTCCCCATCACCCCACTTAAGTTCGAAGCCTAGATCTTCAGCTTTGAGATATACCTTCTCGTAAGCTTCCATAGCCCAAGCTATGACTCCCCCAGTAGATATCGTGTCTAGCCCGAGCCTATCACATAACTTGTTTATCGCTATGAGAGTCTTACCGTCACCTATCATTAGATTAGTTCCCATAAGAGCTAGAGTCTCGAACTCGGGACACTTCTCCCATTCATCTCCACTAACCTCGCTTACCTGAAGTTCCTTATGACACTGAATAGAGCAGGCTATTTCAGTACCGCAAGCAACGCCTCTCGACTTATAAACCTTCTGAAGTGTTTGTCCAGTTATGTTATCTACCTTGTCGAATATCCCCTTAGTCCAGTTCTTTATCGGGACGTTACCGTCTAGAGTATAACCAATTAACCCTCCTGAGGTCCCATACGATCTTAGTCCCACACCCCTAGGAGATTTCAGAGGAGCTGCTAAATGCTCCCTCATTAAGTGAACTAGCTTTTCTCTATCGTAGACCTGGACCTTCTTGCTACCGTAAACAGCTATAGCCTTCAACTTCTTCGAGCCCATAACCGCTCCCACGCCAGTCCTCCCAGCAGCTCTCCTCTCGTCAGTTATTACAGCAGCTATCCTAACCAGGTTTTCTCCAGCAGGACCTATCGCGGCTATCTTAATCTTCTGACTATTTAGTTCGTTTTTAATTATTTTAGACGTCTCTAAGACGTCCTTGCCCCACAAACGTGAAGCGTCCTTAATCTCGGCCTGACCCTCAATCACGGCCAGATACACTGGCTTCTCTGAAGCCCCCCTAAAAACAATTCCGTCAAATCCAGCTCTCTTAAGCATAGCACCGAAAGAACCACCAACCATAGACTTGCCTAAGTATCCTGTGAGAGGAGACTTAGTGACGAAGGCTGTCTTAGGACTTATAGGAAACGTATCAACGAAAGGTCCTGTCATCACTACAAGAACGTTATCTGGTGATAAAGGCTCAGTTTCCTCATCTATTAAGTCGTATAAGAGTCTAGTAGCGTAACCTGAACCACCAACATAGAGCCTGAACCAATCTTTTCTTAATTCAGCAACTCCTGTCTTACCTCTGCTTAGGTCTACGTCTAGTAACTTTCCATTAAATCCGAAAAACATTGAGGAACCCCTATTAACCCTCCATTAAGTCAAATTTAAATGTTTTTCACAAGCCATATTTTGTGTATCGTGACAATATATTAGGTGCTCATCAGCGCAATTGTAAGTAGTATTATCATTCAAGATATTTCACAAAGCTACTCCGTGTGATTGAATGCAAAGTCTAAAATGTGTTAGGTCCTGCAGAAGAGTATTAATCAGTTTTTCTGTCTCACTACGCACTTGACACAATTTCTCAATTTGATTACTAACTTTCTTGGACTTCTTAATCATGTCCAAGTCTGCATTAATACCATTCTCACGCTCTCTAACCACGTTCTCACAATGTTCTCTAAACTTACTTTAACATTGCAACCTGTCGTTACGAAGTCCCAGAATGCCATCACGTACTCTTTATAATCCCGAAAGCCTCGTCCTTTAGGGCGGGGAGGAGGTCAGTCTTAGATCCCTAATGATTCCGAGAGCTTTGTCTCAGTTCTTTCGCTTGAACTTAGTTAATAGCTTGAACATTGTGCACTCAACTAGGCACGTATAATTTTGTATTAGGAATCTTTTTGGCTAAGAGTGCAAAATCTATTATCTAATCTCGCAAACGATCTGTATTAAGAATCACTTTTATACTTTCCCATTCTAACTTTAAACTTTAGACTAGTGCCTATCAAAAAAATAGTTTATGTCCTCTCAATAATCATTGTTATATTCCTAGCGAGACTTTTGCGATCTTAGTCATCGTGTCGAGGACTCGTAATGAACTAGATTGGAACTCTCTCAAAACCCTTAAAGTAAATACTAGTGGAGAATACCTCTCTTAGTTGGGCTAGAGCTGAGGAGAAATAGAGACTGGAGGTGATGAAAGCCTGAAACACGTGAAACTTACCTTAAGTAAGTAGCTTAATTAAAGATTTCACAAAACTCAGCGCTCCTCGAAAATCTTCGTTTCTCATATTCGTCTAGTGGTAATTCTACTATTTTCTTTACTCCGGTCTTACCTAACAACACTGGAACTTCTGCTACTACATCGAACTGTCCGTACTCGCCGTCGAGGAAGACGCTCGCGATCAATAGCTTGTTTGAGTCTCTCCTTATGGCTTCTACCATAACTGTTAATCCAGCTGCTGGCCCGTAAGAGCTACTATAGCCTTTAAGCTTAGTTATTGTTGCTCCTGCTTCGATGGTCTCTTTCGTTATTGACTCAATCTCGTTCTCGTGTAGCAACTGAGTTAGGGGGACACCACAGACTGTGGAAAATCTAGGTAATGGCAACATGTTTTCGCCATGCATTCCAACGACTACTGGAGTTATCGAAGAATAACTTACGTTGAGTTTTCTAGATGTGTAGTAAGCTAATCTAGCAGAGTCTAGAACTCCACTAAAGCCTATTACTCTCTCTCTAGGGAAGCCTAATTTCTTAAACATTAAGTAAGTCATTACTTCTAAGGGATTCGTAGTGATTATTACTATGGAGTCTGGAGCATATTCTCTAATCTTAGGAGCTATGTCATTAATTATTGACGCATTATCCGTGATTAGTTGCTCTCTAGTCATGCCAGCTTTCCTAGGTTTACCTGCAGTTACTAAGACTATGTCACTACCTCTGATCGTGCTGAAGTCTTCTGAACCCTGTATGTCCACGTCAATGCCGAGGACCGCGGCAGCGTGAGATAAGTCGAGAGCTTCTCCCCGCGCTAGACCTGGCACAACATCTACTAACACTATCTTGTTATCAACGCCTCTTAAGAGGCACATCAAAGCAGTTGAAGTTCCTACTCTGCCAGCTCCTATTATTGAAATCACGTTTTCGTCACCCTATAATATCTCCTTATCTTAATTTAAGGAGTCTTCCCTTTCATTATTAAATAACTCTTAGGGGTTCTTTAATTCGGGGTATACTAAGGATGAGTTTAAAACGTCCTGTAATAGCTATTCTAGTAACGCTAGATACTAAAGAGGGTGAAGGCTTCTTCCTTAAGGAAAGGATTGAAGCTAATGGCGGGTTAGGATTTCTAATAGACATTTCTATGCGTAAACACGAGCCTAGATTGGGTAAGGCTGATGTAAGTAACGAATTACTAGTTAAGTTAGCTGGCTACTCTATAGAAGAACTTAACGATATGGATAGGGCTGATGCTCAAGAAATAATTGCTAGGGGTGCTCTGACATTATTAAAGAGTAAAGTAGCTAGTGGTGAAGTTGACGGTGTAGTAGGTATAGGTGGGTCGACAGGCTTAGGTCTCGTGTCTATGATAATGCGTGAATTACCTATGTTAATGCCTAAAATCGTGGTAACTACTGCCGTGAGCGAGGCTTGTAGTGCCGTATTAGGCTCGGATATAACGATAGTGTGGTCAATAACGGACTTTTCGGGAGGTACTTCACTTAACTCTATAGAAGCTGAAGTACTCAATAAAGTAGCTGCAATGATAGTTAAAGCTTCCTCACCCACTCCCGTAAGTATTGAGAAGAAGCCAATGATTCTAGCATCTCAATTCGGTAACACAACGCCATTCATTATGGTCTCTAAGGAGATCTTATCTAGTAAAGGTTATGATTTTGTTTCATTTCACGCTCTAGGACGCACTGGCGGATACGTCTTAGAAAAACTAATTAGTTCTGGCGTTGCTGTAGGAGTTCTTGACGCTACCACCCACGAACTCACAGATGAATTGTTCGGGGGAGTTCTCAACGCAAGTGTAGGCGGAGTTATTAGACTAACTACGGCAGGTAAGTTAGGAGTGCCTCAAGTAGTTCTCCCTGGAGGAGTAGATCAAATAGTTTTCTGGAAGCCTGAGAGCGTTCCTGAGAAATTCAGAAGTAGGTGCGTCTACGAACATAGCAAAGGATTAGTAACTCTGGTTAGAGCTACTGGTGATGAGCTGTATGCTGTGGGTAAGTTAATGGCTGAAAGACTGAACATGTCTAAGGGACCTACAGTAGTAGTGTTTCCTTTAAGGGGTTTCGGAATAATAGATAACGACCCCAACATAAAACCAGTCAACTTTCCTTCAGGAGCTTACTGTCAAGAATTAGTATTTCATGAAGATAAGGTAGTATTTAAGCGGACTAATAAACCATGGTTCAATAAAGAATCTAATCTTCAGTTTCTCAAAGCTCTTCTAGAATACTTAGACTTATCGAAACCTAATATAGACTTGATAGTAGTAGACCATAACATAAATGAGCCTGAAGTAGCTATTCTCAGCTCAGAGATTCTTCACAACATGATCAAAGGTGTCTGGAGGAAAGGCTGGATCCCCAGAGTACCGAATCTCAGAATAATTCAAGAAACTAACTAGTCTTTAGTATGTGCGGGGAGCAAGCAGTACGCGATTTTCACATGTCGTTACTTCTTAGGTTCTTATGACGCTTAAGAATTTCGTGAAGACTTCTATTAGTATTTTGGCTGCTAAGAACGAAGTAACGTCTCCTAGGTCGACGAGGGGGTTTACTTCAACTAAGTCGAGACCAGAAGTTTTTTCATCTATTATGTTCGTCAGCAAGTCTATCACTAGTGTTGGTTGAAGTCCTTCGGGTTCAGGGGTAGACACGCCCGGTGCGTAGGCTGGGTCTATCACGTCCATGTCTAGAGAAACGTACGTGTGACTACATGTGGTTAAGAAGTCTCTAACCTTGCTAACTACTTCTCTCAGGGTCATTCTGTTAAGTTCGTATGAGTTAATCATGTTTAGACCGGCTTCCCTAGCTTCTCTTAACTCTCTGGAATCAACTGCTCTAAAACCTAAGACCATTAAGTTCTTTACTCCTACAACCTCACTAGTTCTTCTGGTCGCGCAGGCATGACTATATCTGAAGCCTAGGTAGTCTGGCCTGAAGTCTAGGTGCGCGTCAAGAACCAAAACACACGGAGGTTTCCCTATAGCGTTGAGGAATCCCTTAATAATCCCGTAAGTGATTATGTGGTCTCCTCCCACAAAAGCTGTTTTCCTGTTCTTGAATAACTCTTCAGCAACCGCTGAGACATTTCTTAATGTTGCTTCAGCATTGCCATGTACTACTGCTACATCACCTTCATCTACTGGGGGATTTTCTTCTAGTGCGAGTCCGTTCCTGAATGAGTAAGTTTCTAGAGAGTGTGATGCGAGTCGTATATGTATCGGCGCGAATCTTGAACCACTTCTAAAACTGTTGGTTGAGTCGAAAGGAACTCCTACGAAACTTAGAGGGTTTCTCTTTCTGTCTCCGCTTACGCCTAAAAACACGTATGGGTTATTAACTATGTAGAGTTCTAGCATTACTTATCCACTCCTTAATGTATGGTGATAAGGTTTTATAAAACTAGAATCTATTTATTTTCTTTAGGTGTTGCGTGAGCATGAGTAGTGGTGACAAGTACGAGAAGATAGTTGATTTAGCGGCGCGCAGAGGTTTTTTCTGGCCGTCTTACGAGATTTACGGCGGTTTAGCAGGTTTTTACGATTTAGGTCCTTTGGGTTCTCTCTTAAAAGAGAACATAAAGAAGCTCTGGCTAGATTACTTTGTTTTCAAACATCAAGATATGGTTGTTCTTATAGAGACTCCTATGATAGCCCCTGAGATCGTTTTTAAGGCATCGGGACACTTAGAAAGTTTCACTGATCCTATAGTCACTTGCAGTAAGTGTGGCAAGATTTACAGAGCTGACCATCTCTTAGAGGATATCCTCGGAGTTAAGGTTGAGGGCTCACGTCCTGAGGAATTAACCTCAATTATTAGAGGTAAGGGAATTAAGTGTCCTTCATGTGGTGGTGAGTTAGAGGATGTGAGAACTTTTAACCTCTTGTTTCAGACTAACGTGGGTCCCTACAAACACGACGTAGCCTACTTAAGGCCTGAAGCAGCTCAGGGAATGTTTACTTCTTTTAAGAGGGTCTTTACTGCTATGAGGTACTCACTCCCGCTAGGCGTAGCTCAGGTGGGTAGGGTAGCGAGAAACGAAATATCGCCTAGGCAGGGAATGATTAGGCTAAGGGAATTCACTATAATGGAGGTTGAGTTCTTTTTCGACCCGGAAGACCCTGGAGAACCTGATTTTAGTAGGTTTCCCGGGAAGCTGAGGATATTAACTGCTGATGCTAGGAGTAAGGGTTTAGACGAGGTTATTGACGTGAAGCCTGAAGAAGCAGTTGCTGAGGGTATAGTGCTGAATAAGTGGCTTGCTTATTGGATGTCAGTAGCTCAAGCTTTTGCTAGGGAGCTTGGATTAAGTGATAAGGAGATACTATTTGAAGAAAAACTTCCTGAGGAGAGAGCTCACTACTCCAAACAAACGTTTGATCAATTAGTTTCTATATCTAGGTGGGGTTGGGTCGAGATATCTGGTCACGCGTACAGGACAAACTACGACTTATCACGGCACATGAACTTCTCAGGCGAAGACATGACTGTCTATAAGGAACTCAAGAAACCAGAAGAAATTATTACGAAAAGAGTATTTATTAATCAGAGTCTCTTAAAAGAGCTTTTTGGTGCGAACGCACCTAGGATACTGCAAGCGTTAAGGAACTTAAGAGTAGAAGAGGTTGAGAAGATCCTTAAGGAAGGGGGAGCCATTATTGAAGGGTTTAAGATACCTCCAGGAATTCTGCGTGTTGAGGAAGTTAAAGAGGTTGTGAGGGGGCGCAGGTTCGTTCCTCACGTGGTCGAGCCTTCTTTCGGTGCAGAGAGACTGCTACTAGTAGTTCTAGATAGAGCGTATACTGAGGAGGGAGGTAGAATAGTCCTTAAACTACCTCCGAGACTTGCTCCTTACAAGCTTGCTGTTTTTCCCCTAGTGTCTAAGGAAGAGTCGCTCAAAGCCCTTGCTAAGAAGATTTATAATGATGCTGTTAAGGCCGGTCTCACGGTCATTTATGATGAGGACGGGAGTATAGGGAGGAGATATGCGAGAGTAGATGAGATCGGGGTCCCCTTCGCAGTTACGGTAGACTACCAGTCACTAGAAGACAATACAGTGACTTTAAGGTTTAGAGACTCGAGAGAACAGATAAGGATTAAATCAGACGAGGTCGTAAAGTGGGTCTTGAGTAGCTTATCAAGTTACTAAAGTTTACTTTGATTCCTCGCTCATTACTTGAGGTGAAGACCCACTCTCTGGGTAGTGAGGTGTCGGGCCTAAGACAGTTGGGTATGCAGTCAGTAATTTATATGTACACTACTTATTAATTTTTGTGGTGGTGTATGCTGAGTAGTGAGGGTAGCAGTCCTCAGCAACCTCAGAAG
>Ga0209080_1000201_pt1 | contig 46574 bp, 45 predicted proteins | sample JNZ110809AmetaG_FD_184123 | JGI IMG/M metagenome (GOLD analysis project Ga0209080, IMG submission 184123) | Hot spring microbial communities from Jinze hot spring, China to study Microbial Dark Matter (Phase II) - JNZ 110809A (SPAdes) (version 3) ...
CATCCTTCCCAATGAAACCAATTATCCCACACATATTAACACCAATAAACCAATTTTAAGTTAAAAACAGTTAAAAATATATTGTTAAGAGTATTTAAAAGGTTTACTATTAATTTTATATGATGTTTGCTACCGTTAATGAGTGAGTAGAGTATTGACTATGCGATCACCATAAACCTTAACCATTCTTCTCTGAATCCAGTTGATAGATATAGTAATGCTGTTATTAGTAATGTGAATATATCAATTTGGAAGCCACCACAAAAGTAATAAACTTACATTTTGTGGCTCTATGAAATGTAACCCAACAATTGAATTCAAAACTTTAAATACCAACAGTATTGTTATAATAGATTTAAAGAGTACATGAAAGCGATTACATTATTTTTAGGTTTAATCCTCATTAATCGCTTAAATTATTATCTAGATTTATGAAAATAAAAAAATAAAAATTGTGTATTTTTGTTAAAATCTCCATCTTCTTCCAAGTATCAATAGTAGGAATAGTATAATCAGTAATATGGCTATTGGTACTATTATGGAGTAGGACCATGGTGGAACTAGTGGAGGTGGTAGAGCCTCTACGGTTACTGTTACTTCAGTGGAGTATACACCTTCACATCCAACTTTAAACTTGAAGCTTCCAGCAGTGCTAAGTGGGTAACTGAATATAGCTTTACCTTCACTATCAGTATACTTTTCAAGCTGTTTAGTTCCATCAACATATAATTCAACCTTCTTATTAGCCATTGGATTATTGTATTGATCTCTAACAATAGCAGTTATAGTTACATATTCACCAACATTTATTTTTGTTCTATCAACTGTAATTGAAACTGTAGTTACTCTTGGTGGAGGAATATATGCAGCTACGGTTATTGTAATTGTTGGTGATCTTATAGCTTCATGAGCAACATAAACACTAAAGGTTCCAGGATTGTTGAAGGTATATGTAAATGACGCTCTACCATTGGGATCTGTGATTGTGGATGAAACTCTAACTGCATCCACATATAGGTCTAAGCTAACGCCAGACATGCCAACATCATACTGGTCAAGGGCGTATGCAATGAAGAGTATTGTTTGATATTGAGTTATACTAGTGGCGTTTGCAGTTAATGTTATTGAAGTTAATATTGGAGGAGCCCTAGAAACAGTTATAATTCTAGTATCTGATGATACTCCTGCGGAATATGCATATACATGGAATGTTCCCTCAATATTAAATGTTACCGTGAATGCAGCTCTTCCACTTGGATCAGTAGTCCTAGTGGAATATTTAACTCCATCAATCATAAGATCTACATCTACACCAGCCATAACCTTACCATACTGATCTTTAACGGTTGCTACAAATTCTACACAACCACCAATCAATATACTTGTGGTGTTAGCTGTAAGTAGTATTGTTGAAACTCTTGGTGGTGGAGGAGGAGCGATGATATTGAATTGATATGAAGACACTTGACCAGTATATACATCTTTAGCATATATTGTGTATTTGCCTAAAGGCCAATCAGATGGTATTGTTATACTTGAACTTGCAGAACCAGTTGAATCTGCTGTTAATTCATCAACATGCTTTATATTGTCTAATGGATCGTGTAGTTCAAGCATAACCTTCTTGCCTGGGGTTGCACCAGTAATTATGAATGTTAATGTTGACCCAGGATAGTAATTGTCTTTGTCAGTTTTCACTTGAAATGCTGATAAAACTGAGGGTAGAGGATGGAATGCTATGATAAGCAATATCAGGAATATGAGCAGTGGAAATCTCTTTAAATCCAATATCACATCACCTCTTAACCTGAAACTGTGAATGTGAATGATAATCCACTATTGTCTGCTATTGGTACACCACCCTTAACTAACCATTGGCTCCAAACATATATCTTGACGGTATAGGTTCCCGTTGGTGCATTTAATGGTATACTGTAACCAACACCAGCAGTAGAAGTGCCGCCTGGAGGTATTTCATGAAAGACAAATCCTATGAAGACCGGTGTATTACCATATAATATTTCCACAATGAGCAGATATTTTGTGGGTGTCGTGTAGTAATAGTAATAGTAGTAATAATAGTAATATGCTGTGGCCATTTCAATTGTGGCATTTACTAGAACCATATCTCCACGTTTAAATGTGGTTTTAGGGGTTCCATATTGATCTGTGGTTGAGTATTTTGTTATGTGTAATGGTAAGCCTTGCTCTGGAGCTATAAATGCAAATAGGTTATTGAAGTATGTTGAGAATAATATTCCTAAAGCTATTATGGATATTATGAGTATAGTTATACGCTTCCCCTTCAACACAGTCTCAAAGACCTTAACATTATTTCCATTCATAATGAGCCTCCATAATTAGATAAAACACTTAATTATCTATGAGTTGTTTTAAATATAAAGTTTTTGTTTGTTTAAACAAATTTGTTAAATGTCTTTTATAACTTTAAAAGATCTTCCCAAATAAATATCCTCTAGATTTTACTTCCAGAATGTATTTTGCAAGGTTTGTGGAAGCCTCTTCAATTAGTTTTTCACCTAGTTCAATGTTTGATTTTGATGGATCCCCAATATAACCACGTCCACTGGTGTGATTCCACATGTCTGGTAATGGTATTTGTACTGGAGATTTAAATGATACGTATTTTGAAGAAGCCTTCCTTTCAGTTAATCCCTTTAGAGTTATTCCCGGTTTTATGTTTAGGCTTAGTATTATTGAAGTTTCTATTTGACCTGCATGATCAGTAAATCCACTAGATGTAAGTTCAAACCAATTGATTATTGCAACAATTACTTTTGCTTCATCCCTCAATTTTACTGCTGCAGCTTTTAGTGGAGCTTCATTACCTCCGTGACCATTTAGTAGAATTATGTTTTTAAATCCATTTTTAGCTAGGGATAGGCATAATTCATATATTAATTGTATCATGGTTTCACAGTTTAAACTTATTGTTCCAAGGAAACGTATATGTTCACCTGAACATCCAAATCTAATTCTAGGTCCAATGATGACTTTAATATCTGAATCCTTTAACTTTTCTATGACCCTTTTCGCAATTGCTTCAACTATTATAGTGTCTGTTGATAAGGGTAGATGTGGTCCATGGGCTTCCAATGAGCCCACTGGAACTATAACTATATTCCAAAATTTGACTATTTCTTTAAGATCTTCTGAAGTTAGTTCTTCGAGGTACATCTAGATAAGTTAATTTTATACTGAAGCATATAAGAGTATGGGTTAGTCTATGGGTAAACTTAGAATTGGAGTTCTTGGTTCAACACGTGGAACAGATTTAGAGGGAATTTTTAAAGCTATTGAAGATGGTAGACTTAGAGATGTGGAAGTTGTATGTGTGATTAGTAATAAGAGAGATGCGTATATACTTGAGAGAGCTAGGCAGAGGGGTGTTGAAGCAATATTTATTGATCCTAAGGGTAAGGATAGGGAGACTTATGATAGGGAGGTGGCAGCTGAATTAGATAAACGTGGAGTGGATTTGATATTGCTGATAGGTTATATGCGTATACTTAGTCCATGGTTTGTGAATAAGTATAGGTGGAGGATTATGAATATACATCCCTCACTACTACCAGCATTTGCCGGTGGAATGGATTTAGAAGTTCATAAAGCTGTTTTAGATTATGGGGTTAAAGTTACTGGATGTACACTACATTTTGTAGATGAAGGTGTAGATACAGGTCCAATAATACTACAGAAAGCAGTCCCAGTGGAGGAAGATGATACTCCAGATACCTTAAAACCTAAGGTTCAAAAAGCTGAACAAGAGATAATAATTGAAGCTATAAAGCTATTTCAGGAAGGTAGGTTGAAGGTAGAAGGTAGAAGGGTTAGAATACTTCCCCCCACGACTAGTGTAGAACATAATCTTAAGGTTGGAATGAGTTTAACTGAAGAATATCAAACTAGCTTTGAACATGCAGCTAGAAATATTGGTTCAGGAGATGTACAAGTATTATCAACACCATCAATGATAGCATTCATGGAAATAACATCAAATAAACTTGCACAACAAAGCTTACCAGAAGGATATATAACCGTTGGATCTAGTGTAAACGTGAAACATTTAAATCCAGCACCGATAGGAGAGAAAATTAAAGTAACATCGGAAATAGTGAAAATTGAGGGGAGGAAGATAACATTTAAAGTATCAGCAATGTGTAAAGATATCATTATTGGTGAAGGTGAACATGAAAGATTCATCGTGAATACTGAAAAATTCTTAGGGAAGCTTAAAGGAGGATAATGAGGGGATGAAAGATGAGTAGAAAGAGGAGGAAATCAATATTTGATAGTTTCTTTGATGATTCATGGTTTGATGAATGGGAGAAAATGTTTAAGAGATTTGAAGAAATGAGTATTGGAAGTGGATATTCAATATCAATAACACAAACGCCTGAGGGCACGGAAATACATGTAAAAGCTGGAGAAGATGTAGATGTGGAAGATTTAAAGAGAGATTTAGAGAGGAAATATCCAGGTGCAAAGATAATTATAGAGGGAGGAAGAAAGGCTAGGGAAATAGTGGAGATAAAGGAAGAATCAAAGGAGGAAGTTAAAGAGGTTAAAAAGGTGAGAGAAAAGGAAAGTATAATTAGTGATATTTTACCGAGGAAGGGAGCTGATATAAGGATTATTGAAGAAGATGAAGAAGAAGATTTAAAGAAGAGAAAGAAGAAATAAAGCTTATATAAGTGAATAGGCAAAATTTCCTATGTGAAAACTAGGGATATAGCGTTAATATCAAATTTAACTGCAGCATCAGTAGCACTTAGACTTGTAAAGCATATATTTATAGGTGTCATGCCAATAATAAATTTTCCAATAGTATTCTCAATAATTTCTGGAGCAATACTGGGACCATTAAATGGATTTCTTGTAGGAGCTTTAAGCTTTATAGTTTCAGATATATTCTTGGGTATGGGTATATGGACTCTTATAACGAGTTTAAGCTGTGGTTTAATTGGATTTCTAAGTGGATTGATATGGTACAAGAAGAATCCATGTAGCCTCGAGATCCTCGTAGTATCGACAATACTAATACTCGTATACGATATATTATCATCAGTACTACTCTACATACCATTAATGCCCATTAAAGAAGCTTTAATACTTGGTTTTATAGGTCTCTTCATCCCAGTTATGGGTGGAACACTATATGCCATAGGTCCCATAGTGGAATTTTCATCTGCAATGATAATATCAATGTTAATACCTAGAATGAGGGGGATCCTAAATGGCTAGTAGAACCCCTTGGATTATAGCTTTAACCCTATTAATTTGGGCTTTAACAGCTACATCCATATCCATATACTACTATAATCAAATGTTGGATGCCTCTAGAAAGATTATTGAAATGAATAGGTTAATTGAAGATGCTAGAAATCAAATGAATAATTTAACTTCAAAACTAATGAGGATAGTTGAAGAAGCTGTTAGAAGGGGAGATTTAGAACTTATGAATTCCATAGAGAAATTGGAAAATGAAACTTTAAAGTTACATAGAATTATTGGTGGAGTTATAAGTGTTAATATACTCGTGGATTATGGTAATGGAAGTAGGAAATGGTATAATGGTACAAAGATAGTTATGGGTGAGAGTATGATTAAAGCTTTAGAGAGTATTGTAAAAGTGAAGTATAGTGTATATCCATTTGGAGTATTTATTGAAGCTATAAATGATGTTTACAATGATCCAAATAGGCTATTATATTGGATGTGGTGGAGATGGGATTCTGAAAAGAAGATGTGGATTCTTGGAGAAATAGCATGTGATAGGTATATACCAATTAATGGAGAAATATTTGCATGGAAATATACGAATACAGCTGAATGGCCTCCTAAACCCCCATAAAATTAAATTATTGAGAAAACAAGTTTTCATCTGTATGTTAAATGAAATTTTGAAGAATTGGAGGAAGAATTGTAGAGGGCCAACTCCAAAAATTGATTTGGAAGATTTAGCTATAGCATTGATTATGATTTCTAGAGGTGGAGTTATTGGTAGGTATCGACTCTCTGACGCTATAGGTATACCTCAAGGAACTGTAAGGGGAATTATGAAAAGGTTTTCAGAAAATAAACTTATAAAAATTGATGCTAGGGGATGTGAAATTACAAGTGAAGGTGAAAAAGCATTAAAAGAGTATTTTGATGATGTTGGTATAGAATTCTTCAATGTTTATGGTGAAAATGAATTTAAGTTTCTAGCTCCAGGGAAGGTTAAAGCTTTGGTTATTGTCAGAGATAAATTAGATAAAGTAACCAATGGATTAAAACAGAGGGATGAAGCTGTTAGAGCTGGAGCTCAAGGAGCTACCACAATAATCCTTAGAAATGGGGAAATCATAATTCCAAGTATGGATAAACCTATTGAAGAATATTGTAGAAATGAGAAAGAAGCTTTGAAAAATATTGTGGGAATATATGGAAGCCATGTGGCTATAATATGCTGGGCTGAAAGTGAAGTGAAAGCTATTAAAGGAGTTTTAAAGGCAGTAAAAACATTGGTAACTTAAAGTTTAATTTAAAGTTTAATAATAGTATACTTGACGATTTATGAGTCAAGAACTTTTCAAAAACGATATTGTGAAGAAGATTGTGGAGAAATCTAGGGTTATATGGGCTTTGGATGTTTCAGATAGTTTAATGGGATGGGATATTGAAGTTTCAATGCCTCAAGAAGGCGCCATGGAAAGAGGTATGGCTAGAGCAGAACTTCAAGCCATTGGTCAAAGCATACTTAAATCTCCAGAGCTTAGAAGTCTAGTTGAAGAAGCTGAAAAGCGAATTGAAGAATTAAATGATTATGAGAGAGGTTTGATAAGAGTTTTAAAGAGGAGGATAAAGATTGCAACAGCAATACCAGAGGATTTATTAAAAGAATATTTTAAAACAACTTCTGAAGCCACTATACAATGGAGGATTGCAAGATCAAAAAGTGATTACGGAATATTCAAACCATACCTGGAGAAAATAGTGGATTTAATGAAGAAATTCGCTGAATATTTAGGTTATGAAGAACATCCATATGATGCACTACTAGACCTACATGAAGAAGGTTTTAAAACGAGAGATGCTGATAGAATATTCAACGTTCTAGAACCTGGAATTAGGAGAACTCTAAGTGTTATTCAAATTAAAGGCTTATATAAACCGGAACATGAATTGGAAAAGGTTGAATATAATGTTGAGGATATGAAGAATCTAAATTTAGAGTTATTGAAGATTTTTGAGTATCCACTTGGAGTTAGATCAAGATTTGATGTTTCTACACATCCATTTACAACTAGTATGGGTATAAGGGATGTTAGGATAACAACTAGATATGAAGGGAAGGATTTCAAGAGGAGTATGTATAGTACGATACATGAATATGGACATGCCCTATATGAATTACAAATAGATGAAAGACTTTCAGGGACATTGTTAGCCACAGGAGTTAGTGGGGGGATGCATGAAAGTCAATCTAGATTTTGGGAGAATATAATTGGTAGGAGTAGAGTTTTCGCTGAAGCAATATACCCAATAATAAAGAAGCATTTGAAATTCGTTGAGAAATATACTCCAGAAGAATTATACTATTACTTTAACACTGTAAAACCAAGTTTAATTAGAGTTGATGCAGATGAAGTAACATACAATCTACACATATTGTTGAGGTATAAACTTGAAAAAGCAATGATTACGGGAGATGTAAAAATAGGTGAATTACCAGAAGTTTGGAATTCTGAAATTGAAAGACTTATAGGGGTTAGACCAAAATCTGATAGTGAAGGAGTACTACAAGATATACATTGGAGTAGTGGACTTGGATCATTCTGTAATTACACTATTGGTAATATAATTGCAGCACAAATAAGGAAACATATGATGAAGAAAATTAAAATCGATGAAGAAATTATGAAATTAAACTTTAAACCCATAAGAGAATATTTGAAGGAGAAAGTGCATATTTGGGGTTCAACATATGAGCCAAAAGAGCTTTTAAAGAGGAGCTTTAATGAAGAAATGAATCCCATATACCTATTAGAGTATCTTGAAGAAAAATATTTGAAGGTTTAATATAACCCTATTTATTTTTTACAATTGGTAGCATTATTGATGAGGGGAATCTTCCTCCATGAAAAACATTGTTATGAGCTATATTAACCTTAGACATTTCACCAATAGGCTCATTACTATTAAAGTTTCTATCAAACCTTGGGAAATAGCTACTGGTTATGGAAAGCCTAATTCTATGCCCAACATCAATTAGAATGTTTGTATCAAAGAAGAAGTCGAATTCAAATCTATAGATTTCATTAGGTTTTAAGAAGACTTCCTTCTCAAAGGATTCTCTAAATCTAGCTCTAATACCACCATAATTAAAGAGTATTGATTTACCATTGGGATGAACATCTGAAAGTAGACATATCCAATCAGTATCTAAACAATCACTTGAAGCATACAATACCATTCTAGGCTTACCAGCAATCTCTAAAGGTTCTTTAAGAGGTTCACTAGTATAAACTAGGACGTCAAATCTAGATTCAATAGACCTTGAATCCAATGGTGTTTCAATAGCCTTGGGAGAATAGAAGTTGAAATCAACAGAAGAGATCACTGGATCCATTGGATCATATGTATAAGAATCAAAACTTTCAATCAATGGAATACTAGTTTGAAGTCTACCATCCCCCCTTAAACTATTAGCTCTCCCACCACTATCAATATACCAATTTTCATAATGAACATTTCTAGGAGGCCATATATCACGGGAAACCCATTTATTTAAACCCATAACAAAAGTTAAACATCTACCGCCATCAAAGAATTCTTGAATATTCCTAAAAGCTTTCTGATCACCCTTCAACCAATAATCAAACCACCATAAATGCAATTTTAGTAGATCTATAATTGCATCTGGACCAAAATCTACACCACCCAAAATCCTCCTAGGAATTCTCGTTCCAGCATGATCCCAAGGTCCAGAAACAAGATATTGTCTATCTCTAGCTGGAGAATATTTGATCATACCTTCATAGAAGTATATGGCTCCAGGCTGATCACCATCATACCAACCAGTTATGTGAAGTACTGGCATATTTATCCTCTTAAAATCTTCTTCAGTTAACAGTATACTCTTCCAATAATCATCAAGTTTTGAATGTTCAAGCCAAATCCTCCATACAGTATTAACTCTACCAATAACTTCATCCATGGTTTTAATTGGATAATGCCATAAAACCCTATTCCAATCCACAGAATCAGGGTTTTGAACAACTCTACCACCAACATAATTAAGCCATTCAATCATTCCTAAAGTGACTAAACCATTATAGTATGGAAGTTCTCTAAACCATCTACCAGCAGCTGCAGTACTAATCATAGTTACAAGATTGGGAGGATTAAGCCTAGCAGCACACCATTGAACCCAACCCCTATATGAACCACCCATCATAGCAATATTTCCATCACACCAATCTTGTTCTCCAATCCACTTTATAGTATCATAACCATCAAAACCCTCATTTACAAAGGGATGCCAATCACCATCAGAATCCCCTCTACCCCTAACATCCTGCATAACTACTGCATAACCATGTTTAACAAAGAATTCTACATCTCTAGTTCCATGTTTAATTTCACTTTGAAGAGCCTTATTATATGGAGTTCTAATCAATATTGTTGGATACTTCCCACCTCTACGTGGAAGGTATATATCAGTGGAAAGTTTAACACCATCCCTCATTGGAACTTTAACATCAAAATAGACTTCAAAGGACAATAGTAAATCACCAATGAAAATTTTCCATAGAAGATATTTAAACGATACCATTAAAGGTTAAAGCAACAGAAATATACTTGATTAATATGCCTTTAGAATATGAATACAACCCAATATGGCTTGAAATAAAGAAATTCTTAAGTATTAGATCTGCCACAACCCCAAGAGCCTTCAAAAGATCATATAGAATTATCTATTTAAGTGATATTACTGGAGTCCCAATACCATGGATGAAGGAAGCATATAGAAATGAACCATTAATACCATTGGAGCAAAGAGTAGGAGAAATATCCATAAGTGAAAATGGACTTATAGCCTTTGGAAATGATTTAGATGGAAATGAGAGATGGAGAATATCAATATACGATTTAAATCAGAAAAACCTAATTCACGTAGCAGGAGATTACACATATATAAATAATGTTGGAGCATGGAGTATAGATGGTACAAAACTTGGATTTACATCAAATAGAAGAAATGGAGTAGACTTCGATGTATACATCTATAATATTAAAGGGGGAGTGATAGGGCCAATAATTGAAATGGAAGGAACAAATAATATTGCTGAATGGATTAATGATGAAAACATGTTAATAATACATAACAATACAAATCTTGATAGTGATATATACCTATTAAACATTAAAAGTGGTAAATTGAAGAATTTAACTAAACATGAAGGGGAAGCTAGAAATATAAGTCCAAAAGTCTTAGATGAAGGAAGATTTCTATTTCTAACAAATAATGATTCAGAGTATATGGGTATTGCAATATATGATCTCGGTAAAAATGATTGGAAATTCATATATCAAACAAATAGAGATGTAGAATTAATAGAATTATCACCAAATAAGGATAAAGTAGCATATGTAGAAAATGTTGATGGATATTCAAAGCTATACATAGCAAAAATAGATTTCACATATATAAGGGAAATGAAAACACCCTCTGGAGTTATAGGTGAATTATCTTGGGGTATGATGGGATTAGCATACTCAATTTCAAATCCAAAGATTGGAAATGAAATATGGATTTGGCATGAAGGTACTGGACAAACACAAATGACAAATTCACCAAAATTCGATATTGATATGAATAAAAATGTAAAACCAGAAGTCATTAGATATGAGAGTTGGGATGGAATGATGATACCAGCATTAATATATAGACCGAAAAATGGGAAACCACCATATCCAGCAGTAGTAACAATACATGGAGGACCTGAAGGGCAAGATAGACCAACATTTCAATTCCTACCACAAATACTTGTAAGACTTGGATACATAGTTCTCTCACCAAACTTTAGAGGTTCAAGTGGATATGGTAAAAGCTTCATACATCTAGATGATCGAGAGAAAAGATTAGATTCATTAAAAGATATAGGTGCACTTGTAGATTGGGCTGAGAAAGAGGGACTCCTAGAGAAAGGTAGGGTAGCAGTTACAGGAGCATCATATGGTGGATATGCTACATTAATGAGTATGGCATTATTCCCAGATTACTGGAGCTGTGGAGTGGAAAGAGTTGGAATAGTAAATCTTGTAACGTTTATAAGGAATACTGGACCATGGAGGAGGAAGTATAGAATAAATGAATATGGAGATCCAGATAAAATGTATGATATAATGATTAAATTAAGCCCAATAAGCCATATTGAGAAAATTAAAGCTCCATTAATGGTTATACATGGAGCAAATGATCCAAGAGTTCCAATAAGTGAAGCAGAACAATTGGTAGAAGCTATGAAGAAGATGGGTAGAGAAGTCAAATATATTAGGATTGTTGATGAAGGTCATGGAATAGCAAAGATAATTAATAGAGTGAATACACAATTTGAAATTATAAAATTCATAATGGAACATACACCAATAGAAAAAAGTTAATCTAAAATTTATTTGGACGACCAATACCCATAAAATTCAAATTTTTAGGTATATTTGATAGATCAATAATGCCTCTACCATCAAATAAGAGCTTTGGTTCAACCATGAGATTCGAAAGATAAATCCAATCTAAACCTAAATAGAAATCGTGATCAGTAGCTATAAGAACCACATTTGCATTTCTAACAGCTTCTTCAATAGAATTTGTTAAATGAACTCCAAGAGAATTTAAAGTGTTATCCATGGATATAAATGGATCATGAACAACAATTTTAACTCCAAAAGACAATAATAGTCTAACTAAATCATATGTTGGACTACCTCTAGAATCAGCTATATTCCCTCTAAAAGCTAAACCAAGAATAGCCACTTTAATCTTTGAAAAATCATCAACCCTTCCCATTAGAAAATCAATTATTAGAGAAACAGTATTTTTAGGCATAGCTTCATTTATACTCCTAGCCAATTTTATTAAATCTAAATTTAAATTAAATTTAGAAGCACATTCAAGTAGAAAATATGGGTATACTGGTATACATGGTCCACCAACACCAACACCCGGTTTATGTAAATGGCAGAAAGGTTGACTATTAGATGCAGATCTAATTTCAAAGAAGTCTACATTATAAAAACTACATAGACTAGCTAATTCATTTGCTAATGCAATATTAACATCCCTATAAACACCCTCAAAAATCTTAGATAATTCAGCAGCTCTAGCACTACTCATCATTATAACACCTTTCTTAGCAATCCTACCATATAGTGAAGCAAAAAATTCCGTACTTTTAGGACCTATACCACCAACAATCTTAGGATATCTAACTTCTAAATCCTCTAAAGCTCTACCTTCATATATCCTTTCAGGACTAAAGGCTAAGGCAAAATCTTCTTCAGCCTTCAAACCACTTTCATCTTCAAGTATACCTTTAGCGAAAACCTCTGTTGTAGTAGGAGGAACAGTACATTCTATACATACACCATCACCCTTCTTCAAACCTTTACCAATACCTCTTAAAGCATCTTCTAAAAATCTACTATCAAATCTACCATTAACAATACCCGTTGGAACAGCAATGAATTTAACTTCACAGATCCTTGAAGCTTCAACTAGATCTGTAGTAGCTTTAAACCTTCCAGCTTCTACAAATTCCCTTATAACTTCAGGAATTAAAGGTTCATCTTTAATGGGGGATAAACCCATATTTATCATATCAACAACATTCTTATTTACATCAACTCCAATAACCCTTTGACCAGCTCTAAGCCAAGCAGCTGCAAGAGGTAAACCAACTCTACCTAAACCGTAAATGGCGATATTAACTTCACCTCTATTAAGCTTACTAGCAATTTCATCATTAGACAACCCAAAAAGCATAGGATACAACCAAATATGTTAATATAAATATAATATAAAACCTTTTTTGAGTAAAAACAAGTTAAAAACTAAATGTGAATTAAACCTTCCTCTTCTTTAAAAATTGTTTTTCATAAATTTCCCTAACACGTTGTATAGTATCAATATCCTCTGGATTTTTATCATAGACAATCCTATTAATCCTTGCAAATCTAAGAGCCATTCCACATTCATATTTAGGGCTCTTCTGAATCTCATTATATAAAACTTCTACAACTATCTTTGGAATTACATAAACCCTCCTACCTTCTTCACTAATTATAAGTTCCTTAAGCCTTTTAGTCATTTCCTCTAATTCATCATCAGTTAAACCTTTAAAGGTCTTTCCAACAACATAAAACTTATTTGATTCGGGATCTCTAGCTGCAAGATAATAATCTGAAAGCCATTTACGCCTTCGACCATAACCATACTCAGCTGCAACAATAACCAAATCTAAAGGTTCTAAAGTGGGTTTAACTTTAAGCCAATATTTACCTCTAGAACCGGGAATATATGGGCTATTTAAATCTTTAATCATTAAACCTTCATGACCTTCATCTAAAGATTCCTTTAAAAATTCTTCAGCTCTCTTATAATCATTTGTTATAATCTGTTTAACTAAAGGTATTCCACCAGATATATTGGCTAGAATACTTCTACGTTCAATATAGGGTTTATCTATAAGTGATAATCCATTAACATATATAACATCAAACAAGTATAACTTAAGGTTAAAGAGTTTAGAGGTTTCTCTAATATCATGTTTACGTTTAAATCTCTTCATTAAATATTGGAATGGGAGAGGTTTACCATCAACATCAACAGCTATAACTTCACCTTCCAATATAGCTTCATCAACCTTTAAATTATCTAAAATCATATTTACAATTTCTGGGAGGCTATCAGTAACATCAGTTAAACGTCTACTATAAATTTTAACTAAATCTTTAGATTTATGTATTTGAACTCTAGCTCCATCCAACTTATATTCTAAAGCTAATTCTCCACGAATATCCTTGAAAACTTCAATTAAACCACCTGAATCCTGTGCAAGCATAGGTTTAACAGGTCTAAAAACTTCAAAATTAAGTTTTAAAACACCTTCTAAACCAAACTTCTTAGCTGTTTCAGCTAAAATCTCTATATCTCCAACCATAAGTAAAGCTTTATCTAAAACTTCAATGGGAATTCTAAAAGCTTCTGAAATAGCTTCCTTCATTAAACCTTCACTAAATCCAGTTCTCATTTCCCCAATTAAAATTCGAATAATATACTTCAATTCAATTGGATTTAGGAGACTTAGAAATGTTTGGAGGATTCTAGATCTATGTGTTGCAGAACCTGGACCTGAAGCCTTTGCAATACTTTCAAAGAACCTTTTAACTTCAATTATAGTTAGATTTTTAAAGGTGAGAGTAGCCTGTCTACCCATCCTACTCCGTTCAACAAAAATCTTAACTGCAGAACCAATATCACCAGTACTTTTAAATGCATCTTCAAAAATCTTCCAATCACCATGAACAATACCCTTCAATACTTTGACAATTGTAGCCCAACTAACATTAAGATCAAATCCACTACTAAGTGGAAAAGCTCTTCCAAGAATCATTGATATTGCAGGTGAAATTTCATCATCATCTAAAGTTTTAAGGAAAGCTGCAACTTCACTTACCATTAAACTCTTCCTACTCATAGACTCCAATTTCTCACATAATTCAGCTAAAACCTTAAACTCCGTGGGCATAAATGTATACACCAATAACCATAAATCTCCATTTAATTCCAACCACCATACTTCTCATATAGATCTCTTCTATGAGCTTCAAGCATTTCAATACTTCTACCACAAAATTCAGCTGCAGTAATAATACTACAATTAAAATCTTTTGCAACTTCATAAACTCTAGAAATATGTTCCCTAAAATTTAGATCTCTAAGTAGATGGTGATCTAAAACCACAGTTTCAACACAATTTAAACTTAAAATCCTAATCAGATTTTCAATAGATAAATTCAAACTCATCTTAGAATACCTATACCCTAACATATAGGTCATTGGTCCATCAACAAAAAGTATATTGGGCTTTTCTTCCAAAACAAATTTAACTTGATCTTCAATAGAAGGACCCTCCACATCAGAAGTATATAAGAAAACTTCACCACCAGATTTAACTGAAACTTCAACTACAAACCCAAGTTTAGAATTAGTTCCATGGAAAACAGCATTAGAAAAAGCTAATATGGTATCTCCAAATCTAAAACTATTACCTTCAGCTATTAAGATCTTCTTTGGAAGCCCCTTAATCTTCTCAAGAAAGTATGCTGCACGTTTTCTTTGACTAAAATTTATGTTTTCCTGTGGATTCTTAATTATTACAATTTTACCATTATATATTTCAGGTTTATCGGGTTCATGATGATCATAATGATAGTGGGTAACTATTAGGATATCGGATTCAAAAGAATATTTTTCAATATCATTCCAAACTTCATCCATACGTTGAAGTTCAATTGGATGAGGTTCTAAACCATACCTTAAAGGTGCAAGTGAAACACCTGGATCAATAATAAGTTTAACATCATCAGTTTCAATAAATGTAGCCATAGATCTAACTCCAAAACTATCAAATCCTAAGGGAATTATCTTTCTAATCATTAAAATCCAAACCTCCTCTTCAAATCTCTCCTATGCTCAATACTCTTCTCCACATGACTCTTTAAACCAATATCACTCCTATGCCATAAAAATCCTTTAGGAATAGATTTATCCTCAATATAAAGTGCAAGTTCATGAGCTTTTAAAGCAGCTTCATCTAAATTTCTACCAATACCAATAGCAGCAACACTCCTAGAACTTCTAACATAAATACGTCCATCCATTCTAACTTCCACATCCCCTGGAATCATAAGTTTATCACCGCAAATACTTGTATTAAAGAGTTCAGGTAAATCTAAAATTATACTTTGAGTTACACTAGATTTACCACCATAATTTGGTGGAACAACATAAACCAATACAATAGCCTTTAAATCAAATTCAAGTCTTTCAGGATTACCTTCACATAAATGTAAATAGAATTCAATGAGATCATTCTTCATCGATAATAATGGTGGAATATCTTCAGGATCTCCAGGTCTACCCACATTACCCTCAAAAACCCTATGGGGATGAGCCATAGCCAAATAATACATACAAGGCTTCATACCAGAAGTATCAAAATCATTTTCTTCAGCCCATCTCTCTACATTCTTAATAGTCCTACGAGCTAAATCATATCCAGCTTCAAAATCTTCATAAAACATAAATGGGAGTTTAAAATTTGAATCCATATAGCAACCCATACCGCCAGTGTTAGGTCCTTTATCATCTTCGAAGGCTCTTTTATAATCTCTAACCTCTGGATAACGTAAATAGCTTAAATGATCTATATTACCATCAAACCAAATTTGACAACTAGATTCTTCAACTTCCTCTCTACGTTCAATTATGAATGGCATATTAAAACCTGAAACATAATTTAATAGTAATTCTTCAATTGTATGGAAATGTTCTCCACCCACAGCAACACCCTTACCAGCAGCTGGAGCATCAGGTTTAAAAACCACATTTTCAGCTCCACCGAGATTTTCCACCCAAGTTTTAACATCATTAAACAATTCAATTTCACTTGAATAATTATTTGGATAAAAGGCTTTCCAAGGTGGATTATAATCCTCTGGGAAGAGCTTCCTCTGTAAAATCTTACTCCTCTCCAATGCAAATATGGATCTTGGAAATGTTATATGAAATTTCAATTTCCTCTTCTCAATTTCATCCCTTAAACCATTAATAATAGGTCTTTCATGTGTACAAACAATTAAATCTAAATGATCTTTAAATTTCTCAATAACTGAAATGTGCGAATCAATAGATAAACTTGGATCAACCATCATAAATCCATTAGTAGCATCCACAATCCTCTTAACCATAGGATTATTCTGCTTTGAAACAACATAAAACCTAGGTGAATAATTCAAACTAGAATACATTTTAAGAATCTCAAAAACTTCTCTAGCACCATAAACAGATACGAAGATACCAATACTTTCCATAAAATTCAAAAGTAAATATTGATTGGGAAAATATAAAACTTAAAGAAACATTATTAGTATCTAGATTTAGAGAAATATTCCAATGTCCTCCTAAGACCATCATATAAATTAAACTTACAATTAAAATTGAACTCATTCTTAATCCTCGATATATCAGCATAACTAAACCTTATATCTCCAATCCTTGGAGGAGCAAACTTAATTTCACAATCTCCAACTAGATCAATAATAGCCTTAGCAAGATCAATGATCCTAGTGGGTTTACCAGTACCAACATTATAAACATCAAAATTAAAATCTCCATATTCCACAAACAACATAATAGCATTTACAACATCATCAACAAAAATGAAATCTCTAGTTTGTTCACCATCACCATAAATAGTTAAAGGCCTCTTATTCAAAGCATTATCTAAGAAAATCCTAATAACACCAGAATAATCATTAAGCCTCTGTCTAGGACCATAAACATTGAAAAGCCTAAGGGAAACCCCCTTAAAACCATAAAGCTTTGAATAAACATTCACTAAAATTTCACCTTCCAATTTACTTACAGCATAAATAGATTTTGGATTAAGGGGATGCACTTCAGATATGGGTAGAAAATTAGGTTCACCATAAACAGCAGCAGAAGAAATATAAATGAACTTCTCAATTCCACACTTCCTAGCAATTTCAAGCATATTCAAAGTTCCACCCACATTAACCTCATGATATCTAAATGGTAGCTTAATTGATTCTTCAACGCTAATTAAAGCTGCTAAATGAATTATAACATCAAAATGAAAATTAGATAATTGATGAATTACTTCACTTGAAGAAACATCAAACTTGAAAAACTTTAAATTAAAATCAAAATAAGGCTTTAGATATTCAAGAGAACCACTATGTAAATTATCTACAACATAAACATCAAAACCACATTTAAAAAGTCTATCTACAACATGACTACCAATAAAACCAGCGCCACCAGTAACCAGAACCTTCAATAACAACACCAAAATAATCTAGATACAAGAAAATTAAAATTAACATGAAAACCGATAAAACAAGAAGAATACGGAAAACATTAAATATAATTCACAACATAAATTATTAGAGATAAAATAAGGGATGATGACTTAATGAGTAAAGACCAAATTATAGGTGTATTACTATTATTGGTAAGTATAATTGGAATTATAGTTTATGGATATCTAATATACATGTACCCAATGATAATAACTCAAATAACATTGTTTGTAGCAGTAGCAGCAGTAGGATTAATAGTGGCTTGGATAGGTTATACACTTGCAACAACACCACCACCAAAACCAATAGAAGAAATAGAGAAAGAAATAGAAAAGGAATTGCAAACCTTAGAAAAGAGTAGTGAAGAAAAGAAAGAGGAAGAAGAGAAAAAGCAGTAGCGAATAAATTCAATCTAACAAATTAACATTCAATTTTTAATTCAAAACGTATAGGGGATATTTTAAATATTCAATTATACTTCCATGGGAAATAGGGGAGAAATATTAAATCAAATGTGAATGAGAACTTATAAAACATATCTTAATCAATTGAATTAATGGGATTTTTCTGAAGCCAGCATTGATAATTGGTGGGGATCCACTATCAGATAAAATCATTGAAAGATTAAATAGGGTATATCAAATCCCATATTATTGGAATATAAATGAATATAGCAGAGTAAACATGGAAGAATATAAAGTGAAGTTAGTTAATGGAGAGGTAAGTAATAGTAAGATTGAAGAGATGATTTCAGAATCATCAGAAATAATATTCACAATACCATTAACATTAATGAATGAAAAAACTCTGAAGGCATTAAATAACGTATTAAAATGTTTAGGGGAAATGATAATGGATGTAACAATAGGAGTATATCAACAAACGAAGAATATTGAAGAAAAGATAATGAGGATGAGAAGTTTATTAGATGAAAATAAGACGAGGAATTGGAAGATAATATATCTTGGAGAAGTATATGGAGAAGGTGTAAATATTGGAATAATATTTGAAATACTTCAATTATTAAAGGAGGATTGTATAAACATATCTCTACCATTACATTCAGAGGAAAAGAGAAACTATATTTATGTAGATGATGCTGCAAGAGCAATGTTAAGTAAAAGTGTAAAGGGAGTTGAGGAAAAGATGATTTCAGTGAAAAATGTTAGTATAAACAATAGAGCATTAATAAAAAGAATAACGGAATTATTGGGTGTAGATGTGATATGTAATGTGAAATTCAATAATACACTAGAAATAACCAATCCCCCAGATTATCCACAGCCAAAGGATTTCAAAGCAAAAATAAACTTAATAGATGGATTGAAAAGAACCATAGGATGGTTTGAAGGAGAATATGGACCAATACAAGTAATCCCAAAAAATAATAGGAATAATGTTTTAAACTCTAGATCCAATCCAATCAACAAAACACTTCACAATAGAAATAACACCTGAAGCTAAAATCAAATATACAACAATACTATACTCTATGGAAACAACAATATCATATTCAAAACCTGGGAAGGGTATATTTAGAACACCAAAAGACTGTAAATTACCAAGCGTAAATAAATTCAAAGTGTAATACAATGATGCAATAGACCCAAATATGGAAGAAGCTAAACCAACTTTAGAACCACGATCAAAAAGTGCAGACGTAAATGTTAGAATAACCACAATAACTCCAATAAATGCAAGATTATAAATGAAACCTTTAAAATCAATGAAACTATTAAGAAGAGAAATTAAATCTAGAGGTAAAAGATAGAGTAATCCTAATGGAATTCCAACTCTAACAACAAATGATATTAATGCACGTATAAAAGCTTTTAGAATTCTATTCATCGAGAACCACCAAGCCTAATATTGCTAAGATGAAATTTCAATCCAATAAGGTTAAAGAAGGCTTTAAACCCAAAATCTAAACTTAGATATGGAGGATTATTAACAAAATCATACATTAAAATTTCAGATTCAGTAAATCTGAAGGATAACCTTAATTTCAAAGAATTTTTCGGTGGAATAATACCGGAAGTGGAAGAAGATTTCACTATAGAACCATTAACCAAAGATAGAAAACCATCAAATTTCACGTTTACATCTATAAACCCATCATTTACAATATAAAAATCAATGTTCAAATAGTATTCACGTGTAGAATTATCAAAACCGAAGCTCATCTTAATCTTCTCCTCTGGATTTGACATAAAAGCCATAATACTAGTGGAAAATGTATAGAAGGATAGAAAAAGCATAATGAAAATGCATATATCAATAGCTACAATAGCTAAACGTAAACTAGTAGATGCAAATCTATATTTATTCAAAGCTAAGCATACACCTCAAACAGTTAATTCCCATTTGTTAAACTAAAATATAAATTTAATTATTTCATCAAAAACTTATTCCTAATCCAAGAAATTGAATAATTCATAAGGGATTTAAAATCAGGATCCCATAGAAATAATATAAGACCATAAACAAAGGCGCCGGAAAATACTCCTAGAATAGAGTATTTTAGTACTTCAAGAAAATGTTGAGATACAATTCTACCAAAACCAGAAAACCAAAGTACAATAAACATAACCATTGATGCAATTACATATCGAATAATATTTGACCATGGAAATCTAACACCCATAATACTTTTAACATCAAAATAAAACTTTAAACATAAAATGATGTTGAAGAAGAAGCTGATTAAAATCCATATTAGAACTATGAATGTTGGATCGCCTACTGTGGATAAACCATTGAATATAATGTAAATGGTTATTATGTAAATGATGTTTAAAACGAGAGATATCGAAGGATAAGTAAATAGTTTACTCTTAAAGTAATCTCTAAAATTTGATTCAGACAATAAATCTACACGTTCTAAACCAGTAACAGCACTTGAAGCTATCCCAGAAATTAGAGATGGTAAAACTCCAATAGCACCTAAATATAGAGCTTGATAAGAAACTGCATATTCAGTCCTTAAAAGTGATAGGAAAGATTCAGACATAACAATAACACCAGTAATCATTGGAATAGCAAACATCAAAACATATTTTAAAGTTGATTCAACATCTTCCCTAGAACCACCACTTAAAATCTTTGGATATAAAGCGAAAGACAAAAGTCCAGAGTAGGATATAACTGAACATATTGTATTCACAGCTTTTAAATGAGCTAAAACTCTAAAGGGCATAGATGGATCTGAAAATTGAATAAATAATGAAATTATTGGGGTTTCAAGACTCCTAATATAACCAGAAGCCATATTATATGCTGGAAGCCATGAAAGTTTAATCCACTTAGAAGCTATACTCCAATTAAATCCATCATTTAACTCATTCCGTAATATTAAAAATAGGAATAATACATAAATATACTTTGCAATAACATAGGAGAGTAATGCACCAACAAGCCCAAACCTATAATAAACTACCAAGATAAAACCTGAAATAAGTTTAACAATTTCCATTATAAAACCACCATAACCAATAAACTCAGGAAAAGTAGCAGTAGTTAAAGCATCAAGAGTTGAAAAAAGATATTCAGCTGGAATTTGAAGTGTTAAAACAATTATTATCAATGAAAGATATTCTAAACCTATCTCTGAATATAACACATAGTTTGATATAGCTAGAAATATGAATATGGACGTAAACATTAATATGGAATTCAAAATTAAACTTGTTTTACCAACTCTAAATCCTCTACTCATATATCTAATAGACCAATAATTTACAAAGCCTGAAGGTATTATGAAGTATTGAAGCCAAACGCCAAAAAAACTCCATAAACCAAATTCTTCTTCACTAAGCCTCCTAGAAATAAATGTAACAAAGATTAAACCCGTAAACGTACTAGCCAATCTAGATGCAAAATTAACTGTTCCAGCATATCTAACTCTAATGCTCCTCTGAGAAGTCATCACAACCATTAAAAATAAGGTTAAGAAATACATTTTAAGATTTGCATATAAGTAATGGAGATGTGGGTAAATGATAATCATAGCTTTGATAGCTTCCTTCATATCAACATTCATAGTAATGCCATTAATAATGAAGTTAATGTTTAAAATTGGGAAAGTTGGTATAGATGTACATAAACCAAATAAACCAGATGTACCTGAAATGTGTGGTTTAGGAATGCTCATAGGATTAATAGTTTCAACATTAATAGTATTAAACATTAATTTTGATCCAAAGATTTTAGCTTTCGCATTAACTTCTATAATTGCTGCAGTAATAGGGATTATAGATGATATAAAGGTTTTAAAAGCTAAAGTAAAGACATTATTAACAATCCTATGTTTTATACCAATAGTTTTAATGGCAGTAAAATATCCAAATCAAATAATTCTTGGGAGGCCTAGAGCTCCATTGATAGGTGGATTTAGACTTACAATAGTATATTGGCTGCTTTTACCCTTCGCTATAGCTATACCTGCAAATGCAGTTAATATGATGGATACATATAATGGAGTTATGTCTGGTGGATGTGCACTCATATCAATTTCACTATTAATTTCATCCATTATATTGGGGCAATGGAGTGAAGCAATAATGTCAGCAATACTACTCGGAATAACATCAGCCTTCTACTATTACAATAAGTATCCAGCAAGAGCATTTTCAGGTGATACTGGAAGTTTAATGATTGGTGCAGCTATTGGGAGTATAGTGGTTCTTGGAAGAATGGAGATTATTGGAATAACGGTTTTAATGCCATTCATAATGAATGCATTTCACTCATTAAGGAGTATTGGAGGATTATTGGAGAGAAGGGAGATTACTGAAAGACCTGTAAGAGTTGTGGGTGAATATATAGAGGCAAATTTAAATCCAAAGGCCCCAAAAACTCTGGCAAATTTAATTCTTAGAAAGGGGAGGGCTACAGAGCTTGAGCTCATAAGAGCGTATCATTTACTTTGTGTAATATCTTCGATTATGGGTATTATAACAGCGTTATTAATGATGGTGAGAATATGAAGACAATACATAGGATATGGGAATTAACGTTAATAATGGTGGTAGTTTGGATTATTATGATATTAATGATAGTTTTCATAGACAAGATTATAGTTCCAATAACAATATCAATAAGTTCTCCATATGCTACATTAATAGACTCCATATTCAAACTTATGGTTTCAGGACTTATGGCTGCAATATGGCTTTGGATATGGGTGGTATTAGTTCAAAAATATATTGGGAAGAATAAAAACTAGATTGAAGATGCAGAATTCCATCTATATTCAAAAGCGTCAAGGAATATTGATATAAGCCCCTTATTCTCAGTATAATGTGGTCTATAAACAATAGGACTCCAATAACGTTTCTCTTCCCTTGGAACCCAAATTAGAAATATAAGTTTACTTCTATCAACTATAGTTCCTCTAACAGGATACCAATCTTCAGAGGATATTCTAACTTTAACACCAAGCCTCTGGAGACGGGTATAGATATCTCTAGATTCTGGATTTAAAATTCGCATTAAAACTCTAAATTCAACACCCCTATTTAAAGCATCTTTAATCTCCTTTTCCACTCTATTAAACCACGTGAAAAGTTGTGAGAATATTATAACTTCTCTTTTAGCTGAAGATATCATATCTCTAGTTTTCTCCTCCATATCATATAGATCCGGGAGAGGTTCTAGTAGGGAGCTTGGATCAATTCTTAATCTACTCCTATAATAATGCTCTTCTAAAATTGGATGTAGAGAATTAAATAGATTCTCTAAGTTTAGGATTTCCTTATCTAAGCTTCTCCTCAAATAGCTTGTATAATTTTGAAAAGCTAATTTTGGTTCTATAGCTTCAAATCTTCTAGGTCTACCAGAGATAATTTTTACAAATCCCTTTTCCTCTAAACTTTCTAGAACATCATAAACTCTAGGTAGGGGAACTTCAGATAAACTACTTATTTCTTCAGCTGTAAGTTCAGCTCTATCCAGCAAAGCTAAATAAACTCTAGCTTCATACTCAGTTAAACCAAATGATTTAAGCTTCAAGATTAAATCATAGAAATCTGAAATCTGCATACAATAATGAATAAACACAACGTATATATACAGTTTTTCACTAAAAGTTTGTTAAAAAGAGTTAAAAGTGAATCCTATGGAGACCATATGGATCGATGCTCTAACACCAAAACAAGCTTTACTATCAATAAAAATAAAAGAGGTTGTAGAGAAAATAGGATTTAAAACCATAATAACAACAAGAGAATATGATTATACAACAAAAATATATGAATTAAACAATTTAAAACCAATAATAGTTGGGAGACATGGAGGTAAAGAAGTCGAAGGAAAACTTATGGCAAGTTTAGAAAGAAGTATGAAACTTGCAGAGATAATATTAAGTATGAGAGAGAGACCATCATACCATATATCACTTTCATCACCTGAAGCAGTTAGAATAGCCTTTGGACTTTCAATACCAATCATAATACTAAATGATACACCACACTCAAAATATGTAAATAAACTAACTATACCTCTAGCAGATAAACTAATTACTCCAAAGGCTATACCAAAAGAGGAATATAAAGGCTTGATATCTGAAGAGAGAATAATACAGTATAATGGTGTTGATGAAGTAGCTTGGATTAAAGATTTAAAGAATGATCCAAAGGTGATGGAGAAACTTGGATTAGAGGTTAATGATAAAATAATAATTGCAAGAGAATCAGAGTATAAAGCTTCATATTATGATTGGATGGAAAAACCAGTACAAAAATTGGTAAATAGAATTCTAGGGGAATTTAAAGATGAAGTAAAAATAGTATACTTCCCAAGATATGAAGAAGAAAGAGAGCATATGAGAAATCCAAATGTAATAATTCCAAGGGAAGCTGTAGATACAAGAGTCTTAATGAAATATGCAATTATAACGATAAGTGGAGGGGGAACTATGGCGAGGGAATCAGCTTTAATTGGAACTCCATCCATAAGTTTATTCCCATTATTAATACATGTGAATAAATGGCTTGAGGATATGGGATTACCATTAAGAAATATTAGAGATATAAATGAAGCCTACGAATATATAAGGAATGTAATTAAAGACCCAGAGAAATATAGGGTTGAAACTGAAAGGATAATTAAATCTATGGAAGACCCGACTCAAATAATAACTAAAATTTTAAAGGGTGAAATTAATGGATAAAATTGGAGTTGCAGTTATAGGATGTGGAGCTTGGGGTAGAAATCATCTTAGAGTCTTAAGTGAAAATCCTAGAGCAAAACTTATTGCTGCAGCAGATATAGATCAAGAAGTTCTAATGAGAGTCAAGGAAAAATATGGAATTCAAGTATACAGAGACTATAATGAAATGTTAAAGGATAAGAGTATAGATGCAGTAACCATATGTACACCATCAATAACACATGCAAAAATATCTTTAGATGTCATTAAAAGTGGTAAAAGCTTACTTGTAGAGAAACCCATGACAATGACTGTTGAAGAAGCAATGAAAATATTGGATTTAGCTAGAGAATTTAACGTTAAATTGATGGTGGGTCATATAGAGAGATATAATCCAGCTGTGCAGAGAGTAAAGAAGATTGTGGAGGAGGGGAAAATTGGTAATATAATATTACTATCATCAAAAAGAGTTTCAAGATGGCCTGAGAGAATAGGAGATGTAGGTGTTATAAGAGATTTGGCAATACATGATTTAGATTTAATGAGGTATATAACTGGATTAGAACCTACGGAAATATATGCTGTAGCTGGAAGTTTAAGACATAAATATGAAGATCATGCAAATATAATATTGAAGTTTAATTCAAATCCCACAGCAATAATAGAAGCAAATTGGATAACGCCAAAGAAGATTAGAGAATTAACAGTAACTGGAAGTGAAGGGAGGGTAATAATAAATTATATAACTCAAGAAACAATAATGGAAGATTACAATGGCGTATACATTCCAAACATTCAATATGAAGAACCTTTAAAAAAGGAGCTTGAAAATTTCATAAATGTTGTTGCAGATATAGAGGAACCTATAGCTTCAGGTTTTGATGGTTTAATGGCAGTATATTTATGTGAATTAGCATTAAAATCTGCAAGTATCGGTTATCCAATGAAGGTGGAGGCTATAAGAAGGTATGAAGGCAATAATATTAGCTGCTGGTAAAGGTTCAAGATTAAATCCATTAACGAAATATAGACCAAAACATCTACTTCCAATAGCTGGAAAACCATTAATAGAACATATAATAGTGGAATTGAAAAATGCAGGTATAGAAGATATAGGGTTAATTGTTGGATATATGAAGAACAAGATAATGGATATTATTAGTGATGGAAGAAAGTATGGAGTGAAAGTTAAATATATAATTCAAGAAGAACCATTGGGAACTGCAAATGCCATAAAAATGGCGGAAGAATATGTTGGAAGTGAAAGATTTATCGTTGTATATGGGGATGTAACATTTAATAGACAAGTATTATGGGAAGCTTTAGAGAAACATGAGAAGTATAAAGCTTCCACCACAATAGTTGCAACTGAAGTTGAAGATCCATGGAATTATGGGGTAATGGAAATAGATGAAAAGGGTTTCCTTAAGAATATAGTGGAAAAACCTGAGATGGGGATGGAGCTAAGTAAACAAGTGAATACTGGGATATACGTTATGGAAGGATCTAAGATATTTAGTGCAATAAATGTGACACCTAAATCTAAGAGGGGGGAATATGAAATAACTGATACTTTTAAAAAACTTCTTGAAATAGGTGAGAGAATTTTTGTTTATAATGCTGGGAGGAATTGGTGGAGGGATTTGGGGAGGCCATGGGATTTATTGGAGGCAAATGAAGATTATATGAATAGAAACGAGTTTTATAGGAATGGGATATTTGTAGGTTGTGGAAGCATTATTGGAAGTGAATGTATAATAAAGCCACCTACAATAATTGGTAGGAATTGTAAAATAGGTTCAAAATCAATTATAGGACCTTACGCATTTATAGGAGATAATGTTGAAATAGGTTTTAAAAGTAAGATTTCCATGAGTATAGTAATGGAATATTCATGTATTATGAATAGATGTGATGTGAATTATAGTGTTATAGGTTCTAATTGTATTATAGAGGGGGATGTAAAGTTCATGTATGAATATGCTGATGGTAGAAATGTTAAAATGAGGATTAAAGGGGTAGAAGTGGATACTGGTAGGAGTAGGATGGGATCAGTAATTGGAGATTATAGCTATATAGGTTGTGGAAGTATTATCATGCCTGGAATAACCATATACCCAAATAGTATAGTGACACGTAACAAAATGGTTTATTTTGATGTTGATGGATTCTATTAGTCTATTTACCACCGCATCTTTCAATCATTAAAGTTATTTCACTCCACAATTCATCAACATAAGATTTTAATTCATTCAATTGTTCTTGTGTTATCCTTGAAAATCTACCTTGAAGCTTAATATATTCTTCAATGGGCTTTCTATTAGACTTATTGAGTAACGGTTTACATATTCCACTAAGTTTGAATACTCCATGATCAATTTCATATAGAGGCCATAAACCTGTTTGAACAGCTAATTTACCAATTTCAATAGTCTTATCACTTGGAAATCTCCATCCAGTGGGACATGGACTATGTAAATGTATATATTTAAAACCTTTAATAGAAGCTGCTCTTCTAACTTTAGCTATAAAATCTATAGGATAAGCCACTGAAGCCGTGGCTACATATGGTATTTTATGTGAAGCCATTATTAATGGAACATTCTTCTTATGCTCACTTTTACCAGTAACAGTGGTTGTCGTCCAAGCAGCGTATGGAGTTGCACTACTCCTCTGAATACCAGTATTCATGTATGCTTCATTATCATAGCATATGTAGATTATATCATCATTTCTCTCAGCAGCTCCACTTAGAGATGCCATTCCTATATCTGCAGTTGCACCATCACCAGCCCAAACAACCACTTTAATATCACCCTTACCTAAAATTTCAAATCCAGCCTTCACACCCGCTGCAGCTGATGGTGAAGCTGCAAAAGCAATATTCAAAACTGGAACGTTATACGATGTTTTCGGATACGGGCCTTCAATAATTGTTGAACAACATGCTGGTATAACCAAAACATAATTATCCTCTAAAGCTTTACCAAGCATTCTAAGACCAAGTGACGCTGGACATCCTGGACATGAAGCATTACCTGGAAGTAGATATTCCTTTAAAGTTAAATCTTTGATGGATATACTCATTTCAATCACCCCTTAAGACCCACCCATATTGGAGGTTTAGGTTCTAAACCTTTATCAGCCATATCAATAAGAACTTTAAACATGTATTTACAGTCGTCAACAGTTATATCTCTACCACCTAAACCAGCTATAAAATTTTGAATTGGAACTTTAAGTCCATGTAGAGCTGATGAAATTTCACAATAAATTATACCTCCAAAACCATAACTGAAATCTCTATCTAAAACTCCAATATAACGTTTATTGTTGCATATATTCCTTAATTCTTCAAAGGGAAATGGTCTAATAGTTCTAAGTTTAATTGAACCAACTTTATAACCTTCATCCCTCAAAGAATCAACAGCATCTTTAACATCACCACTAGAAGAACCTACACTAATTAAAACTACATCAGCATCACTACACTTATAATCTTCAATTAAACTATCGTAATATCTACCTGTAATATCACCATACTTCCTACCAGCTTCAACTATAACTTTTCGAGCAGAATTCATAGATTTCTCAATTTCATATCTAATCTCCATAAGGTGATCTGGATATGTTAAATTGCCATGGGTTAAGGGATTCTTCGGATCTAAAATGAAGGGTTTAGTTCTAGAGCTAGGAATGGGTAGATAACCATCAACATCACTTTGATCGGGTATAGAAACAGGCATAGCTGTATGAGATAATATGAAGGCATCTAAAGCAACCATAGCTGGTTGAAGGACGCGTTCATCCTCAGAAATCCTATAGGATTGAATAATGAGATCTAAAACCTCTTGATTATCCTCAGCGAAAAAGATTATCCAACCGGAATCTCTATGAGCTAATACATCATTATGCTCAGTCCAAATACTCCATGGAGGACCTAGAGCTCTACATACAACAGCCATAACCAATGGAAATTTACCTAAACCAGCCCACCAGACAAGTTCAGACATATACATAAGTCCATGCGAAGAAGTGGCTGTAAAAGCTCTAGCACCAGTAGCAGAAGCACCTATACAAGCAGCCATAGCACTATGTTCACTTTCAACACAAACATATTTAGCCTTCAATTCACCACTTTCAACAAATTCTGCAATCTTCTCAACAATAGTTGTTTGAGGGGTTATGGGATATGCAGATACCACTTGAACCCTAGATAACTTAGCAGCATAAGCTGCAGCATAATTCCCAGTTAAAATTTCAATTTTAGCCATAACTACTCCTCTCTAACCATAGTTATAGCTTTAAATGGACATTCATTGGCACATATCCCACAACCCTTACAATAACTATAATCAATCTTTAACTGCATATAATCATCCCCAAAACGTTTAATGGCAGCTTCAGGACAATAAATCCAACATAAAAGGCAATTCTTACATTTACCATAATCAATTACTGGTTTAAAAGACCTCCAAATACCAGTATTCCCAGATGCTCCTTCAATAGGTTTAGATATCTGAATAAAGCAATTTTTAAAGGACATATCAATCACACCTGAATAGAATTATAAGCTATCTTTGCAGCTTCAGCATTCAATTCACCAATCTTACCAGACCATGTGGAAGAAATAGCTTCAAGAATAGAATCTAAAGATAAAATTTTAACAATTCTAGTTAAAGCACCAATCATAGCAGTATTAACAGCTGGAAAACCTGCAAAATATAATCCAAGTTCAATAGCTATCTTGGTGGCATCAACACTATAAACTTTAAAACCACTTAAATTAGGTTCAATAACTCCACTAGGACTATTCAAAACAATAATACCATTGGGCTTTAAACCTTTAACAACATCAACAGCCTTCAAAATCTTAGAATCAAAAACTGCAATAACATCTGGATTATAAACTTGTGAATGCCTCCTAATATGGTGATCAGAAATCCTAGCATAAGCCTCTACAGGAGCACCCCTCCTCTCAGCACCAAACATAGGTATACTCTGCCCCCAAAAACCCATTTTAAAAGCTGAATTTACGAGGAGATAGGAGGCAGTAATAACGCCTTGACCCCCACGACCATGAAATCTAAACTCCAAAAAAACCAAAAATACTCCCCTTAAACAGTAAAGAAGGATGACTAAAAATCTTTCGGGTAAAAATTTTGAAAATAATATTAACATAAACTGTGAAGCAAAGAATTTATTTTCACAATTTAAATAAATAAATGTTTGTAGAAAAGCGGCGGTCGTCTAGCCTGGACTAGGACACTGGCCTTCCGAGTCAGCAACCCGGGTTCAAATCCCGGCCGCCGCATTAAACCTCAACATTAAATGTTAATTTAACAATAAAGCCTAGAATGAAAGATAGAATTGCAACCCCTAAACTAATCACTAACATCTCCAAAAACCTCTTCTTAAATGATAAGTCTTTTGCAATAGAAACATAAAACGTGAAAATAAAGATTATAGTTACAGCACAAGTTATAGTTAAACCTAAGCATAAATATGCATTGGAGAATAGAATGTAAGGGAGAATTAAAAGTAGGACTGTGACAATATACATTAAACCCGTATAAGTTGCAGCTTTAATCGGATTTTTCCCTCCACCTTCAGCTTTCGTGGAAAGATATTCAGATGCAGCCATAGATAATGCAGCTGCAACTCCAGTTATTAAACCTATTAAACCTATAAGTTTAGAGTCTTGAAGTGCAATTGTAAACCCAGCTAAAGCCCCTGTAAGCTCAATTAATGCATCATTCAAACCCAAAACCATAGAGCTAACGTATTTAAGTTTCTCCTCATCCAACAAGTCTATTAACTGTTTTTCATGGGATTCTTCATCCATTAAAACATTATGTATTCCCGGTAAAGATTTAGTTAACATGCTGTAAACCCTTATGGCATTCCCCTCACTTTTCTCCATAAGCTTTAATGTAAAGGTTAAACCAAAAATCTTTGCCATAAACATGTATAATAAAACTTTCAACTTAATTGGCTTAACATTCACCCCACTATGATTTCTAAGAATATGATAATGTTTTAATTCATCTTCAGCGATTTTAGCAAGAATTTTAGCATTATCAGAATTTCTAATGGATTTAGATAGTTTATTATAAATTAGGTATTCGGTTAGTTCATTTCTCTGTACAATTAAAACAATTCTATTCTCCACAATAAGTTTTTACAAATTAAACAATATATAAAGATAAGCTTGATAATACATAACAAAATAAAATGGTGATGTAAATTAGAAAAGCTTAAGTACAAATGGTAATATTAAAAATCGAGGTTTATATGACGGAGAGGGTGGATAAGAATTCATCATATCTAAATGCCATGAGTACAACTGGAACGAGAACAAGAGTTAAAGATGTAAGCCCAACAAGTGGCATGTGCCCGATATGTATAAGAGAATGTCCAGTGCTCTGTGAAATAAGCCTATCTTCCTTTAGAGGGAGGGAAGTATTATACCCATCTCCAGAGTATTTCGGAGAGTCCACTGCAGCATCACTAAAGGACTATTACCTAGATTGGAGCCACTTCCAAATACTAAGCACAGTTAGAGGAGCTAAGGGAATTGAAGAAAATCCAGATGTAGCCTTCTTCGAAAATGTGGATATAGAAACAACAATAGGAGGAATACCGCACAAACTACCTATATGGTGTGGTGCATACGGATCTACACTTGTCGCAAAGAAGAATTGGGATGGATTAGCTATAGGATGCGCTTTATCAGGAGTCTCAATAGTTATAGGAGAAAATGTGTGTGGCATGGATCTGAACTCTAGATTTGAAAACGGTAAAGTCGTACACTCAGATGATATGTCATATAGAGTGAAAAAGTTTAGAGAATTTTGGGATGGAAAATATGGAGATGTTATTGTTCAAACAAATGTTGAAGACGCAAGACTTGGTGTAGACGTGTACGTAATATCAAAACTTGAAGTAAATATAATAGAGAGGAAGTGGGGTCAAGGAGCAAAGGCTATAGGAGGAGAAGTGAGAATAAGCGATTTAGATAGAGCAATACAATTAAAGAAGAGAGGGTATATAGTTATACCAGACCCAGAAGACCCAGTTGTACAGGAAGCATTTAAGAGGGGATCTATAAGAAGTTTTGAAAGACACAGTAGAGTTGGAATGCCAAGATTAAAAGATTTTGTTGAAGATGTTGAATGGTTAAGAGAACAAGGAGCAAAGAAAGTTACGATAAAAACCGGTTGTTATAGACCTGCAGACGTTGCTTGGACTTTAAAAGTTGCATCAGAAGCAAAGGTAGACGTCATAACATTTGATGGTGCTGGTGGCGGAACAGGCATGTCTCCAGTTCCAATGATGAATGAAATGGGTATACCAACAGTACACTTAGAAGCCTTAGTTTTAAAAGCTGCACAAATATTAAAGAAAAAGGGTAGATACGTACCAGACATCATTATTGCAGGGGGATTCATAAATGAAACACAAATGGTGAAAGCAATAGCTATGAGCAACTTTGGAGATGGCCCATTGGTAAAGGGAATTGTTATGGCTAGAGCCCCATTAACAGCAGTAATGAAAGGCAGCTACTTCCTAGAACTATACAAGAATGGTAAACTACCAAAACCTTTCACAGACCTATATGGAGACTCGCCGGAGAAATTCTACATTTCAGCACAAGAATTAAAGGAAAGATATGGTGAAAGATTTAAAGACATACCTTGGCCTGCCGTAGGATTATACACGTATCTCACAGAAAGGATAGGTGTAGGAATGAAGCAATTACTTGCTGGAGCAAGAAAATTCAAACTGAGTTTAATAGATAGAAACGATTTAGGCTCACTAACTGAAAGAGCATGCAAAGTAACAGGAATACCATTGATAGAGGATGTGGATTCAGAAGTTTTCGAAGAAATACTTTTACATTAAAAAAAGTAAAGTTAAAATAATTTTTCCTTACTTTTTTATTTTTATTATAAAGATCTGCCCATCTAAATGTAATCCATGAAGATAAAGGATAAAGAAAGTATTTTATATTGAATAATGAAGATAATTTGAATCATGGAGAAATTTAAGGAAGACTTTCCAGCATTGAAAAAATATGCAGCTTACTTAAATACAGCTTCAGAAGGATTAACACCAAAGAAGGTGCTAGAGTCAATTAAAGAATTCATAGACAAAACTGGAAGAAATGAATGGAATGAATTAACAGAAGAAGTGGAAAAACCTGCAAAAAGAGAAATATCAAAATTAATAGGGTGCAGCACGGAGGAAGTTTCATTTAGTATTCAAACCACAGATGGGTTTAGGAGAATACTACTCTCCATAAAACCTAAAAAGGATGGGAATATTGTTGGAATAGACTTAGAATTCCCATCAATATCACTTGCAATAAAATCGCTAAGTGAAAAAATCGGTAGTGAAATAAGAATTATTAGACATAGGAATGGTAAATATGATTTATCGGATTTTGAAAGAGCAATAGACAACAATACCTATGCAGTAATATTGAGTAGCGTTATATGGGTAAATGGATTCATGATGCCAATAAGGGAAATAAGCAGGATAGCCCATGAAAAAGGTGCACTAGTGATTGTTGATGGAGTACAACATGTTGGTGCAGTATCAATTAATGTAAAAAAGGCTGAAATAGATGCCATGGCTGTTGGAGGAGAGAAATGGCTATTAAACAATACCATAGGATCAGGATTCATATATGTAAACAAAGAAATAATAGAAAATCTAGAGCCTCCAGCACAAACACTACTAAACTATCAAGAACCAGAAGTTGGATGGAGTAAATGGTGGACATTGATAGATAAAGACCCATGGAAACCATTGAAAAATCAGAGAACAGCATCAAAACTTGATTGGGGTGGTGGAAAACCATACATACTCATGGAAGCTTTAAGATCAGCAGTAGAATACATAAATAGTATTGGAATTGAAAACATAGAGAATCATAATAGAAGATTGAAGAAGAAAATTGTGGAAAGAGCTTTAGAAGCTGGATATAAGATTATTGGTTATGTTGAAGACGAAGATTCATGGTCTTCAATAACTACAATATCCACTGGTAGAGGATATGATTATGAAATGAAACTTGTAAAAGAGATGAGAGATGAAGGTATACAAGTATCTTATAGAGGATCCACAGGGATAGGTGGAATAAGAATATCACCACACATATATAATGATGAAAATGATATTGAAATTCTATTCTCAAAATTAAAATTAAAAGAAAAATTTTAAGGGAAAATCATTGAAATAAATTTTGATGCCTCGGTCGTATAGCCAGGTCAAGTATTCAGGCCTCTCGAGCATAGAGGTAGCGTGGGGATAGCCTGAGACCCGGGTTCAAATCCCGGCCGAGGCACCAAAATATTTTTAACGCCTAAGAGATGAAAATGCACCTTGTCTAGCTGGAAGCTTCTTCATGGAATTGATCCTAGAAATCTCTGAAAATAGTATATTGCCTTCATTAACAATTTTCTTAGCGAAATCCCTTAAAACACCTTTACTTACTTCCTCTGATTCCAGCATAGAATCAAATTGCTTCAATAAATCAATGTAATTTCTAAAGATATTTGCAAATTTTGGAATTCTCAAATTTAATTCAGATATTAAATATATGCTTAAACCATCATGAAGTATACTAGTTAAAGGAGGGGGAGGGATATTAGAATCTTCAAAATCCTTTAATAAACTATTAATTTTCATTAAATTTGAAGTTAAACGTGGAAACAAATTTTCCTTTACATCTTTTGTCACCTTGATATCAAGTCTTTCTTCATGAATCATGTAGATGGCAATATACATTATTACAATTACAAATGCCAATAAACCAGCATAATCAAAACTTAAATCTAAATTAGATGTCTCCATAATATAAACCCAAAATAACTATTAAAACATAATGAATATATTTGTTTACCTTAAATTGTAAAGGTTAATGTATATGTTAAGTGAAGATTGTTTATGGGATTATCTATGAAGACACTAATAATTGGATGTGGACCAATGGGTCAAGCAGCAGCAATAGAAATGATTAGAGAAAATTCATTGGAAGAGTTATGCATAATTGATATAGATAAGGGAAAACTAGAAAATATAAAAGATAGATTGAAAGATGAAAGAATCAAAACCGTGAAAATGGATGTTAGAAATAGAGATGAATTAGAGAATTTAGCATCTAAATATGATTGTGCAATAGTAGCATTACCACATAAATATGTAGTTCAAGTTGATGATACATGTATAAATGCTGGAATACATGTTGTAGATTTAGCATATGAACCAGAACAATTAGAATTGAATGAAAAAGCATTAAATAAAAATGTAATACTAGTTCCAGGATGTGGTGTAGCACCAGGATTAAGCAATATACTTGCAAGATATGGAACATATAGAATGGATAAAGTAGAATCAATAAAAGTTAGGGTGGGTGGAATACCAATAAATCCAAAACCACCATTAGAATATGGAAAATTCTTCTCATTAGAAAGTGTTATAAATGAGTATACAAGACCCGTTAGAATTATAATTGATGGAAAACTAGTAAATGTCCCAGCGTTATCAGGATTAGAACAAATAGAGCTTCCAGAAGTTGGTCAATTAGAATGTTTTTACACAGATGGATTAGCGACATTACCATACACAATTGGAAATGTAAAGGAAATGTGGGAGAAAACCATTAGATGGCCTGGACATGTAAATAAGATTCTAACATTAAGGGAACTTGGATTCTTCAATGAAGATAAAACTGAAGTTCATGGAATTGAAATAAGACCAGTAGACCTATCATTAAAACTTTTAAATGAAAAGCTGATGGAGGAAGAAGATATTATTATATTACTGGTTGATGTAACCGGATATAAAGGAGACATATACGTAGAAGCAAAATATAAGATGATAGATTACTATGATAGAATTTTAAAGGTAACAGCCATGGGAAGAACAAGTGGATATACTTGTGCAATAATAGCAAAAATGATCATGAAAAAGGAAGTTATTGGAAGAGGGGTTATACCGCCAGAAAATCTACTATCAAAGGAAGGTATAGAAAAATTATTCAGGGAATTGGGAGGCAGAGGCATCAATATAGAGGAAAAGGTTACTTATAGTAGAAGTACATGGTAACAAGCCAGATAATACGTGAAAATCCCATTAAAACCATAAACATTTATTTAATTTCAAAATAAATAGTCAAAGCAAACAATAAAGCTTTGAGGCTCAGCCGGTTGATCCCTCATCAACATTCAGACGAAACCATACTTCTTCATCGCCAAAAATAATTAACTTAACCCAATTTAATAAGTTATCCACCATAAAATTCAGGTGAAATCCTATATGTTAAAGCATAAATCAATGCAGTCTCCCATGAATCACGTCTAGTTAGAATATTCTTCGTCAATACACCAATAGCGCCAATATCAAGTTTAGTATTTGACAATCCACTAATAATATCAATGGCATCACCAAGTTCAATACCACTCATAACCATATCCACAACCCTCTTGGGAAGAGGCATATAACCTCCACAACCAAAAGACCATTTACCACTAGAATCATAAACTGCACACCAAGATGTAACAAACCAAGTATTAAACTTCATAACAATCCCACCCTCCATACCAACATATAAATCCCCAGAAACAATTTTAGAAGCATTTAAAGCTCTATTCATAGCACCACAAATAATTTCATCTTCACCAATAGGAGTATGCATAACACCACTATCCACATCCACAGGGATAACTTCAAAATCACTAAAAACTCTAGAACAAATATTCCTCACAGCTTCAACCTTAACAGGATTAACAGAGCCAACAACAACCTTCATAAATAATCATATGAGGAAATGTTAGGGGAAAATTTAAACTTTACAAACGAAAAAGATAATTAAGAGTAAATAGTGAGCGGGGGTCGCCAAGCCAGGTCAAAGGCGCAGGGCTTAGGACCCTGTCCCGAAGGGGTTCGTGGGTTCAAATCCCACCCCCCGCATAATCCTACGTATCGAGTGCTTGAATTGTATATATATGTTCGTATTTAATTGAGGAAAGAAATGAAGACTGGGAAGAGATGGTTTAAACCCATATATTCACGGAAGTGTAAAGAATCATTGAAAACATGATTATCATATATGTAACAACTATTATATTTTAGAATTATAAGATTCTATGCGTATGTTGATGTATGAAGAAGGGTTTAATCAAAAGCTGAGTAAAGCTGTTGAACATTATAGATCATTGTTTACCCTACCTTCATATGGGAAGATCATCGCATTTTTACTTATAGTTTGTATTTTTGAAGGTTTGATTATAAGTCCCTATCATAAATTAAAAGAATTAGGTTTTCTTTTGGGGATATTTTTGGGGGTTATATTTTTTATAATTACTCTATTATCAAATTATGTCTTTGCATCATATGTTTTAAAGGGGGATAAAATATATAATGTTAGGAGGCTATCGGGGTTATCTCTCTTCTGTTGGATTCTTTGGATTTTCCCAAGCATCTTAGGACTTTTTACAACTATTCTTACCGTGCAATACATGTGGATGGTTAAATTTTCTCTCCTAGGATTCTCAACTACTCTAATCCTTCGCCTTACCGTACTTTATGCAACTTCCCCCTCGAATCTTAAGAAAGTCTTTATTGTTTCAATACTTCAACCATATATACTTTTGATTCTAATAACTATTACATGGATATCATACGATATAATAAACTTTACATCAATCTTAAATTTTTCAGTTTTATCTCTAATAATTTCTCTAGCTTCAAGTTTCAGTTTCCTTTATATCGTAAATTTAACGGGTAAACGTTATTTTGGAGAAACATTTCTACCAATGTTTAAAGCATTCTTATTGAATTGGATTGCAGATTTAAATGAGCCTCTTGAAAACTTTCTTGAAAAATTTGGTGAGGAAAGGGATATTGAAGTTTCAATAATTAGGTTTAAGGGGAAGAGTAATGAAGCATTTGTAATAGTTCCATCAGTTCATCCAGGACCATTTAAAAATATTGGTGGAAGCGCTTTACCATCAACCCTTAAAAAGGCTTTAGAAGAGAGATTTAGTTGTATTGCATGTGTACCCTTAGGATTGGTGAGTCATGATCTAGATTTAACTTCACAATATCAATTAAAGAAGTTGGTAAATGAGATAATTAACAGTGCAGATATAGAAATAAAGGAAGCTGAAGCTTCACCATTCATTAAAGTTAAAAATGAAGTAGCAACAGCATGTTGTCAAATTTTTGGGGATAACATACTGATGTCCTTATCCTTAGCTCCAAATACAACTGAAGATCTTCCTAGAGAATTAAATATGAAAATCCTTAAAGAAGCGGAAAAATTAGGATTTAAACATTGCATACTAATAAATGCACATAACAGTTTAAATGGTAAGATAGATTCAAATACAGCATTTGAAGCTTTAGAAAGAGCTGCTATAGAAGCTCTGAAGAGAGTAGTGTCAATGAAGAGAACACCATTCAAAATGGGCGTAGCACACGTAATGCCAAAGGAATTCAATCTTAAAGAGGGCATGGGACCTGGAGGTATAACTGTAATTGTATTTGAAGTTGATTCTCAAAGATCCTCATATATAGTGATTGATGGCAATAATATGATTTCTGGATTAAGGGAAAAGATTTTAGATTCAATAAAATCCATTGGCATTGATGAAGGTGAAGTATTCACCACAGATACACATATAGTAACAGCTTTAACCCTCAGTGAACGTGGATATCATCCTATTGGAGAAGTTATGGATCAAGGTAAATTAACTGAATACATAGTTGATGCTGCTAAGAAAGCTTTGGAAAACCTAGAATATGTTAAAGTTGGATTTGAAAGTAAAGTGATTCAAAAGGTCAAGGTTATTGGGCGTGAACCCATGGAAAAATTATGTATAATTGTGGATGATGCTGTTAAAATAGCTAAAAGGACTTCGTATCCAATATTTGGAACCACAATCTTACTTTTAACTTTAATATTGTTGACATTAATTTAGCATTTAAATATTTTATGTTGAAGAATCATTATAGCTAAGGAAGTCCATGCAACCCCAAGAATAAATCCTCCTAAAACATCGCTAAACCAATGTACATTTAAATATATTCTATTAAAACAAACTATAAAAACAAGAAATGCATAGAGGGAGATTAATGGGAGTTTATTATGAATAATATCCTTCTTAAAAAGTATATATGAAGATATCATTGTGAATACTGTTATTGAAGAAGCATGACCACTTGGAAATGAAAATCCAACTTCATTTATAACCATGTTTAATGGTCTTGGAGATCTTATAAATTCTTTAATCAAATATACGGTTATTGCATTTCCAAGTATGGATCCAACAAATACTATAGATCCAATGAATATACGATGCTTAATACATAAAAAGATGCAAAACAAAATAGTTAAGAAGATTAATGAGTTTACATCGAAAGTTATGGAGATGAAAATTGCAATCATAGTTAATGTTGGAGAATAAATGGAGGAAGCCCATGAATTAATGAAATAATCAATATTAGACATATATACTCTAAAAAGTGTTAAAAATATGAAGGAAAGTGTAGAAGAAATAAGAGAAAAGAATGGGATTTTATCTCTTCCATCAAACCTCATAAATCATATCCTCACATGAAAAATCCAATAATTAAAGGAAAAAGTCTATGCAATCTTATGCTTCTTTATAACAGCCTTAGTCCACTTTCCATACTTAATCCATAATACTGATAATACTCCTCCAACTACATTACTTAAAGCTAAAGCTAACCAGACACCATAGGAACCCAATCCTAAATTGAAGGCAATAATATATCCAGCAAGTATTCGAATACCCCACAATCTAATTAACCCAATTATTGTTGGAAACAATGTATGACCAGATCCTCTACCAGTAGACATTCCAATCATAAATAAACCAAAGAAAGCCAAAGTTGGCAACATAATTTGCAAGAATAAATCAGTCTCATAGAATACTAGAGGATCATTTGTAAATGAATATATAATGTTGGTTCTCAGTGGATATAGTATAAGTGAACCAGTAAAAATTGTGGTGAAAACTAAAAGTGAAGATTTATACGCGATTTCCCTAGCTCTACTAGTTTTATCTGCACCAAGATTTTGACCAATCATTATAGAATTTGCTCCTACAAAACCCCATAAAGCTCCATCTACAATATCCATTATAACAAAACCAATAGAGTAAGCTGTAGCTACAATAACACCAAAAGCATTAACCAATCTCAATTGAAATACAAATGCGAAACTATTGGTTAAACCCAGAATAAGTACTGGAATCCCTATCCTCAAAACTAATTTAATCCAATCAACATCAATATCACTTGTAAACCTAACTTTTAAATCAGGATAACTCTTCCTGAGGATATATGTTAAACCTATAATTGAAATTATTTTACCCATAACATCGGTAGCTGAAGCACCAATAACGCCAAGTCTTGGAAATGGACCTAAACCTAAAACTAGAAATGGATCTAAAATAATATTTACTGTAACAGCAATTACATTAATTATAGCAGGTCTCCTAGTATCTCCAATACTTTGAAGCAATGTTGAATATATGAAGGAGATGTAGTTAAAGAATACATCTATAGCTATTATTCCAGAATACTTCATAACATCATCAAAAATCTCTTGGGGAACTGAAACAATATTGGTAAAAATAAAACTTCGTAGTGAAAAGAGGAATGCTGAAAATAAACCTCCAAGAAGGAATGCTATTGTAAAGAATTTTGAAGCAGATATGCTTGCTTCTCTATAATTTTTAGCACCAATATATTGTGAAACAATACTTAAACTAGCAGCTGTTAAAGCATTTAGAAAAGCTTGAAAAAGCATAACAACAGGCCAAGTTTGTCTAGGAACAGAAACAGTATAGGTACTATATAAACTAAGCCAATATGCATCTGTGACGTGATAAACAACCATAACAATTTGATTTATAAGAGGGGGAAGGCCTAACCAAATTAAAGTGCTAATAATAGGTCCATTAACAATTCTATCTCTATACCTACCTACACCATGCTTCCCAAAACCTTCTTCAACATCATCAGACATACTTAAAGAAAATCATTACAATTTTTATAAAAAGCTTTTCATGAAGAAAATATTGATGCTAAAATTAGAGCAATCATATTGATCAATTTCATAAAAACATTAAGTGAAGGTCCTGCCACATCCTTTAAAGGATCACCCACAGTATCTCCAACAACAGCAGCTTCATGTGTAGGAGTACCCTTCATCCAAAAATCCTTCTCAATATATTTCTTTGAATTATCCCATAATCCACCTCCAAATGTAAACATAGGTGAAAGTAATGCAGAAGTTGATAATCCTCCAAGTAACATAGCGCCAAGAGCATATTTACCCAATACAAGCCCAATAATTATTGGTGATAGAATAGTGATAATTCCTGGAAGCATCATTCTCTTAAGAGATAATTTCATAGCTACATCAACACATTTTGCGTAATCAGGTTTTGCTATTCCCTTGATAATATCTGGATTTTCCTTAAATTGTTTCCTAATGATATCAACAAGTTCTAAAGCGGTTTTACTAGTGGCACCCACAGTTAGAGAAGAGAATAAAAATGGAAGAGAAGCACCTATAAGTAATCCAACTACGAATATTGGGCTTAAAAGTTTAGAATCTATATTCCAAAATCCTACAATTTCACTATAAGTCATGAATATTATTAGAGTAGAAAACATTCCAGAAGCTGAAGCAAAAGCTTTGGTATAAGCTTTCATAGTATTTCCAAGAGCATCAAGTTCATCTAAACCACCATTAAAGACTTTAGTCCCAGACATTTCAGCTATTCCAGCAGCATTATCACATATAGGACCAAAAGCATCACTAGACATTATAAAACCCACGGCTAAATCAGTTCCAAGATTAGCTCCAAGAATTCCATATATAGAGCCATTCGTTATAATGTATGATAAGATAAATGCCGATGAAACCATTATCACAGGTATAAATGGACTTTGAAGAGCATAAGATAAGCCAGTTAAAATATTTAAAGCTGCACCACGCTTAGAAGATTCAGCAACACTCCTAACAGGCATACTACCAAAACCAGTGTAATATTGAACTATGAAGCATACAATCAAACTCACAATTAAACCACTCATAATACTTAAAGAAATCTCATAAGCAAAACTCATATCATTAAAAGTAAGCATTGGAACTACAAAGGAACTAATAATATAGAAGATTGAAGATATTATCAAACCAAAATTGAACACTTTATTTAAACTACCTCCAGAATATGATCTAACGAAAAAGATTCCAATTAAACTTGATAAAACACCTGAAGCCCCGAGAAGTATAGGAAAAGCTAAAGCATTAACCCCAAATTTATTTGCAATGAAAGAGCATAGTATAAGTGCAGTAACATAATCATCACTAATAGATTCAAATAAATCTGAACCTCTACCAGCACAATCACCTACAATATCACCCACTTGATCAGCGATAACAGCTGGATTACGTGGATCATCCTCTGGAATACCAAGTTCAACTTTACCCACAAGATCAGCACTAATATCTGCAGCTTTAGTGAAAATTCCACCACCAAGTTGAGTAAATAATGCAGATAAACTAGCTCCAAAACCAAATCCAACTAGACAATTTACATCTTGAAGTATAAGGTATAGAATACCAACACTTATAAGGCTTAAGCTAACAATTGATAAACCAACCACAGAACCCCCACTAAAAGCCAATTTAAAAGCTTTAATAGGTGATTTAATAGCTAAATATGCTGTTCTAACATTAGCTTCTACAGCTATACGTAAGCCTATGTATGCAGCTAAAATAGAGGAGGATGCGCCGATTACAAAAGGTAAAACAAGTTTTACATTAAATACCATTAATAATACAGTTATAATAAGTATTGATGCGAAAATAGCACTATAATGCCTTTTTATAAATGCATTTGCAGCTTCTTTAATATAATTAGCAATATTAATCATATCAATATTATCAACATTTTCCCTAATTACATTAAGAGTTAAATAAATAACTATGATCATTGCAAGAAGGCCTAGGGCGATTGAACCATAAATTAAGTACATTAACGGTCACCATTCAACACTTCCCCTTAAAAAGCTAATAGAGGAATTAAAGCATAAGATGCTTATAAATTTATCATATAAATTTCATGATAAATTTATATTAATGATTCATCATAATGTAATTATGAGAGTAGTTGAGGTGAAAAAATGCCTGAACAAAGATTTAGAATAGCACCCACAAGTAGAGGAGCAATATTTAGAGCAAAAAGATGGTTTTATGCAACATTCTATACTAAGAATATACCTCCAGAAGTAAGAGAAGAAAATAAAAAGGTATGGACAGAATTGGCTAGAAGAATGGTTGAAGAAATCAATAAATATGGCTACGCAGAAAACCCAACTAGAATAACAATAAAATATGAAACTGGATCTAAAGGGGAATTTAAACCATCATCAGTAATACTAGAAGTGATGAGTATGGAACCATTGAAGAAAATAGTAATTCCAGCAACAGCAGAAGCAGTTATAGAAGAAGAGAAAGCAGAATTATTAAAACATTTAGAAGAACTTATGAAGAAAGCTAAAGAACTTGGAATAGATCTAAGAGAAGTGATTAAAAAGTAAAATAATTTTATTTATTTATTGTATATTGTTAGAAGAAGTGAATAAAAGGAATGTTGCTGCATATATACCTATAAATGCTGATAAAACATCTATGCTAACATTTTCATTAGGACCATGAGCATTACCAGTTAAATGATCACCTGGACCGAAACCACATATTGTTGGAACACCAATACTATGGTAAAAGTGTGAATCATTTGATCCATAACCACCTCTAAGAATAACATTACCAGCAATCATCTTAGCAGCATTTAAAGCGCATTTTAATATTTCAGCATCTTCAGATATTTCTGCAGGTGGAACATAATTTAAAACTTTAATCTTAACATTTATTGAAGGTCTTTTCTTCTTTAAATCCTTAATGAAATCTTCCAACTGCGCTAAAACATCATGTTCACTAAGTCCTGGTACAACTCTAACATCAACATCAGCTACACATCTATCTGGAATAACATTAGTCTTAACACCACCATAAATAACTGTTCCAGGAGATATTGTGGGTTCTGGAAGCCATTTATGTGGAGTACATTTAAACTTGAATTTTTCAAGTGATAATAGGATTTCAGCCATATCTAAAACAGCATTAACACCTTCAGATGGATTACTTGCATGAGCAGCTCTACCAATAGTCTCCAATTGAAGCCAACAAGCACCTCTAACGGCAGGTCTTAAACCTATAACTCCACCCCAAACAGAAGGTTCACAAATAATAGCAGAATCAGCTAATCCAAATCCATTGGAAACTAGAAATCCAGTACCATATTTTCCACCAGTTTCTTCATCAGCAACTGCATGAATAATAAATTTACCCTTAAATTTCACTCCAGAATCAATTATGGATTTAGCTGCAGCAATTATAGCTGCAATTGCACTCTTCATATCACAAGCCCCACGCCCATAAATCTTACCTCCACTAACAATGCCTTCAAATGGATCAACATTCCAAGCATCAAGATTACCAGGAGGTACAACATCGATATGACCATTGAATATTAAGGATTTACCATGATTTTCACCTTCCAATGAAGCTACAACATTAGTTCTTCCAGGGGAAGCCTCTATATAATCAACTTTAAACCCAAGTTTGCTAAGTTCATCACCAACAATATAAGCAGCTTCACTTTCATTTCCAGGAGGATTTATACTTTTAACTTGAATAAGCCTCCTAGTTAAATTTACAGCATAACCAGTATTAATCTTTGCATAATTCAAAACCTTAAACATGAATTACACCACTAGACAATAGTATAAAAATACAATATAACTATAACCGTTAAAGAGGATAAACTAATAAATATGTTAAAATATAGTTGGATGGGATAAAAATGAGGAGTTACATAAAACTCTACGGACCCTCAATTGATAGAGGACTAGAAGCTTTAGATAAACTTATGAAAAATATAACTAAATTATACCCATATGGAGAAGCAATACAACAAATAGTTTCAGTAATAGATCCAAGCATAGATTTAAAAACTGGAAAGAGTATACGTGGGGGAAGAGAATTAATAGGTGATTACGACTATGTCATTGAATGGATAAATACACCAACAATAGAACAATTAAGGAGTTTAATAAGGAAAATTGATGAAGCACTACTATATACTGGATGTAGATATACGATAACAACAAAAGAAGAATAAATCCCCTTTATATGGGAAAAATTTAAATTAAAAATAAATTTTTATCATTATGAACCTAATTTTATATAGATATTTGCCTCGGTCGTATAGTCCGGCCAAGTATGCAGGCCTTTCGAGCCTGCGATCACCAGCATGGGTGACAGGAAACCCGGGTTCAAATCCCGGCCGAGGCACCAAAAAGTTGAATCATTTTTTAAATGTTGAAGCAAGTGTTGCTCCAAATTCTTTAGCTTTTTCAATATCATAATCACTTGGATGTTCAACAATAAACAATCCATCATGTATAACCTTCAAACCTATGAGTTTAGCATATTTCGTAAAGACAGCATTTAAAGCTCTAGCACCATCCCAACCATAGCTTCCGAAGAATGCGCAATATTTACCCTTTAAATCATATAATCCAAGTTCAACAGCTTCAACAAGAGCCAATAGTAGATTATGTATATTGGGAGAAACATTGGCATATATAGTTGGTGAACCGAGAACGATTAAGTCAGCGTCGTTTAAAACTTTTAGGGAAAATTTATCCTTAACTTTCTTAATGATAACATTGAAGTTTTTATTAGATTTAACTCCTTCAGCAATAGCCATAGCTAATTTCTCAGTATTGCCAGTGAAACTATCATAGACTATTACAGCGGTATACATAAATATTCGCCTTATAAGAATATGATTAATCACTTATTAAACATTTCCCCTTACAGCATACTGAAACAAAAAGTATTGGAGGATGAATAGGTGTATGGGGAGATTGTTTGGGACTAATGGTATTAGAGGAACATTAAAGGAGCTTATACCAGAGCTTGTGGTTAAAGTATCCTTAGCTGTTGGGACTTATTTCAATGGTGGTGAAATAATTCTTGGGTATGATGGTAGAAGGACGAGCCCAATACTATTTAGGGCAGCTGCAAGTGGCCTCATGGCAGCTGGATGTAAAGTATATAATGCTGGAATGACTA
>Ga0209080_1000202_pt1 | contig 46253 bp, 57 predicted proteins | sample JNZ110809AmetaG_FD_184123 | JGI IMG/M metagenome (GOLD analysis project Ga0209080, IMG submission 184123) | Hot spring microbial communities from Jinze hot spring, China to study Microbial Dark Matter (Phase II) - JNZ 110809A (SPAdes) (version 3) ...
CTCTTCGACTTTCTAACATACTTCATGATGCTCTTAGCCTTTAAGGCCGCTGAGCCGCTGTTCCAGACAGCATGGTTCCTAGAGTCCCTGTTAACGCAGACGCTGGTCGTCTTTATCATAAGGACAAGGCTATCCCCATTCTACAGGAGTAGGCCCAGCAAAGCCTTGATCTTCACAAGTGCATCCGTAATAATCTTCGCTCTAGTGCTGCCATACACGTGGCTGGGAACGGTCTTCAGGTTTGTTCAGCCCCCAATCGAATTTTATCTCGCGCTGGCCGCCATAATAGGCGCATACCTAGCGCTGGTTGAGACTGCTAAGAGCTGGTTCTATAGGAGGTATGGGCACCGCTTAGAGCAGGTGCTAATGCCGTCTAGGGGGATTGGGCTGTATCTGAGCAGAACCATGAGGGTGACTCAAGATGCTATAGCTATGATTTATCTGAGGTATGAGGATGAGATATCCATAAACACTTTAATCAGCGATTTAGAGCGCGCGGTAGCCTATCCCATCAGCCCGGAGGAGATTTACCATAGCCTCCAGTATCTGCGTAGAGCGAACCTGGTATCCATCGACTGGCGTGAGGGAAAAATTAGGCGTGAAAAGGCGATGAAGGATTACGTTGATAAATACGTGTTTAGCGAGCTCTGGCCTAAAATATCAGATGACTGGCGGAGCATCAGCGCCTATCTTGAAGCAAGATATGGCAAAACAAACCAAGAATACCAATTAAAAAGAGCATCGAAGTAAGCGCTGTGCGAAAGATTTTTGAATAATCGAACGTTTTGCATACATGAAGATATTTCACTATTAATGCTGGATTAATGCTGGGTAATGGGCTTCATCCGCAACTTAGTCACTAATGCTTCCTAAAGAAAAATTCTTTAACTCTGTCTAATCCCAATGCCCTATAATTTTTTTAAAGGTCAAAAATTTCTAGGTTAGGCTCTTTCCTCACTAGCCAGTAAGTTCGCCTATAGACCCTGACACATTACTCCATAAGTCAATCTAAACCTCTACATTTCGTCTGGCACTTTTTCTTCTTAAAGAGTAGGCTCACGTAATGCTTCGAAGCGAGATGGAAATGATATCTGGGCGCTAGACTAATCATATCGTGAAATAAGAGCGTAGCTTTATATCTCTGCCCAGTTCAGACTTAACAAAGTTTGCGACATCCTCATCGCTGACATACATGTTGCCTAGCTTATCGACCCTTAATCTTATCCCAGTCTTCTTCAGCCTATCTCCGCTCGCAGTGTCTATGAAGATATATTGCGTGCCAGTAATAGGTAGTATCAGCCTAAGACTAGTTAAGTGTCTTGCTGGAACCCCCATTTCGATTCTATAGGCTAGCTCCTTTGCATCATGCTTCTTGATTAATTGCTTAAATTCCTCCCAGGAATCAACTCTGAGAACCCTACCGCTCAAGAATCCTCCCCTAAAATTCTAAGCCTAATGAATGTTATTTTAAGTTTAAGCTCTTTCTACAGTCAAAACATAAGTCTGTTTCCTCATTTGTGCAGAAGACTTTTCCACATTCCTTACATTTAACCCTTTTAAGTAGGCCCTTATCCTTCCGGGTCACTTGCCTATCAGCAGTACGCATTGGGAACGCTATTGCTTTCCTCGGGCAAACACGCTCACATGCTATACAACCATAGATACAGTTTTGCGGATTAATGACAACAACCTTATCATTAAGGATGCCGTAAACCTTATGAGGGCAGAAACTCAAACATCTAGGTGTATCGAAACCAGCGCATCCGTCACACTTATCCGGGAAAATTGTTGGATACCAGATTGCTTGTCTCCTCAAATTCCATCTAATAATTTGTTATAGTGAGCCACTTAGTAATCCATAGAGTAGCCCAAATGTTATGCTTCCAGTCCAAGCAATAATAACGTAGTTAATTACGATCTTCCAACCGGTTATCCTTGATACCGCCAGAGCATTTGCGAAATCATAGGGTTGACCCATAAGCCAGCTTAAAAGCGCACCTTTCGACAGTATTATGCCTTCTTTAACCCATATTCCTCTGCCTAGAACTATTTCCACGAGCGTTGGCGTATAAAGCGGACCGCCTAGGATTGAGGCTAAGAGGATTCCCTTCACGCCAGTTAAATATCCTTTAATTATTTCTTCTGGAAGAAATGCCTCCAGATAGCTTACGGCGATTAACCCAGCAATAAAGTACGGTAGAATCATCCTCGCCAAGTATACAGCAAACTTTAGAGAGGTGACGAGTCTCTCGTTTAGGGGCGGCTTGGCAACCTCAACTGCGCTAGTGGGCTGAGAGATAACCTTCTGATGCTCTTGCTCAATATGCTTACCCCATGGCGTTCTAGATATTATGATGCCAGCTGCAAGGGCTGTCGTAGCGGAGGCGAGAACCTTAATGCCAGCCATCTCCCAAGAAATCAGCTCTCCAGTCAGCAAGATCGCTAAAATATTGGATGCAGGAGCCATTAAAAGGAATGTTAATGCCGGACCTATGCCGGCGCCACTATATAGGACTCCGGCGAACAGCGGAACCATCGTGCATGAGCATACTGTTAGGAAGGGGGCTATCCCAAGCGCCATAGCGTATCCTGTAACCCCTGCTGCTACCTATATATCTCGTTATAGATTCCTTGGGAACAAGTTCATATATTAGGCCAGCGATCGAGAAAGCGAATAGTAAGCAGAGCCATGCATGGCTGAAGTAATCGTAGAGGTATACTAATGGTATAAACCATATTGGGTGATTGCGCAGTTCAAGTGGCTTGTAGGATGGTGCAAGCGAGTATGCTTGTATGCGACTGTTCACCAGGAGAGCTATAACGATTACATAAAAAGATATGATTATGTATGTCTGAAGTCTCCTCTTAACATGCTCTTTCAATCAACACACCTTCACTTCGCAGCTTCAAGTATTAGTCTCTCAATCTCTTCGGGATTTGGGATGCGCCCAACTATTTTAACAACACCATTTATTGCTATAGATGGTGAGACTAGAACACCATACTTTTGAACGACTTCCCTGGAAAGAATATTAACCTTCTCAATATTTACTGAGATGCCAGAGTCTTTAAGATTCTCAGCGGCCTTCTCAACAGCCTTTCTAGCTGCCTGACACCTAGCGCATGCTGGTTCAGGACCTCTAACCTCAACTTTAACTTCCCTCACATCTGTCACCAATGATTATAAGATTGTATGATCTTAATCTTTTTTACACGAGGTCCCATGTTGAAGAATTTAAAGAAGTTTAAGGCTAAGATCTTCAAAGCCCTTGCAGATCCTATTAGACTTGAGATTTTAGAGTTTTTATATGGTGGTGAAGATGCGTTTGCGAAATAGTTTCTTTCGTGAAAAGTGCCGTGAAACGGTTAGTTTCTTCCTGGACCGATGATTTTTACCAATCATCGGCTTTCTTCAGTTACAAGCATTAGAGTAATAGATAATAATGTAAGAGGGGAGGGCAGTAAAACTTTAAATATTATTGGTAACCATGGAGCTGGTAGGGTAAAGAAGAATCCATGAAACTCATGAAATTTTTCTCGCTCGCTATCCTCTTGCTTTTCACAAATATACTTGCGAGCCAATTCCCTTCTATTGAATCGCCCAATGGTGATGAGAAAGAACCATTGTCTCTACCATATATATGGAGCTCTGGAATCGCATGCCACTACCTTGACCTAGACATTCTATCTGAGGGATATCAACAATCAATCACCGTAAAAACAAGTGATCTCATTGTGGCTGAAATAAAGTTTCAGAGGTGGAGTATAGGCGATGCAGATGAACTTAACCAGGTTTTTCTTCTTTTCTCTTGGTCGAGTGTATGGGAGCCACCTACGCATTATCTGCCATTATGGTTTGGTATTTCAGGAAGCTATCCAGGCGTGATAATGGTGTGGAGATTTTCGATTAGAGCTCCGAGTAAGCCAGGCACATATTATATATGGATTAGGGGGGACTGTGCAAGCACCATGGAAGAAGCCGTAGCGAATATAGGGCGGAGATACAGCGGTCCACCACCATACAACGATGATGGCGGAGGAATAATAGGAAAAATCACAGTAGAACCTAAAATTTATTCTAAGTATCAGCCAATTTCATATTCAACTCTTATTGTTGCCACGGTAATCGCATCATTATTACTTGCCATCATAATAGTCTATAAAAGGATTTTAAGAGAATAATTCACCCCTCTTTATCCACCCAACTATTCTTCGCTAGGAGATGAGTTTGAAAAGTGGCGGGCCCGGAGGGAATTGAACCCTCGACCTCAGGCTTTCTCCATGCTTCTTCCGAAGGCCTACGCGCTTAAGCCATTAGTAGCATAGCGCTGCGCCCTATCCATGCTAGGCCACGGGCCCAGAATTTATTTTGTGTGATGCCACACTAAAGGATTATTGTTCTCCTCTATCTTAATCTGATTATTTTTGGTAGTTTGCCAATTAGGCCTACATGGCCATCCCGAAAGATCATTGCGCCCCTGACACCGCTTACCTCTCTCGCCCTCTCTAATCCCCTGCGTATTGAATCTTCAATGTTTTTGCCTGAGACTGCATTGCATATTGATGTTGCTGCGGCATCCGCTAGGGTGGCATTCTCTGCAATCACTGTAACTGAATCTGCCTCCCCAAAACTTATCGTTCGCAGTGTTTTTCCGGTGCTTGTTGCTATTCCGGCTGGCGAATCATCAGTGGTGATTAAGAATCCTATTTTTCCAGAGAGAACCCCCTCGCCTGTTACGACCGAGACTGGAATATTCTTGTCTGCTGTGTATGCGGCTATTTCTCCACCATTCTCAACAACCGCTACTCTGGAGCCCATCTTGAGCAATGCTTCAAGCCCTAAATCCGCTATTGCACCAGCGACGGAAGCCATTGGTCCCACATTCGCTATCCTTGAGGCTTCAATCATTCTTTGGATGACTGGTGGCGCATTTGAATCCACGCTTTGCGGTTCAAGTAAGTATCGGAACTGCGGGTTTCTCTCAACATAATCTAGGAGTTCTCTTACGTGATGCTTTATTTCTTCGACCGCTTTTGGGATGGCCTCTCTCTTATCGCATTTAATATGTATTTTTGAGTATCCAAATGTTAAGCCATACTCATGAATCATTATTCCATCACGGCATAGATATAACCTTAACCGGGCATACTGTCACGCATATCTTGCACGCCACGCATTTTTCTTCGTCAAACTCCAGCGACCAGTCCTCTCTGAACCTTAGGGCCTTTGTTGGGCATGGCGATATGCATGCGCCACATGCCATGCACTTATCCCAGTCTATTCTTAGGGTTTCGGCGAACTCCTGAACCTGCACCCCCTCCCTCCTGAATAAATCGAGTATCTCCTTAAGCTTATCCCCTGTTGCCGGTATTGAGACTATCAGCTCGCCTTTCTGAGCATTAACCTTAGCCTCAAGTATGTTAATTGGTATTTTAGCCATTAGAATTATACTGGCCAATATGGGCTTATCAACAACCTCATGCGAATAAATTAGCTTGACCCTCATTGTGCACATCTGCCTCCGATAACTTTTCTCGATATATCATCGGTTGTCAATATCCCGATTACATGATTTAATCTATCAACCACTGGAACGCCAGATATATTGTATTGTGCCATTCTGCGCGCAACAACATCTATTGACTCATTCTCAAACGCTGTTATAACCTTTCTAGTCATTATTTCATCAAGTCTCCTTTTATCTTGGGCTATGGCTTTAGCTAAATCCCAGGATGTCACAATACCAACAAGTCTACCATCTTGGTCGACGACTGGCAGGTGGTCTATGCCCTTCTCAACGAGCTTTGATGCAACCGCCTTTATATCTTCGTCCGGCCTTGCTGTGATGACATTACGGCTCATTATATCGCCAACCCTAATCTCCCTACCTCTAACCTTTAATGGTTTAAATTCTCTCTGTCTTGGAAGCGGCTCTATGGGCTTGGTTAAGAAGAATGTTCCCTCAAGAATCCACTTCTTAAGTGTTTCAGCAATCTCCCTGGCCATCTTATAGCTTGATAGAGATGATGATGGGACATCCCTATCGCCAATATTCACTTTTCCAGACCTTAGCTCCGCATAGGAGACTCTTTTAACAACCGGTCTTAGGTCCGGTCTTGAGGGAACAGCGTAATCGCGTATATTAACAAATATTTCCTCATCTTTTAAGGCCGCCGTCCTAGCAACATTCATGTTTATTATCGGTATTGGTATGCCTATACCAACATATAGCGTTGTCCCATAACGGTGGAATGACGCTCCACGCAGGTATCTGCTATTCATCTGCTTTAGGTCTCCCTTAACCATGATGGTCCCGAAGCCGGCTCCCGGACTATGCTGTGTCCCCTCACCAATTATGTAGCCTATTCCACCACCCAGGAAAATTCTTGTTCCCAAACCTATAGTCTCGTAGTTTGGGTCTTTACAGAGCGGATTTAATTGTCCAGCGCCTGAGAACGTTATGTTCCCATAGTTTGGTAGGAGTGTTCCCATGTAAGTATAGAGGACTCTGTCGGAGCTATTTGTGGCGGCGTCATACCTTTGATAGCAGTTTCTTGGGTTAACGAGTATTGCCTGGTTTAAATCGTCAATTGTTATGACGGTCTCAATATGCCTTCTTGGATAGCAATCAGTTCCATAGGATTCAGCCCTCAAGACGACCTCTTTACCGGAGACTAAATCCTCTATAACATGTCCACCGCCATACTCAAAGCCCCTAGTCTCGCTCATGGCTGTTGCTCCTAAGTAGCCGTCTACGGCGGCAAGCCCCTTATATACTGGAACATCGTTAAGCCAGCATCTCGTCATCTTTATCGGCGGGTCAGAGTGCCCAAAGTTTAGGAAGACGCCTGAGCTGCACATGGCCCCGAATGTTCCAGTTGTCACAACATCAACCTCTTTTGCGGCAACCTCAAGCCCACTACTCTCAACCAGCTTAATCATCTCTTCGGCCGTTAATACGACGGCGTCACCACGCCTTATCTTCTCATTTATCTCATCTATTGTTCGTAACTCCTCAGTCTTCTCGGATGACAACATCCTCAGCCTCCCAAGAAGCCTTAAGGCTGTGCTGAAGTAATTATATAATATTTTATGGCTGGACTGAGCGCTTATTCCTCCATATATTCTTTTGCATATTGTTGCAGAATAATTATTCACTATCATATATATTTTTTGGCAATTAACCTGATGTAGATAGCCCGCTTAACCCCCAAATATTTTTAGGCTCTTAGGAGTACTATTATCCACTGAGTATAATGTGGATGGTGGCGCATGTTGGGTTCTAGGGATGGGAGTTCAAGATCGCTGAGTTTTAGAAGAAAAAGTCTAAAAACAATATTTTATATTCTGTTTCTCTCCGCTCTCTTATCGGCTTTAAACATTATTTTCGGCTGGTCAAGTAGGGAGGTTATCCCTGACTTTCTGAAGCCCTATAGTGACCTCATATTGACTGTTAACCCCTATCTTGTTTATATTCAGGCGGCGGTTGTCTTTGCCCTAGGCTACCTCATAGTCAACTCCTTCAGTAATGCCGTATATGTTTATATGCGGAGATTATCTGGCCACCCTACAGCTGCAACCGTAAAGACTGTTGTTTGGGCTTCTGGAATAGCAATCTTACTTATAGCTGTTACGTCAATGCTTAGTGCCGGACCATGGACAGCCCTAACGGTCGGCTCATTCGGCGGCTTGGTTGTTGGATTCGCAACGCAAACCGTCCTCTCACATTTTGTTGCAGGTCTATTTATTATGTTAACCCGCCCCTTCAAGTTTGGTGATGTTATTACTATAGCTGGTCAGACCGGGGTGGTTAAGGAGATGAGGATTATGCATTTGACGCTCGAAACAATGGATGGCTCAACAGAGATACTTATACCGAATGGAATGGTCTTTACACAAATAATATTGAAGAGAAGAGTTATTGAGATGCCAACTCTACATATGCATGAATTAAAGGATGAGATTGAATCGGTTAGAAGAATAACGGAAATGAAATAAATGAAGAGATTTATTAAGGAGTGGTGTCTAAGTCCTCAATAGATTTTAGCGCACCTCTTTCGTTAAGATTTTTAGGAATTCCCTCATGAATGCTGGTAGGTCTGGCCAAGCCCTGCTGGTAACTAAGTTTCCGTCAACAACGACCTCTTGGTCTATGTATTCGGCTCCCGCCTGCTTTAGGTCTTGTGCAACCGCCATGTAGCATGTCATCTTTCTTCCTTTGGCCAATCCATATCCGGCAATTACCAGTGGACCATGGCATATTGCTGCTACCGGCTTATTCTTCTCGAAGAAATGCCTTACGATGGGCTCGAGTTCTGGACATATTCTTATGTATTCTGGAGCCCTTCCACCCGGTATTACTAGACCATCGAATTCCTCCGGCCTAACATCCTTGAAGGATAGGTCAACCCAGCCGAATCTGTAGCCGGACTTCTCGGTATACGTTTCCCAGCCTGGCTCAAAATCATGGACGACTGTGAATAGGGTTTTCTTTGAGGGCGCGGCCACCACAACATCCAAGGCGGCTTCCTTAAGCCTCCAAAATGGATAGAAAATTTCCTGAGCCTCAACACCATCTCCGGCGATAATTAAAACTTTGGGCAATCTCCCACCCAAAATATTCTTAACCTAAAATTTATGTATAAAGTTTTCTTGAGAGTTCACTATTACGCTTAAGATGATACCTCCCTATCTTCTGAGATAGCCTCTCCCTCTCTTCTCTCACTTCTTCTAGTCCACTGATGCTTCTCACTGCTGGTTTGAGTCTATATTCTTGTTTTCGGCGCTATTCTTGTAGTATAGTTTTGGTGGCGCAACTATAACCTTTGTTCCAGCCGGGATTGAAGATGTTATCCAAGCATTTCCACCTATTACTGCGTCGTTTCCTATGACCGTTTCTCCACCTAGAATTGTCGCACCAGAATATATCACAACATTGTCTCCAACGGTCGGATGTCTCTTTAAGCCCTTAACTATCTTACCCCTCTCATCCCTCGGAAAACTTAGTGCTCCAAGCGTAACACCCTGATAAATCTTGACGTTATCACCTATCTCTGTTGTCTCGCCAACAACCACACCAGTTCCATGGTCTATGAAGAAGTTTCTCCCAATCTTCGCTCCGGGATGAATATCTATGCCAGTCTTTGAGTGGGCATATTCGGTCATTATTCTCGGTATGAGCGGTACGCCCCTGATGTAAAGTTCATGCGCGATTCTATACGTCGCTATGGCTAAAACACACGGGTAGCTTAATATAACTTCATCAGTGCTCTTTGCCGCTGGGTCACCGTCATAGGCTGCTTGCACATCCCCACTTAGCATAGCCCTTATATCCGGAATCTTCTCAAGAACCTCCTTCACAATCATTCGTGCTCTCCTACGGCATACTTCTTCCGATGCAACCCCAAAGTTTCTGGATATATATTTTAGGCTCTTCTCGACCTCACACACAAGCCTAGAGTATATTGAGCTAAGGAGGCTCCCGACGAAATACCTCACGTTAGACCTATTGACCTTCATGTTTCCAAAGTATCCCGGAAAGATTATAGATAATAAATCCTCTAGTATTTTTATAACCGCTTGCTTTGATGGTAAGTCCTCGCCCTCAGACCGGTTTATTCCACCATACTCCTCGTAGCTCTCAACTATTCTATCAACGAGCTTCGGCAGCCCCTCCTCAAGCCAATTATCCTCACAATACTTTTCGCCCTCCATTAGCATCTCAAGCATCTGCCTAGAAACCCATATGCGCGTTGTCTTATCGACCTTCTCAAGGAAATCCCTACCCTTCCTCACCTCAACGCTTTCCATAAGCCACCGCCATCATGCAATTTTTCTAATCTTTTATAGAGAAGATATGGAAAAACCTATCGGTTCATCGCTAAAGAGCGGCGTGCTCAGGTAGCGCTCCCCTCCATCCGGAAGAAGCGTAACTATGAGCTTACCCTCATTTTCCGGTCTCCTAGCAACCTCCAGGGCTGCGTAAACCGCTGCGCCAGAGGATATTCCAACAAGTAGCCCCTCTTTCCTAGCGAGTAGGCGGGCGGTTTCAATGGCATCCTCATCCCTAACCTTAATAATCTCATCAATTAAGTCGAGCCTAAGAACATCCGGTATAAACCCCGCGCCTATCCCTTGAATATTATGCGCTCCTGGTTTGCCGCCGCTTAAGACTGGAGAGTTGTATGGTTCTACAGCTATAACCTTGAACCCCGGCTTTAAGGGCTTTATATATTCGGCTACGCCAGTTATTGTTCCACCGGTTCCAACACCAGCAACAAATATGTCAACCTTACCATCGGTGTCACGCCATATCTCCGGCCCAGTTGTCTCCCTATGTATTTTCGGATTCGCTGGATTCTTAAATTGATTTGGTATGAAAGAGTTAGGTATTCTTGAAGCGAGCTCCTCAGCCTTTTTAACCGCGCCCCCTATGCCCTCCTCACCTGGCGTTAAAACTATCTCGGCTCCATAAGCCTTCAGAATCTTACGTCTCTCAACACTCATCGTTTCAGGCATAACTATAATCAGCCTATAGCCTTTAACAGCCGCAACCATCGCTAAGCCTATTCCAGTATTCCCGCTTGTGGGCTCTATAATTACAGTATCCTTGTTGATTAAGCCAAGCCGCTCAGCCTCCTCAATCATACTTAGGCATATCCTATCCTTAACGCTTCCACCCGGATTACGCGACTCAAGCTTGGCTAGAATTGTGCATTTAAGGCCCTCAGAGAGTTTATTTAGGCGTATTAATGGTGTATTGCCAATCGTCTCAAGGACGGAATTGTAGATTTTCATTATGAACACCACAAGCCCAATTATTTATGGAGAAAGAGCCAGAATTATAAATCTTAAATATGCATAGTGGATAATAGTATGGGTGTGGAGGCTGAGTTTACATGAAATGCCCAGTCTGCGGTCAAGAAGCGAAGCTCATTAAAGAATGGGATTTAGGACCAAGGGTTCGCGTAAAACTCTACGAATGCTGCGGCAAGAAAATCCGTGAATACGTAAAGAAGTAGGCCAATGGACAACAAAACCTTCATTTCCCTCCTTTTTTGGACTCTGTTCCCCCTCCATACACTAGTAGGGATTATTTGAGGGAAAATAGACATTGTATCCAAGTATGCGCGGTGAACGCGGGGCCTACACCAAAAGTCTCTCAATTCTAGACATTTTAGACCACTCCTTCTCCATCTACTCCGCTAGGATAGAGAAGTTCTTCACAATATTTTTACTTCTAAATATAGTCAATACATTTCTGTTTCGCGCCATACTTAATCTTATGCCACCCCCCAATTTGCCGCATGATTCAGTCTCAACCAGCAACATCCTCAACTGGCTGATAAATTATGGCGCCTCGATGGTGCTAACAGCATCTATTCTATTCATAATCGCTTGGCTCGCAGCAAACATAGGCAATGGCTTAATCGTATGCTATATCTCAGAAATCATTGAGGGAAGAGGGGCGGGGGTGCGGAGAAGCCTCAATAGGATGCCCCATTTCATTAGCCGAATAATCGCAACAAGTATGATAACCGGAGTTCTCACGGTTCTGGGCTTCATACTCTTAGTATTTCCTGGGTTGATTACGGCCCTAATTTTCAGCCTATCAATCCCAGCCCTTATAATTGAGGATTTAAGTATCTTCGGCAGTATGAGGAGGAGCAAGGAGTTAACGGATGGCATGTGGTGGAAGACCCTTAAGCTTCTACTGGCGGCTTCCATAATATTAATCGTAGCCTATCTGCTCGCGGAGACGCTTGGAATCCTCTTTTATAGGTCCTATAGGCAGATGCTGCTCAGGGAAGTGATTAGACTCGTCATAGTATCACTTGCTGAACCCATATATCCAATAAGCATAACCCAGTATTATTATGAGTTAAGGAGATGGAAGATGGAGCGCCCACCTCAAGCAGAGTATCCGCCAACTCCGCCAATGATATCTGAGGTGAAGTTCTGTCATTATTGTGGGCAAGTCCTTCCATACGATGCGCTTTACTGCCCAAACTGCGGAATAAGGGTAGCCAAAGATAACCTAATACATCACGCTAGAAACTGAATGGAAGGAGGGTGGGGATGGATTATCTCTCGGAATCTCCGAATTTTTCCCACAAACCTCTACTTGAAATATCTTCTCTCCATCCCCACCCTAAAGATAGGGTTTTAGGCTATCTTAAATAAGTTTTTCTATTCATTAACATGCATCGATATATCTGGCTGTATCAGCCCTAAGCTAAAGTTAAATTGGTCTTTTGAGCATAGGATATTGTGGGTTTAGCCGAAGCATTGGAGGTCCTCTATCATTGGATTACTCGTTAGTTACAGAGGTATATGAGCGGATTGAGGGCACAACCAAGAGGCTTGAGATGACTGATTACCTAGTTGAGTTCTTCAGGAGGACGCCTAAAGAAATAATCGATAAGGTTGTCTATTTAACCCAGGGTAAGCTTTATCCAGACTTCATGGGTATAGAGATGGGCGTTGCAGAGAAGCTCGCTATAAAAGCAGTTGCTAAGGCATCTGGGCGAAGGGAGAGCGAGATTGAGGAGGACCTTGCAAGAACTGGTGACTTAGGTGAGACTGCACAGAAGTTCCTTGAGAAGAAAAAGCAGCTCTCATTCTTCAAGAAGCCATTAACTGTTGAGAGGGTTTATCAAACCCTTGACAAGATAGCGCGTGTTTCGGGCGAAGGCTCAATAGACTTGAAGGTGAACCTTCTGGCAGGGCTTCTGGCGGATGCATCACCAAAGGATGCAAAATATATTATCAGAACGGTTACTGGAAAGCTCCGCCTTGGAATAGCTGACATGACCGTTCTAGATGCTCTCGCGATAGCTTATGGTGGGGGGAAGGGTGCGAGGGAGATTATTGAAAGAGCTTACAATATATCTTCAGATTTAGGTAAGGTTGCAAAGGCTGTTGCTGAGGGCGGGATAGAAGCCGTCAAAAACTTCAGGATATCGCTCGGCAACCCAATTAGACCCATGCTTGCTGAGAGGCTTAGTTCACCAGCTGAGATACTTGAGAAGTTGGGTGGGAAGTGCATAGCTGAATACAAGTATGATGGCGAGAGGATACAAGCCCATAAGAGCGGTGATAACGTGATACTCTTCTCTAGGAGGCTTGAGAATATAACCAGCCAGTATCCAGACGCTGTCGAGCTGATTAGAAACCACATTAAGGCTAGAGAGGCTATTATAGAGGCTGAGTGTGTTGCCGTGAACCTGGATACTGGCGAGATGATGCCCTTCCAGGAACTCATGCATAGAAGGCGCAAATACGATATTGAGAAGGCTGCGAGCGAATATCCAGTCTCGCTCTTTGCATTCGACGCCCTCTATGTTGATGGGAGAGACTTAACCCTCGAGCCATACCCAGTTAGGCATGAGATTCTTGAGAAGATAATCGAGCAGAACGATAGATTCCAGCTGGCGAAATACATGATTGTGGACAACACAGAAGACTTGGAGAGATTCTTTGAGGAGGCTGTTGAGGCTGGGTGTGAGGGACTTGTCTGTAAATCTCTCGGTGGTGATGCGATATATCAGGCTGGAGCGAGGGGTTGGCTCTGGATTAAATATAAGCGGGATTATAAGAGCGAGATGACAGATACGGTCGACTTAGTGGTTGTTGGAGCATTCCATGGTAGAGGTAAAAGGGCTGGGACATACGGCGCACTCCTCCTAGCAGCTTACAACCACGAGAACGACACGTTTGAGACTATATGTAAGTGTGGTTCAGGGTTCACGGATGAGGACCTACAAAACCTCCCAAAAATGCTCGAACCATATAGAATAGGGCATAGGCATCCAAGAGTCAACTCAAACCTAGAGGCAAACGTATGGTTCCTACCGAAAATGGTTATAGAGGTTATTGGCGCAGAGATAACCCTAAGCCCAATCCACACATGCGCAAGAGACCTAATAAGGAAGGGGAGTGGACTAGCAATAAGATTCCCAAGATTCACCGGAAGATACCGAACGGACAAATCAGCAGAGGACGCAACAAGAGTAGACGAGATAGTAGAAATGTATAAGAGGCAACTGAAGAAGATAGAGGCTGAATGACAAATTTTTTAGATAGAACAAGAGATAACCAAGCCGGGTCTAAGCCTTAAGCACCGTCCGGCCCGTTTAAGCAAAGTCTTTATCGCACGCCAGTCTTCAGCCGTTTCGGCTGGCGTGCTCTTTGCTTAAACGCGGTGCTTAAAGCCTACTTCCCGGCTTGGCAGTAACTATTTTTCTTGAATTTTATATATAAAACCTTTTGCACAAATTTTTAAATTTAAAAGTTAAATATTTTTTGGGTTATGGTGTTGGAGAAGGCTGCTGAGCGGTTTGAGGAAGATTTGAATCTAATCGTTAATAGGCTTTGTAGTGGTGAGAGTGAGAGGTTTTGTCAGCAGATTTTTAGGTTAAGGGATAAGCTCATTCTTCTTTATAGGAGAAACGCCGTTAAAATAAATCATTCCATTATGGAGCTCGTGTGCGCTAAATACCTTATTTTGAGCGGATATTACGTTGACTTAGAGTATGCCCTAGATGGAATATCATGCGACATATATGCCCTGAAAGGTTTAGGCAGCCTAATCGTTGAGGTTGAAACCGGCTATGTTCCACCGGAGCACGCGGTTGACCCAATAACATATTGTAAGGCTAGGGTGACGAGTAAAATAACCCGATACAGCGGCTATGCAGAGAAGTTTGCTCTAGCAACCCCACCATATTATACTTTGTGGTTTCCACCAGCATTAGCGAAGCCGCCACGATATAGGACAACCAGTGAAATAAGGGAGATAAAATCTCTATGCGACCTATATTATAGTAATCCTCCAGTGAGTATCGAGGAGATAAGAAACGCGAGACTTCACGCCATATATATAATTGATGTGGATAAGGGGGTTGTTAAAGAGACGGACCCAAATACTTATCTGGAGAAGATGCATGAAATCTGTGAGTGGTGATATTCAGTGTTGAAGAAGACCACGCTGCTTATTCTGCTCTCCATAATCGCAACCATAATCCACCTCTATTTACATGACAGCCCCCTTACCCAATCCCTATACTTCAGCGGCGAGAACCTTGCAAGAGGATACTTCTGGACTCCAGTGACATCAATATTTATACATGCAAGTATGGTCCATCTGGTCGGAAACATGCTATTTCTATATGTTTTTGGGAGGACGCTTGAGAAAGAGGTTGGCTCCGCAAGGATGCTCTTGGCATTCTTCCTAGGCGGCATACTCTCTTTCATCACAAGCCTATATTTCTATGGACATAAAATCATAATGGTTGGGGCCTCAGCGGCCATATTCACCTTAATTGCGATAGTCATGCTCATAAAACCCCTAAAATTCTCGCTACTTTTCCTAATGCCCCTAGGATTGGTCGCCATTCTCTACTTCATCTATAATGTTTTAGCAGCCCTATTCTTAGGTCTCGAAACGAATGTAGGTTACATACCTCATCTAATAGGCTTTATAATCGGCATTCCATTCGGCATAGCGTGGAGCCGTGGAAGGTGGAAGAGGAATCTGCTGATAACACTTGCCCTCCTAATCCTTTACCTCATTATATCCGGGCTCCTATTTGCCCTAATACAGAGCCTAATTTTCCAAAAATATTAAGAGCGCACATCATTGAATCATAATATTGTATTAGTACATCTCCTAGAATTATCTCCCAATGCTGATTTCGGGTATCAAGAAGGAGATGGGGGCTCACGATGAGGATTTACTTCGGAGTGTGCGGCATAGGGCTTGGACATGCTGGGCGCTGTATACCAGTAGCTAATAGGCTTAGGGATATGGGCGCTGAAATCCTATTCTCAACATATAAGGATGCGGTCGAATATGTTAGGGGAGAAGGCTATCCGGTGGTTGAGCCCCCTTCCATGGAGGTTATGGTTAAACCTGACGGAACAATAGATTTTGCGCAGACAGTTGCAAATCCAGGCCCAATCCTAGCAGCCCTAATACTCACGAAGCAAATTGAAACCGAGATTAAGTTTATGAGAGCCTTTAAGCCGGATGTTGTTGTTTCAGATTCACGTGTTTCACCACTGCTGGCAGCTAAAGCCCTTAATATTCCACATCTCTGTATAGTCAATCAGTTCCAAATTATAATACCCAGAAAGAGAAGGCTTCTTAGGCTTGCAAAGATTACCGAGACTGGTGGACTGGCGATAATCGGTAAGATATGGGTTAGCGGAACAATGCCGCTCTTAATCCCAGACTTCCCGCCACCATACACTATATCCGCCGGAAACCTTAGGATGCCAATGGCATACTTTAAGCGTGTTAAATTCATCGGCCCAATATTGCCAGTCTATCCAAACGAGCTTCCCAGTAAGAAGGAACTGCGTGAAAGGCTTGGGTTAGATGCGGATAGACCTCTAATTTTCGCCCCGATAAGTGGCCCACTTAAAGAGAGGACCTATGTAATTGAGGTTCTAAAGAGGATATTCATGGATTTTCCAAGTGAGTATCAAATCGTCATGTCGACTGGTAGCCCGAGTAACCCAATAAAGATTGCCAGATATAAGCATCTAACCGTATACAATTGGATTCCTAATAGATTTGAGTACTTGAAGGCTTCAGATGTGATTGTTTCTAGGGCTGGTCATGGAACAATATCACAGAGCATCTATTATGGTAAACCCATGATACTCATACCAACACCAAGCCATACAGAACAAACAAATAACGCCATAAGAGTTAAGGAGATGGGTATAGCCGAGGTCATAGAACAGAGCGATTTAAGCCCGAAAACGCTGCTCGAATTAGTAAATAGGGTTATGTCAGACAATTCCTATAAAAGGAATGTTGAGAGCATCCAAAAGAGCGTCATGAAAATAAATGGTTTGAGGACTATGGTTGATGCCATTATAAACCTTACCAGCTCTCTAGGGAATTGAGTTGAGAGCCCCTATAATCCATCCCGACTATATAAATTTCTGCGCTCTCCTTCCGGCTGGCCTTAGGCTTAAATACCTCAACGTATCTAAAATATCTCTTAACCTCGCTTAAAAACTCATCAAAAAATTCTCCCTGAAAGACTTTTATGAAGAGGTTTCCTCCCCTCCTAAGTATTGAGAGCGCTATTCTCAGGGAATATTCAGCTAAATCTATTTGCCGAGCATGGTCAAGCTCCCAAACGCCAGAGATATTTGGTGAGACATCAGAGATTACAGCATCCGCCGGCCGTGGAAGAACAGCCTTAATTCTCCGTAAGGTCTCCTCATCCGTGATGTCGCCGAGAATCACATGGACATTCCCGTAATCTAGGGGCTCAATTTCCCTAACATCAACACCTAAAATGAAGCCCTTGTCACCAACAACCTGTCTAGCTACTTGCAACCATCCACCCGGCGCCGCACCCAAATCCACAACGACATCGCCGGGCTTTATTAAACCATACTTTTCTATGGCCTGGAGAAGCTTGTATGCTGCCCGAGACCTATAATTCTCTTCTCTTGCCCTCCTATAGTAATAGTCTCTCTTTCGTCTCTCCAGCCAGCTCTTAGACAAATAATAACACCTGAAGTTAACTCTCTTCCCTAGCCTAGCCCTAGCTAGTTCTCGTTAAGAACCCACTGAACAAGTTTTTCGCATTCAATCGGGGATATTTTTCCACCAGCCCCGCATTTTGAGTTCTCTTCGCAGGAGAGACACGGACAATCAATTATCGAGTCCACCGAGATTGGCTGCCGTCTTGAATAGAGCCTATATGTCCACCTTCCCCTAGACAGTTCTGGTTCACGGTAGATAAGCCCCTTACTCTCCAGCCTAATGGATATTCGCGAGCCCTCTCTACTAGTGGCTTTCATCTCACGCCATAAATCTGATTGAAGTATGCCCTTCTCTCCTCTACTCATTATTATGTCAAGCGCCTTCTGCTCTAAATCATTCTGTTTGGGCATGCCCTTTCCCCTGGGAGAGTCTCTATGAAATAATTAATGGATTTTCAAGCACATAAATCTATTGAACTGAATAGAGTTACATTCAGAATTAATCTTTAAGAGCAGCCGAATCCATCATTAATCTTATGAGAGATGAGGAAGGCTACTGTTTAGGCATAGAGAGCACAGCTGACGACTTTGGAGTTGGAATAGCAACATTCGATGGAAAGATAATAGCCAACGTTAACGACGTCTACATACCAGAGAAGGGTGGGATACACCCCAGAGAAGCATCCAGACATCATGCAGCAGTAGCTGGAAGAGTCATCGCAGAAGCCCTAAGAAGGGCTGGTATAAAGCCTAAAGAGATAAGCATTATAGCATTCTCACAAGGACCTGGACTCGGCCCATGCCTTAGGGTTGGGGCAACAGCGGCTAGAGCTTTAGCGGCATATCTAGGTAGGCCCCTTGTAGGGGTTAACCATTGCATAGCGCATATAGAGATAGGAAAAATGGTTAGCGGAGCAAGGGACCCAGTTACGCTTTATGTTTCCGGCGGAAACACTATTGTTGCGGCTTTTGAGGCTGGGAAATACCGCGTTTTCGGAGAAACACTGGATATAGCTGTTGGAAACTGCCTAGATGTTTTCGCCCGGGAGGCTGGTTTAAAGCCTAGGGTTGATAAGCCGCTGGGCGCTGTAGTTGAGGAGCTGGCTTCTAGAGGCAAATCGTTCATACCCCTACCATATACTGTTAAGGGCATGGACTTATCCTTCAGTGGACTATTAACTGCAGCCATAAGCTTGCTCCATGAGGGGAGGCATCCGCTTGAGGATATATGTTTCAGCTTCCAAGAAATAGCCTTCTCAATGCTTACGGAGGTTACTGAGAGGGCGCTTGCCCATACTGAGAAACATGAGGTTCTCTTAACGGGTGGGGTTGCAGCTAACAAAAGATTGCAGAGCATGCTTAAGGTAATGTGTGAGGAGCATGGTGCTAGATTCTGTGTTGTGCCTAAGGAATATGCTACAGATAATGGCGCCATGATAGCTTGGACTGGGGTCTTATGCTACAAACATGGCATTACAATACCTATTGAGAGAAGCTACGTGAAGCTTAAGTGGAGACTGGATGAAGTTGAGGTCCCATGGGTTGAGCAGTCGACTATCTGAGGTGTATTAAATTGGGCATCCTCATAAAGAAGGGTGCTGAGGCAAGCATATACATGGAGGAGTGGTGCGGGCGAAAGGTCATATTTAAGAGAAGATATCCGAAAAAATACAGAATTCCCGAGCTCGATAAAATACTCCAAATTCGAAGGACAAAGCATGAGCCACAAATGATTCACAAGGCTAAGGAAGCTGGCGTCCCAACACCAATAATATTTCTAGTAGATCTTGAGGAGGCTACGATAGTTATGGAGTTTGTTGAGGGGGTTCGAATTAAAGAGATACTTAATGAAATATCGAGTGAGGAAAGGGTTAAGATATGCCGTGAAATCGGTAAGCTCGTTGGCAAGCTTCATAAGAATGGGATAATTCATGGGGATTTAACGACATCGAACATGATTTTAACGCCTCATGGGAGCATTGTGCTTATAGACTTTGGGCTGAGTGAACAGAGCTTTGAGGTTGAAGCTAGGGGTGTAGACTTACATTTGATGAGGAGGGCTCTTGCGAGCACACACTATAAATATGTTAATGAGTGTTTTAACGCTGTTATAGAAGGGTATAGGGAGATTATGGGGGATGATGCAACGATGGAGGTTTTAGATAAAATTAGGGAGATTGAGAGGAGAGGTCGATATGTAGCTAGGAGGTGAAAGCGAATTGTCCACAATAAATAAGAATTTTCCATACGGGAGACTAATCTTCTTCGTTACGGAGAACGCACATAAATTTAATGAGGCTAGGAGTGTCTTAGCCGAATATAATGTGGCCGTTGCTATGATAAAGATGAGAACCTTAGAGGTTCAGGATGATGATATAGAAAATATTGCGAGGATTAGAGTGCTCCAGGCTGTGCGTGAAGTAAACCTGCCAGTTATAGTCGAGGATGCCGGATTATTCATAGATGCTCTCGGGGGATTCCCAGGACCATATTCGTCATATGTCTATAGAAAGATAGGTTTAGGCGGTATACTCAAACTCCTGAATGGAGTTAATGATAGAAGCGCTAAATTCAAGTCAGTGGTTGCATTCTGCGACCCAAATAACAACCTAAAATGCTTTCACGGCATAGTTGAGGGAAGAATATCGTTAGAGGCTCGAGGGAGCGGTGGCTTCGGGTTTGACCCAATCTTTGAGCCGAATGAAAGCCCTGGAAAAACATTTGGTGAAATGACTACTGAGGAGAAATGTCGCTTCTCACATCGAGCGAGGGCTTTGAGGGAATTTGCAAAGTGGTATAGAAGCTGGCAGGCATAATCTGAGGAACCAAAAAATATATTTAGCCCTCATGTAGCTCTTGTTGTCAATATTAAGGGCGATGGAAAATGCCAATAGTCGACCCATTAAAGCGCAGTATAGCGCAGAGAAAGAGACTTTACATGAAAATATGTAGGGTATGCGGTGTTAGGAATGCACCTACCGCTGAGAAATGCAGAAACTGCAGAAGCAGAAACTTAAGGTGGAAGAAGAGGGAGAAGACAAGATAAACTAAAAATTTGATGAAAAAATATCATAATTTCAGTTTAACCTTAATATTATTTCAACCGGACAGTCCTGCGGAATCTTCATCCTCTTTATCCAGGCATCTCCAATGGCTATCATTGCAAATATCCCAGCAACCTCTGACTTAGCCTTATATACAAGGTTTAATAGGGCATTTTGGGTCTCACCACTCTTTATGATATCATCCACTATCAAGACGCTATCCTTCTTCCTAAGCGAATCTCTTGGAATATAAAGCGTTAAAGTGTAGCCTGAGTCGCTTAAAACATATGTCTCCTCAATGAAAGATTGAACTCCAACCTCCTTCGTCGTCTTTGCAACAACTAAATTAACCCCCAGCGCGTTAGCAACCATAGTTGCAAGCGGTATGCCATCTACAGCCGCCGTCAGAACCTTTGTTATCCTCTTACCAGCAAACCTCGCTATAACATAATTTGCAGCCTGCCTAAGCAATATTATATCCCCAACAATAAGCGTATTATCAAAGTAGCCATCATTATTGAACTTAAGTCTCCTCTTAAACTCATTCTCCAAACCAACAATCTTGGATAGCGCATCCCAGAGTTTACGTGCCCTCTCAATGTTTGGGAGAACATGCCCCTTAGCATACCTACTTAAAACCGTTACTGGCAAGTCTGTTTTGGCCGCGAGCTCCCTATAAGTGAAATGCTTTTTTGCAGTTCTAAGCAGCTCAACAGTTGCTAGGCGAAATTTCAGGTCTTCAGCATGAGTTGAGACTTTAATCTCATCAGACGCTAAATCCGGAAGCATAATATTCCCCCTTTAATTGAGGACGGGTTAACTTAAGATACTATCTTAATATTCGGGATTTTGATGATTTTATTTTCTGTAATTTTTTGTATACTTCGATATAGGTTCTTATGAAACTGGCTTGAAAAAAAATGTAGTAATTCTGTAAGAAGGCTTTTTTCACGATACTTCAATTTTAGAGTGATGGCGAAAATATCATCTCAATTAAATTGCTTAAAATTTTTCTGTTTTAGGCGAATGGCCTGTGGTTAGTGGCGTAACATCAAAGATATATTTATAAGCGGGTTACGGAGAAAATGGATAATGCGGTTCTCGCCGACAACGAAAAATAATGCTTTAAAAAGATGGGAATGACAAGATTGCAGGTTAGGGATGGGGAATTTTGATGGGTAGCGAAGAAGGCTCGAAGGCGAGAGGCAAGGTGAAAATTATATATAGGCCAGCTAAGGAAATAGTTATACTCGACTTCTTTCAGTTCTCCAAGGATGCCCTAGACCAGATGTTCGCTAGGCTTATACATTCGGGCTTACCGGTGATGGCTCAGTGGGCTGAGGGGCTAATCTTCATATATTTTCCACTAGCTCCAGACACGGATGAATTGATGGAGAATTATCTTAGGGGAAGAATCTTCTGGAGTTCAGTTAACTTCGCTCTAATGCCTAAGTATTCTCCATCAATTAGGGTTGGCGGTCTAGAGATACCGGTTTTGGATGTTTCAAACCATCCGATATTGTCTGAGGTTGCCAGATGGCTTAAGAAGCACGCTAAGCCCGAAGTTAAGTCTGAAAGCGGAATAATAAGGGGCGACCAAACTGTCTGAGAAGACCGAAGAGAACAAAACAATATAAGCAAGTTTTTGCTTTTTTAATTTAATTCCACTCTAAGGGGAGTAAGAAGATTGTTTGGTTATGCCGGCAGAATTTTAAGAATAAATTTATCGAGCGGTAAGATTACGACAGAGCCCCTAAAGGAGGAGATAGCGAAAAAGTATATTGGGGGAATAGGCTTAGGTATACGTCTACTAATCGACAATTCCAGGCCGGGTATAGACCCACTTAGTCCAGAGAACCTACTAATACTTACGACGGGGCCATTTAGCGGGACAATCGCGCCTACTGGTGGTAATGGGCACGCTTTTGTCGCTAAGTCCCCGCTAACTAATGGTGTTGGCGAGGCTAAGTCGCACGGCTTCTTCGGTGCGGAGCTTAAGAGGGCCGGCTACGATGCTGTAATATTTGAGGGTAAGGCCGAGAAGCCAGTTTATGTCTGGATAGATGATGATAGCGTCCAAATTATGGACGCCAAGCATTTATGGGGTAAGTCACCGCAGGAGACTGAGGATATCATTAGGGAGGAGCTGGGCGACTACTATATCCGTGTAGCAGCAATAGGTTTGGCTGGTGAAAAGCTCTCGAGGATTGCGTGTATAATTAATGATAAGACTAGGGCCGCTGGAAGATGCGGCATGGGCGCTGTTATGGGCTCAAAGAACCTTAAGGCTATAGCCGTTAGGGGAACAAAAGATGTTCCGGTAGCCAAGCCGGAGGAATTCCTCGAATTCGTTAAGGTTCTGCATGAGAGGATGAAGGGCCCAGCAACTGTCAAATACAGAACCCTTGGAACCCCACAGAACGTCTTAGTCCATAACTCACTTGGTTGCCTACCAACAAGAAACTTCACGAACGCCGTCTTTGAGGGAGCTGAGAAGGTTAGTGGCGAATACCTTAACATGCGCTTCGTTACTAAGATTATTGGCTGCTCATCATGTGCCATGAGATGTGAGCACATAGCGGTCGTACCAGAAGGGCCATATAAGGGGACTATGGCTAGGGTTGAGTATGAGCCGCTTTGGGCTTTTGGACCGCACTGTGGTGTTGACCGCATGGATGCCATAATTAAGGCTATAGACTTATGCAATTACTATGGCATGGATTCCATATCCGCTGGTAATATTGTTGGCTTTGCAATGGACTGTTATGAGCATGGAATCCTCACCAAGGATGATACTGGTGGGCTGGACTTAAGGTTCGGTAATGCTGAGGCAATGGTTAAGCTCACCGAGATGATTGGTAGGCGTGAGGGGCTGGGTAATATATTGGCTGAGGGTGTTAAGAGGGCTGCTGAAATAATTGGGAAGGGTGCTGAGAAGTTCGCTAACCACATTAAGGGACTTGAGATGACTGGCTACGATATTAGGGGGCTCAAGACTGCTGCCGTTGGATATGCGGTCTCATTCCGTGGAGCAGACCACAACAGGCATGGAGCATACGCCCTAGATATAGCCGGGAAGGTAGATAGATTCAAGTTTGAGAAGGGAAGGTCTAAGCTCGTTATTGAGATAGAAGATCTATACATGATAATTGACTCGCTAATCGTCTGCAAATTCTCCAGGGGCGTCTACTATAAGGGATTTGAGGACCTAGCCAAATACTACACGCTTGTAACTGGAATCGAGATGACGGCTGAGGAACTAAAGAAGACTGGTGAGAGACTGAGCAACCTAGCAAGACTATATAATATTAGGGAGGGCCTCACGAGGAAGGATGACCATCTACCAATCAAGGTTATGACAACACCAATCCCAGATGAGACTGTATCAAAAGGCAGCTATATAACACAGGAAGAGCTGGACTTTATGCTCGACGATTACTATGCGCATAGGGGCTGGACGAGGGAGGGCGTCCCAACAATTGAGAAGCTTACTGAGCTGGGCTTAGAGGATTTAGCCCACATAGTTAAGGGTAAACTTTAATAACGGCGTTAACAAACTGAAAGGTAAGTTAATGGAGGAGAAATGAGATGTCGCATATACATACGAGAAAGTTCGTTTCAGCAGACCCCGAGAAGTGCGTTGGATGCAGTGTCTGCGAATACATATGCTCATTCGAGAAGGAGAAAGTGTTTAATCCACTAAAGTCGCGTATAAGAGTCGTCCGATTAAACACTATTGTGAATATGTCCCTTTCATGCAGGCTCTGTGAAGATGCACCCTGTGTGGCGGCATGCCCACGTGATGCACTGAAGCAGTCTGAGACAACTGGCATAATAATGGTTGATGAGGATAAGTGTAATGGTTGTGGATGGTGTATTGAGGCATGCGATTACGGAGCCATAATGCTTCATCCAGATAAAAAGGTTGTTTTCGTATGTGACACATGTAATGGCAGCCCGAAATGTGTGGAGTGGTGCCCCGAGAAGGCTTTAGATTTCATAACCAAAGATGTCTTAGCGCAGAAGTCAAGAATATCGGCGGTGAAGAAGCTCTTTCAGGAGACTCTAAAATCTTAGTCTTTCCCTCTTACACTTTTAGTTTTTTAGCCCTGGATTTTTGGCTTTTAAGGGAAGATTAAGTTTATTTTATTTCAGGGCCAATTTACTTAAGTGATAAGGTTATATTTGGGAGAGGAGACTCTAGGGGATGCTTGAGATAGACGGGGGACAGAAGAGTGGTAGTGGAACAATACTTCGCCTTTCAGTTGCTATGGCCAGCATACTAGGTGAGCCACTACACATTTACAATATAAGGAAGAAGCGTAGTGAGCCAGGTCTAAGGCCGCAGCATTTAGAGTCTGTTCTAACCGCGGCGAAGCTCTGTAATGCTGATGTTAAGGGTGCATATGTTGGGTCGCAGGAGCTTTGGTTTGAGCCACGAGAGATAAGCGGTGGAGAGGTTTACGCCGAGATAGGAACGGCTGGTAGCATACCTATGCTCATAATGACTGTTATGCCAATATGCATCTTCGCTAAGCAGCCGACTACATTAAAAATCTCTAAAGGTGGAACTGACGTTAGGAATTCCCCGACAATAAACTATCTCATAAATGTTTATCTGAGGCTGCTGGAGAGGATGGGTGTAAAGGCCCAGATAGAAGTTAGGAAATATGGGTATTATCCGAAGGGTATGGGTGAGGTTACACTAAGGGTTCAGCCATGTAAAGAGCTGACGCCAATAAAGCTTGAGGAGTTCGGTGAGATAAAGGCTATTGGGGGCATCTCGGTCTGCACATTCCTAGCCGATAGGAAGGTTGCGGAGAGACAGGCTAGGGAGGCTGAGAGAATTCTTAGTGCCAGAGGGTTAAGCCCAAGGATAAAGATAGTGAATGACTTCTCAAATCCACTCCAGAAGGGAAGCTCGCTGGTTTTATGGGCTGAGACAGATAGAGGTGCACTTGTTGGAAGCGACTCTATAGGTGAGCTTGGGAAGACGAGTGAAGCCGTAGCTCAGGAGGCTGTTAAGGGCTTGATTGAGGAGATAGATGCGAGGGCAACGGTTGATATACACATGGCTGATATGCTCATTCCATATGTAGCCCTAGCTAAAGGCGAATCAATATATCTGACGAGAATGATATCAGACCATCTCGAATCAAACATATGGCTTGCGGAGGAAATTTTAGGCGTAAAATTCCACATTGAAAAGATTAACGGCCTCTATAAGGTCATAAAAGGGTAGAGATGGAGCGTTTAAAGCATGTTTAGGGTTAAAGTGCGGGGAATATATAGCACAGCCCTCACCCGCCTACTACTAGATGGCGGCTTCAAGATAGTCCAGCCATCAGCACCTATAAGGGATAGATTTAAGCTTCCAGAGGACGCGGATGGTAATTCCCAGCCAGACATGGAGATATGCGATAGGCCGGACAAGCAGGGAATAAATGTTATTGGCGACGCAGCCTCCGTAGAAAAGTTCATTTTAATTTTATTTGAGAATCTCGAGGATGTTATAGTTAGACGCCATCCATCATTATATGCATTTACGTCTTTCACCCAGGGGGAGAATGAACTTGGCATTACAGAAGCCATAGATGAGGTGCTGAAGGAGGCAGGGGCGCTTACGCCGCAAAGAAAAATTCGCGCTGACATCGAGTTTCCAGGCCTGTCGAAGAAGAGGTTGGATGAGATTAGAGGCATGGTAATCCCAACGTTAGATGGGCACCATTATTACAAGGCGTGTGGTGGAAAAATAGCCTACATGCTTGAGATGGCTGAGAAGCTATTAGAGAAGGGCTGCCCGAGAAGGGAGGTTGAGGAATTATTTAGGGAGGCGATAATACGTGAGTATCCGCATGAAGGGTCGAAGATAACTATAGAGCACGTGAAAGTTAATGGAAGAGTATTTCACCTGGGTGAAGCACGCATAACCGAGATGGATGAGCAGAATGCACGACTAAAAGTTATTAGGGTTTTCTCTGCTCCTGGCGTCTATGATGGGCTTGGTGTTCCTAAGGAGCCTGGGGACTACGCGATTACAAGCATGGTTATCGGCGACCTGATCTTTAAAACATCATACTTTTCTAGGAGCGGTGAATATAAGGGCACGTATGTCAATATAAATACGCCAATAGAAATCTACCCATCTAAAATCAGATATGTAGACCTAGAAGCTGACATATGCATGTGGCCGGATGGCAGGATTCAAAAGATAGACTTTGAGAAACTGGATGAGATTGTTAGGAGAGGTTACGTATCCGAGAGATTAAAAAGGAAAGTTTATGAGAAGATTGAGGAAATTCTCAACAATTTAAGCCCAAATGTTGAGAAAGAGGTCGAATATACCTAAGTTTAGAAAGATTTTTGAATAATGCGGTTTGATGTGAAATTCTGAATAAAGAATATATCTAGGTTTACATCTCACTTTAGTTGAGGTGGGAAGATGAGGATGCTTAAGCTTAGATTCGCGATGCTGGCAACATTAGCCATAATAATAGGACTCTCTACGCTGTTCATTACAATCATACTCTCGCTGCTTGGCATAATGAACCTCTTAACCCTAGGCATATTTGTTGTCTTTATAAATGTCTTGCAGTGGCTTATAGCACCATACATAATCGATGCGATGTATCGGACTAGGAGGGTTTCCAGAGCTGAAGAGCCGGAGCTCTACGATATCGTTGAGAGGCTCAGCGCCAAAAGCGGCGTGAAGATGCCGGAGGTCAGAATAGCCCAGATTCCGATACCAAACGCCTTCGCATATGGCTCACCACTAACCGGCAATAGGGTGGCCGTCACAACCGGATTGCTTAATACGCTTGATATGGAGGAGGTTGAGGCGGTTATAGGGCATGAGATTGGCCATCTAAAGCACCGTGACGTTCAAATAATGATGTTTGTTTCACTATTGCCAGCGATATTCTATTATGTTGGCTACTCACTAATGTGGTCATCAATGTATTACGGCAGTGGCAGGGATAGGCGTGGAAATGGAAGCTTACTTGCATTGATAGGCTTATTAAGTATAGCAGTCTACTGGATACTAACACTATTCACATTATACTTGAGTAGGCTGAGAGAATATTACGCCGACAGACACGGCGTGTCAGTTGTGCCCGATGGAGCAAGAAAACTCTCAGAGGGCCTCGTGAAAATAGTTCACTCAACAACCAGACTGCGTAGGCGCTATAGTAACATGGGAGGATTAAGCTCATTCAAAGCCCTATTTATATCGGACCCGGACAGCGCCGAAAAGGACTCAATAGCACTATCAAGGACAGGCATGTGGAGAAGCGACAGCGAGCTTGTAGCCGAATACTTAAGGCGTAAAGTCACGTTATTAGACCAGATTGCCGAATTGTTCTCAACACACCCAAATATCATAAAGAGGCTGAGGGCGCTACAGGAGCCTGCATAACCCCAGAAAAAACTAAATGGTGCTCCAAAAATTTCATCCCATTTAGGCCCTTCTTCTTTCTCCTAGGCTTTCTCCACTCTAAATTATTGATTTCGGGTCTTAAGTTTTATATTATTGCATGGATTCTTCTTCTCTTGAGTGAAAACCTTGAGCCTAAACATAGAGTTTGAGGTTCCATCATGGGATGAAATCTATGAGATGTTGCTCACATTAGCAGATATGATTAGAAGAGACAGATTTCAGCCAGACATTATAGTTGGTGTTTCACGCGGAGGCTGGCCTCCAGCAAGGGTTATGTCTGACCTTCTTGGAGATGTGGAGCTGGCCAACATACGTGTTGAATTTTATCGTGGGGTTGCTGAAACTGAGAGTGAGCCAATTATAACGCAGCCCCTCTCAATGCATGTTGCTGGAAAGAATATTCTTATTATGGATGATGTGGCTGATACCGGTAGAAGCCTTAAGCTCGTTAAGGAGCATGTTATGGAGAAGAACGCTAAATCCATCAAGATAGCAACAATATATTATAAGCCGTGGAGCATAATTGTTCCCGACTACTACGTGAGGGTTACAAGACGCTGGATAGTCTTTCCATGGGAGAGGAAAGAGACTGTTAGAAACCTTCTAGATAAGTGTAGGCGGAGCGGCATACCAATCGATGAGGCAAAGCGTAAGCTGATTGAGGGCGGCATGAATGAGCATTTAATCGAACGCTTCCTCAAAGAAATTCTGGAGGAGACTAAGTGATTAAGGTGGAGGTTCTAGATAAATATATAATTGTTGAGGGCTTTAGGAACGTTAAAATTAGCGATGTAGAGAGTTTTCTTAACCTAATTAAAGCAAAAGCCGGAGGAACGTATGTTCAAGTCTTAGACGCTAATATGGTTGCTGGCTTCGAGCATATATATTTTGCAGTATTAAATGCCCTGAAATCCTTCAGAGCAAACTTAAATATGTCGAAGAACCTGGCTATCGAAGTCATGCTGTTTGCTTCCGGACAGGACCAGATTAAGAATGCCATTGAGATTTTAGGTGTTAAGCCCGGCTTACAGAATATCGTTGTCATAATAATTGCTGAGAGTAAAGATGATGCCGAATCAGCATTAGGCGGTATTTTAAGCGTCTTAAGCGGCGAGAGGGATGAGGGCGTAATTGAATTAACAGAAGAGAAGATTCCATCCCTCATAAAAGCATTTAACATATCCCGCCTAGAGTTGGAGGCTTTTATGAGGGGTTCTCTAAGGGATGCGTTGAAAAATGCTATTATTGAGAGGATGGCTCTCCTAATAACCCAACGATAATCTTTTTGATGGAATTTCCCTTAAGCGGGCTTTTCCTTTGTAACCGACAATATATCGCTGGGCTTAATCACAGAGACGCCAGTTAATCTGCCCAAAACCTCTATAAGTATTATTTTGTCCGGGTTCTCCAAGTCCACTCTACGGTTTAAATTCTTGACAGCAGCCTCAATTATATCCCTGGTTGAAATATCCGAATGTCTCTTTTCTACAGTTACCCTAAAGCTCTCATTCTCCAGTATTTTGTAATGGAGGCTTGAGGCAGCCCTCCCTATCTCCTCAATCCTAGTCCTAACCACAACCTCAACCGGGACAACCCTTAGAACATAACGGAACTCCCAGGGTCTCTTTTTAAGGAGGCTTCTCAACCCCTCTATAGCCTTAAAGGGGTCTAGATTTGTCTTTGCAACAACAAGGCCAGCAACGTCTGTTCTATCGACTAGGGCTTCCCTATCGCCTAACTCTCCTAGAAGAAACCATATCTCTGAGCATGCATTGTTCTCATTGCCTCTGGAGGTGGATATTAGTAGGTTAAAGTCTTCCATAACCATGAGGAAACACCAAAAATAATTTAATTATAAATCGAGATTTTAACATTTTGTCGTTTAAGGATGGGGCGGTCTAATTGGCTTCATTTTACCCCAAATATTTCTCTCTGCTCCGGGACAAGATTTGGTGGAATTTTGCCCATTAGTGCAGCCCGAACATTCTCTATGCACATCATGGCCATAGCCCTTCTAGTCTCAATAGTATATGTGCCTATATGCGGTGCTAAAACAACATTCTCCATTTTCACAAGTGGGCTATCCAGCGGCAGTGGTTCTTTCACAAAGACATCCAACCCTGCACCAGCTATCCATCCTTCTTTTAAAGCCCTGCAGAGAGCCTCCTCATCCACGACGGGCCCCCTCGATGTGTTTATTAGGTAGGCTGTCGGCCTCATAAGTCTAAGCTCCTTCTCACCTATTAAGCGCCTTGTCTGCGGGGTTAATGGAACATGAATTGATATAAAGTCTGAGTTCTCTAGGAGCGTTTTTAGGTCAACATATTGGGCGCCGAGGGTTTTTTCAGCATCAACCTTACGCTCTACATCATAATAAATTATTTTCATGCCAAAAGCCCTGGCCCTAACAGCAACCTCATATCCTATTCTTCCAAGCCCAATTATCCCAAGGGTCTTGCCATACAAGTCTATTCCCATGGGGAACCTAGCACCCCTATTTTCCTTCGGAAGAGCCCACTCAGTTCTCGCATATCTATCTGCATGTATAAGTCTTCTAGAGAGACAAAGCATTAAGCCGATTGTTAGCTCTGCAACTGCATGTGATAGAATCCCGGGTGTGTGAGTTACATATATTCCTCTTCTCGTGCACGCCTCCACATCCACATTATCATAGCCAACACCATATCTAGCGATAATCTTCAATCTCGGAACATTAGTAAGCAGCCTCTCATTCACCAACTCCAGAGATAATATCATCGCCTCAGCCCCTTTAACTTCGGGAGGTATTTCTTCCCCACTCTTAAATGTGCCAAAGAATACGTCCGCTATATCACTGAGCTCCCTCTCAAATAACCCGGGATTATCCATGCCAGCCCCAGGTGAAATCATAACCTTAGGCTTCGACATGCCTAATACCCTCCAATCACTTAAGCCAAATGTGAACTCATAGAATCATAAAAAATTTATTATCTTAACCTAAAAGTTTCTGGGCTTATCGGTCAGCGGAGGTTAGTTCTCTAATGGTGTCACAGCCCACTTAGGCTAGTGGGCTCCACGCCGTCGCCACGCATCATCCCAAAAAATTAGATTGCCAATGAACTATTTATCTGTTTTTATCAGCAGCGCTCATTGGCGCCTAATTTTAACTTAACTATGCATCCCTTAGCCGCTGACCTCAATGCAGCTTCCGCTATCTCTAGGGCTTTTATCCCATCAATCCCGGAAACAATAGGTTCTTTATCATTTAATATGCAGTCTACGAAGTGTTGTATCTCAATTTTTAGCGGTTCCTCCCATTCATGTCTAGGGGTTATTGTCTGCTTTTGAGTTTCAATCGTTATCTCCTGCGTTATATAGTCTAGGGAGATTATGGCCTCGCTTCCAGTAATTGTAAGTTTCCTAATTTTGTATGGTGTCAGCCAGTTTGCCTCTAGGAAAGCGGCTCTATTACTCGGGAAGGAGAGCATTATTTGCGCGTAATCCTCAATCCTCTCATGCTGGAGGGAGCCAGCCTTCGCGTAAACTGCTATCGGTTCCTCACCGAAGATAAAGCGCATAATGTCTATGTCATGTATTGCTGTGTCCTTTATCACACCGACATCCCCTATCCTCTGCGGCCACCTTGAGACCCGCCTGGCGGTTGCTAAGACCGGTGAACCTATTAAACCACCCTCTATAGCCTCCTTAACACGCCTAACACCGGGGTTAAAGCGCTCTATAAAGCCAACTGATAACTTAAGCTTCTCTGACTCCGCAATCTTCAGAAGTCTCCGAGCTTCTTTCACGGAACTAGCCATAGGCTTCTCGACTAAAACATGCTTTCCATGCTTTAATGCCACTAACGCTTCTTTAGCAAGCCTAGAGGACCAGACGCAAATCGTTACCGCATCTATCTCTTCTCTCCTATACATTTCTGCGCTCTCGCTGTAAGACCTTAAACCATACTTCTGTGAGACCTCATCAGCCCTTTGCCTATCTATATCACATACGGCCACAAGCTCAACATTTGGTAGCTCGCTTAAAACCCTAACATGATTTCTGCCCCAGAAGCCAACTCCGACGACAGCCATCCTCAGCCTTCTCATTTCGACCAGACGCCCCTCCCAAACCCTCGATAGATGAAGCCCCCTCTCTCAGCCCTATATGGGTCCACTACGTGGGCTAAGTCAACTATAGCCGAGGGTTTCCTCATCAATATACCTATCTTCTTAAGACTTAAGCGCTTAAATCTATCATGCCCTACAGCTATCACAAGACAGTCTGAGCCCTCCAAGGTTTTAGTTAAATTTTTTTCAGCTGGTAGGTCCATGCTCCTCAGCTCCTCAAAAGAGTAGAAGGGATCGAAAACCCTGACATTTATACCTTTACTTTGTAGTAGCTTGATTAAATCTATTATTAGCGAACCCTTAATCTCCTTAACGTTAGGCTTATATGATATGCCTAGCACGGCGATCTTCGACCTCTTAAGAGTCTTCTCCATAGCTCTAAAGGCGTCTTTAATCAGCCAAAAAGCCCTCTTAACGGTTTCATCATTAACTCTTCTGGCTATTATTGGGAGCTGAAGTTTAACGCCTAGCATCTCAGCCTCATAAATTAGGAGATAGGGGTCTTTTGGTATATGTCCGCTGATGATTCCAGGCTTAAGTAGATGGCAGTATGGTTGGGTGTTTGCTGCGGCCTGCGCCTCAATATAATCTATTCCAGCCTTCTCACAGAACTTAGCGAACTCGTTGGCTAAAGCCAGATTCACATCCCGATAAATATTCTCAAAGAGTTTTGTGGCTTCAGCAGTTTTAATATTGCTGACCTCAACTATATCCCCTTTAATGATTGTTTTGAGGACTGCTCTCGCAGCGGCTAAACTCTGCTCGTCAATAGCTGCTAAAATACGCGGGTAGTTAACAATATCATGGAGGACTCTTCCAGCTGTGGCGCGTATTGGACTATACGCTAGGCCGAAGTCTCTTCCAGCCTTTAAACCCGATGTTAACTCTAAAGTCTCCTTAACAAGCCCCTCTGTTACGCCCGGCCCAACGGTGCTTTCAAGGATTATCAACGTCTCCGACCTAAGATTTAACCCTATATCTCTGCAAGCGCTCTCAAGGTTTGAGTAATCGGGTCTCTTCTTTTCATTAATAGGCGTATTAACAACGATTACTATTATGTCACTTTTGGGAATAGCTTGCTTCACATCACTTGTAGCAACTAAACGTCCATCCTTAATATTCTTTTTTATGAGTTTTTCTAGGCCGGGTTCGAGAAAGGGGCTTATCCCACTATTAATTTGATTCACAATCTGCTGATTAAGGTCTAAACATATGACATTGAATCCTGCATCAGCAAATAAGCATGCTGTTGGAAGCCCCATCCTTCCACATCCAACAACAGTAATAGTATATTTACTCCGTTCTTCAGGAGAATCCAGGTTCCTTATTTTAAACGCTGTAGCCCTCAATATCAAACCCCTCTTAACACTCAACCCTTATTATCTTTTACTTGAGACATAATAATTAAGATTTAAAATTTTGAGAGGAGTATGACAAATTTTTAGTCGATAGGTTATTATAAGCGTGGAGATTCGCTATTCCCTAATTGGAGGTGGGATTGTAATTAGGGTCTGAGTCCTAAGAACCCCCTTTATACTCTGAATCTTCTCAATTATTCTTCCTAAATCCTCCATCTTCTCAAACTCGATTTGGACGATATTGTCGAATTGACCTGTCACAGCGTAAGCCTCCTTAACACATTCGATGCTAAGCGCGGCTTCGGCAACTTTCCAAATCATACCTGGTTCTGAATTAACAAGAATGTAGGCTTTCATATGCATCAAAGGTTACATCAATATATCAAAATATATAAGGGTAACTCTAAAGCAAGTATAGTAGACGAGCCTGAGAGGGCTTCTAAGGGGATTATAGAAGCGATGGTCTATGATAGGCGTAGGATAACTCTTGTCTTTCTCCTGATTTTATCTTTCCTAATTCAGATGCTTGTCGGGGTGGTCAGTATAACAATACCTATATATGCTTACAGCATGGGTGCCTCAGAGCTGATTTTGGGGGTTATAGGGGCTGCGGGCGGGCTAACATACTCTTTTATGCCAGTTGTATCAGGTTTTCTCTCGGACAAATTTAGGAGAAAGACTTTTATTATCACATCAACCTCACTGTATGGTCTCTCATGCGCCTTCTATGCGTTGGCTGGAAACCCCTATATACTGATTCCTATCAAGGCTTTGGAGTGGGTTTCGGTTTCCCTCTTCTGGCCATCACTCGAAGCCCTATTAGTGGAGGTTGGCGGAGAGAAGATTGAGGATACATTGAAGAAGTTTAATCTCTCATGGGGCTCAGCTGCCGTTATCGGCCCGATAGTTGGGGGCTCGCTAATAAGTTTTCTTGGCATTAGGGCAAGGATGCCCTTCCTTATCTCGTTAACTATCGCGTTTACACTCTCCATCATTACAGTTATAGTGGTTGATGAGAAGCTTAGAGAGGGAACCTTAAAAACGCATGAAAAATATGCGCTATTTGAAGGCGAGACAGATTCTACCCCAACTGCTATTATATCCATCCTTCTCTTCTCCTCCCTTATGGGGGTAGTGCTCAATCTATTTCCGGCTTACGCAACAGATTTGGGTATACCAGCATACGAGGTGGGATTAATCCTCCTCTTTAATGGATTATTTAGGCTGATGGCATTCTTTGAAGCCTATAGGATTGAAGCCACCATTGGCGAAGCCCGCATATTCCTCTCGGGTTCCTTAACTCTCGCTTTGGCATCAGCGCTAACAGCGGTTAGTTACACAACCCTAATGTTCTCCATATCGCTTTCAATCGTGGGATTTGGAGCCGGAATATTATATGCAGCCTCGATAGCGCGCATATTTAAAAGATGGGGCTCTACAAAGGGTTACGCTGCTGGAATCTTCGAGAGCCTTATAGGTGTTGGATACTTTTTGGGCTCGCTGGTCGGGGGATTCGCGGCCGAATACTCCCCAAATATGCCCTACATAATATGGTTTCTCCTGAGCCTAGCGGTAGGCCTCCTCCAGATATCACGGAGGGCCCTTGCCAAGTAAAATGGTTAGATGGCGTTGTTTATTTCGGGAGCTTTTGGATACGAGCCCAGGATTTTAACGAAGAGCGCATTAGATTTTAGTCCCTCTAGGGCCTCGGCGCATTTTGCTTCAGTTCTATGTCCCTCAAAATCCAGGTAGAAATTGTATTCCCATGGTCTCTGCCTAGTTGGTCTTGACTCAATCTTCGTTAGGTTTATTCCTCTTAGGGCGAATTCGCCTAGGGCTCTATATAACGCTCCGGGAACATGCCTTGTCGAGAAGATTATTGAGGTCTTATCATTTCCAGTTGGTGGCGCATCAAATTTTGATAATATGAAGAAGCGGGTGTAATTATTTGGATTATCAGCTATATCTTTGGCCAAAACGCTCATACCATATATCTTCGCAGCCCTCTCACTAGCTATCGCTGCAGCATCGAGCATACCGCGCTCCTTAATCATCTTAACGCTTCCAGCAGTATCATAGGTTGATATTAACTCACAACCTAATCTCTCAAGGAAGTTTCTACATTGGCCTAATGCCTGTGGATGCGAAAAGATAACTTTAATGGAATCCAATTTAACATTTGGGTTCGCTATGAGACAATGAACGATTTTCAAGATAACCTCACCACAAACTTTAAGGTCGTATTCTAGAAAAAGGTCGTATACCTGTGTTACGCTTCCCTCAATAGAATTCTCAATGGGAACAACGCCGAAATCTGTTTCACCATTCTCAACACTCCTGAAGACATCCGAGAAACGCTTGCATGGAACTGGTTGCGCTTCCGGACCGAAGAACTCATATATTGCGCTCTCGCTGTATGCCCCTATCTCGCCTTGGAAGGCAACTCTAAGAGACTTCTTGTAATTCCCAATCCATCTAACAATCATTTTCTTCTTCCCTGAAATTTAATGTGGATATGCCCTTATGGCATATATGACAATTAGAATTTTCCCTAGTAAAGATATAAATAAGCGTTTTGTCCTCGACGGCTTGGTGCTCTAGGGACAAAAAAGTTAAATTTAGCATAATCATTAGCATAGCCATAAAGGGTGAGGTGCGCTAATTGGCGTATAAATATATGGCTGAAGCCTGGAGGAAACCAAGCGAATCATATGTAGAGGAGCTCATGCGTGAAAGAGTAATAGTATGGCGTAGGCAGCCAGCAATATGCAGAATCGATAAGCCAACACGAATAGATAGGGCTAGAAGATTGGGATATAAAGATAAGCCAGGCTACGTTATCGTGCGGGTTAGAGTGAAGAGGGGTGGGCTCAATAAGCAGAGACCTAGGTCTGGGAGGAGGCAGAAGCGCATGGGCGTAAACAAGTATAAGCCAGCAAAGAGCTTGAGACTTATAGCTGAAGAGAGGGCTGCGAGAAAATTTCCAAACCTAGAGGTTCTCAATTCCTACTGGGTTTGGGAAGACGGGCGCTACAAGTGGTTTGAGGTTATAATGGTGGACAGGGCGCTTCTACCAGAGCTAAAGCTCGGGAAGGGTAGAGGCAGGGTCTTTAGAGGGCTAACAAGCGCTGGAAGAAAAGTTCGCGGCCTATTAGCAAAATAAAAAGCTTTCATGAAGTAGATTTATGGTAGAAAGACAGCGGCAGCTATAACCGTTGTCCACAACCCGTTCTTATCTCCCTCAGCTGACTGGCATATATGCATTGTCTTAAAGATTTTTCCACTAGCCTTATACACCTTCTTCCTCTCATCCCATGCTGTTTCTGGGTCAAATTCTATGCCAAGCGTCATAGCGAGCATTGTTGCCGCAATATCCTCAGCATACTCACCAGCCTTCTTAGCGGTCTCACCAAAGGAGTGATGCTCGGCTAAATAACCATATCCATCATTATTCTTTGGTAAGGCTAATCCTATAGCTGCTGATATCAGGCGATTAGGCTCATTAGTTTCGTTCCTAGCCATAACAACATATGTTATCTGCCCCGGCTTTAGAAGCTTAAGCCCCTCCTCCCTAGGAATTATCTTGCAGCCAGGTGGAAAAATGCTTGAAACGCAGACTAAATTACATTTTTCTATTCCAGCCTTCCTTAGGGCGAGTTCAAAAGAGGCAAGCCTATCCTTATGAACGCCCACGCCCTTAGTGAAGAACATTTTTGTTGGAATCATGCTCATGAATTTCATATTCATGAAATGGTTTTTAAAAAATCTTTCTATTAAAAATGCCTAATAGATGGCTCGGGAAAATCAAAAAATTAATAAATATTTCTTTCGACAAAAAAGGGCTAATTTTAAGTTTGTTTTAAATAACGCTTTAAATATTTGAATTATGTTGTAATGATTTTTTAGTTGAAGGTGAGGAGTCAGCATGAAAATCAGGGCTATAGTTTATAGGGGGAGGAGAAAGCGCTTCGGCAAAGGATTTAGCAGAGAGGAGTTGAAGGCTGTCGGTCTAAGCGTAAGGGAAGCTCTAGCCCTAAAGATTCCAGTCGACACGAGAAGAAGAACCAAACATGATGAGAACATTAAATCTTTAAAGGAATATCTGGAGAGCATCTCGAGGGAAGGGAAGACTTAAAAGGGAAAATATGATTTTTAGTGATGGCGGCAGTGGTCGAATGATTAGACATAAAATAGCTTACATCAATCTAAGCTTTTTTGCCCACGCAACAGAAGACCAAGAGAAGGTTCTTTTAGCTGCCAAAAATATTTTTCCAGCAGAATACGCCGAGAAAATAGCATTTAGTAAAAGCACATTGAAGGGCGAGTATGGGAACCCAATAATCTTCTTCAAGACAGAAATAAGGGACTCCGAGATTGCCGAATCACTTCTACATAATATCTCAATCAACCTTCCGGTAATTGATAAAGAGGATTTACTTCAACACCTAAATTTACATTTAAGCGGAGGAAACCTCTATATAAGATTAAATAAGCAGGAGGCCTTCAAGGGGAAAATTAGGCTTTGTAGAGCCGACCCAATACGCCTTCAAATAAGATTTAAAACATCGAGGGCTGAGGAGATTAGGGAGATATGTCGGTTGATGGGGCTACTGCCATGAGGAAAGTATTTGTGGACCTGCACTTATGCCCGCCAGTTAATGATGATGAGAAGGTCAGAGCACTTGTAAAGAGGTCCGTGGAGCTTGGATATAAAATCGCAGGCATAACCTTCCCAGCCGACTTTAGTAGGGAGGATTTGGAAAGGGTTCGGAAAATATGTTGTGAAATGGGCTTAGATTTAGCTACGAGGGTGGATTTGACCCCAAAGAGCTCCAAAGAGCTCCTATCAACCCTAACCAAAATTCGTAGGAAATTCGAGATTATCGCAGTAAACTGTAACAGTAGGGAGGTGGCCATTCAAGCTTCAAAAGACAGAAGGGTCGACATACTTCTATTCGCCTTAGGCGACCCTAGAAGACACTTCTTCAGCGAATCTGAGGCTAGGCTTGCCTCTGAGAAGTACGCAGCCCTAGAGATTAACATGTCCCAGCTAATTTGCTCCGAGGGGATTCATAGAGTCAGATTATTAAGTATGCTCAGAAAGGATGTTCTTTTAGCCAGAAAATTTGGGGTGCCCATAATTTTATCGAGTGGTGCTAGTGAACCACATCTACTTAGAAGGCCCGAGGATTATGCTTTCCTCAGCTACCTCATAGGTTTAGACTTAAACTCTGCTAGAAAGTCGCTCTCCAAAATCCCATACAGCATTATCAATCGCAATAGGAGGAAACTCAGTCCAAATTATGTGTGCTTCGGCGTTTATGTTGTGAAGAGGGGTGGGGATTGTTAGAGAAGCCTAGAAGAAGATATATTTTGATTAAGATTGATTGTGATGGTGTGCCTGGCGAAAGGGATTTTCAAAATGCCCTATGGTCAGGTATTATGCGTTTATTCGGGGAGTATGGTGCCAGCCAGACAGACATATCTATGATTGAATATAATCGTGATGCGGGATACGCTATAGTGCGCTGCCAACATAAGGCTCTCCCAATGGTTCGAGCAGCAATCCCAACGATAACTAAAGTTGGCGATAAAAGTGTGGTTCTCCATGTGCTCCTCACTTCTGGGACACTGAAAGCCCTAAGAAAGGGTGTGCAAAAATATCTTTATACGAGATGCAAATAAAAGTAACGATACTAAATAGCCCGAAGGCTCATGATAATACATTTAAGTAGGTGATTTGCTTGCCAATCATAAACAGAGAGTCTTCAAGAGTCTTCTTTATACTTTACAGGCTGGCTGAGATGGGCGCATGCAATAATACAATAAAGGTTTCGACAGCCAGCTTTGCAAAGGAGGTCGGGCTGTCCCAGCAGAGTGCGTCAAGACTCCTCATCAAGCTGGAGCGCATGGGCCTAATACATCGGACAGCAACAAATGAAGGCAGCTTCATCCGAATCTCTAAGGATGGAGAAAGTCTCCTTCGCAGGGTTTATCTCGGTTTAGGTGCGATATTTGAGGGTAAGGCTCCTTCAGTAGTAGTTGAGGGGAGGGTCTTCAGTGGATTAGGTGAGGGCGCATACTATATCTCTAAGGAGCCCTATAGAAGACAGTTTATTGAGAAATTGGGTTTCGACCCGTATCCTGGAACACTAAATCTGAAGATAACCAGAGAAGAGAATGCTAGATTGAGGATGGAGCTAGATGCCTATTCAGGAATAGAGATTCAAGGATTCAAGAATAAGGATAGAACGTATGGTCCAGTTAAGTGTTTCCACGCAATAATAAATGACGATGTGAAGGGCGCCGTGGTTTTTGCCCTAAGAAGCCACTATGGCAAAGATGTCTTAGAGATTATAGCGCCGGTTTATCTACGTGGCCATTTTGGGCTTAAGGATGGAGATAAAGTTAAAGTCGAAATACTTCTATAAAATTCTTAGTTTAGCATTTTGGTGCCATCTTATTGCTAGTTTTTCTTCTCGGTTTTTGAGAGTAATATTTTCCAACACCCTCTATTATGACTATCATACAAGATAGTGCAAGTATCCAAGACCAAAAATCAAAATAAAAGAGTATGGCGAGACTTATTAAGAAGACTCCACCAGCCACGAAATGCCAAATAGTCTTCTTTAAGCTCATGCCCTTAGATTTTTCTTTTTTAGACATAAAAATTATTTCTTCACATTGCCTAATAAAAATTGGCTATTTCTTTGAGAGCTGCACAAGCCTTCTGCCCTTAGTGAACGATGAGACAAGTATTAATCCAGCTATCTCCATTCTCATTAGAGTCTTGTTTAGCTCGTTGAAGCTCAAATCTTTGAATTGGGATACTGACTTTAGAGCCTCTAGAAGGTCAACGTCCGTAAGTGAACCCTTCTTCTCCAGAATCTCAACTATGGCCATATGAAGCGGCTGAATCTTCCATGTTCTAGTGGCCACATCTATTCACCATCATCTCTCATGTAATTAATGGTGGGGTAACCCTCTGTATTCTCTTAAACTGCTGACCCCAACTCTTGTACCAGTTCTCCATGTCGGGCGTTATGCTAGGTCCAACCCTCTTCATAGCCTCTTGGAAATCAGCCATCGTAACCTCCTTGGCATTCATGTCTCGGCGTAAAGCTATTAATGCAGCCTCACGGCACAGAGCCTCAATATCCGCTCCCGAATAACCCTTAGTCATGCTTGCCAGCAGCTTCAAGTCGACACCCCTAGCTAAGGGCATATTCTTCGTATGTATCTTAAATATTGATAGTCTACCCTCCTCATTCGGCTCTGGAACATATATTAGGCGGTCGAACCTGCCGGGCCTTAGGATGGCTGGGTCAATTAGGTCCGGCCTATTCGTAGCCGCTAAAACAACAACATCCTCCAAGCTTGTTATCCCATCAAGCTCCGTTAGGAGCTGGCTTATAACGCGCTCAGTTACGCCGCTATCTCCATAACCAAGCCCCCTCCTAGGAACCAGCGCATCAATCTCATCAAAGAAGATTATTGCCGGAGATGACATTCTAGCCTTCCTGAAGACTTCGCGAATGGCCTTCTCAGATTCGCCGACCCACTTAGATAGAACCTCAGGTCCCTTTATTGATATGAAGTTCGCCTCGCTCTCGGTTGCAACGGCCTTTGCTAGGAGAGTCTTACCACAGCCTGGTGGACCGTAGAGCAGGATGCCCTTAGGAGGCTTAATGCCCATTCTCTTAAATACATCTGGATTTTTAATCGGCCACTCGACAGCCTCCCTAAGCTCCTGCTTAACCTCCTCTAGGTCACCTATGTCATCCCAATGGACTGTTGGAATCTCTATGGCAACCTCTCTGAGGGCTGTTGGAGTAATCTCCTTAAAAGCATTCAGAAAGTCCTCCATCTTAACCTCCATCTTCTCAAGAACCTCTGGTGGAACCCTCTCCTGCTCCAAGTCTATTTCTGGTAGATATCTGCGGAGGGCCTTCATTGCTGTTTCACGACAGAGGGCGGCTAAGTCGGCTCCAGTGAATCCATGCGTCATCTCGGCTAGCTTCCTTAAGTCTACATCCTCGGCTAATGGCATACCTCGGGTGTGGATTAAAAGTATCTCGTATCGTCCCTGTTTGTCCGGTATGCCTATCTCTATCTCTCGGTCGAATCTACCGGGCCTTCTAAGCGCCGGGTCGAGGGCATTAGGCCTATTAGTTGCGCCTATAACTATCACATTACCCCTCTCGGTTAAGCCATCCATTAGCGCAAGCAGCTGTGCAACAACCCTCCGCTCAACCTCGCCTGTAACCTCCTCCCTCTTGGGGGCTATCGCATCCAACTCATCTATGAATATGATGCTTGGAGCGTTCTGCTGCGCCTGCTGGAATATCTCACGGAGCCTAGCCTCAGACTCACCGTAGAACTTGTTCATTATCTCAGGACCATTTATCGATATGAAATATGCATCAGACTCGTTTGCAACAGCCTTAGCCAGCAAAGTCTTACCGCAGCCCGGAGGCCCATAAAGCAATACACCTTTAGGTGGCTCTATACCAAGCCTCTGGAATATCTCCGGATGCCTTAATGGTAGCTCAACCATCTCCCTTAACCGCTGTATCTCCTCCTTCAAACCACCTATATCCTCATATGTTATTCTCGGTAAGCCCTTAACCTCCGGGGCTGGCTCAGGTAATATCTGCAGGTTAGTATCGTATGTTAATCTAACGATGCCATGGGGCCTAGTCTTCATGACGACAAACTGGACTGGATGCCCGAGCATCATGACGAGCGTTGTGTCGCCTTCAACTAGGGCTCTCTCAAGAAGCCTATTCTTTACAAAATTAGTGAAATCCTCATCAACATTTAAGCGCATATCTACTGGCGCAAGCACAACGCTCGTTGCATCGACAACCTCAGCCTTTCTAACTATAACATACTCATTTATTGAGACACCAGCATTTTTACGCGTTATCCCATCAATTCTTATAATACCCTTACCTTGGTCCTCAGCGTATGCCGGCCAGGCTATGGCGGCTGTTCTCCTTTTACCTATAACTTCAATTACGTCTCCGGCTGAAACACCTATCTTCTCCATGGTCTTCTGGTCGATTCTAGCGATTCCCCTATAAACATCCCTCTGCTTAGCATCGCCCACCCTGAGCTGAACCTCATTCACCATTTTTGACAGCCCCTTCCTCCCTTCCCCTAAGACATATGCTTTATCTTAATATGTGAAAGGAAAGTTCCGGAATATAAATGTGGTGTAAGCAACAGAGTTATCTTAGGTTCTTCTGACCATAATTGTTTGTATGTCGCTTACATCCCCCACGCTCTGAATGCTCCTCTCAATCTCATCCAATCCGCCAGATTGATTTTCCGGTAAAACAATATGGGCTATGAGTGCAACCAAGCCGAATGCGATGGGCTCCTCCTCAAATTTATAGACTGACGCGTAGCTCGGCAAAGAGCTCTTAATCTTCTCCTTCAGCGCATCTAAGTTCACGTTTATGTCGGCCGGAAATATTTTTAGGGAGACCACAACTCTAGCCAATCTTTCCCCTCCTATAGGAATGCTCAGTAAATATATGCGCCACTATTTTAAAATTACGTTTTTAGGGGTCAACCTCTTATATTATCCGGCTTCATTAACAGACATGAAGATGAGAGACCCAGAGAGAAGGAAGTATGAGTGTGGAAGAAGCAGATGTAGCAATTGTTGGGGCCGGCCCCTCTGGGCTGATAGCAGCTCGAGAGGCTTCGAGAAGGGGCATTAGAGTGGTTGTTTTTGAGGAGCATAGGGATATAGGTTTACCATGCCATTGCGCTGGCCTTCTAAGCATAAGGGGTTTAGGCCAGATTAAGATGCCGTCGAGTGGAGCCACATACATACAGAACAGGGTTAAAGGGGCGCGATTTTTCTCCCCATCAAACCTCTCATTCACAGTTGAACAGAAAGATTATGTTGCATGCGTTGTTGACCGCCATTTATTCGATAAATTTTTAGCTGAGCAAGCCTTGGAAGGGGGCTCGGAGATAAAACTAGGCTCAAGGGTTAAGGCAGCAAGATACAATGGTGGTCGATGGATTCTAAATATTGAGGGATATGGAGCATTAAAGTCTAAGATTCTAGTGGACGCCGAGGGTGCATCACCAAGAATATTAAAGATGATCGGACTGAAGCCCATAAAAAGAGAAAGCCTCCTAAGGGGATTAAACGTGGACCTTACCGGCGTAGAGGTGGACCCGAATTATGTCGAAGTCCACTTAGGTAAAAATATTGCTCCAGGCTTCTTCGCCTGGGTAATTCCATTAGACGATAAAAACGTTAGAATTGGTCTAGCATGTAGAAATCTTAATCCATATGAGCAGCTGCTTAAGTTTGTAAGGAAACGTTTTAAAGTAGAACTTGATAGGGATGGTTTAAGAGCGCTTAAAATGCGCTCTGGGCTAATCATCACATGCGGACCCATTAGAAAAACATATGGTAGGGGATTACTAGTTGTTGGGGACTCAGCTGGACAAGTTAAACCTATAACTGGTGGCGGGGTTATCCTCGGCGGGATATGTGCATCAATAGCCGGAAGAGTGGCGTCAGAAGCCATCAAAAACAATATTGTCAGAGAGAATTTCCTTAAATCATATGAGGTAGGGTGGAGGGCTAAACTCGATGGAGAAATAAAGATGGCATTATTAATTAGGAGGCTCTTGAATAGGCTTTCAGATAGGGCGCTTGACAAGATATTCTCATTTATCATTAAAGAGGAATTTTACAAAGACCTCTCAGCGATGGGCGATATGGACCTCCAGGGAACATCAATCCTTAAGATTATTAAGATGAGAAAGACCTTTAGAAGTTTACCAACAATCTTCAGGGCTCTCTTAGCGGGATTAGAATAGAGTATATAAGGAAGCAATGAAAATATTACTCAAACTAGCCGAGAGAAATTTGAGGTGCATGTAAGTTTGAGCAGAAGCCTAGTAATGCCAGTCTGCACATCATGCAACAGAATCATATCCCCAGGAACAAATGCAACATCATTTCTCTGCCCAAACTGTGGGGAAATAATGATTTGGCGCTGCTCAAAATGCCGACAATTCAGACGACAATATAAATGCCCAAAATGCGGTTTCGTGGGCCCCTAAAATCATAGGCTCCCATAATAAGCATTTTAGCCACTTACGCTCATATTTTATGAGCACAAGGTGAGCCTATTTTTCATGACCATAATAAATTTTAGTTACTTTTACAAGTATATTTTGGTGTCATTATGCCCAAATATAAGGCTACAGCTAAATGGATTGAAATGGGCAATAATGACCTTGGCAGACTGCGCAGCGACGATATTTGCAGACGTTTGTAAGAAAAGCAATATAACGCTTAATAAAATGGAGGTTGTGGCAGAAGCCGAAAAACCTGCAGACTCACCTAGATTAAGTGAGGTAATAGTAAAAGTTAAGACCAAAAGCCTCAATATTTTCCTGCAGTACGCTGATCATTGCCTCTTCAAGAAGCTTTAACGTCTTTTCCACAACCTCCTCCTTTGGGCCCCTTCCGGAAGGTAAATGTTCACCTTACCCTTAGACGTTACCTAGATAAGTACCCCCGCTAAAAGCTGGATCATCTATTACTTTAAAGGAAAATATTCCACGCTTACTCTTTTCTTTGAGATGTCTTACATTCGGCATTCCATAAAGATTGTAGGTTGTTGTTAGGTAATCCAGATCCGTCGCAAGGTAAACCTGTTCACCCAATATATGGCCCCCATGGGGCCTTTATTTTATTGGGGTATTAAATATGTCGGAAGAAGTTGATAAATCCTTCATACGAAGGACTGTTGTTTTCAACAAAAAAGTGGATGAGGAAGTGGAAAGGGTTCGAAGAAGACTAGAGATGAGTAAAAGCGAATTCATAAGATATAGCGTCCTCCGCATGCTTGAAGAGCTTAACGTGCTCTCCGCGAAGCCCACCAAGAAAGTCAGTTTAAAGGAGGAATAACCCGATGGACGACATAAATGTTGAAATAATAAAACGGATGCCAGAGCCAGGAGATATCTCCTGTAACCCTCTTTTTATATATTTGATCAATAAGCGAGAGGCGAAAAATATCTTTGAACTTCGCCTAAATATTGTTCTCAGAATTCTAGACTGGATTCCATGCTAGTGTCTTTGGCTTAATTAAGATGTATGTTTACATGAACGCTTAATAATGTTCTTTCATCAATATTTAATGTGGTGTTTGGTTTGGAGGATCTGCTTAACCGTATTGTTGTTAGGGCTGATGTTATGGCTGGTAAGCCTGTGATACGAGATACTAGGATAACTGTTGACTTAGTTTTGGAGCTTCTTGGTAAGGGCATGAAGCCTGAGGAAATCGCGGAAGACTATAATATAGAGGTTGAGGATGTTTACGCAGCGCTTCTATACGCGGCTAAGATCCTCAGTCGAGAGGAAGTAATTATTGCGGAAACCTAAGCTCCTGTTAGACGAAAATATTGGGCTTAGAGTCTACGAAGAGCTTAGGGGTCGCGGCGTAACAGTGCAGAGCATAGTTCTTGAAAGACGTGGCGTAAGCGATATAGAAGTAGTTGAGATTGCAAAGAGGGAAGATAAGATTATAGTGACGATGGATAAGGAATTCGGCTATCTATGCTCCTTACATAAGCCGCCCGGAATTATACTCCTGAGGCTACGAGACCCTAAAGTTCCGAATAGGCTCAAAGCCATACTACGCACACTAGAATTTGGCGAGAAACTATATGGTTACATGATTATTGTGACCGAGACCATAATAAGGAGAAGACCAATAATCTAAGGAAGGATGCTTAGGTCTCAAGGTT
>Ga0209080_1000204_pt1 | contig 45881 bp, 50 predicted proteins | sample JNZ110809AmetaG_FD_184123 | JGI IMG/M metagenome (GOLD analysis project Ga0209080, IMG submission 184123) | Hot spring microbial communities from Jinze hot spring, China to study Microbial Dark Matter (Phase II) - JNZ 110809A (SPAdes) (version 3) ...
TCAAGCGCCTTCAGATCCTCTTCAAAGTCCTCAACGCCATATTGGAGTGTAACCTTCTTCTGCGCCAATACATCAATCATCTCCCATATTGAGACGCCAGCAATCTCGGCAGCCCTTGAGAGCGTAACCAACCCATCCCTGTACAATTCTACAGCTTTATTAATTCTCCACTCACGTAGGTAATGCTCCAACGCCCTCTCCAGAATGGTCGACTTATCCACCCTCTCCTCTCTGGCTATCTCCTCTATAAAACGCACCATTTCCTTAGGCAGCCTAGCTGAAACCACCTCAGACAAAGGTAATCCCCCGTATACAATTTAAAACCATGTTTACATATTTAAACATTAACTTTTAATCCAAAACTCCAGAAACTTAATGTCGTCCTAGCCGAAGGAAGGAGCGGTTGAGAAGATGAAGAAGTACGCTGAGCTCCAGTACAACTTCAGGGTGAGAAAGAGGGGCGGCCGCCTATACCTCAGGTGCTATAAGTGGACTGAAGAGAAGAAAGTAGATTACAAACAGATAGGCCCCTGACCAAGACCCCCAAGAAGAAGATAAAGGAACTTGGGATAGAAGTCAAGGGACTAGACTAAGAACTTGGGAAGAACAGCTTGGGAACAGGAATTTTTATCCAAAATTTGGATAGCGGTAGCCCATATTATATTTTCCCTGTCCAAGAGACTTCATGGAGATCAATTCTTCTCTCGGATTCAGCTAGGGGGCCCGGTGTTTCCAGCCGACTTCACTTGCCCATTTAATCGTTAGCATTGATCCTTTAAGCTCCCTCCTCCCCCGGAGAAGCCTACTGCTTATTTCGCTTCTAGCTGCTCAGCACCCTCGCGAGCTCCGTTATGACAGCCTCAACCGCTCTCTCGATAGCAGCATAGGCGTTTCCCCTAAAGCCGTTAAAAAGCTCATTTATGTCGCGAGGCTTGGTTAAATCGTTATTTCTGCTATTCCTATTAAATCTGCATTCATGGAGTGGGCGCATTATAGACGGAGACGGCATCCTCAACTTCCTTTAGGTTTCCCATCAAGACCACTTCGAAGGCAGCTGCGATAGCTCCATCCCTAATATAAGCTGCGTCTAGCCTTAAGTCGCCGACAATCTTATGCTCAAGGGAGACTTCGTAACCCTTAACTCTTCCTATCTCAGCTAGGATTGAACATATTTTATATAAGTTAGATGTTAATCATTATACTAGAGTGATTCTATAGATAGTTATGGGGATACTTGTTGGGCCATATTTGGGTTAAAGCTAGGATAGGCGATGAAAATTGTATTAGGATTATTGAGGCTGATGCCTTAGTTGATACTGGGGCTACGCTAACAGTTATACCTCGAAGGATAGCCTTAGACCTCAATCTTAAGCCGACTGGAAAATCTATAGTTGAGACTGGCGCTAGAAAGATAGAGCTTGAGCGTACAAGGGTATGGATAGAGCTGGAGGGTAGGAATGAAATTGTGCCAGCGCTTATCTCAGATTTAATAGATAAGGTGCTAATTGGCGTAACAGCCTTAGAAGTCCTAGGATTACAAGTGGATCCGCTTACAGGAAAACTTAAAGAGTGGACGCTCCTACTCTATTAAAGGTTAATGAATGGTATGACTTTTACGCTGTATTTAGATAGGACCCTGAGATCACCGCCTAATGCCGTACTCGTATAGTTTGAATATATTGCTCCATGAAAATCCATAGCGATGCTTGATGCCAGCTAGTTTCGTGAGGTCATCAAATAATTTCTTGCCATACTTGCGGAAACCATATGGTTGCTCTTGCTTTATATGTTCGCCCAGAAGTTCTATGAAGTTCTATGTTAACCCTTTAACTGAGAAGCCGCTTTTCTGGAGCTTCTCGATTATCGGCTGAGCTGCCTCCCATTCGTTGGGGGTTATTGGTAAAACCCCAACACAGTGCTAGTAATGGAGGCGGCTTGAGAGCATCTTGAATGACACCACCTGCGCACATACTGTGCATAGGAATGGCTCGCATTCCCTGTAGGCTCTACGCATATCCTCAATCATGTCAGGCGGCTCACGCTCCAAACGCCTAACAAAATCCGCGAAGCGATCCCTAAAGGCCTTGGAGCCAGCATCCCTAAGAATGCCCTTAGGATCAGTATCATTCAGCTCGCAGTAAAGGCCGAGATTCCTAAGGTAAACCGTAGCGGTTAATAGAGACTTAGCAGCCAAATTATCAAACCAGCGCCTAACATCCTCATCCTCAAGCAAATACCCATACTTAGCCCTAAACATCAAGAAAAACTAAGAAATCGCTTAAAAAATTTGGTGGACCGGGGGGGATTTGAACCCCCGACCTCCTGAGTGCAAGTCAGGCGTTCATACCAGACTGAACTACCGGCCCTGACCGTTAAACTATCTTTGTCTTTAATATAATCTAATTTAATGCTCTCGGATTTAAATGTTAAATCCTAGCCATAAGCTCACCTGGGCTCTGATGGCTCAATGCCTAAATTTATCTTAGTCATGCGGCCGCTTAAGGAAAACGCCAATCAAATTAAACTTCTTTAACTGAAATTTCTATCAATTGATCTAACTGGCGGATCCAAAGATTTTCACATAAATGTTTATAATTTTCTGTTAGAGTAGTGGTAGATCTGAGGTAGATTGAGAAGAAGGCTAGCTGTAGTGGGATGATAGGATGATGGTTGATGTGTGGAATATCTTAAAGCCGCTGACGCCTGGGCAAGAGGAGATGTATAATGCGCTGAAGAGCGACGCTTATGAGGTGCTCGGCTTCTTCGGACCCACGGGGACTGGCAAATCTTTATTTAGCCTAGCGTATGGCTTGGATAGCGTATTAAATAACAGATATTCCAGGCTCATTGTTATAAGACCTATCGTAGATGTTGTCTCCGGCAAAGAGATCGCTATGGCAGAGGCCCCTGAAGCATTTATTAGCGCCATGAAGAGCTATATGAGAGACATTATAGGAGCATTCTTTGATTGGGGTAAGGTTGAGGACCTCATTAGCAGCGGTAAGATAGCTCTAGCAGACCCAAGATATCTTAGAGGAAGATCATTTGACGCCTCAATAATCTTCTTAGATGACATCCAACTCATGAAGCCAGAAAGCATTATAGAGGCTATAATTAGGGTTGGAAAGAAGAGTAGGCTGATAGTTGCAGGGGACCCGGTCTTCCAAGCCCTTAAGGAGGTTGGGCAGGACCCATCAGCGCTCATAAGGGAGGTTCTCTTAAGCGAGGAGAAATCCTACGTCGTAGATCTCGGCATAAAAGATATCGTTAGGGAGGGTGCAAGGAGGGGCCTAAGATTCTTGCTAGAATATAAGCTAAGGTCTAGAAAACTCACTGAAGAGGAGAAGCGCATATGCGACGTGATTAGGGCTAGGTCCCCTGACGCGGATATAATCACAGTCATAGATTTAACTGAGCCTAAAAGGGCATGCGAGATAACTCAAGAGCATGTGCCAGACGCCCTCATAATAGTTAAGCAGGGACATGTGGGGAGGCTTATAGGTAGGGGCGGTGAGAGGATAAGCAGCGCCGAGAAGGAGCTGGGTAAGCGGTTAAGGGGCGTTGAATTAAACCTAGACTTTAAAGAGTTTATTAGAGCCCTTCACCCAACATCATGGATACATAAGCACATTACTGAGGTCGACTTCGCTGGACCAAACCTCTACATGAAGATCTACGAGGATGCTATTGGAGCGGCAGTAGGTCAGAGAGGAGCTTACGTAAGATTTCTTGACACAGTATTCATGAAGATGCTTGGCGTTGGTATAAGGGTTATGCAGGTTGAAAGGGAGAAGAAAAAGAAATAATGCCTAAAAGAGGACCATTATCTTTTTAGGATTTCAGCCAATCCGGCAGTATCTGCCCCCTCAGCAGATCCTCAAGATTCTCCCGCTCCCTAACAACAGCGTATCTCCCATCCTTAACTAAAACCTCAGCACACCTAGGCCTAGAGTTATATTGCGAACTCATAGCGAAACCATAGGCTCCAGCATTCAATATTGCTAGCAGATCTCCCTCATGAACCTCTGGCAGCAGCCTATCCTTAGCCAATATATCCCCCGACTCGCATAACGGTCCAGCCACATCATAAACTTCCTTCTCAACATCATCCAACTTATTTGCAACAATTATATGGTGATACGCCCCGTACATCGCCGGCCTAATCAGCAGGTTGAATCCGGCGTCGACCCCAATAAACTTCTTGAAGGGCGTGACCTTAACTGTATTAACTCTAGTCAGTAGTATGCTGGCGTCACATACTATGTAGCGTCCTGGCTCAACGCAGAAGAATGGTTCTCCAAGATCGTATTCCTTAACCATGCTTTTGAATAGGCTTAGCATGCTATCTGCAAACGCCTCCACATCTAAGGGCTTCTCTCCAGGCCTATATGGCACCCCCAAACCACCGCCAAAATCTATAAAGTCGAATTTTATGCCAAGCCTACTGCGAATCTGACCAGCTATTTTCAGCAGCTTCTCAGCAGCCAGCAGGAATGGTTCTATGCTCAGTATTCCTGAGCCTATATGCATATGTATACCGAAGCGCCTAACGCCGGCCTCCAACGCAATCCTATAGGCTTCAAGCACATCAGCCTCCCATATGCCGAACTTAGAGTTTCTGCCAGCCGTGATAACGTGCTCATGATGCCCAGCCCCAACTTCAGGATTAACCCTAACGGACAATATCTCGGGAACATGAATCGACAGAAGCCTCCTCAACTGGGATAGGGAGTCAATGTTAATTGTGACCCCAGAGTCCACAAGAAACCTTATTTCATCATTCCTAACGCTCGTTCCAGTGAAGAGGATCCTTTCAGGCTTGAACCCGGCCTTAAGCGCTAGGAAAACTTCCCCGGGGCTGACGGCGTCTAAGTAGGCTCCCTCACTCTCAAGGATCCTTAGGACCGCTAGGTTTGTGTTAGCCTTAGCCGAGTAATAGACCCTAACCCTATCATAGCGCCTAAGCAGGGCATCCCTCAATCTCCGATAATTTTCACGTATACGGTTCTCTATCAGCACATATATTGGAGTGTCAAATTTATCCGCGAGCTCTATAGCCGATACCCCATCTACGTAAAGTATACCGCCCCTATTCTCGAGGAATTTATGTGGCAAGCTCATAGAGACCCTTCAATAAACTCGTTCACGCTAAATATAACCCTTCGCAGCCATCAGCTCAGCGCTCAATATCCCGGCGCCAGCAGCTCCCCTAATAGTGTTATGGCCTAGACAGAGATATTTTATCGACATAACTGGGTCGCTGCGCACCCGCCCAACAGTTATGCTCATCCCTCTCCCAGCGTCCCTATCAAGCCTAGGCTGAGGCCTATCAATCTCTTCCCTAACGATTATTGGCCTCTCTGGAGCCATCGGCAGCTTAAGTCTCTGCGGCTCCCCAATGAAGCTCCTAAAGGCTTCCTTAACCTCCTCTACGCTAGGCTTATCCTCCAGGTCTACGCAGACAGCTTCCAGATGGCCGTCCTTCACGTCAACCCTATTACAGCTGGCGCTTATAGCTATGTTGGCCGGCCTAACCCTCTCGCCATCAAATGTCCCAAGAATCTTCTTAGTCTCAGTCTCAATCTTCTCCTCCTCCTTAGCAATATATGGGATAATATTGTCAATGATGTCTAGGGAGGGGACTCCAGGATAACCGGCCCCGCTAAGGGCCTGCATGGTTACAACGATGACCCTTCTTAACCCAAATCTCATTAAGGGCTTCAGAGTTATGGCCAATTGAATTGTTGAGCAATTAGGATCTGTTGATATGAAGCCGCTCCAGCTCCGCCTCCTCTTCTGTACAGGTATAAGCTCAAGCTGCTCAGGGTTGACTTCAGGTATAAGGAGTGGGACATCTTCATCCATCCTATGGGCCGCCGCTTTGCTTATCACCGGAAATTCTGCGGCAAATGTCTCCTCTATTGGGCCAGCGATGTCGCCGGGTAGGGCGGAGAAGACTAAATCCACATCCCCAGCCTCTTTAACGGATTTCAGATCCGTGTTAACAACAGTCATCTCACCTATCTCCTTGGGCATCTCAGTCTCAAGCCTCCAGAGGCATGCATCCCTATATTTCTTGCCAGCCGAGCGTTCCGAAGCCGCTAGCACAGCTATATCAAACCATGGGTGGCCCTCTAATAGCTGAATGAAACGTTGCCCAACAGCACCCGTTGCCGCCAGTATCGCTACGCTTCTACGCTTCAAGGACACCCCTCACAACATTAATGGCCTCTTTAATCTTCGCTTCATCAATAAATATGTTTATCGTAGCCTTACTCGTCGTGATCTCAATGATATTTATGTCCTTTGAGGCTAATGCTCCAGCTATCTTAGCAATCCACCCTGGAGAATCCACAAAGATTGGATGAAGAATCTCAATAAGCCCAACGTTTGTTAGGCAACTTAACGCTTTAACAGCACTCAAGCCATGCAGCCTATTCATCAGATCCTTCAGGTTCTCAGCCATAATGAAGACTGTTATGGAATTTCTTCCAGTGCTTATTCCAAGTATCTCGTTTCCGGCTAGGGCTGCGAAGATTTGGCTTAGGTTTTCAGGCTTTATGTCACATATCAGGCTTATGGCCGCTAAACCCTTTCTCTCCCTAATCTCGAATGAATCTGAATTGAAGACACCAACTATCTCGGTTCCAGGCGACCTTAAATCTCCTGATGAGAAGCTCACAACCCTCAGCTTCTGGCCCGGAAGCTTATATTTCAGGGCCTCTGCTTTAATTATCTTAGCCCCCCCATGAGCCAGAGCGAACATCTCATAGATATCCACTTTCTCCATCGTCCTAGGATTCTGAACTATTCTCGGATCGGCGGATAAGACGCCCTCGGTTTCCTTAACAAGTATAACTTCATCCGCCTTTAAGCAGTTTGCCAGTATAAGCGCTGTCGTATCGCTTCCTCCCCTTCCAAGGGTCGTCACATTGCCATCTTTATCCACTCCAAGGAAGCCGCAGACGACAACTATCTTCCCCTGAGAGAGGAGGGGTTCAATATGCTCATTAACCCTCTTACAAGTTTCTTCCATAAGGGGTTTAGCGTCCCTAAAGTTTGAATCCGTTATTATCGGCCACTCATCACGGCCCGGCTCAATATAGATGGCGTCAGCCCCCAGCGCTTTCAGTGCGGAGCAGAATATCCGTGCGCTTGTCCGCTCACCCATCGAAACTATGTCAGCATAGTCTTTATCGTTTATGCATCCTATCTGCGAGATTATTTTAATCAGGTTGTCTGTTGTGCTGCCCATTGCCGATACTACTACAACAATCTCCTTGAACCCAGATTTAACAACCATCTCAGCTGCTTTCCTTATCCTCTCCCCACTTGATAAATCTGCTCCACCAAACTTCACCACTACCCTGCTGCCCATTTAAGCACACTATTCCTCCTAGCCCCAGCCTAGCACATCATCCATAGTATAAATTCCAGGCTTCTCCTGTTTATAAACCCAACTAACCGCATATAAGGCTCCTTGCGCAAAGACGCTCCTAGAGAAGGCCGTATGCTCGATGCGTATCATCTCGTACGGGCCTGCCACTATGATCTCATGTATCCCTGGAACCCCTCCAGCCCTAACCGCTAAGATCTCCAGCTCCCCAGGCTTCCTAACGCTTATCCCCTCCCGGCCATAGGATACTGTTGAGTAACCTCTAGCCTCTGAGATTATCTCACCCATCCTCTTTGCTGTTCCGCTTGGAGCATCCCTCTTACCCGAGTGGTGAATCTCCACTATGCTGAAGTCGTATCCCTCTGGGAAAATCTTCATTAGGCGCAGCAGCCTGAACAATATATTTACGCCTATAGCAAAGTTTGGGGAGAATACCGCAGGAACCTTACCTGAGACTGCCTCAACAATTCTTCTCATCTGCTCATTAGTGAAGCCAGTCGTACCCATAACAATCTTCTTACCCAAATCGGCCACAACCGGAAGATTCACCACCTCAGCCTCCGGCGTTGTGAAGGACACGTATACGTCTGCCTCCCTGACAGCTTCTGGAATACCCGCCGGGTCGACTATCTTAACGTCTAGGTCACATACGCCGCTCTCCCTCAGAGTCCTACCTATGTTCGGATCTTCCTTAGCGGCAACCGCTCCAACAACCCTATAGCCTCTAGCCACGGCCTCCCGTATCAGCGTGCTGCCCATCCTACCAGTCGCGCCGGCCACACATATCCTAATACTGGTCGTAGGCTAAACCCTCCAGATAGCGTATATTGTATAGGCGATCGCTTAAATCGACGTCAAAGAAGTCCTCTATGGGCTTCAGGATCTCAGGGTTCTTCTCGTACACGGTTCTCGCGGCGTTCAAGACAACATCTAAGCCTTTCTTGGTCATTTTCCCAAGTGGTCGGCGGCAGGGTCCAGATGGCATACCGAGTATGTTCATGAGCGCTTTATATGGGAGCGGGTTTCTAGCCCTACATGATACTTTGCCGTAAGGCGTCTCTTCCTCAGTTCTAACAGTAACTATTGAGAAGAGCGGCTTAAGCGCCTCAAGAAGACCCTCGGCCTCCCTACTCCTTCCTTCGAGTATAGCCATAGTAAACCTTTGTACAGCTCTAGGAGCAACATTTGAAGCCACTGAGATGACGCCGCTTGCACGTATAGCTGGATCCATCATCATCTCATACGTTTTATCGTCGTCGCCTGAGAGTATGTCGAAGTCTTCGCCGCAGAGCTTTCTAGTTAACCTCATATTATCAAGGTTTCCAGTAGCCTCCTTCACAGCCCTAACATTCTTAAATTTAGCGTGTAGGATCGCTAGATCCTGGGGCAATAGCTGAGTCCCAGTCCTCCCAGGGATAACATATGGTATCACTTGGACATCTGGGAATGCGCCTGCGATAGGCTCAACATACTCTCTCCTAATCTCAAGTGAGCTTGGCCCATTATAATATGGATCCACTAATAGAACGCACCTAATGCCGAAATCATATACCTCTCTCGTCATCTCCATCGTCTTCTCGGTGCAGTTGCTTCCGGTTCCACCTATAACTGTGCATTTACCCCCAGCAACCTCATGTGTCTCCCTAATCACTCTAATGCTCTCCTCATGTGTTAATGTTGGGCTTTCGCCAGTTGTCCCAACGGCCAGTACCCCGCTAACCCCTTCTCTAACCTGAAATTCAACGAGTCTCCTTAAGCCCTCAAAATCCACCTCAAAATCGCTCTTCATGGGCGTTATCAGAGCAGTGTAGCATCCCTCAAACCTTTTCACGCCCATATTATCGCCCCCTTAAAGGTAAATTTTGATATATTTAATTGTTATTTATGTTTTTCGTTCTATTTTTACGAAAATCGTAAATAAGAAAACTTACGATTTTCGGAAATAATTTTATAGATTGGACGAAAATATTTAGATTGTGGATCAGATCGACATTGAAATATTGCGGGTGCTTAAAGAGAATGCTAGGGCAAAGTATGTAGAGATAGCGAAGAGGGTTGGTTTAACTGAGGGGGCTGTGAGGAGAAGAATAAAGCAGTTGAAGAATGAGGGGGTAATTAGGAGGTTCACGGTTGAGACCAGTGTGGATTTTGAGGGGATAGTTTTGGTTGAGACCGAACCAGCTAAGACAAGGGAGGTAACGCAGGAGATAAAAAGGATTGCTGACAAAGTTTTTGAAGTCTCAGGCGAGTATGATATTGCGGCGCTAATTCAGGCCTATACAATTGAAGAGCTTAACGCAAAGATAGATGAGATAAGAAATTTGCCTTGGGTTCTAAACACGAAGACCCTGATAAAACTTAAAGACTAAGTGTGCGGTTCATGTGGAGGTTTAGATGGCTTTAAGAGCGCGATACATTCGCCCGTATGCTGCTCCAAAATCTTCATCCTTCGATATGGCTTCAAGCACTTTACGATAGAAATGTATAAACCCCTCGACATCCCTACTTTCAATGATGTCTCTCAATTCTAGAGCGAAAGAGAGGAATTTATCGATATATCCGACTGTGTGCTCGTTAGTCATTTGTATTGATGCATAGAGCGATGGATCCTCGCTCATAACGGCCTCGCTTACTATAAGCTGCAGTGAAAATGTCGTTCCCCCAAGATGCTTCAGTAAACGCACATCCTCTTCGCCAACGATTGAAGCAAAGATTATGTTCACGAAGTGTGTTAGGGATAACGTTAAGGCCATAACCCTATCATGCGTATCAAGATCCACTGTAATTATGTTGGCTTCTGGAAAAACTCTTCTGGCCAACTCCTCCTCAGACGCTGGATCATTTACCGGAATTAGGGCTATCTTCTCACCAGCCATTCCCTGAGCTCCGGACCCAAAAAGGGGATGAATCGATAAAGCTCTTATATCCATCTTTGAAACATCTCTTAAGACCGGCATAACCTTTGATTTTAATGAAGATATCTCAATTAGTATTGAATTCCTCCTCATCCATCGTGCAACTTCACATATGACTTTGGGGGTCACGTCTATTGGGGTCGCTATCAAAAGTATGTCGGCTTCCCCAGCAGCCTCCACGCTGCTTCTATATACTCTAGCGCCTATAGATCTAGCGACATGTTCAGCCCTATCCGCCCTCACATCAAATATTGCAACATCGTAGCCACGATTAAGGAAGTATTTTGCAAACCATGATCCCATTCTACCCGCTCCGCCAATTATTGAGACCAGCAAACCTCTAACCCCCAAATTTTTACCTTACGGCTCTTACGGGCCTCTAAGGTTTTCCTGCTGCACCCGCTTGGATTCCTCGATCAGTAATTCCAGAAGTTTAAGCGAGAAATCCTCATTTATACCATTTTTCCGACTGAAATCTATAACCCTCATTCTCAAATCATTCTCGGCTGTCTGATCCTCGACCGGCATCCCCATCCTAGCCTTTATCTCACCTATCTTCCTCGCTAAAGCTAGTCTCTCACCCGATAATCTAATTATCTCAAGAGTTAGCCTAGCTATCTCCTCCCTAAGAGATCTCAGACTCGTCTGTTCACTTGAGTCCAAGAATCCCCCTCCAATTAGAGAGATAACACAATTATATAAATAAGCATCTCTTGATTAGATAACGCTTAATAATGCTCATGCGATTCATAATTTTGCTTGGAGGAGTTTAATGATGCACCTGTTGAATTTTAAAGAGTTGTCTGGGCGGCAGATTGTGGAGATTGTCGATAAGGGTATAGAGGTGAAGCGTCATCCGGAGAGGTATCGGAGCTCTTTAGATGGGAAGACTTTAGCAATGATATTCCAGAAGACGTCGACGAGGACTAGGGTTTCTTTTGAGGTTGCTATGACGCAGATGGGTGGACACGCCATATACATGGATTGGAGGGCAACAAATTTCACAATAGCGGATATATATGATGAAACACAGTACCTTTCCCGGAACGTTGACTGCATATTGGCTAGGATGCTAAGGCATTCAGATCTTCAGGTAATGGCCAAGGCATCAAGGGTTCCGGTTATAAATGGTTGCGACGAGAAGTATCACCCAACGCAAGTGATAGCTGATTTAATAACGATTAAGGAAAAGAAAGGTAGGCTAGATGGAGTGAAGCTCGTTTATGTGGGCGTGCACAATAATGTGTGCAACTCTTTAATAGAGGCGTGCACAAAAGTTGGCATGGAGATAACGACAGTCACGCCAATCTTTAATGAGCCATCTAGAGATGAGGGGCTCCTAGAGGAGGCTAAAAGGACAGGTCTCTGGAGGAGCACACTAAACCTTAAGGAGGCTATCAAGGATGCGGACTTCGTATATACTGATACTTGGATTGACATGGAGTTCTTCTCAGATCCAAGATACGCTGAGGAGAGGGAGAGGAGGATGAAGATAATGATGCCCTACCAGATAAATAGGGAGAATATGGCTGAAAGCAAAGCTTGGATAATGCATGACATGCCAATCCACCGCGGATATGAGATAAGCCCGGATATGATAGAGGATTCGAGGTCAATAATATATGAGCAGAGTGAGAATAGATTGTATTCTGCTAAAGCCGTTATACTCAAGGTTCTGGGCTTCTACTAACACCCATAACCCTTAAATAAGCCAGCTTAATCCAAAATATCTCTGAGCTGGTGAAGAAGGTTGAGTAGCGAGAAGCAGTGGCCTGAAGAATGGTATAAGAGGTATCTGCTCTTCGGGAAGTGGAGCTTTGAGGGGATTGAGGTAAAGGACCCTGGGCTTAAGAGGTATATATGCCTCAGACCGGTTATAGTGCCGCATTCGATGGGTAGGCATGAGCATGATAGATTTGCAAAGGCAGAAGTTAATATTGTTGAGAGATTAGTTAATCAGCTTATGCGTCCAGGCATGAACGCTGGCAAGAAGGCTAGGGCAATAAAATTTGTGAAAAACGCCTTCGAGATAATTCATCTCCAGACTGGCAGAAACCCTATTGAGGTTTTGGTTAGGGCCATTGAGAATGCTGCTCCCTGCGAGGATACGACGAGGATAATGTATGGTGGCATAGTTTACCATCAGGCTGTCGACATATCACCTCAGAGGAGGGTTGATTTAGCGCTACGCTGGATAGCTGAGGGAGCGAGGATGGCCTCGTTCAGCAACCCAAAGACTTTCGAAGAATGTTTAGCCGAAGAAATAATCTTGGCGGCGAATAAAGACCTTAAGAGCTACGCCATACAGCGCAGGAATGAGCTGGAGAGGATAGCCCTACACGCCCGATAAATCGCCAAAATACATGAATCTTCTTTTTAAGAAAGGAAAAAATTAAATTTGTTTTTAAGTATTCGCATTTATGAGCCGACTCATCCGGAGCTGAGATGTTCCCATGAAGCTAATAATAAAGAATGGTTTTGTCTACGATCCCCTAAATGGCGTAGATGGCGAACAGATGGATATATGCGTGGAGAATGGGAAGATAGTTGAGAAGGTCGATGAGCATGAAGCGAAGGCTATAGACGCCTCTGGAATGATAGTCATGCCGGGAGGAATAGATATCCACACGCATATAGCTGGATCTGAGGTTAATTCTGGAAGGCTCTTAAGGCCTGAAGACCATGTCCGCGACGTGGAGGCGAAGACTGCAGTGACGAGGTCTGGAGTCGGTTATTCTGTTCCATCGACATTCACTACGGGCTATAGGTATGCAAGGATGGGTTACACATTCCTCTGCAACCCATCCATGCCGCCCCTGGAAGCTAGGCATACGCATGAGGAGCTGGATGACACTCCCATAGTTGATAAGGCGACGTTTCCACTCCTGGGGGATTGGTGGTTTGTTCTCGAATACCTTGGGGATGGGCTTATTAAAGAGTGCGCTGAGCATGTGGCCTGGATGATTATGGCGACTAAGGGCTACGCCATTAAAATAGTTAATCCGGGCGGCCTAGAGGCTTGGGGGTTCGGTAGAAACGTTAAGGATCTAGATGATCCAGTCCCATACTTCAATATAACTCCTAGAGAGATTATTCGCGGATTATGTAAGGTGAATAGCATCCTCAATCTTCCACATACAATTCACGTTCACACAAATAGGCTCGGGCAGCCTGGAAACTACATCACGACAATTAAGACAATGGATTGCGTAAAGGACTTAGCCTCCTCAGATAGGCCAGTCATTCACATAACGCATTGCCAGTTCAGTGCCTTTAAGGGCGATAGCTGGGCTAACATGAGGAGCGGTGCTGAGGAGATTGCGAAATACGTTAATGCTAACAAGCATGTCACCTTGGATATGGGGCAGGTCATATTCGCTGACACGACAACTATGACTGCTGATGGGCCATGGCAGTACACTCTATATGAGCTAAGTGGGAATAAGTGGGTTAACCATGATGTTGAGGTTGAGACGAGCTCGGGCATAGTTCCATTCAAGTATAGGAGGAAGAGCTATGTGCATGCAACTATGTGGTCTATTGGGCTTGAGTTGGCCCTCCTAATAAAGGATCCATGGAAAATATATTTGACAACTGATCATCCAAACGGCGGCCCATTCACTGAGTATCCAAGAGTAATATGTTGGCTGATGAGTAGGAAGGCCAGGGAGAGGACGCTGAAAAAGATCAATAAGAAAGCTAGAGCGAGATCCCTCCTCCCAAGCATAGATAGAGAGTACACGTTTTATGATGTGGCAATAGTCACAAGGGCTGGGCAGGCGAGGGCCCTTGGCCTTAAGGGTAAGGGGCACCTAGGCGTTGGCGCAGACGCAGACATAGCAATATATAATGTTGATCCTAGGAAGATTGATCCATCGTCAGACTATAAGGTTATCCGCAGAGCCTTCGCTAGGGCAGCATACACGATTAAGGGTGGGGAGATAGTTGTTAGAGATGGTGAAATAGTTAGGGCTTTCAATGGTAGAACTTATTGGATAAATTTTAGTGGCGTCGGAGATCCTGCCAATAAAGCTTTTTTGGAAGCTACGGAGAATCTAAGAAAGAGGTTCAGGGAGTACTGGACCGTTGAGTTCGACAACTACTTTATCCCAGAGAGATACCTTAAGGCTTCAGCCCCAATCAATATAGAGACTAAGGGGGTGTGAGACATCATCTTCAATATTAGCCCAAAATACGGGTTTAGGGTTCCAGTATACGCCGACTGCATATCCCCAGATGTATTCGAAGGGAAGAGTGTGGAAGAGATATTGAGACTGAAGGTTTGGGAAGGCAATAAGAGGCGAGATCTCAGCGATCTGTTCGATATCAAAGTCGACTGGTCTAATGGGGACGAAATCACAATAAGCCTTAATGGAGACCTAATCAAAGTCCGTATGGTTGGGGCACAGATGAGTAAGGGGAAGATAGTCGTAAATGGTAATATTGGCATGCATTTGGGCGAGGGTATGAGCGGCGGCGAAATAATAGTTGAGGGCTACGCAGACTCGTGGGCCGGAGGCTCAATGAAGGGCGGCAGAATTGAGATTAAGGGCTCGGCTGGCGACTACCTTGGCGCCCCATACCGTGGAAGCCCGGAAGGTATGAGGGGTGGAACAATAATTGTGCATGGCGATGCTGGCAGGGAGGTTGGATGCTTGATGAGGGGCGGTCTGATAAGGGTTTATGGATCAGTCAGGCATTTCGTCGGCGTGAACATGATAGATGGAACAATACTAGTTCATGGGGACTGTGCTGGTAAGGCTGGTGGCGGAATGCGTGGTGGTAGAATAATTATATGCGGCTACATTCCCTCAATCCTCCCAACATTCACAATAGAAGATATAAGGCCGAGCGTTAGCATTGATGGGGAGAAGATACCTGGGCCATTTTATCGCTTCATAGGCGACATAGCCGATGGCGGCGATGGGAGACTATTTATATCAAAGCCCAAAAATCCACACCTAGCATTTTATGAGAAGTATTTGGAGTAGCATGCGGGGTGATCATCTCTGGCTCCAAGCGTTAATGTGGAAGCCTTAAAAATCGTCAAAAGGATATGTGAGAACCCAGAAATATATGGAGTTATCGTTAAGGAGGGTCCTTTGGGGGCATGCGTAATCGACGCTGGGATAAGGGCTAAAGGTGGTTTCTTAGTCGGCAAGATCCTCATAGAGATATGTTTGGGCGGCTTGGGTGAAGCACACCTATCATCTATGCAAATTGGCGGATCAATAGTTCCATCGGTTAACGTCTACACCGACCACCCTTCAATCTCAACGCTTGGCTCGCAGATGGCCGGCTGGAGGATTAAGGTTGGCGAGTACATGGCTATGGGTTCAGGTCCAGCAAGGGCTCTAGCACAGAAGCCTAAAAGCATATATGAGAAGATAGGCTATAGAGACAAATCCAACGAGGCTGTAATAGTCTTAGAGGCTTCCAAAGAGCCCCCTGAAGATGCGGTTAAGGTAATCGCCGAGGCTTGCCGCATACAGCCCAAGAATCTATCCATTATAGTTGCTCCAACCCAATCGCTGGCTGGCTTAACTCAGGTTTCAGGCAGGGCTGTTGAGGTTGGCATATATAGGCTCCTTGAGCTGGGACTGAATCCAAACACAATATCTTATGCTTTTGGGTGCGCGCCGATCCCATCCCCACACCCAGACTTAGTTGAGTCAATGGGCAGGTCGAATGACGCCATACTCTACGGTGGCTCAACATACTATATTGTTAGGCATGAGGACGATGCCTACCTTAAGCGCATCACTGAGGAGGCTATCTCATCCTCATCGAAGGATTACGGCAAGACGTTCGCTGAGATATTTAGGGAGGTTGGGCAAGACTTCTATAAGATTGATCCGAAAATATTTGCTCCGGCAAAAATAACTATCGTGAATGAGAGGACCGGAAAAGCGTTCACTGCTGGAAAGATAAATGTGGAGCTTTTGGCAAAGTCTATTGGCTACAGTTGAGCCGCCGACTGAAAGCGATTAGGCTGACCCATAAAACCTCGCGGAAGTCTCCCTCTTCCTCCTTGACATCCTTATAAGTAAATCAATGATCCTGGCGTCTTCTAGGGGTTTCACCCTCACCGCCCCACTCAGCTCAGCCCTCCTAAAAACCTCCTCGCCAATATCTGTACGCACTATCGTCAGGGACCAGCCCTCAAGCCCCAAGCCGCCGACAGATATGTCGGCCAGCTCGGCGGAGAAGTCTGGGCATGCACTGCAGAAGGCGCATGCGTAGTCCCTTATCTCCTTCAACGATACTGCCCTAACTTCGCCGCTCCTCATCTTCAGTAACACCTTGCCCTTTATATTGATCCCCACAACCTCTTCAGGCTTGACCCCAAGTTTCCCTAGAAGGAGGCCCTTAACTAGCCCATCATAAGTAAAGCTCTCGCTACAGAAGAGGCCAACCAAAAACTTTACTGCATCGGCATACTTCTTTAATGGGAGCATCTGCATCCTTCTGAGCGCATGTATCTGGCAGGGGGTTCCAACAAAGGCCAGTTTTCCAGCTTTCCTCTGAACCCCCTCATTAAGCGCGAGGATATTGGGTGAATAGGTGTACCTTGTCCCAGCGCTCCCGAGAATATCGTCTTTTGTGAGTGCAAGCCTTGGCGTAGCTCTTAATGGTTCTTCAGGGCTTTCATAGGATAAAGCCGCCCCGTCAATTAAGCCCTCGTCGAGCGCCGATATTAATAGGGATGTTACAACTCCACCGTCCTGACAAACTCTTAGCACCTTGTCACTTGTCGCCCTAGCCGCTATAATACGCTTATAGATTCCAAATTCCTCCTCTGGTTTACGCTTCCTCCCAAAAACAAATTCTTCCAGCTGGGGCATAGAGAAGTTGAATCTGGGGCATATTTGGGCGCATATGCCGCAAGCCTTACATTCGCCGACGATTTTAGGATTCCCATTAAAGTATTCTAGGCATTTAAATGGGCATGAGACCACGCATGATGCGCATCCAACACATAAGCCCCGCCCAACAACCATCCTACCCAAAGTCTCCTCGAAGCTAACCTTTTGTATGGGCAAGTCTTCAACCCCCCACTCGTTAAATGCTAGGTTTAGTGGGAAGATAAATTAATATTCCTCTAATATTTTTCTCCTTGGGAATGGTTGATGCATCTAGATGATTTATTCAGCGAGTCTTTAAGGGTTAGCCTGCAGGATTTTCTCAACCTAATTGAGTGCGTCGGCCAGATATTATCTAGCGAGGAGGCCGGCGGAGGAGGATTAAAGACCGTCGGCAGACTAGTCTACATTCCTCCAGCTGGGGAAGCTATCATCATTGGGGATATTCATGGCGACCTAGCGAGCCTAAAGCATATATTATCTGAAGCTGGCTTCATTGAGGTGGCTTCTAAACGTAATATTTACATGGTTTTCCTAGGCGATTATGGGGATAGAGGAGTCTATTCCCCGGAAGTCTATTATGTAATCTTAACCTTAAAGAAGGCTTTTCCGGAAAAGGTTATTCTCCTCCAAGGTAATCACGAGGGGCCTGAGGATCTACTGGCCCAACCACACGACCTCCCATACCACCTAATAAGGAAGTTTAAGTCAGATGGCCTGAGGGCTTACAGGGAGCTGAGCAGCCTTTTCAGGAGATTTTATACTGCCGTAATCGTGGAAGGTAAGTTCATAATGCTTCACGGCGGGGTTCCAAGTAAGGCTGAGAGCATAGAGGATATCGCATTCGCATACATGAAGCATCCATATGAAAGCCATCTGGAAGAGATTTTATGGAGCGATCCAAGTGATGATGTTATTGGTATGGAGCCATCTCCACGCGGGGCGGGATTCCTCTTCGGCGGAGATGTCACCAGAAGATTCCTTAAGACTGTTGGGGTTAAGATGGTGATTAGAGGACACGAGCCGGCCTTCAATGGATATAAGTTTAACCATGAGGGAAGAGTCTTAACGCTATTCTCAAGGAAGGGGAGACCATATTATAATGCCTATGCTGCTTATCTTAGGCTTGATTTATCAATTGATCCAGATTATATAAGCGTAGAGAAATTTATAAAAAGGTTTTAGGACTGAAGGCTTTAGATAAGCCGCAAGGCTTCAGTAATTCTGAGAGCGTAAACCTAAAGATTTTTAAATCGAGGATAAAAATGTTAAGCAGAGATGGATAGAGACATCTGCGTGGTGGAAATCTGCTCTACAGAATAGACTTGACGAAGATTGAGGGGGAAGGAGAATTCCTATGCCCCTCCTGCGGAAACATGATATCACCTGAGGATGAGAGCAACCTAAATTATGAAATAATAGATGTTAAAACAGATTCTAGAGGAAGGCTTAAAGAGCTGCTGATAGTTTGCAAGAAATGTGGAAGCAAGATACGCTTAGAGGGGTTTGAGCTACTGGCTAAGCTAGAGGATCTTGAGGAGAGCGATGAGATGAGTGAGGAGATAGAGGAATAGTTAAGCCTTTAAGTTTTCAAGCTATAATTGGGATGGTTACATGAAGCTAAGGGGATATTATACCTCAACTATTGGAAGCTTCCCACTCGAGGATACCGAGGAAAATAGGGGGAGATGCATAAGGGATCTTATCGCCTTAGGGATAAATTTCCCAGCGTATCCCCAGCTAAGCGATATGGGAAGACAATTCCTGGATGATTTAGTGGCCCAGAATTGCGGAATAATTTATGAGAATGGTAGATATAAGCTGGCCGATAAGCGTATAAGCGTTAACGTTGAGCCCCCGGGACTTAAGCCGCTTTTATGGACCGTAAGATATTTGAGGGAGAGGGGGTTGAAGGCTAATATTAAGGCGGCTATAACCGGCCCATTCACATTAGCCTCCTACATAGAGGTTGGGAGGGGCACAGCGCTTCTCGGCACAGCCCTATCAGATATTAGGCTTGTTGAGCAGATAGCACAGATAGTGGCCAATGTTTGCAGCGAAGCGTCAAAGGTCTCCGCGATGATATCTATAGACGAACCGGTTCTAGGGGTTATTGTAGGTGTGAGAACCGCATTTAAGTATGCTGAGAGCGACATTATAAGAACATTTGATGATCTGAAAAGCACCTGCGGCGGTAAGCCTACCGGCATACATGTCTGCGGCAGGATATCGCCGAGGCTGGCGGAGATTCTACTAAAAACAGACCTAGACTTTCTAAGCCACGAATTTCGTGATTCGCCCGAAAACATGAGGGTTTATGATCCTAGAAGTTTAAGAGACCATGGGAAGATCTTGTCAGTTGGCTGTGTTTCAAGTAAAAATCCAAGGGTTGAGAGCGTTAATGAGATTTTGGAGTTTATGATGAAGTTTAAGGGTTATGGTGACTGCCTAATTTTCACCCCAGATTGCGGCTTCAGAAATCTTATTGTTGAGGGTTCTAGAGAGAAGGGTTATGATGTGGCTATAATGAAGCTCAAAAATATGGTTGAGGCTGCCTCGAGGCTCGAGGCGTTAAGCCAATAGGTTAGAGTAAACCAACATTCTGGAGTATCCTCTTAAATTCCTCTTCCTTCAACGACGCCTTCCTACCAGCCTCATAGAGCTTCTTGACCTCTTGAACAACCTCGGTAAGCTTATCGGGATCGGGTTCTTTACCCGTAACTTCAATTATCTTATATCTTATTATGGCTTTTCCAGAGTGCTTACCTATCGTCAGCTTACGCCTATTCCCAACAAGCTCCGGTGGGTAAGGCTCATATGTGACTGGATCATTTAGAACACCATGCGTATGGATTCCAGATTCATGTGCAAATGCGTATGCTCCCACAATAGCCTTGTTTGGCGGGATAACGTAGCCTGTTGCTCGGCTTATAAGCTCGGCTAGAGCGGTCAGCTTCTGCGTTTTACCCTCAAACTTCTTGACGCCGTAATGCAAGTACAGGTTCATTATAACCTTCTCGGTCTCAGCATTACCAGCCCTCTCACCTATCCCTAGAAATGTTGTGCTCAGGTAGATCCGATCCCATATACCGTTAGCCGCCCTAACAGCCGCAATAGTATTCTCAACCGAGTTGCCGAAGTCATCATGCGCATGGATCTCCACATCCCTTATCTTCGTCTCATATTTTATGGCTCTAATTTTAGCTGGTATACCGTTTGGCAGTGGAGCATTTGGGTCCGATAGGCCGACGCCGACGGTATCGCATATCCTATAGCATTCAGCGCCAGCCTCAGCAACAGCATTAATGAACCTCTTTTCAAAATCCCAGTCAGCCCTTGTGCTATCTTCGCCGTGCACGAAAACTCTTAAACCATGGTCTTTGGCGGCGTACTCAACCACTTCAACAACCCTATTAAGTAGATCGTCTGGGCTTTTATCAGGCCACTTGGCTCTGAAATGTATGTAGGAGACTGGATGGGAGATGCCTACCTCCTCAAAGCCGCAGTCTATTGCATCATCTATATCCTCTTTAACAGCCCTACACCACCCAGCTAGGCGGGCATTTAAACCCATCTTCTGTATGAGCTTAACGGCATCCTTATCGGGCTTCTGGTAATGGTGGAGCTCTATCCTTTCAACGCCAATCTCATCGAGTAGGCGAGCTATCTCCGCAGCATCCTCAGGGGAGACCGCTAGGCCCGGCATTTGAACACCGTCTCTAAGCGTAGTGTCATCAATTATGGGGTCAACCTTCAGGGACATTCTAAAATATATGTTTCTGTAGATTGGATTCGTTTCCAGTTCAGGTAAGCCCAACTCTTCCACCTCCTAAATGGTAACCATTATTTTAGGGGATTATTCGGGTGGATGGAATATTGAGATTAATGTCTCGGTGCGTACAACGTTTGGGTGCTGCTCAATCATCTCGTAAATTATTCTTTGCAGCTCCTCTAGGCTGTTGGCTTCAATAACGACTACAGCATCATATCTTCCAAGGACTGAGTTAGCCATCCTAACCCCTCTTATCCGCCTAGACTTAACAATCTCCTCAGATGTCCCGGGCTTCATTCTTACGAGGACGAAGGCTCTTAAGGGTTTTCTTCTCAAATCCTTACTGGCACACATGCCATTAACCCCAAACTATTATTCTATCTCCCTAAGGACTAGCGATGTCTCCGTGTGGACTATGTCTGGATCTTTCTCAATAACATTATACAGTATGTTGTGTAGTGTTTCAAAGTCCGGCGTCTCCAGCATTATGATCACATCAAACCTGCCATATATTGCGTCAGCCTGAACAACCTCCCTAACCTTACTCTTTATTCTTTTAACTACTTCTAGGGATGTGCCGGGTTTTGTCTCAACAAATATATAGGCCCTTAACATCCAATACACCTCCAATTAATAGTCGAGGTACTTCATTATCTCCCATGGCGTTATGTAGAGGCAGTATTGGCGCCAATCATTCATCTTATATTCTATGAAAGCATCGAATATGTGGCTCCCAAGGGTTCGGTGGATCACCTCATCGCTCTTCATCTCATCAAGGGCTTCTTTCAGGGTTGTTGGCAGCTCAACTATGCCGAGATGTCTCCTCCTCTCAGGAGTCATCTTATAAATGTCCTCATCAACCGGGTCTCCCGGATCAATCTTCCTCTTTATGCCATCAAGCCCAGCCATCAATAGACATGAAAAAGCCAGATATGGGTTGCATGAGGGGTCAGCTCCGCGATACTCTATCCGCTTATAGGCTGCGTACTCAGGGCCTCTATGGTAGACAGGGATTCTTATCAGCGCAGATCTATTCCGACGTGACCACACAACATATATTGGAGCCTCGAATCCAGGAACAAGCCGCTTATATGAGTTTACTGTTGGGCAGCAGACTGCGGTTAGGGCTCTGGCGTGTTCGAGTAGGCCGCCAACGAAGTATCTCCCAACTTGGCTGAGTTCAGCGTATTCGTCGCTCTCATCATACATGACATTAGCGTTGCCCCTCCAAAGAGACACATGTATATGCATCCCGCTGGCGTTATCAAGGTATACTGGTTTAGGCATAAACGTGACTATTAAGCCCCGCCTCTTAGCTACATTCTTCGCCACAAACTTACAATAGATTGTTCTATCAGCGGTCTCCACAAGCTCCCCATACTGGAAGTTTATTTCTATCTGCCCGGCAGTTGCGCCCTCATGGTGATGCTTTTCTATCCTGAAGCCAAAGTAGTCCTCTAAGATGGCTGAAACCTCATTCCTATATTCGATCGTGGTGTCTTCCGGCGGAGGCTTATAGTAAGCCTCCCTCGGCCTGATAACATATCCTCCGCTAGTAATCTCAGGCGACTGGGGCACAACCCTAGGCGCACCCCACGAATCGCTCTTGCCACCATCCGGGCTAACCCAGAGGTCCCAGACGAGCCTTGTCGGATCGATCGATGAGAATATGAAGCATTCTATCTCTGGGGCGAAGTATCCTGTGTAGCTCATCTCCATAGCCGCCTTAACAGCCCTCTTAGCAACATAACCTCTCGGGTCAACCTCGGATGGGGAGCTGCCCCCATAAGCCTCATAAACGTCTCCTATGACTATGGCGCTCCTCTGGTTATCATCGCTCATCCATGGGAGTATCGCAAGCGTTCTAGGATCTGGGAGGATCACCATATCAGACTCCTCTATAGATTTAAAGCCCCTAACCGATGATCCATCGAATCCAAGCCCAGATGTGAAGGCGTTCCCCTCAATAAACTCCCTAGCGGGGACAACAACGTCATGCATTAAGCCTCTTATATCAACGAACGCTGTGTGGACCCACCGAACCCTATTAACCTTTAACTTCTCAATAGCCGCTTTAATGCTCTCATCGAAGATATCACTGGGCTTCAAGTTCTCTCCGCCATTCATTCAACAAATTGAATCACTTTTCTATGCTCATATATAAAATTTTTGGTTATTATGAAAAACTTTTAATTATAGTTATATTTATTGAATAAATGTTCAGTTAAGAGAGGTTGAAATGAATGCCATCGGCAAACCAATTAGACGATTTGGATCTTCAAATAGTTAGGCTGCTGCAAGAGGATTCGAGAATAAGCTACAATAAGATAGCCGATAAGCTCAGGATATCTGTTGGGACGGCGTATAATCGGGTTAAGAGACTTGAGAAGATGGGTGTTTTAAGGGGCTATACTGCGCTAGTTGATCCTGTGAAGGTGGGGTATGGGACGACGGCTATAATATTCATACAGGCTGAAGGCGCCCATTTAGTTGAGGTTGAGAATGAGATAGCGAAAAACGAGAACGCCATAGCGGTCTATGATATAACTGGGGATTTCGATATAGCTGTGATAGCTAGGTTTAGGGATAGGGCGGAGTTAAACTCCTTTGTCAAGAAGATCCTATCAATGCCCCATGTTAGACGCACAGTTACGAACGTTGTTTTAAATGTTGTGAAGGAGGATTTTAGAATAAAAACCCTATAGAGACCACATACCCTAAATAACCTTTAATAGATCTGAGCGGGTTATAATCCCAACCAGCTCACCCCTACTAACAACTAAGACCCCAGGATGCATCTCTAATAGCGGCCTAATTAAGCTTATATCAGTATCTTCGGAGACAAGTGGGAATGGGGGCTCCATAACCTTCTCAACAGGTTCTTCAGATATGTTTGAGCTAAGGTTCCGTATGATCCCCTCCTCAGTCACCATACCAACAACCCTATTCCCATCAACAACCGGCAGCTGCGAGATTCCGTGCTTCACCATTATCTCACTAACCTTCTTTATCTTCTCCTTAGGCGTCGTCGTTATAACTTCACGCGTCATTATATCCTTACACTTCTTCCCGCATCTACTGGTCAATATCTGTAGAATCTTATTTACTGTAGATAGCCGGGGGTCAACTTTTCCGCTCTCTATCTTAGCTATGTGAGCTTGCGAGACGCCGACCATTCTCGCTAGCTGGCTTTGAGTTAATCCAGCCTCAATTCTCATCTTCTTCAGTAATGATCCAGTTATTATCAAAATTATAATCCCCAGTTATAATTCTAATAAAAGATTGAAGAGAGACGTATTTATTCTTTACCGAGGGAGTAGGGAGGAGGCTATCCCTTAATTCGCATGATTTTTATGCATAATATTGCATATTTTTTCGCCTTATTATACCAAAAAATATATATGTGTTCACATCGATAATCTTTCGAGACACGAGGGAACTAATAAAAATGGAAGACAGAAATATAGCTATACTGTTCTCAAGGAATGTTCCATTGGAAGAGCAGGAGATTGAGATAGTTGAGAGGAAGGGGCTAGGCCACCCAGACACCATATGCGATTCAATAATGAATGAGGTCTCAGTAAACCTCTGCAAGGAGTATCTCGATAAAGTTGGAACAATATTACATCATAACATTGATAAGTCTCTACTCGTAGCTGGCGAGGTTGAAGTGAGGTTTGGCGGAGGAGTAGTTAAGAGACCTATGAAGCTCATTTTTGGCGATAGAGCGACATTTGAAGCCAATAACATCAAGTTCCCGGTCTCTGAAATAGCTATTCAGACAGCTAAGGGCTGGTTTAAGAGAAACCTTAGATTCGTCGATCCCGAAAGGCATGTAATATACCAGGTTGAAATACAGCCTGGATCGCAAGCGCTCACGGATATCTTTAGGCGTGGCGGGAAGGTTCTTGAGGCAAACGATACATCAGCAGCTGTTGGGTGGGCGCCGCTGACAAGAACCGAGAGGATCGTTTTGGAGCTGGAGAAATACCTTAACTCTGAAGGGTTTAAGAAGAGGTTTCCCGAAACTGGCGAAGATATTAAGGTTATGGCCTTTAGGAGGAACAGGAACCTGAGACTAACTGTCTCCATGGCCTTCATCGATAGATTCATAAGCGATGAGAAGGAGTACTTTGAGAGGAAGGAAGCTGTCCTAGAGGATATGAGGGAGTTCGTTGATAAGAGAGGTGACTGCTTTGAAAGGATCCATATAGAGCTTAATACCTTAGATATGCCGGGTAGGGGCGTTGATGGAGTTTATATGACGGTTCTCGGAACCAGTGCCGATGGTGCGGACTCAGGACAGGTTGGTAGGGGGAATAGGGTTAATGGGGTTATATCGCTCAACAGGCCGCAGTGCTCCGAGGCTGCTGCGGGTAAGAATCCAGTCAGCCACGTTGGCAAAATATATAATCTGCTAACCCATAGAATTGCTGAAAGAATTTATAATGAGGTAGGTGGTTTAAAGGAAGTTTACGTTTGGATGCTGAGTAGGATTGGCCAGCCTGTTGATAAGCCAGTTATAGCTGCGGTGCAGTTGTTGGCTGACTCCGAGGCGTACTTCAACGCCGTAAAGAAGAGGGCTGAGGAAATAGTTGTCTACGAGCTTGAGAACATTGACAAATTTATAATGGATCTCGCCTATGGGAAAATACCCGTATGTTGAAGGTTCTCTAAAAGCGGTCTTAACTAGCTGCTTTGCCCTTCTTTCAATTAGCCTTTTATACCCTTTTTGAGATAAACTTTTTTCTGTTACGGTGATGTTTTATGAAGGCATATATTCTCGTGAACTCTGAGCCAGGTATGATATGGAAGATTGCTGAGGCTGCGTTAAAGATTGATGGTGTAAAGGAGGCTTACGCTATAACTGGACAGTTTGACGACATAATTCAGGTTGAGTTTGAGAAGATGGAGAATCTTGGAAGAATTATTGAGAAGGTTCAGAGTATAAAAGGGGTTCTTAGAACGCAGACGCTGATAGTGATTCCACCGCCAATCAGAGAGTAATATAGCACACATCAATTTATCTCGCTAATCCCCTTTCATCCCGCTCCCTAAGCGTCTTTTCTATAGCTAATTCCACCTGTTCGACGGCTGTGCCAAGATAATTCTTTGGATCTAGGGCTTCATCTATTTCCTCCTCGGTTAGAAATCTCCTAATTAAATCATTATTTACAAGAACTTCCCTGAAAGGCATCTTCTCAGACGCGCTCTTAATCGCAAGCTGCCTCAAAACCTCATGAGCCTCTTGCCTACCCATACCCTTCTTAACCAACGCTATCATAACGGCCTCAGAAAGAGCTCTGCCCTGCGTCAAATCTATATTCTTAAGCATCTTCTCCTCGTCAACCTCAAGGTTTGAGAGAACCCAAATCATTAAATTTAGCATGTAATCCACTAGGATGCACGCCTCCGGTATAATGAACCTCTCAGCCGATGACTGCGTTAAGTCCCTTTCATGCCATGTTGGAATATTTTCTAGGGCTGGTATAACGAGGCCTCTAATAACCTTCGCTAAGCCACATATACGCTCGCATATCTCGGGATTACGCTTATGGGGCATCGTCGAACTACCAACCTGTCTACCCCTCTCAAACGGCTCAAAGACTTCAGCTATCTCAGTCCTCTGCAGCTCCCTTATCTCAGTAGCAAATTTATCTAAAGTTGAGGCTAACATGGCTAAGAAACATATCAGCTCAGCGTGAACGTCACGTGATATAATCTGCGTAGTTATATCTGCAGGCTGGAGCCCAAGCCTCTTCATAACAAGCTCCTGTATCTTCATAGCGTTCGGGCCGAGCCCAGCTTGAGTCCCAACAGCGCCAGTTATCTTTCCGACTAGAATACGTTTTCTGCTCTCCCTCAACCTCTGAATATATCTGGATATCTCACGCATCCATCCAGCCAACTTGAATCCAAAAGTTATTGGTAGGGCATGTTGACCGTGCGTTCGCCCCATCATTACAGTATTCTTATATTTGTCAGCTAGGTTTAGCAGAACCATTTCTAAGTCGTTGAGGCGCCGCTCAATTATATCTAAAGCCTCCTTGAGCTGTAGAGCCCTGGCAGTATCTACGACGTCGTAGCTTGTTATCCCGAGGTGTACATATGCTCCGCTTGGCCCGCAGACCTCTGCTAAAGCCTTAACGAGGGCCATAACATCATGCCTAATCTCCCTCTCGATCTCCTTAACCCTGCTCACCTTAACATATTTCGTTGATGCCATCTCCATTATTCTCTCGGCTGCTTCCTTTGGGATCTCTCCAACCTCGCTTTGAGCCCAGGCCAGCGCAGCCTCGACGTCAAGCATCTTTTGAATATAATTCTCCTCCTCAAATATTCTAAGCATCTCTGGAGAGCCATAGCGTCCGGTATCTATTGGTAAAATCGGCATACGCTACCCCTCCACTATATGAGCGCTCCTCTCAAAAATATTTTTTATTGTTTTTTATGAATTTAGATTTATTTTGGAGTTTTAAGGCCTTATTAGGGGAAGGGGTGGCTTATAGCTGTGGATTTGAAGAAGATTGTTGAGGATGCAATAGTTGAGTATAATAGGTATAGGTCTCCTGAGGTTGAGGCAAGGCTGATGTCAATATCCGAGAATAAGATTGAGATCGAGTTTGGCGGAAGTATTTGCTATACATGCGGTTTCTATGATTACTTCGAGGACTATAGAATAATCTTGGAGGAGATGGGGTTAAAGACTGTGATCTCAAGTATAGAGGAGGTCGATGAAAAGGCGATAGTTGCATTTAGTATTTTAGAGTTTCATGGCGCAAGCACCTCTACAGAATGCTAAATTTTATTAGGGATTTTTGCAGTTTCTGCTAGAAGGAGAAAGAGTAGGGGATGGGGGCTCTAGTAGCCGTCGTCTCTAAGCGCAATAATGGAAATGCTGTATTAGAAGCCGTGAAGATGCTCAAGGTGCTTAGGCACAGGGGTGGAGAGACCTACGGAATATCAACGGGCAGCATGACTGCTATAGTGAAGGATCTTAGCGATCTGGCGGATCTGGTTAGGGTTAAATCAAGCATAGCGATAGGATATGGTTGTAGTGGCATTCTCCCAGAGGATGCTCCGCAGCCAATTGAATACAAAGATTGTAAGGTGGCTTTCGATGGAAGGGTATTCTCGCCACAATATGCTGGTCCTAGAGAGATCCCCAGCCTATTAGAGCAATTTAACGATATTGAAGTGTTTGCGGAGAACGCCATTAGAGGAATGAATGGAATATTCTCCTTCGCCGCCATTAAGGACAATAGGCTGATTGTTGGAAGAGATCCCATGGGCGCAAAGCCACTCTACCTCTGCGAGAGCCAGGCGTTTTTCGCCCTAGCCTCAGAGAAGAAAGCGCTATGGGCTCTTGGAATAGATAATGGCGGTATAAGGTCTTTTCCGCCTGGAAATATGGCGGAGATATCTGGGGACAGCGTGAGAATGAGGGTGATTAAGGTTTTAGATGAGCCTATAATAAAGGCGGTTGATGAGTACGCAGCCTTAGAGAGGCTATATTGCATGCTTTTAAGGTCTGTTAGGGAGAAGATGTATGGTTTAGGGGAGGTGTCAATCGGATTCTCAGGTGGCTTAGATAGCAGCATATTGGCTGCCTTGGCAAAGAAGTTTAGCGTAAAGGTGCTTCTAATATCGGTTGGATTAGAGGGCTCTAAAGAGGTAGAGTGGGCTGAGAAAACCGCCAATATAATGGGCTTACCACTTAAGGCTGAAACATACGCGCCTGAGGATGTTGAGGAGACTTTACCTAAAGTCTTATGGCTGATTGAGGAGGCGAACGCTTTAAAGGCGTCGATTTTTATCCCAATATACTGGGTTGCTGAGATATCATCTAAGCTTAACAGTCGGGTTATGCTCTCCGGACAGGGGAGCGATGAGCTGTTTGCGGGCTACCATAAGTATTTAAGGGATTTTGGTATCTCGCCTGATTGTGTTGTGCGGGCAACTTACGGTGACGTGTTAAGGCTGCATGAAAATACTCTGGAGGCTGAGGAGAAGGTCTGCTCATTTCATGGCGTGGACGTTAGATTCCCATACGTGGATTATGAGCTGGCATCCTTCGCCCTTAGCCTACCAATAACATTAAAAATAGCGTCCCAAGACGATCCGCTGAGGAAGAGGATACTTAGAAGTCTCGCCAAGCATATCGGCTTACCGGAAGAAATCTACCTTAAACCTAAAAGGGCTATTCAATACGGGACTGGAGTGAACCGAGCATTAAAGAGGATTGCGAAGAAGAAAGGTCTTTCTATGCAATCCCTCATTAATAAAGTGTTTAGCGAGGTTAGACGGCATGAGAACGGCAGTAGTATATTCGCCTAAATATTTGGATCATAAGACTGGAGTAGATCACCCGGAGAGACCCCAGCGACTTACCGCAATAATGAGGGGTATAATGGGAGAGAAGTTGCTTAAAGATAGAGTTGTTATAGTCGAGCCAAAGGAATTAGACCCAGAAGAGCTGCTGCTAGTCCACACCAGAGAATACGTTGAGAAGATTAAAGAGATATGTGATTCCGGCGGCGGCCTAATAAGCGATGAGACACACCTATCGCGGGAGAGCTTCGAGGTCGCTAAACTAGCGGCTGGAGGCGCAATAAGGGCTGTGGAGGGAGTTTTATTGGGAGAATTTAATAATGCTTTTGTGGCAGCTAGGCCGCCCGGTCACCATGCTGGGCCAAACTATGCACTTGGGTTTTGCATCTTTAATAATGCAGCATTAGCTGCGAAATACCTCATTAAAAGGGCCGGCCTCAGGAGAGTATTAATCTTGGATGTGGATGCGCATCATGGAAATGGAACCCAAGAGATCTTCTATGATACTGACGAGGTTCTCTACATAAGTGTACATGAGGATCCTACAGATTTCCCTGGGACAGGGTTTATTTGGGAGATTGGTGCCAATAAAGGTAGGGGATACACTGTCAACATACCCCTCCCCTACTGGTCCGGCGACCCAGCCTTCTGGAAGGCCTTCAAGACGATTATCTCGCCGATTATAGTGCAGTATAGGCCTCAGTTCATGATAATATCTGCAGGCTTTGACGGCTACTATAAAGATCCAGTAGCCGACCTATCTCTCTCCGCATACATCTACCCTAAAATTTTCCAAGAGGCCATTTATCTGGCAAATAGACTTTGTGATGGAAGACTTGTAGCCATCTTGGAGGGTGGATACAACCTCTGGTTTTTGAGGAGGGCTGTGGTATCCTGCATATCTAGGATGTCTGGAATAAGCGTTAAGATTAGAGATAGGCGGCCCCAAATAAATTTGAGGTCTCAAAGAGAGGCAAATAAAATAATTGAAGATGTTAGGAGAGCCCAGTCCAGGTACTGGTCTCTTTAGCTCAGCGAATTTTTCGCATACTCTATTCAGCAACTGTTATGGCGTTGTTCGGGCATTGGGTCTCACAGGCCCTGCAGAGGAGGCATGCATCAACGTTAACCGCAACAGACTTTCCTTCTCTAAGCTCATAGACTCCTGCTGGACATATATCAACGCAGCTTCCACACCCAGTACACTTTTCAAGGTCAATCTGTATTTTAGCCATTTTAGACACTTCTGAAGATTTTTTTAGAAGATAATTTTAGGAAAAATAAAAAATTTGCGGCTAGTTAACCGTAAATACCTCTCTCCTAGTCTAACAGTTTTTAGGTAATGTTTGGGAGGATAACACTATGTGGCTAGACTCTGGTAGGCGCGCTTAATGGGTCTCTGTAAAAGGATCTTCTCCATCAATCTGTGGAGCATTGATCCCTGAAAAGCGAACCATAGGATCTGGGCCCTTGGGGATGAATGTTCGGAGTAGTCTATCATGCATATTGCTGAGTATCGGCGATCAACATTTATGAGGATTAATTGTGTGGGAATACTTATATTGACGCATTTAACCCTAAAAAGCAGGTTAAAGTTACTGCGGGGGTTTTGGTCAATATTTGAGGGTGCTGGAAACAACAGCTCAACATCAACATCCCTTTTAACTAAAACATCTAAAGTTCCGCTAAGAAAACCGTAGAATTTAGAGAAGGTTTCCAAATGCGCGAGGACTGTAACATTTTTCTTGGCACGTGAGAGAAAATTTGACGCCTTGCTCAGCGCCTTGTTCCCGACGAAGATCCAGACTTCTTCGCGTGCCACCTCTGCCAGGGCTTTAGATTTATCATATCTCTTCTGAAGGCTGGAGATCAACGTGGCAATATTTCTTTGAGCCGCCCTCTGTATTTCTAGAATTGGTTTGAGGGCTCTATTCGGCGGCAAAGCCACGAATTGCTTGGGTTCTAATGGGACTTCTGTGACCATGCCAATTTCAATCAACCTTTCAAGGGTCTTATACACTTTTGTTCTTGGGACGTTACAAAATGTGCTTATTCTTGTGGCTGAAGAGGGGCCCTCATTAACCAAGAAGCTATATACTCTAGCTTCATAGTCGGATAGATTTAGGAGCTTGGTGAGGATATTCTGCTGCGGCTGAGACTTATGCGGTCTCATCAAGTTGGGGCTTATAGACTGAGAATATATAGATTATGTCTACTTCCGAATCCGAATCTAAATTTTTTGAGTAAAAATTAGAGACTACAGAATTTCCTCCTTAAGTCTTAAGAGAATTTCATCTCTAACGCTTTCCGCCCTATCAATTCTCCTTCTATAGTCTTCGAGGAGGCTGCGGCGAGTTTCAGCAGATATTTCTCCACGCCTATATCTAACCTCTACATCAGAAATGCTTCTCTTCATGACCTCAATCTCAGCTTCAGCCTCCTCCAGCCTCTTAATCATGTTAGCGTATGTTCTTCCAGCAGCCTCCATCTTAGCCTTCAAATCAAGGAAGCTCTTCTGAACGGATGAGAGCTGCCCCTCTAGATTTTTTCTCATAAGCCTATACTGCCTCCTAGATATCTTTCCACGCGCAGACTGCTCCTCTAAAGACTCCATCTCAGACATTATGCGGTTCTTTTCCTCACAAACTTCTATAAACTTCCTTAGGATCTCAACAGAAACTGGTGTTGGCGAAGGTATGCCGACATGAGCCGATGATTTAGCGAGCAGGAAGAGGATTATGGCTGAGCCAACAATGGCCGCTGCAAGTAGGGTTGGTCTGAGCCCCGCCCAAAAAACCATATACTGATAGCTTACATTTATGCTCACGTCCTCAAATCTAACGACGCTATGGTACTCTACAAATACTCTCTCTTGAAATGGGCTTACTGACTCAACCCTAATTCCCTGCGCTCTTGTTATAGGCTCGTTAACCTGTATCAGGCTTGCTCCCTCAGGCAACGTGACTATTAAGGCGACTTTGTATATGACCCATTCATCGGGTCTAATAAGATTTATTTTAAGCACATAGTTTTGCCATCCATCTTTAACTAGATAATTCTGAGGTGGCAGCGCATAAGACACTGCAATTTTAATTCTCCCGTCAGCTCTCAGCTTTTCGCTCAAATATATCTTCACCACAACACCATAGCTTTCATTAGAGAAACGCACATCTGCTTTCGAGTACTTGCCATACGCATCATAAACAACTATATCTGTTGCCTTAAGGGGCAAAATAATATCCACAGAGTAAACATTAGCAGCCTCTATCTCATAGAAATCTATTGCTGAGATTTTTCCCCAAACGTCAATTGATATTTCTCTTCTCAGCTCCAAAAACTTAAGTATCCTGAACGTTACATCTGAAAACTTTATCCAAGAGGAGATATTTGAGTAAGGTGGGAGCGGGCTAGTTATATTATTGAGGACTCTGAAGTCTCCAGTTTTATTAACGAATATATTGGTTGGATAATCGTTTTCTGAGACTTTAGCTGAAGATGGCAGGATTAACGTGACGTTGCAAGAGAGGGCCTCATGCGTTAGGCTCGGATACAATGGGAATGTTGCTGAAAATATGCTTGCCGTTTTCCTTGAAATTAAGTCTGAGAGGACAAGCATCACGGTAAAATTGTATGCTTTATTAACGCTTAAATCAACTGGCTCTGGAAACGTTACATTCAGCCACCAGAATAATTCATCCTCGAGTATCTTTACAGGCAAAGAACCCCCATGATTGAAAACTCTATAATAAACCAGTCTCTCACTATAATTCTTCGGCATACCAACAACATAGCTAGTTACTAATGTAGGTTTTGAGCCGCCTTCCATAGACTGCGAAAGCAAAAAAGTATCATTGATCATCATATATCCGCCGCTTAGCAGCGTTATCTTCCTCTCAACATTTACATGTAAGTTCGCTGGCTGCGACAAGGCCCTAATATTCTCTCCATTTAAGCATTTGGTTATGGAAGTGACCGTGAAAATAAGTATGAGTGAAAGAAACAGGCAAGTTGATAAATGTGCTTTAACCCTCACTTTCCACGCCCATCCTTGCATTTTTTGCTCCAAATGTTAGAGGTAAGCTTAACCCATTATATTTAAGAGTTAAGCAATCTTGAGGGAGTTAGCACTTTCATCTATAGCCCGCTTGCCTGAGGTAATATGCCTCCTCCTTTTTTGGGCCAAAGCTCCTTACGCCCTTCTCTTTCAGCTGCTTTCTGAGGGCTGCCGCATACTCGCTGGTTACCTCTCCCCTTCTCTCCAAATACGCTATTATTTCTTCAGCCTGTTCCTCGGTATCACATCTTCTTAGGAAATCTATAACATCCGGGTTATAGCCATCAAACTTTTTTGAAACAGCCTTCTCACCCTCAACTGGATCTAACCTTATAGATGAGATCCTTATCTTAACTCCCTCACCCTCAATCTCTCTAGCAAGATTTGGGAACATCTTCCTAAACTGCTCTCTATCAATATTCATTGCCTCAGCATCTCCAACCTTACCCTATGGGCGGGAAAACTTAAAAACATTATTATCATATCTCTACTCGTACTCTCTTAATGCGCAGGCATTAAGGCTTTCTCGGAACGAATTTTTTCAGAGGATCCCTTCTAAGAACTTCTCTGAGCTGATTAATTGTTAAACCAGTCTTTAAATCGCCATAGATATCGCATCGCTCCTCGATATACATGTCTTCTGGCCGCCTAACGATTATCTCAACCTTATCGCTTGAGGGCAGCTCCAGAAATATATGGGCTGTCTCACCGCTTCCGTCTTTCGCGGAGGGCCTCATCTCTATTCCCGTCACCTTGAAACCGCTGTTAATGAGAGTCTCTACGACTGGGCTCTTGTTCGGCGAGAAGACAACTATATCTATATCACTATTCTTGTTTGCCGTCCCCCTCCAAACGCTGCCTATCAACCTCGGACTAAAAGTCTGAAGCACCTCCATTATTTTGAGGGCTTCCTCACGCATTCTTATTAAGCGAATTCTTCTCTCCTCCCCCTCATATTCGTCTGCAATCCGATCTAATTCTTCAGCGATCTCCAGATTTGTTGGTAGAACTCTTATGCCAAGCGTGTTGGCAGCCCTCTCCTTAGCCTGCTTAAACTCCCTCTCCTGCATGGTATACAGTAGAAAGGCTGCCTCCTCCGCAACCCTTCTCCTTAATAAGGAATAACGTGATGTCTCATTCATCCCTCTGACAGAAGTAGCTAAATGGGACGGAGAATTAAGTTTTTACCTATAGGCAAGGCTACTCCTCTTGATCCTCTTCGTTAGTTGACTCCTCTTCTTCACTATATTCTTCTTCGCTCTCCTCCGCCTCAACCGCAGCTTCAATCACAGGGACCTCTTTAACTAATGGGGCTTTAATCTCAGGCTTTGAGAGGAGCTTTGTTTTCCTTATGCCTACATGCCGTAGGGGCGTAATCTTCTTAGCATTGTTATAGATATCAGACGCAATCTTCCCTAGAACCGCCTCCTGTACAAATTGGTCGAAAGTCAGCGTCTGCGCCTTCTCTTCTATAATCTTCTTCATTATCGCCCGTATTTCCCTCTCCTGAGAAGTCTTTATCCTAGTTGTTGTGAATGCGCATGCAGCCACCCTTATCTTATAGCCGTCCTTAGTTGTAACATCAAATATACCATCTACCTTCGTAGTCTTCCTCCTAATAAGGCTCCTCAAATAGTCCCTTGAATACTCATGCCCCTTAAATATTGTGAGAGCTCTCTTCTCATCTATATCAACTATCTGGAAGTAGGTCTTCAAATACTGGTGGGCAAAATCCTCAGTTATATCATATAGCGTCGCCTCAACAACTCTTCCCAAAAGCTTTTGGGGATCATCTGCCGGTATAGCGCCTATCTCAACGCTCCCAAAATATGGCGGAGCCACAACGGTATACCATTTTTTACTGCGCCACTTATCCTTAACACGAGTGCTCTTCGACACCCTCTACATCACCGCCGTACCCGAAAAATAATGCGTAAGTCAATATTAAATGTTTCTAAATTAAGGCATACAGCGAACCTTTATATTAGTTTATGTTAATACACTTTCTTCTTGGAAAAAGGGTTTCCACAATGATAGATGTTAAGCTGATAAGGGAGAAGCCGGATTTCGTTAGGGAAAACATTAGGCGCAGGAATGATCCGGAGAAACTGAGAATTCTAGATGAATTTATAGAGACTGATAAAAAGTGGCGGATGCTACAGACTGAATTAAATAATCTGAGGAGAAGGAGAAACGAGCTCAGCATAAAGGTTGCTCAGGGAAAGAAGATGAATGAAGATGTTAACCATTTACTCCTAGAAGCCGAGAAAGTTCAAGCAGAAATAAAGCTTTTGGAGAGGCAAGTTGAGGAGTACGAGGCCAAGGCGAGAAGCTTGCTCCTGCGGATACCAAACCTGCTCCATGAAGCCGTACCCTATGGGCGGGATGAAAATGATAATGTTGAGATAAGGCGTTGGGGTTCTCCGCCAAAATTCGATTTCCCACCTAAGAGCCATATAGAGATAGCGAAGGATCTCGGACTAGTTGATGAGGAGAGGGCTAATAAGGTTGCTGGCTCCGGCTTCTTCTACTTTAAGGAGGAGCTAGTTCTACTCGACTTCGCAATACAGAGGTTTGCTATAGACTTCTTGAGGAAACGGGGCTTTATATTAGTTGAGCCACCATTTATGCTCCGCAGAAAGCCATACGAGGGATGCGTAGACCTAGAGGACTTCGAAAAAGTTATGTATAAGATTGAGGGTGAAGACCTTTACTTAATCGCTACAAGCGAGCATCCAATAGCAGCAATGTTCATGGACGAGGTCCTAGATAAAAGCCAGCTACCGCTGAAGTTTGTCGGCGTGAGCACTAACTTTAGGAAGGAGGTTGGAACACATGGCAAGTATACTAAAGGCTTCTTCAGGATGCACCAGTTCAATAAAGTCGAACAATTCGTCTTCTGCCTACCGGAACAGTCCTGGGAGATCCACGAGGAACTCCAGCGGAACTGTGAAGAAATGTACCAGATGCTTGGATTACACTACCGAGTAGTAGACGTATGCACCGGCGATATAGGAACTGTCGCCGCCAGAAAATACGACACAGAGGTTTGGATGGTTGATGGAAAATTCAGGGAGATAGGCTCAAACTCAAACTGCACAGACTATCAGGCAAGAAGACTAAATATAAAGTATAGAGAGGGGCCTGGAAGACCGCCGAAGGGTTACGTTCACACGCTTAATAGCACTGCTCTGGCGACGAGCCGAACAATGATGGCTATACTCGAACACTACCAGCAAAGGGATGGCTCCGTCATAATTCCGGAAGTTTTAAGGCCATATATGAATGGTATTGAGAAGCTGGAGGCTAAGCGATAATTGATGGCGAGTGATTGAATATGGGCTTAGATGCCGTTGGGATAGGTGAGGTTCTAATCGATTTTATTTCAGCTGAACCCACATCATATGTGGAGAGCACAACATTCAGAAAGTTTTTTGGCGGAGCACCCATGAACACGCTCGTCGGAATGGCGAGACTGGGCTTGTCTGTTGGGGCCATAACAGTTGTCGGCGACGACCCCTTCGGGCAGTTCCTGCTAAGAGAGCTTGAGAGAAATGGGGTTGACATATCCCATGTCAAGATAAAAAAGGGTGTCAGAACAACGCTAGCATTCGTCGTTAATGAGCCGGAGACAGGGGAACGCATCTTCATATTCTATCGGAGCCCCTGGGTTAAGAGGACATCAGTTGATTCGCTCTCGCCAGAAGATATAGACTATAAATATGTTTCTTCTGCAAAAATCCTCCATGTTTCCGGCTTCGCCCTCTCCGAGAGCCTGCCGCGAAGGGCTATCTTAAATGCTGTTATGTATGCCAGGGAAAGTGGAGTTAAGGTCTCATTCGACCCAACATTAAGACTCGATGTATGGAGGTCTGAAAAAACTATAAAATCTATCTACAGTAAAATGCTTAGGCTATCTGACATAGCAATGTTCTCGCGTGAGGAAGCAGAGTTCACATTTGGGACAAGTGAGCCGGAGAGGGCGGCGGATAAGGCGTTAAAATATGGCGTTGAAATAGTCGGAATAAAGCTTGGTGAGAGGGGATCATTTGTGAAATCTAAGGATGGGAGAAAAGTCTTTGCGCCAGCTTTTAAAGTTAAGCCCGTAGATACCACTGGCGCCGGGGATGGATGGAATGCTGGCCTACTTCTCGGTGTGATTAGGGGGTGGGATCTTGAAAAATGCGCTAAGGTGGCTAATGCTGTTGGAGCGCTGGTTGTTACGAGACATGGCGCAATAACGGCTCTACCTCACCGAGAAGAGCTGAATAGTTTTCTCAGAGAGCATGAAGCAGGCATTGAAGTCTAATAAAATCGGGGAGTTGAATTCGACTATTTTAATTTTCCTTTTTATTCAAAGAAGACTTTAGCCTCATTATAGAGTTCTAGATCTACTTTCTTGGTTCTGCCAGTTACCTCGGATAGCGGGACTGTCGTTATTTTTCCACCTTTGAGCGCCACCATTACGCCAAACTTCCCTTCTCTGACCAAATCAACAGCTGCTAGACCATATCTCGTTGAGATTATGCGGTCGAAGGCTGTTGGAGAGCCGCCCCTAATCGTGTGCGCTGGGACAACATGCCTCGTCTCGATGCCCAAAGCCTTCTCAATCTCCTTCGCCAGAAATTCTCCTATTCCGCCGAGATAAACATGCCCAAACTGATCGACCTTAACATCCTTAGTTATTGGACCCTTATAGTCTTTGATTAGGGCACCTTCAGCGACAACGATCACTAAGGATTTTTGGCCGCTCTCAATCTTCCTCTTCACGAAGTTCACTACATCAGTTATGCTGAATGGCTCTTCAGGTATCAGTATCAGGTCGGCTCCAGCGGCTAGCCCAGAGTATAACGCTATCCAGCCAGCATATCTACCCATAATCTCAACGACGAAAACTCTCTCGTGGGCGTCGGCCGTAGCCTTAATGTTCTCTATTTGGTGCATGGCCTCATTAACTGCCGTATCAAAGCCTATGGTATGCTCCGTCTCCGGGACATCATAGTCTATTGTTTTAGGAATGCCGATCACGTTCAACCCAGCCTCGCTAACCGCTTTGGCGACGCTTAACGTATCGTCTCCGCCAATAGCTATCAAAGCCGATAAATTAAGCTTGTTATAGTTCTCAACTATCCTCTTTATTCCATCCGGCTGCTTCAGGGGATTGGTTCTAGAGGTCTTAATTATTGTTCCGCCGAGCCCAATAATATCCTTAATATTATCATATTTTAGGGGGATTGCATCGCCCTCAAGCATTCCCGCCCAGCCGCGCCTTATACCTAAAACCTCAAACCCGTACTTCTCGCACTTCTTCACTATCGCCCTTATAGCGGCATTAAGCCCCGGCGCATCGCCACCACCTGTTAAAACTCCAACCCTCATTTTCGAGTCCTCCAACCTCCAAGGCCTTTAAGGGTATAGAAGGAAAAGCGGGGAAAAAAGTTTTTCGCCTAAATAAGCAATTATTTTAAGCAAGCTTTAGACTTATTTCCTATATTGTGGGTGAGGGCTACGGCATGGTTAAGTATATTTTTGTTACCGGTGGAGTATTAAGCTCTGTAGGTAAGGGGATAGTTACTGCATCTGTGGGAAAGATGCTCCAGTTTAGGGGTTTTTCAGTCACCGTGATTAAAATAGATCCATATGTGAATGTTGATGCTGGTACAATGAATCCATATATTCATGGCGAGATTTTCGTTACTGATGATGGTGGCGAAACGGATCTGGATTTAGGCTGGTATGAAAGGTTCCTAGACATAAACCTATCTAAGGAGAATAATATCACAACTGGGCAAGTATATCAAACCGTTATTGAGAGGGAGAGGAGAGGCGACTTTCTTGGAAAATGTGTTCAGATAATTCCACATATAACTGATGAGATAAAACGTAGGATACGTATGGTTGCGGAGAAATCTAAGGCTGATATTGTTCTTACAGAATGCGGTGGGACGGTTGGCGACATAGAGGGATTACCCTTCCTAGAGGCTATAAGGCAGATGCGGCTTGAAGAGGGCTATGAGAATACTCTCTATATACATGTGGCGCTTGTACCAATACTAGACGTAACCTCCGAGATGAAGACTAAACCCCTCCAGCATAGTGTAAATGAGCTGCGTAGGATAGGCATACAGCCCGATATAATAGTCTCCAGATGCACAAAAATGATCACTAATGATGTTGTCGAGAAAATCGCCCTCTTCGGGACAATACCTAAGGACGCCGTATTCTGCTCATATAATGTATCAACAATCTATAAGGTTCCGCTTATCTTAGATGGGCAGGGGATGGGCGACTACATATGCAAACGCCTAGGGCTTACGCCGAAGCATATCAATGTGAGTGAAATAGAGAGATGGAAGAGCTTCGTTAACGCACTAGAGAACTGCAAATATAGCATAAGAATCGCTCTTGTCGGCAAATATACGGGTCTAACCGATAGTTATGTAAGCATGAATGAGGCATTTAAGCATGCGGGCGCAGCCTGCGACACAAAGGTTGAAATAGACTATATAGAGGCGGAGAGGTTTGAAAGGGATCCGAGCAGCATTAATATCCTCAGGAACTATGATGGCATATTTGTCCCTTACGGTTTCGGTCCAAGGGGGACGGCTGGGAAGATGATGGCAATCCAGTATGCCAGGGAGAACGACATCCCGTTCCTCGGCATCTGCTATGGCTTTCAGCTGGCTGTCATAGAGTTTGCGAGAAACGTTTGTGGGTTAAAGGATGCGAATAGCACTGAGATTGATGAGAATACCCCTCATCCCGTGATAGATTTGATGCCTGAACAGCATCAAATGATATATAAGGGCGCCACAATGCGTCTAGGAGCGCACAAAATAATTATTAAAGAGGGGACTCTTGCCCACAAACTCTATAGGGTAACGGAGGCATATGAGAGGCATAGGCACAGGTATGAGGTTAATCCAGAGTACGTAGAGGTTTTAGAGAAGCATGGGCTAGTATTCTCCGGAAGAAGCCCTGATGGCAAGCGAATGGAGATCCTGGAGCTGCCAGATAAATTCTTCTTTTTTGCATCCCAATTTCACGGAGAATTTAAGAGCAGACCTGGGAAACCGAGCCCAGAATACTATGGCTTCGTCAAGGCATGTCTTGACAGAAAGCTCGGAAAGTTTAAACTAGAGATTTAATAGCCTTTCTCGCCAAGAAGGTCTTTGTTAAACGAAAAGGTTAATTAAATTCTATAAACTTCAAGAGTTATGAAGAGCGGTGGTTGAGGCTTGAGTAGGAGAGAGAGGCGTAGAAGGAGAGTTGCGCCAGCTCCAGCTACCGGTGCAGGATTATTGAGGTTCTTTGAAGAGGAAAGTATGGGTGTAAAGATAAGGCCGAGAACCCTGATAATCCTGACTATAATATTCATTGTAATATGTATAGTTATTCAACTTTCAGCCTAGGTAACTATGCTTATCCTACACCTGAATCATTAGGGGCGCTAAACGCCATATTCAGTAAATCCTTAAAATGTTCGTCAGCATTAGATGAATGGATACAGTGATGGGTAATATGGTTTCATCTTCCAATAAAAGCAGCATTGATTTAGCGGTTCAACATTACTCTCATCTATTTACTCTCCCGCCGCTTAAGAGAACTCTCATTCTATCATGTCTGGAAAACTTTCTCATGGGCTTAATTGCCAGCCCCCTAAATTCGCCATTAACATGGCTTATATACGGTCTTATACTTGGGATAATATTAAACGCATTGACAATATTCTTGGATTATTTAACTGCAAAAACGGTGCTTAAAAAGGACATAGTCTTAAACTTTAGGAGACTATCTTTTCTCTCTTTCTGCACAAACTTCTTCTACGTAATATTTGTGCTTGTTGGAAGCATACTAATGCTCAAGTATGGAAACTTGGACTTGCTCGTTAGGGCGCTGTCGATTGGCTTTTTCGCATCCCTCTCCCTCCGCTCCCTCGCCATATATGCAATATCATCCTCCAATCTCCCGGATAAAATTATATCCAGCAGCCTCCAGCCCCTAACCATCCTGCTGGCCATAATTTTATCCCAGGCAGGCAACCTCACCATCCGCTATGTAACCTACATTATTGGCGCTGCAGCCGCCTCCATGCTAAGCGTATACTTGTTCATTAACCTGCTCAATGAATGCGGGAAGACAACGTTTGGCATACCTTCCCTGGAGATATTTAGGGCTTTCATCGCCAACTGGGCTGAGGATTTAGAGGGGCCATTTGAAGGAATACTGGAGCACCTGGGGGAAGAGCATGATATAACGGTGTCTCTTCTAGCATTCAGGAGCAAGAACCGAGGCAATTTAAAGTCTATAATAGTTGCCCCAAATTTACATCCGGGCCCGTTTAAGAACATTGGGAGCAGCCCTCTTCCAAGCCTAATAATGGAGGCGCTTGAAGGAGAGTATAAATGTGTAGTCTCAGTTCCGCATGGAATATCGGGCCACTCCCTCGACTTAGTTTCTCAGAAGGAGAATAGAAGGGTTTTAGAGAAGATACTTAGAGCAGTAAAAGAAATGCGTAATTTTTCCAGTAGCGTAACTAATTTCTTCATGGTTGAAAAAGATGGCGCAAAGGTTGGCTGTCAAGTCTTCAATAATTGTGTCTTCTTAACTTTAACATTATCCCCCGAAACCATGGAGGATCTCCCAATAGAGCTTAATGAGACCATAGCTCAAAGGGCTTTGGAGAATGGATTCGCCCATGCCATAGCAATAGATGCTCACAACAGCCTAAATGGTCCATTCAACGTCGACATCGCTGCAAAAATCCTTGAGGAGGCTGCCACATTAGCCCTGAAGAAGGCGAGGGACTTACCATATGCTCAGAGCACTTTGAGGATTGGTGCCGGAAAGGTTAACCTAAGAGACGTAAGCGTTAGGGATGGAATAGGACCTGGAGGAATAACGGCTATAGTCGTTGAGAGTGATAGGCAAAGAACAGCATATATAACTATAGATGGAAATAACATGGTGTCTGGCCTAAGAGAGAAGATACTTTCAAGCTTGAGAGGTTTAGGTATAAGCGGCGGCGAGGTCTTCACAACAGATACCCACATCGTTAATGCAGTTGTATTGAATGAGAGGGGATATTGCCCAGTAGGGGAAGCCATAGACCACGATAAGATAATTGAGTATGTTAAATGCTCAGTCATTGAAGCATTAAATAATATGGAGGAGAGCGAGGTTGCGTGGTGCAAAGTGATGATCCCGAGGGCTAAAGTTATCGGTGAGCAGCAAATCAATTATCTCAGCATGCTGGTAGACAGGGCCTTAAAGAGGGCGGGAAGGAGCTCGCTTATATTTATATTTTTCGGGATTCTATTTGCAATTTTCTCTACAATCCTCTAATCGAAAGGAAAATATTATATCGTAGTTATTTTAGAGAATAAAGGTGACTTAAAGGCAACAATGAGGAGTAGAGATACGCTATGGCCGAAGAAAGCCAAGTAATGATTGGAAAGAAGCCAGTGATGAACTATGTGGTAGCCTGCCTAACAGCGTTCAATTCCGGTGCTAAGAGGGTTGTTGTTAAGGCTAGGGGTAGGGCTATAAGCCGAGCTGTTGACGTAGTTGAACTACTACGCCGAGCCTTCCTTAAAGACTTGGTCATCGAGAGGATCGAGATAGGAACGCAGGAGATGACAAGCCCCGACAGGCCGAAGACTAACGTCTCAACAATTGAGATCTCGCTGGTTAAGAAGGAGTAAACGCGGAAAACTTTTCCATACTTTTATTTTTTATATCTCTTTTTTAGCTTTAAATTCGGCTTTAGCTTATTTGAAACCAGACGGCTTTCTCCCCAATAAAATAATCCTTGTCCGATCTCCCGAGTGAATCTCTACCCTTCCGTCAAAACGTACCTTAACCTTCATATTCAGCAGAATAATATAGCGCCCGACAGCTTCCTCCGATATGGCGTTGGCGCAGCTATCCCAAAGGACTGCGAAGACTTTGCCAGCATCATCCGTAACCTCCACCCGCCTAACTCTACCCTCACTACCATTTTGACGCTTAAAAGTGGACTGCGGGTAAACACGCTCAACGAGGCCGATAACACTTAAGTGTTTGTCTAGACCAGTTATCTCGCTAACTTTCTTAATAAATCTTGTTATGGGCGGATAATCCTTCTCACTTAGATCGCCAGGATCTATCTCAATCCTACTTCTACGGCCTACGCTAAGCTCCAATCTCCCGCTGCCTCTACGCTTCACAGAAACATGGGAGAGCCTAACTACCCTGTCTATTAGGTCCTCGTTTATGAGCGTGGCCGCCTCATTCCATAGTATGGCTTTAATGAAACCCGTATTATCAGCCAGATAAATGCTTCTTCTGAAACCCTCACGGCCGTCTGAGTAGAGAAATTTCTCTAGTGGGTGAACGTAAATTACCCTACCACTTACGGTCACGTCACTTAACCCTGAAACTATATCCTTAATCTGCAGATCATGCTTAAAGCTTACCCTGAAGCTGATTCCCAGATCGGCGGCTAAAGATAGAGCGGCACTTTCAGGAGTTAAAAATCCATCGGCGCCCCTCACCCTCTCATCAATCATCCTTAAAATCTCGTCCCTTTTTAAGTCAGGTTTCGCCGAAAGTATCTTAATTATTATGTCTTCAAGCGTATTGCTGCAGCCAACCACACGGAAATGGGTTACATCAGCACATAAATAATTTTCTAACATCCTAATCAACGTAAAAGTTTATTTTTCCGGAATCTTGATAATTCTAATGCCTATGCCTAGGGATAGGTAGCCTATGGATTGGATCAGTGTTCTCTTTACAATTGGCTTCATCATGATCGTTGTAGGTTTCATATTATCCTTCATAGCCACCCTAACAATAGTTTTTAAAGGCTTAAGAAGCCGTAGGGCAAAGGCTCCCGGGTGGGGCGGGCTAATCATGGTTGGTCCAATACCAATAATATTTGGTACTAGTAAAGAAACGGTGAAGATAATTGTAATTCTGTCAATTCTACTAATGATTTTGGCATTAATAGTAATATTAATTTTAGGCTGGCTGAAGTGAGGGGAATCTAGGAAATGAGCATTAAGATGTGTGATGTGTGCTGTGGAAGGCGTGCCAAATATATCTGTCAAGGATGCGGTCGGAGTGTGTGCGAGGAATGCATCGAACCCTATAGTTTACTTTGCACTGAATGCCATAAGAAAATGGAGGGCTGCCTTACTCCAGAGGAGACTGTTGGGAAGGAGATCCTCCAAATCTTTCCAACCAAGATATTTTTCATAGGCTTCCTACTAATATTTATTGGAATGCTCATCATTTTTCTGGCAGCATTGCTCTCTGGGCTTAGGGATTCAATCAGCCTATTCCTTCTCATAGGACCTATACCAATAATCTTGGGTATGGGGGAGCATGCATTACTGCTCACAATACTCGCAGTTGTGGTGACAGCTATATGCGTAACAATTTTCGTACTTCTTAGCAGACGTAAACATTTTTAGCGCGGGAAATTATAGTCCCCCTCAACAGACCTAAATGAAGACTCGATAATTTGAGCGTACTCTTTTCTAATCTTCATTCTAATTTTATCCCATTTCTCCCTCGCCTCACTTATAAGGCCCCGGCTGAGAAGATTACAGAGATTGCTCAGATCCCTCAAGAAGATCGATATCTGACCTCTGCGGCATGATTCTTCAGCCATCTCTGAAATATCTGAAGCTTCCTTAAACCTTCTTAAACATATGAGCAGAAAGCCAGCTTCACAATAGCTCCACGCTGCCTCGAAGTATTCTTCACATGAAAAATACATGTTAGCTGCTTTAATATATAGATCTGCGGCCTCCTCTATCTTTCCAGATCTTAAGTTGCAGTCGCCAGCGCTCTTATAAAGTCTTCCAGCTAGTAGGAGCTTCCCACTTTTGAGCGCCATTTCAGCAGCGCTCTTATACATTATATTTGCTTTTTCAAGATCCCCTCTCTCGGCAAAGTGGTCGCTTACAGCCCTAAGCACACCTATACCCTCACTATCTACTTCGAAAACACCATCTTTAATTGAAGCAAAGCGTTCCCATATCCTTAAGCCGCAGAAGTGAGCTGCCTCTCTCACCCCACCCTCCGTAAAGGATTCCATCGCTTTTAGGTAAAGAGCCATAACTTTTATATCGTCAGGAAGAGCCTCGGCCGCCCGCATATAATATTCCCCAGCCCTAATAGCAAACTTTCTCCTGCCATGTTTATCGCCAACAAGCCCATAATATACAGCCAAACGTCTGAATAAATGTGCAGCCGTCTCATAATCTCCCCTTCTAACAGATTCTTCGGCTAGATTCTCAAGGACTTCAGCTTGCTTTTCATAACTTATCTCCATTTAATAACTAACCCCAAAGAGCAGATTAAATCCACGCTAATAAAAGATGACGTAAACATAATATTTAACCTTAATTGCTTCTAACATCTAGCTGAGGGTGGCGGGCCCGGGGGGAATTGAACCCCCGACCCCCGGGTTAAAAGCCCGGTGCTCTATCCTTGCTGAGCTACGGGCCCAATCTTTAATTTTTAAATTCAAGGCTCAATTTATGGCTTTCTGTTACGC
>Ga0209080_1000207_pt1 | contig 45735 bp, 48 predicted proteins | sample JNZ110809AmetaG_FD_184123 | JGI IMG/M metagenome (GOLD analysis project Ga0209080, IMG submission 184123) | Hot spring microbial communities from Jinze hot spring, China to study Microbial Dark Matter (Phase II) - JNZ 110809A (SPAdes) (version 3) ...
ATATCTTCCCGACAGGCGTAGTCGTAGTCCAGGCTCCTAACGGCGTGGCTCCACTCCTCTGTATACCTGTGTTCATGTATGCCTCATTATCATAAACTATGTAGAGAATGTCATGCCCTCTCTCAAGCATTCCCGAGAGTGCCTGGATGCCTATGTCGAAAGTCCCGCCATCACCCCCTATAGTCACGACTTTAATTTCTCTCTCAGCAGGCATCTGCCCTTTTCTCTTAAGAACTTTAATAGCCGCCTCAACTCCTGAAGCACCGGCCGCAGCGTTCTCGAAAGCTATGTGTAACCACGGATGCATCCAAGAAGTTTCAGGATACAGCGTCGTAGTCACTTCAACACAACCAGTCGCTTGAACTATTATTGAGTCTTTAGGTATTGCCTTAGTTATATGCCGCATTAGTATAGCAGCACCGCAACCCTGACACATTCTATGTCCGGGCGCGAACCTTTCTTCACGCGGTAAATCCCTAATAGTCAGGACTTTACTCATTCTCTCACCCCAATAAACAGAGGCTCTTTAGGCAAATCTGAGGCAGGTTTATCTTTTAGTTCAGAGAGCTTACTGAACATCACGCCTATGTGTTCATGCGTTACTGGTCTTCCCCCAAGACCGGACACAAAGCTCAGAGTCTTAGTATCTACTCCGTGCTTACTCAGCGTTGTAACAATCTCTGAATGTAGGGGTCCTGGAGACGGAGAACCAGGTATTAAAGCTCTATCAACAACCCCGATAATCTTAACGTCTTCAAGATGTTTCACTACCAGATCTTCTGGGAAGGGCCTGTAGAGCTTCACTTTAAGCACTCCTGCTCTAGAATTTTTGCCTCTAACCCTACTTAGGTAAGCTTTAATGTTGCCCACAACATGCCCCATAGCTACTAACACTATTTCAGGGTTATCATCACCGTAATACTCTACCGCACCATACCTCCTGCCAAACACCCTAGCAAATTCCTCAACACTCTTCTCAAAGACTTCTCTAGACTTCTTCATCGCCTCATATTGTTGCTTCTTGAACTCAAAATACCATTGAGGGTCTCCTAAAGCACCGATAGTTGCAGGTCTGTTAGGGTCTAGCGTGAACCAGGTCTTTCTCTTCGGTGCGAAACTCAACGCCTCATCTCTTTCTATTACGTTAATAGGCTCGATCGTGTGTGTCATGAAGTACCCGTCAAGGGCTGTAACCACGGGTAAGAGGACTTCTGGGTCCTCTGCTATCTTATAAGCAAGTATGATGTCATCATGCGCCTCCTGATTATTTTCTGCCATCATCATGACCCAGCCAGTATCTGAGACAGCCATGAAATCACTATGATCATTCCATATGTTTATAGGTGCTGAGAGAGCTCTCGTCGCTATCGTCATGACAATAGGTAATCTTAGTGAGGAAGCTATGAACATTATTTCGTACATTAAAGCTATCCCCTGCGAAGAAGACGCTGTATAAACTCTAGCTCCGACAGCCGCCGCGCCAATAGCTGCTGAAAGAGCTGAATGCTCTGATTCCACATGAATCATTTCAGCGTCTAACTCTCCATTAGCTATGAATTCTGCTAGCTTCTCAACTATTGTAGTCTGAGGGGTTATTGGGTACGCGGAAATCACGTCCACGTCTGCTGATTTGACAGCATACGCTACTGCTGAATTACCTGAGAGCGGAACTACCTTACCCACTTACCTCACCTCAGGAACCATCTCTATAGCTTTAACAGGACATTCCTGCGCACATATGCCGCAGCCCTTACAATAATCGTAGTCTATCAGGTAGGACACCTCATACCTCCTATTCGTTGAAGTGACGTAAGGTTTGTCAGCCTCTATTATCGCTGGCTCCGGGCAGTAAGACCAGCATATACGACACCTAATACACTTATCCTGATTTATGACAGGTCTTAAAGTCCTCCACTCATGAGTTTTGTAACGCCTTGAAGAGCCTGGCTCCAGTATAACCGCTCCTACCGGTAATTCTCTCCAGGAAGGCAACCTACTACTCAAGGTCTCACCACCTTAAGTAATCTGTAAGATTCGTTAATTATGTTTATGTTAGCCTCAGCTAACCTTTCAGGAAACCTCTCTCTAACTACTTCTATAACGTTATCTAGAGACACTACGTGAGTAGCAGCTACTAAAGCACCTATCATAGCTGTGTTAACTATGGGTAGCTTAAATATGTTCATTGCAATACTCGTAGCGTCGACTGTTGCTATGGTGACTCTCAAGCGCCTTAAATCCGCTATCTCATCTAATATCTCTGAGGGCTCTTTAGTAGTGTTTGCTACTAAGTAACCACCTTCTTTCAACCCTCCAAGAACTTTAGGTGATGTAATCATGAAAGGATCTAACACTACCACAGCGTCTGGGTTAGTTATGGGTGTTCTGTCATAAATAACTTCCCTGTCAATTCTAGTATATGCTGTGACAGGAGCACCCCTCCTCTCAGCACCAAACTCGGGGAACGCCAAAGCATAGAAACCAGCCTTAATAGCTGCTGAAGCAGTTATGTCTGCAGCCGTTACAGCCCCCATGCCGCCACGTCCATGCCACCTAATCTCAAACATTTTGTTAAACCCAAGACAATCTATATCCAAATAAAATAAATTAGCGTGAGTTACGACTCACAACTGAAAGCCTCGTCCTCCTAGAGTAGGGAAGGCCAGGTCTTGAAAGTCCGTTATACTTAATTCGTAGAGAAGCTATGAAGCATTAAGGCAAGTCCCTATATGCTGGGTGAGTACTTATTTCCTTGATTAGCTTGAAGTATCTTCGTACTAAGTCCAACCTTACTGAACGGTCTAGCCTCTCTATCTCTACCTCGAAGACTGCGGGCTCGTAATCATTATAGAAGTCAACTACCTTACCAGAACTATTTATCAAAAAAGTCGGTTGTTGCTCTCTCCTGTTACTTAAGTAACCTCCTAAACCCACAAGAGGTATGTTATTCTCTACTGCTCTAACAACGCCTAACTTAAGAGTTAATTCTGGGTCACGTTCAGTCAATAGTGGAGGATTAACAGCCACTATAGTATCACTACCTAAGAACTTACATATCCTCGCTACTTCAGGTACTTCAAGTTCTTTCAGGTAGATAAAACATAACTTAATACCGCCGACCTCAAATAACTCAGGCGTCTTATTCGCTAATATCTTGTCGTTAATAGGCAGTATGTTGCCGGCCTTGAAAAGCGGCTGACCTAACGGGGGTATTATGCCTGTAGAAAAATGTGCCTTATCACCTCCCTTCCTAATTATGGGAGTTATAACTATAGAAACTTTCCTCTTCCTAGCTACGCTAATTAGCTTCTTAGTAATATTCCTCACATAGTTCCTGTAATTGTTGTATTTTCTGCGTCCACTAATAAAGTCATGCAGGGAATTCACTGAAGAGAGGCATAAAAGCAATGTCACGTTACTTGATATATGTTCTAAGACCTCATCTATAGACTCAGCATACATTCTGGAATTACTGCTTAAGTCTAATCTTACTACTGCAACAGTCTTCCTATAACTCATACCCAATCACACCAAGTAACTCGTTTGTTCTTAGCTCTTCGTATAATTCTTTAAGCAAGTCATTATAAAGCGCATCATCACTTTCTACACGACTCATTCTACTCTCCAGAACCCTAGTCCTCTCCTCACTAACTAAGCCCGCGTATCTCTCAGTTAAGTAATTGTATACCTCGATACCTAGTAACGAAGGTATTAGTTCCCCTCTCTTTTTAGAGTACGCGTACTTACGCTTAAGAATAGTCTCGATTATTTTAGCGTAGGTTGAAGGTCTGCCAATACCTCTCTCCTTCATAGTTCTTATCACGGATGCCTGAGTATGTAGTGGAACCTCATATACTGCCTTAATATCGTGTTTAAGACTAGAGCTTTCAGAACTGTAAAGACCTTCCTCAGGAATTTGATGAATTCTCAGACTCTTAAGGATTTTATCAAATCCTTCAGACACTACCTCAAACACTACTTCTTTGCTGACAGGCGGTAAATTAATGTGTCTCGAGTCCTTAGTAATCACTTCCACAGAGAACTCCGTAACTCTCTTCTTGACTACAGCCTTAGGCATCTGAGACGCGATAAACCTCCTAAATATCATGTCGTAAACTCTGAAATGCGTATTGTGAAGCTTTTTAGGAACTTCTATAATACCCTCGCTAATCAGCTCTCTAAGCATCTCCGCATCAACAGGTCTCGTAGGCCTTATACACTCATGAGCACCGCCAACACCCCACGTCCTCCCCTCAAAGAACTTAGTCCATGAATCACCGAGTTTCTCACTCAAATAATCTCTCGCAACTCTAATCCCAACGTCTGAAACCCGAACGCTATCAGTCCTGTGATAAGTTATTAAGCCGAACTCAAAAAGTTCTTGTAAGATCTTCATTACCTGAGATGCTGGAATTCTTAAAGTACTTGAGATATCTGAGAGTGCAGCATCAGTAGTATAGGGTGGAGGAGGACTCACCTGCTCCTCAACCACGCCGTAGCTTTTAACACTAACTCGAACATCCCTGACGTTATTAGGGGTAATTATGTCTCTCAAATCTATGGGGATCTTGACCGCAACTGTTAAGTCTCTGAAGTATAGTAATAGATATGTAGATAGAGACTCCCGATGTTTTCTATAGTTCTCTATAATCCACCCAAGAACAGGACTTTGAACTCTCCCAGCACTTAACCTCTTATAAGATTCCCTATACTTACTACAGAGATTTAGATACTTGCTGACTTGCCTTGACCTAACGTTGCTGTGTTTGTCGGCTGTTGAAGCAAGCCGTGGACAGAAGTAGTACTTCCAAAACTCGTTCTGCAGTCTACCAGAAAGCGAAAAACCTATCCACCTATCCTCAATTCTCCTGAGGAGCTGTGCCTTAACAAGCTTAAAGTTTATGTTGCGAGGGTTATTTAGAGCTTGAGTTACTGCCTTACGAGTTACTTCATGGAATTCAACCCTTTTTATGACCTTATTGAATGGAATTAAAACGTGATAGAGGTCATAAGCTATCTTCTCACCTTCAGTATCTGGGTCTGTACCTACTAGTATTTCATCAACTTCGTAAGCTACTTCCCTTAACGATTGGATAACGTCTGAGGAACTCAAAACCTCTCCCGAACCGCAGAGAGGGCACGAGGTGCTATTATTGAGTGATGCGAATTGATAGCCGCACTTTACACACCTCTTTATTGGAGCAAACACTGGAACGAAAGAAGACTTACCACTAACTCCTCTACGGTGTAAAACCCCATACACGTAATCAGCAGGCTCTACTCCATTAACATATTGGTCAGTAATCAGTTCGTATATGTGGCCGCCGCTAGCCGTAATCAGTAGAGTGTAGTTACCTAAGTTTACTTCATAAACTCTTAACCTCCCGTATTCTTTAATACTAGGTCTCCCGAACATCCTAGCTATAGTCTTGGCTTTGTTAGGCGACTCAACAATCATGAGAGCTGTCTTAATTTCTACTCTCTTTTTCAGATCTTCAATTAACTCGCCCCTACCTATAGCTAAGATCTCCTCACGTGTTCGGTTTATCTCATTAATTACTTGACTTAAGTTAATCTCTTCTAGATTCTTAAACTCAAACTCTCCAGTAATTAGCTTCAGTCTCCTCTCAAGAGCTCTCAAGAGTTTCTCGTTCCAAGTCACTATGATTGAGAGACCCTTACTCACACCGCCTAAATAAAGCCTAGAAGTCCTCCCACTAGCTTGAATATACGTCGGCGCGTCAGGTATCAACACGTATAGAGCTCCCCCCTCACTAACGACTACCACTTCCGGATGCTTAATCAGATTCTCTACAACGGCCTGGCTTTTCAGCAATTCATGAACTCTCTCGTAAACTTCTACGAAGAGTTTTTCACTCGCTGTCTGAGGGCTCCTCTCACCCATCAAGACCTCATTAATTACTTTGAGAAAGTAGTTGCCAGACCTCTTCAAAACCCTCCTTAACTTAACGAAAGCGTTTTCTAGGAACCGCTTATCGTTTAAGTCTGCGACCGCGTCTCTCAGTAGAGGCACAAGTCTCACCACATCAACAGCGCTCAATCTCTCAAGTCTTAAATTTATCTTGTGCCTAGGTACGTCAACGAATACGACATATCTTATTCTAGTCGGGAGATCGATACCCCTAACTAGTACACCGTAGTAAGTAGCCACACCAACTAAGACATCTATAGAACCCGAAATAAAATCTTCTAAAACTCTTATTTTCTTGCTATGCATAGCTTCAGCTGCTATTCCCTGCAACCTAAGATTAGAAGCTAAGTCTTCAGCGAACTCTATACCTAAATCTACGGGAACGTAAATTAGGCCTCCACTCCCTAAAGTCTTCACAAGCCTCACTACCTCCTCGACCGCTCCTTTTAAGTCTACTGTCTTGAGGTATGTATCTTCTATGTTTCTTATTAACTCAGGTCTAGCACCTATCTCAAACCCCATCAACTCTCTGAACAACCTGACTCTGAGACCTCTAGGATTTCCCGTAGCCGAAGCTATTACCAAGACCTTCTTCGCATTTCTTCGTTTTCTCACCTCAGATTTTAGTTTATTAAGTTCCTCAACTAACTCACTAGACCCGCTCTTCAGTCCTAATTCTCTCTTAAGTTTAATTATTTTCAGTCCTTTCTCTATATCAGAATCTGTAAAACCCATTAAGTTGAGCAAGTAGTTTATCGCTTTCGAGCCCCTTAAGACGGCGTCTACGTCATCTACAAAAACAAAAGTAAAGTCATGCTTGTTTATCTTATCGTAGTTCTTCATGAAATACCTTGAAGTAGTTATGAGTATGTCAAACCCCTTAGGGTCCTCCAGCCTCTTCTCTCTTTCTTCTTTCTCTCTCTTCTTAAGTCTTGAATGTATTGTTAAGATGCTCGCAGCGCCTCCAATCCTGTTAAGAAAATCTATTAATTTCTTCTCTGCCTGCATGACTAACGTAGTCGTAGGTACTATAAAGTATGATTTCATGCCCTTGAAAGAATAGTATAGCGCCACAACCAACCCTAAGGTAGTCTTGCCGATCCCTGTAGGAGCAATCATAGCGAAGGAGCTTCCCCTGCTAACTCTCCTTATCCACAACTTCTGAATACTCCACGGCTCACTACCGACACATCTCTTAAAAAACTCGCTAAGAGCTGCCTCATCTTTCAAAGCATCACTAAATTCTTTGAGGTTCTTTAAATTACCCAACCTACGTAATTCCCTAATAACATCACTCAAGTTGAGAGTATCCCCTTCAAATGAAGGGAGACAACTACTGCAGGGAACGCCCTTACCTAACCTACTATCACTTATTACGCCTCCACAGTTTGGACACGTACTGCCGTACAACACTAACTCAGCTTCAGTCAATTCCTTATTAACTGTCATCTTAAACCCAAGAATATAATTCGGGGAGAACTCTATTTATACCTAAGCCCTGATGTATTTAGCCATTACTTGACGAACCTTAGTTCTTGTCAGTGAAGAGAAGACTCATCACACTATCAGGAGAGCGTCGTAACATCATCTACTTAAAACCTTATTAGCTAACTATTAAATCTTTATAGTTGGTAGTGATGAGAAGAAACGCATGAGAGATGATTACAGCTGTCTCAGCTGAAATACCTCAAGAAGTTTTAGGTCTTCTACTAACTCAGTTTTTAAATTATACTAGTGTATATTTAAGTAGGTGTTAGGTATTTGAGTTATAGTAAATCAGCTTTAGCCGGAGTTCTTGCTGGTTTGATGAGCGGCATATTAATAGGGATCATATACGTGTTTGCGTTATCACAGATTATGATAGAATTAGTTGACGAGATCTCTAGTTTGATGACTTCAATCTACGGAGTACCGTATGATTTAATACACGAGCAACTCTCCCAGATCATTTCAATCGCGAATTTCGTAGCTCCTATAATCTATCCAGTCCAGTACTCCCTGATAGGAGCGCTCTTCGGTCTTCTCCAGCAATACTTAATGACGAGGCTCAAGACAAGCTTACTAAAATCAATAATGTTAGCTGGAGTAGTATATGCTTTACTCTTAGGAGTAGTGCCGATACTGACTATTCAATTTATTCAAGACCCTCTACTCACGGCGATACTTAGAAAACTCGGTTTCTCGATCTACGTGTACTCAGTGATGCCTGCAGCTCTCTTCACACTATTCTTATACATTATACACTTTATTAGAGGTCCTTGGAGTAAAGTTTTAGAAGCTAAACCTAAAGAGTACTAGATACCAAGCTATCGGTGAGCAAGTTGCTACTAGATACAGTCTTCTTGATTCTAGTAGCGCTTCTTCCAGGACTCTCCGCTTTAGCATACTTCATTAAAACCAAGAAAACGAATCTCGTGTTGTTGCTGCTTGGTGGTGGCGGGTGGCTAATAGCATTACTAGCGAGAACCCCCATACTGTACGCGCTCTCCAACACTATCGAGAGAGCAGCGTACTTAGTGGTAGCTTCTTACTCTGCCGGGCTCTTCGAAGAATCTATGAGGTATTTAGTGCTGAAGACTCCCTTAAGTAAGAAGTCAACTGAAGATGCCGTGGCGCTAGGACTAAGCTGGGGCCTAACTGAAGCTTTATTCATTTACGTGTTGCCCATCACCATTTACACCCCAGTAGGTTACTCTCTACTTGAGCTACTACCTGGAGCCCTCGAAAGAAACATTGCCTTGTTAGGGCACATTGTTTTCTCCCTGATCGTGTTGAAGGCACTAAGTAAGATCATTTACTTACCTGCGTCAATGCTTGCTCACGGGTCACTCAACATAGTGGGTGTACTCACGCTTGATTTAACTAAAAACGTATGGCTAACCGAGACCCTCCTAGGATTAAGTGTCCTCCTGCTATTCATCGCCACGCTCCACACATTGAGTAGAAACCCCAGCAACCAAGTATGGAGTACTTAAGTTATCTGAGACTTCATCATCGATTTCTCACACAATTAGATGACTAGCTATCTCCCCGTTGTTTCAGTTGTCCTGACCTCCTCCCCGCCCTAAAAGACAAGGCTTTCAGTTGTAAGTTTTGTCTATATGAAACTAAACGCGCAAGAATCTTAGCAAATCTTGTTTTTAAGAAACAGCTAGAAACTCGTCATGTATTTATTCTTTAAAGACTTATTTGAAGAGTTCTGTTATAGTTTTATCGTAAGGTTGGGTAGCTATTCCTTTCTCAGTGACTATGCCGCTGACTAAGTGTGGCGGGGTTATGTCGAAAGCTGGATTCACCACGTCTACGTCTGGAACTGTTATGAGGAGTTTTCCCAGTATTTTGCGTACTTCGTCAGGGTTGCGCTCCTCAATCACTACGTCGTCTAATTTACTTACTAGGTCTATGGTTGAGGTTGGGGCGACTGCGTAGAAGGGTATGTCATGGTATCGTGCTAGTACGGCTATCGTGTAAGTGCCTATCTTATTTATTACGTGTCCGGTCTTGAGTATTCTGTCTGCGCCGACGAAAACTTTACTTACTAAGCCTCTACTCATTACGTAGCCGACCATGTTGTCGCTAATTAGAGTTACTGGGATTCCCTCTCTCTTGAGTTCCCATACCGTCAGGCGCGCTCCTTGAAGCATGGGCCTAGTCTCCGTAGCTATTACCTTGATTTTCTTGCCTGAATACCATGCGTGTCTCACAACACTTAACGCCGTCCCGTAACCTGCCGTCGCTAAAGCACCTGCATTGCAGTGAGTTAATATAGTGTCTCCGTCATAAACTAACTTGCTACCTACCTCACCTATAGTCTTATTAACTCTCACGTCTTCCTCATATATCTCTAGAGCTTCTCTCACTACACTCTCTCTTAGTTCGTTAACGCTGGAGTAGTCTCCTTGAATTACTTTCCTCATCCTATCCAGAGCCCAGAATAGATTGACAGCAGTAGGTCTAGTCTTAGAAAGCCTCTCAACAGCTTTCAGCAAAAATAGCTTGAATTCCGCAACACTATCTCCTCTATAGTTAGTCGCTGCTAAAGCAACTCCGAAAGCTGCCGCAACACCTATCGCAGGAGCTCCTCTAATCTCCATAGTCTCTATAGCTCTAGCTAATCTCTCGTAATCGTCTGACTCAACGTATTCTTCATCCCAGGGTATCTTTAGAGTGTTTAACCACCTGACCTTACCACTCAGCCACTCAATAGGCTTAATATGAGACACAGCTTAAACACCGAATATTAGACTAGTTAGGTCTTATAAAATGACTGCAATTTCTTTAAGCTATTATTAAGAACATTATAGTGGTGGCAGAAGTGAGTAACGTCTTACGTGTCGTAGGCACTAAAGATAACAAACTCTTAGTAGAAGGACCTCCAGAGGTTTTCGTGGAGGCTAGGATAGGGATTAAAACATCTGAAGTCTCTACATACTTACTAGATCTGGTGGAGTTAGCTTACCTCACGTATCTTAAGGAATACAAGATAGTTGATGTGGACGGTGAGGACCTTAAGTTAGGCGACCTTTTCTCTAAGTACTCTAAGAGCAGATACGACTGGATAAAATTCACTACTTTTCTCGACCTCAGGAGCAGAGGTAGGGTAGCGCAACCAGGTTATGGTGAGAACGTACTTGTTTTCGAGATGAAAGGGCAGAGATACGCTGTCTATGTAGTAGAAGAAAACTCCCCACTAAACACTAAAGAACTGCTGAGCTGGATTGACAGCGCCTTACTCAAGAATCTTGAACCAATACTAGCTCTAGTTGACGCTAACGGAGACGTAACATACTATACTATGAGGAAGTACAGGCTAGAAGACCTGGTGTAAACTATGAAGATCCGTTTAGACCCCTTGAGAGGTATGAGAGATTTAGTAGCTCCAGAGTCTGAAGAACTCTACTATCTCAAGAAGAAATTTAGTGAGGTAGCTACCAGGTACGGCTATGAACCAATAATACTGCCCACACTAGAACTCTTTGACTTATTCTCTATTAAGTCAGGACCAGAAATCAAGAACAGCATGTACGTCTTCAGCGATAAGAGAGGACGGCAAGTGTGTTTAAGACCTGAATTCACGGCAGGAGTTGCTAGAGCTTACTTAAGACTTATGCGTGACAAACCTAAACCTATAAAGCTATACTACATTGGTCAAGCCTTCAGGTACGAAGAACCTCAAGCAGGCAGGTATAGAGAATTCTTTCAAGCAGGTGTTGAGTATCTAGGCGACCCCTCAATAAACGCTGACATAGAACTCTTACTCCTTATAAGAGATTACTACAAGATGGTGGGTCTAGACAACTATAAGGTCAAAATCGGCAATATAGGAATCTACAGACACTTGTTTAGCGTCTGGGGAATACCTGAAGAAACTCAAGACCTGATAATACACTACCTAGATAAGAAAGAAGTTGAAAAAGCATTAAGCTTAGTTAGAGAGTACAGTGCCTCAGGACAGACATTGATTGAAGAACTAATGAGTATATCTTCTTCAGAGCCAGAAGAAGTTAAAGAACAGGTGAGTAGGTTAAGACTAGATAGTAAGTCGCTAGAAGAACTTGAGAGAACTATAAAGATCCTCGAGCTCTCTAAGAAATTAGGCGTGGGTAACTCCTACGTAGATTTAGGTTTTGCCAGAGGGTTAGCATACTATACGGGCTTCATATTCGAGGTTACGGTACCTGACGTAACTTTCAGTATAGGTGGTGGGGGGCGCTACGATAAGCTGATCTCTCTATACGGTGGTGAAGACCTCCCAGCAACAGGTTTTGCTTTAGGACTTGACAGGATGCTCTTAGTGCTTGATAATAGGGGGTGGCAACTACCTGAAAAGAAAGTTAAAGTAGTTTTGATAGCGTTAGTAAACTACACAGTAGAAGTAGATCAAGTCGCTACTGCCTTCAGGAACGCGGGATGCGTAGTAGATGTCAGGGTAGTCACTAAAAAGAAGGTGGGTGAGGTATTAGGTGATGCTGTTGAGAGAGGTTACGAGTATGCAGTATTTCTAGGAGAGAAAGAAATAAGAGAAGGAACACTAACTATCAAGAACTTAAGAGAAAAGGCGCAGAAGACTGTAAAGACAGATAATTTGGAGGAGGTCTTGTATGAGCTCTTACGAGAGAGTAAGTGACGTGAGATTACAGAAGGGGATGAGAGTAAGTGATTTAATTAGAGTGTATAGAGAGATACACGGTTTTACTGCCTCAAGTCTCTACGAAGCTTCAGAGATACTTAAGGAAGGTATTAGAGAAGCAGATCTAAGATTCCTGTCTTTCACGGGAAACTTAGTAGCTACAGGACTTAGAGGAGTACTAGCTCAGTTAATAGATGAAGGCTTCTTCAACGTGATTATAACTACGTGCGGGACTTTAGACCACGACATAGCTAAGGCTTTAGGCGGCAACTATCTGAAAGGATTTTTTGAAGCTGATGACTCAGAACTAGAGAAAGCCGGTATCCACAGACTGGGGAACGTGTTCATACCTAGAAATTCTTACGGGCCACTCGTAGAGTCTTTCGTTCGTGAGCTAGTGTATAAGGCTTCCTCAATAAAAGAAGAGTGGGGAGTGAGAGAACTCCTCACACTAGCTGGAGAAGCCCTATCAAATGATCCTAATTCAATCATAGGAGTAGCTAAGAAACGCGGAGTGCCTATTTACGTTCCTGGAGTGGTTGACGGGGCTTTCGGCACACAATTATTTATCTTCTCTCAGTTTACTAGATTTAAGTTAAACTTGCTAAAAGATATGAAGGAATTGTCAGACCTAGTTTTTCAATCTAAGAAAAGTCTAGCTTTAATACTCGGCGGCGGGATAAGCAAACACCACACAATATGGTGGAATCAATTCAAGAACGGCCTAGATTACGCGGTCTACGTGACTACAGCCATAGAATGGGATGGTAGTCTCAGCGGCGCTAGAAGCAGAGAAGCAATAAGTTGGGGGAAAATAAAACCTAACGCGAAGCACGTCACGGTCTACGGTGAGGTATCGATACTGTTGCCGATACTCGCGGCCAGTATTTTAGAACACACTACTAGCAACGAATGACGTGTAAAGTATTCTCTAAAGTGAGATTCTCCTAGACGTATTCCTTTTAAGTTATTTTCATTATGAGTTTTTAGGTGGGAAAATGAGTGAAGTAGAGAGTATAGAAAAGTTTAGAGCGCTTTCACCCTCTGAATTCTTTTACCGGAATAGAGAGATAGCCGGGTTTAGTAACCCTGCTAGAGCTCTCTACCAAACAGTTAGAGAGCTGGTTGAGAACGCGTTAGATGCTACAGACACACACCACATACTGCCTGACATTAAAGTCATAATTAAGTCTGAAAGCAGTGAAGGCTTGAAAACCTCAACTACTAACGTAGAAGATACTGAGAGTTATGAGGGCATCCTTTTTAGTGTTCAGGTAGAGGACAACGGGATAGGATTACCTCCTCAGCATGTTCCTAGAGCTTTTGGTCAGCTACTATACAGCTCTAAATACGTTCTCAGACAATCTCGCGGTATGTTTGGTCTAGGAGCTAAGATGGCTATTCTCTACGGGCAGATAACTACTGGTAGACCTGCGGAAGTAATCACTTCACAAATACTGTCAAAAAAGATCTACTACTTTAAAGTCAGTATAGATATAGCGAGTAATACGCCAATCATACATGAATTCTCGATAATGGATAAGAATAGCGAGTGGCACGGAACTGCAGTCAAGATTTACTTGATAGGTGATTGGCAAAGATCTAAACAGAAAATATATGATTATCTTAAGAGGACCGCCATAATCGCGCCTTACGCGAATATATACTTTGAGGACCCTGAAGGGAATATAGTGATGTTTAAGAGATCAACTGAAGAAATGCCTGTTCCGCCGCGTGAGGTCAAGCCACACCCTTACGGAGTAGATATTGAGTTACTTAAGAGGATGCTTGCTGATACAAGCACTAAGACTCTCCTAGAGTTTCTCGTGAAGGAGTTCCAGAACGTTGGTGAGTTGACGGCTCTTAAGATATTGGAGAGTGCTAGACTCAAGCCTGATCTCAAGCCATCCGAGCTGACGTTAAATGACGTAACGGAGTTGATGAGAAGTATCAAATCCTCTAAGATTAAGGCTCCTTCAGGTAAGCACCTGTCTTTCTTAGGTGAGAAGTTGATAGTGCTAGGGTTGAGAGAAACGCTAAAGCCCGAATATGCGGCAGCCATAACTAGGAAAGCTAATGTTTATGAGGGACACGCATTCATAGTTGAAGCAGGAATAGCTTACGGTGGCAAGATACCGTCGGTTGATAAGCCCTTACTGCTCAGATATGCTAATAAGATACCGCTCCTTTACGATGAGTCAGCTGACGTGATGCGTAAGGTAGTAGATACTATAGAGTGGAATAGGTATGGTGTTGTGTTGCCAGCTCAGCTAGCGGTATTAATCCATGTATGCAGTACTAAAGTTCCCTACAAAGGTGTTGGCAAAGAAGCTGTAGCTGACGTGCCTGAGGTAGAGAAAGAAATAGAGTTGGCTGTTAGGGAGGTAGCTAGAAAACTCAAGTCTTATCTTGTGCGGAAAGCTAGAGAGTACGAAGAAGCTGAGAAAGCAGTGACTATAGCAAAATATATACCTGATGTTGCGCGCTCGCTTCACGCACTCTCAGACAGTAAATTCAGGCAGGAAGACATAGAGAGAGAGTTGCTACAATTACTGAATAGAAAGCTAACTATGCTAAAAATCAAGTCACTTAAGGACATAGTGGTTGAGGTGAGTTAGTCATGAGCTCCAGTACCCACTTAACGTCTAAGGACTTAAGTGCTAGGAGTAAAGCGCTTGAAGTCCTTAGAAGCAAGTTTAATGAGGTTATTGAGGAAGTGATGAACGGCAGAACCCCTACTCTAGTCATAAGGAAGAGGACCTTAACTAACACGATATATGATGAAGTTAATGGACTCTTGAAATTAGGGGAAGGAGTTCTTAAGAGAAGTTTTCTCAACGTTAATGAATCGAAGAAATTCATGCAGACACTCTTAATGGCTAGCATAATTTACGAGTCTTTAAAGAATAACGAGTATCCCACTATAAGAGACCTCTACTATAGGGGCAAACACACTATCAAGTATCGCGATCTAGTCACTCGAAAGATAAAAGAAGAGAACACGTGGGACGAGCAGAAAGAGTCTGACTCTGTGATACGTGATCTAGAAGTATTCATTGATATGCTTAGGGAAGACATGCTGATACTAAGTAAAGAGAAAGGCAAAGTAGTAGGTAACATGAGAATCCGGTCAGGTGATGACGTAATAGATTTGAGTAAGATGGGTCATGGAGCTTACTCGATAGAGCCGACTCCAGACTTAATAGAATTTCTCGACTATGATGTTGAGTACGTACTAGTTATCGAGAAAGACGCTGTCTTTCAGCAATTACATAGGATAGGATACTGGAAAACAAACAAAGCTTTACTTGTTACTAGCGCAGGACAACCTGATAGAGCAACTAGAAGATTCGTGAAGAGATTAAATGAAGAGCTGAAGCTCCCAGTATACATACTAACCGATAGTATTCCAGCTGATGAGGTAGTTATAGTAAGAGATTTAGTAGGTGGCGAGGTAAAGATAGGTTCTGTAGAGGAGTTAACTAAGGACTACTTCTCTAGCAACTTAGAAAGAGAGAGGACAGAAGCTCCGTTAGAAGTGCTTTCGTGGAATCCCGTAACAGGAAAGATCAACTGGTCACCTATCGGCTACATATACAGACACAAGATAAAAGAACCAATATTAAAAATAGTAACTAGTGGTCGTGGGGTAATTAGAGTCACTAAAGCTCACTCTATTTTCGTGTTTAGAGACTGGAAAATAGAGGCTATTCCGGCTAAAGACATAAGGCCAGGCGATTACATAGTTGCCGCCAAGCACTTACCCCTGCCTGTCAGAGAAGATAAGCCGCTCATACTCTTAGCAGAGCTGTTAAAGAAGGCTACACAGAAGAACTCTATAAAACTACACAAAGCTTTCAAGCTAATCATAGACGAACGTGAAATCGCGTTGAGAGAAGCTTCTGACGAGGAGTTACGTAAAGCAGAATTTCTCAAGCTCCCTAAGTTGGGATTTGTCCCTAACAAGATTGAGTTAGACGAGGATCTAGCGTGGGTTATGGGTGTTTGCACAGCCGAAACCAATAAGCATCTCACCTTCCGTTTCAGTAGTAGAGAATCTGAGAAAGCCGAGAAAATTAGCGAAGTGTTGAAGAAGAAATTCGGTATTCAGGCAAAAACAGACGTTAATACATTAAAGAAGCGCGTGGAGCTGGCAGTTAACTCTAGAATACTACGTGCAGTTTTCGAAGAGTTAGGATTGTTGGGAACTACTAAAGAGAAGCATGTTCCAAACATTATAATTAACTCACCAAGAAACATAATCTTAGCTTATCTGAAGGGCCTCATAGATGGTGGCGGGTACATAGATGAACACGGTGATATAGTCTACTCGACTGAGAACCCTGTATTGGCGCGTCAAGTATTCCTACTGCTTCAGTTCCTCGGCGTTACTCCGACGCTAACGCAAGATAAGACGAACTACGTTATAACTATTAATAGAGACTCGTGCTGGGCACTGCCTGATGTACGTAAGTACTTGTTTGGTGTAGAGTTGTCTAGTCATGAGTCACTTAATAAACAAGTCTATAAACTGCCCGTGAGTAAGACACTTAAGAAATTAACGGAGTTGCTTGATGGAGGATTAGCTACCTACTCGTACGAAAGTAGCTACACGCAAGAAGTAAAGGCCGCTAAACTCTTTAATAAGAACTTGACGGCAATACCTGAAGACCATCAAGCTCTTCAAGAAAGTGATGCAGTGCTAGTGAGGGTAGAGTCGGTTGAAGAAGAAATGTATGAGGGTTACGTTTACGATTTTGCAGTGCCTGGAGATAACTCGTTTGTAGGGGGGTTTGGTATTGTGTATCATAATAGTGACCCCTACGGATTCTACATATATAGCGTCTTCAGGGTTGGGTCAATAACTCTATCATATGAGAGCGAACGCCTAGCTACTCCTAAAGCCAGGTTCTTAGGAGTTATGATGTCCGATGTTTACGGGTCACCCAAGCTAGGTAAGAAACCATACCTATCAGAGAGTGAGAGAAAGAACTACATAATTAAAGCTAAAGAGATGGATATTAAGAGAGCTAAAGAACTCATGAATTACAAGTGGTTCCAAACACCGCGCTGGAAAGTAGAGATCGACATATTCTTAGAGAAACTATCAAAACTCGAGATTGAAGCATTAACTAGTAAAGGATTGAAATTCCTAGCTGACACGTATATACCTAATAAAATCGAAGTCGGTGACTGGCTTGCTTAATCTTTCAAAAGAAAGAATCTTAGAAATTCTTAAGTCGTTAAATACTAGAATAGACCAGACAATGCTTAAGTACGATAAAGGACTTAAAGACTACATAGACTTCGCCGAGAAATCCGACAAGTTCTCTTTTAGGTCGATAGTAGTACCCTCAGTCTTAGTTAAAGAGATAGCCTCTATAGTGAAGACTCCTGTAGCAGGTGTTGTGGGCTTCCCTCACGGCTATCACCCAGTAGAAGCTAAAATTAGGGAGATAGAACATGTTGGGAGAAGTGGTGGGAAGGAAGTAGATGTAGTAATTGACTTGATTCAAATTAAGTCGGGCAATTACGTTGGAGTCAATAATGAAGTAGAGAAGCTTGTTAAGAGTGCTAGGGAGATTGGGCTGGGTATCAAGGTAATAGTAGAAACGAGTATCTTATCTGATGACGAGCTAGCAAAAATATGTAAGATACTCTTAGTCCACAAACCAGACTTTATAAAAACTAACACGGGTTTTGGACCTAGAGGAGTTAGCGTGAGAGACGTAATGTTGATAAAGAGAATTGTCGGTGACGAGCTCAAGATTAAAGCATCTGGAGGAGTGAGAAACTCTATTGAGGCACTCAACTTAGTTTTATTTGGTGCTGATGTTATCGGGACTAGTGCTGGGATAGAAATTATTAAAGATAGGGACGAGATCTTAGCTTCTCTACAATGAGGGCTTACACGTACGTGCTAGCGACGTAGCGCGTCAAATCAGTTAAAGTAGCTATTCCTTGTAAGGCTCTTTCAGGATCTACTAGCAGAACCGCTCTTATTCTCTTATCAAGCATTAAGGCTGCGGCAGTCCCGAGAGCATCTTCTGTCGCGAGAACAGGCACTACAGGCCTCATGCAGTCCCTCACAGTTATGTTTTTTAGTGAGCTCTTAGAGCCTGAGTCGCTAACGAACTCCATTAAATCAACTAACGTGTCAACTATCTCATCTAGTGTCACAATACCTACTAACTTACCCTCACTGTTTAGGACGGGCAAGGATGAGAACCCTTCTTCAATCATTAATTTTCTGGCTGTAAGTATTGAGTCAGTGTCTCTTATAGTTACTACATTGCGTGTCATGATTTGAGAGAGTGGAGTAGGAGACTTAATTAATGCTTTGGCGATGTCCCACTTAGTTAGTAACGCGATGACGATGTCTTCGTCTTTTACTGGAAGACTACTTATGTTTTTGTCAATCATTATTCTAGCAGCCTTAGATAGGGGCATGTCTCTCTTTACAGTTATTAAAGGATAACTCATTACTGAAGAGACGTGGAGTACTGACACAGGGTATCTCTTAGTCTTACTCATAGCGACTTTAGTTATTATGTCTTTCTTAGTCACTATACCTTCAGGGACTTCATCACGGTAAATGACTGCTCTGTCAGTACTTTTCTTGCGCATTTCTTTAACTAAGCTTATCAGAGATTCGTTCTTGCTTACTTTAAGGAAGTCTTTAGAAGCGACCTCACTAACTAGAATGAGAGAATCCATGTTTACACCTGCCGTAAAGCGTTTAGTATGTCTTGCTTGCTCAATAAACCCACTAAGTTGCCCTCATCATCAACTACCGGTAAAGTACCTATCCTGTTTTTAGTCATTACGTCAGCAGCTATTGCCAGGTCTTCCGTAGGCTTAACCGTGATAGGGTTAGGAGTCATCACGTCACCAGCTATAGGGAGTGAGTATATGCGCACAACGCTCTCAAACCCCCGGCCACTAATGCCTCGTTTCTTGACGAACTTAACTCTACTAACGCTTAGTAGCCCCTCAATATTTAAGAACATCACATCAGACTTAGTTATTACACCAATAGGCTTCCCCTTATCTACCACAACTACTTTGCCGACACCGCTCTCACTCATTAAATCTATGACGTAGAATATGGAGTGAGATAATGAGGCTGTCGGCGGATTTCTATTCATGAAATCTCCTACTTTATATATCCCATGATATTTTTCAGCGTATGCCCTCACGAGATCAGCCTTAGTTACTATGCCTATTAGCTTCTGGTCCTTATCTAGAACTAAGAGAGAGCCTATGTTTCTTTTAACCATGATCTGCGCTACTGCCTTAATAGTCCTATTATCTCTAACTGCTAAGACAGGCGTCGTAGCGATTTCATAAGCAAATAACATTTCAAGAGGTTTTATGTATTTCTTGCGGTTGTAAAGAATCCTCACAAAGTCGCTTTTACTTATTATTCCGTATATGGTCTCTCCATCTTCTTCCGTTATGACTACTTTACCTATCTTATGTCTAATCATCAGGTTCCTAATGTGAGCTAGATTATCATTCTTTTTAGCCGTTATTACTGGAGTACTCATATACGACGTTACTCTAGGAGGCACCTAACTCACCACCAACCCATAAATAACATCTCTTTCAGTTATTATACCTACTACAACACCCCCTTCTACTACTAGGAGTGATGAGGTGGCTGTTCTCGATATTATAGAAGCAACCTCACCTAAGTCTGTATAAGGGCTCACTACATCAACACTCGTACTCATCACGTCAGAAACTCTTAAGGACTTAAATTCTCTTAATAAGCCGTACCTAAGTATCTCGTAGATTTTGTGCGTACCTATTAAGTCTATAATGTCTTTCCAAGTCAACATACCCTTAAGCTTGTCGTCGTCTATGACAGGCAATCTCCTAACCCCTAATGATACCATCATCCACATAGCCTCCTCTAAGGACGTGCTAGAATTAGTTGAGAGAACTTCTCTGGTCATGACCTTATGAACTGGTATTCCTACATACTTGACGGAGAGGTACTTCATTATCTCAAGCTCTGTCAGTACTCCTACGTAGGAACCGTCTTCTTTAGTTACGGGTACTGCACCCAGTCCGTAGTTAACCATCAACTCGAGCACTTTATAGAGAGGTGTGTTAACATCAACGTAAACCGGCTTCTCGTTCATTATCCTCCCCACACTCAAGTTAAGGACCTCATGTATTGTTTCAAAACCCGAGACGCTCACCAAGCCGTGTTTAGACCCGCCCCCGAGATAGTCTATCATATCCATAGCCGTGACAACGCCGACTACGTTCCCCTTACCTGAGATAACAGCTATTAAGCGCGTGTTGTGAGAGCTCATCAGCTCGCAAGCCCTGAGAACTGTGGCTAGCGTGTTGATTGGTGGCACGTCTCTCCTCATCAAAGGACTTAACTCAGGCTCTCTAGAGAATAGCCTGTCTTTGAAGTTTGGCCTACCATCACTTCTTAACCACCTGTTCTTCTCACGTAACCTGCGAGGCGTGTACGCTTTAATCAGGTTTATCACCTCCTAAATAACACTTACATAAGTCACTCCTATCTACTATGCCTACTAGAGAATTAGAGTCGTTAACTATAGGTATTCTGCCGAAGTCATTTCTAACCATTAAGTTGAGAGCGTCACGAACCCTGTTATATGGCTTTAGGGTTATTGCGGGGGTAGTCATAGCTTCCTTAACGCGAGGACCTAGTCTAGGCCCTGACTCAGACTCTAGCTCTATCCTAGTATAGCCCTTCCTAAGTAAGTCGTGCTGTGTTATTATACCAACCACTACTAAGTCTTTCTCTCTAACTACTGGGAAGCCAGCATACTTAAAAGTTATCATTTTTCTCCAGACTCTGCTAACGTAGTCTTCTGGGACGACATACTCAACTTTGGTAGTCATGATTTCGGAAATCTGCTTTTCATGTACTTTAATGTCCCTCACCAGCATCGCGCGTAAGAAGGAATCAATCGATAAAACCCCTAAATACTTCCCAGTATTCTCATTGATTACGGGCACGTACCACTCGTCGAACTCGAGCATAATCTTAAAAGCTTTAAGCGCGTCTTCCCCGGTCTTAAAGACGAGAAGAGGGTTCTCCATAACTTGCGAGACCGCTATATCAGACTTAGTAGAAGATATGCTTAGTACATGCTCCCTACGCAGAATGCCTTCAAGAAAGTCACCCTCCTTAACTACTGGGAGTAGCCTGAGGCTTAAGTCACGCATAATTGCTCTAGCTCGCGTGAGCGGAGTCTCAGAAGATATTTTAGGATAATTAAATTGAGCAAATGATCTAACTTTCAAACTCACACCAAGTAAGTATATGTATCACAGAGTAATATATCTTCATACTGAAAATTCTTAATACTTTGTTAATGCATTAAACAAAACATATCAACTCGGCCTTTAATTTACCACAATTTTTTCAGTGATAGTTGAGGAGCCCGGTATATACCTAGTTATATCGTCTACTCTGAGGTCTCTCACTAAGTATTTGGTTCCCCGTAATAACTCAATAAATTCTTTTGCTATGATTTCTGGCTTGGTCTCGCCAGGCTCTAAAGTTATTAATGCTTGACATCTACTCTTTAAGAGTTCGGGAGGTCCAGAAACTAGTTCGTAATACTTGTCGTCACGGATTTGGATACCTAATGAGATTTTCAGCTTGACGTTTTTGATGTAGTTTTTCTTGCCGTATATCATGAAAGAGCCTTTAGGTAAGTACTGACCTGCTGGCGCGGCTGTACTTACTTGCGAACCATATACCCAGAAAACATCTATTGTCTGTAACTTCTCTCTCCAAGCTTTGCTGTAGGAAGCTGCTAAAACGGCTACGTCACTTAAGTCTTCCTCAGGCACTTCACGACCTTCAGTAAACACTAGAAATACTGGAGCTCCGTGCAAGTCTGCGTGCATGAATATGTCTTTATCTTTCATGAATTTCCGAACAATTTTCTCGTTTTGCCCTGCGTCTCTCCCGCCTATAGCGAGGAAGCCGTTTCTCGTAACTACCCAGTGATACGCGTGATACCACTGGAAAGATCTCGACACAGGAATTCTCTCTGACTTCTTTTTAATTATAGAGTCTATCACGCGCAATCTTTCTTCGAGACTCTTAAGAACTTCCTCAGTCCTTCTGATCTTGTCTTCTAAATTCCTCAACTTCTTTACTAAATCGAAATATTGTGACTTGAAATCTTTGAGTATACTAAAAACAAGTGTCTTTTCATGAAGGACTACTTCGTAAGTCCCGGAGGCTTTATCATATCTCGTGACGCCACATGAGGTTACTGATTCCCACCCACTCTTCTTGACCTCACTCAACACACAAGCCCAAATACTCTCTAGGAAATCATAGTTTTCCTGAATCAACTTAATAAACTCAGCCAGATCTTCCCGAGTTTTAAGCATCTTATCATAATCTTCTCTGACCTTACTCAACATGACGCTAGTCTTGTCTCTCTCTTCAATTTCTTCAACAGACTCAGCAACCCCACTCTTGAGAGATTGAAAGAACTCGTCTACAGCCTCGTTAAAAAACCTGAAAGAAGTTGTTTTACATGAGCTCTCAAGTCTCCTAGGCTGGAACGGGTGAAACGAAACATAATGGTCGTCACACACGACTATAACGGGCTCAGGCTTCCCCACGACTTTCTCTATGAAAGCTTTGATTAAGTCGTGGACACTCGTTAATTCTTCATCGCTTAACATAGAAGGGGGAGTCTTCCTAAGCGATTCGTCTAGAACTTCGTTAATGATTTCCGGAGGTACTCCAAAGACCTTGACCAGAGCCCTTCCTACTTCTCTCTCCACACGTAATAATCTAAGAAACTCTTCTCTACTAACTCTTCTTATATCTGGGAAAACTGGGGGGAAAACGTAGGGGACTCCCGGCCTGACGCTCCTGTCTTTAGTATCAAGATCTTTAGTACTAACTAGAACTCTACCTTCGGAATTGACTACAGCTATTATGCCACGTGGTAGTAACTCAGCTATTAATTTCAGACTCTCACGCCCTCTAACCTCGAATATTATTATCCTCTCAAACATGTGTTGAGCAATACCTGAAATAATTCCCTCTCTTAAGTAACGCCTGAAAAGCGGTACCCTACCAGCTGATTCGCCTACGCCAGGATGCGTAGTTAGAGATACTCTAGCACCCCCCTCAATAATGAGGTGTGCATGTTTCCCTTCACTGAGAACTAACTTAAGAAGTAAGGAATTATCACCTACTCGAAAAACATTATCTATTCTAGAATTAACTATCAACTCACTTAACTCCTTAACTATTACTGCGACATCAAGAGAACTTAAGGACTTCTTAACCTTCACGTGTTCTGAGCTCATTCTCAAAACACCTTAACTATTCTAAAGCAATTAGTCATGACTTAATAACGCATAAGACCTCTCTCTGACTTAATGAGGTAGTAGACTCGCACAATTCAAAGTCGTGCTCCAAAACTGCGCGAAAGTCAGAACACAATACAGTATAACAGAGTAAGCCGTTATTTCTTAGTAAGTTCTTAAAGTCGAGAATTACTTCTTTCAGGGGATCTCTACAAGTTAATACAGTAATAGAGAGAACAGTATCCGCTACCCCACCTCTAAAGGGAAGCCTGAAAATATCTCCCGCTACCACGTCCCCCAGTAGCCCCGCACGGTTTATCCGCTTCCTGCTCATAAAACACATTGAGGGACTTAAGTCTAGGCCTACATAGTAAGAAAATGCAGTGCTGGAAACCCCACTACACAAGAACTTGATCAAGCTACTCGTGCCGCAACCTAAGTCGAGAATTACTTGATTTTTACGCGTTAAGTGACTTCTCAGTGATAGTTCTTTAAAGACTCGAATATATTTGCGGGACTGTTCCTCCCCGTAAAGCTCCTCATACCCATTGCTAAGTTCCTCATACCAGTTTAATACGTCAAGGCCATCCTCGCGAGTTTCTACAAGTGATTCTCTCACTAGCTAATTCCCTCTCTTAAGACTTAAAACACACTCCTCTCCTGGTTAGTCGCGATGACTCTCTCACGTAGTCTTTAGGTAGTATCTCCACAGGTCTCTATATTTAGATACCTTAGAGTCGTTCCTTAACATCGCGAGTTGCTGACTACTCAGCTTAAGTGAGACTAAGTATGTTCTCTCACCTTCTCGAGACATGGTGGCTCTTATCCCCTCCCTAATACTAACTAACCCTATCTCACCCAACTTGCTAACAGCTCTCTTAACTTCGTCTTCTGAGGCCGGTGCCCCACCTAAAGCTTCAACAAACACTCTATACTCGCTCATCAACTCACTCAACCACAAAGAGCCCATACAAACGTAGAGAACTCTGAGGACGTCAGCCATTACACTTTCAAGACCCTCAGTAGCTTTAAGTAGTTCCTCCATTAGCTACCACCACAAAATCGAGCCGAAACCGTGAGCAACTACTACCCCCTCCTCACGCCCAAAATAACTTATACTTCCGAATTAATATTCTTGAGTAACGAGATTATAGAAGTCTGGGAACTTGTTTCAGGAAGCCTTACTAACTATGTATAAAGACCTAAACTTATCTACTACTCTTATCTCTCCTCTCATACTCAACTCTCTTATGAGTTTTCTAGCGAGTGTCATCTTAATGCTTAATGCGGTAGCTAGCTGATGTGTAGTTACTACGTCAGAAGATTTTATTGTAGATAGTGCTCTACTTAAAAGAGATTCGTCGATCTCAGCAAGTCCGGCAGACGAAGATTTCTCCTTTTTCTCAGGCTTCTTAACTTCTTTAACCTCTTCTCTTTTCTGAGCTTTCTCGGCAGCAGATATAGTCTTCTTCTTTTTACCTCCGCCCAAACTACTCCCCCACTGTCTTTATGTCTAGACTAAATAAAAACTTAGCTCGATGAGAACAAGCACTTTCAGAGCGTGACTGTCAAGAGCTACATTCAGGGGGCGCTAGGGTGAAGTTTTAATAAATAGATTACGTTAACTGAATTAGTGTGGGGGTGTTGCTTGGATAAGAATGCTGTGTGGTCTAAGTTAGTTTTAGAGATTTCTGGCTGTAGGAAGTGTAGACTAGCGGAGAGCAGGACTAAGACTGTTCCTGGAGAGGGCTCTCTAAATGCTAGAGTAATGTTTGTAGGTGAAGCTCCCGGAAGAAATGAAGATGAAGCAGGAAGACCATTTGTTGGTGCTGCGGGGAAGCTCCTTAATGAGCTCTTACAGAGCAATAATTTGAGGAGAGAAGAAGTTTTCATAACTAACGTCGTAAAATGCAGGCCCCCCGAGAATAGAGACCCCCTAGAAGACGAGATACTTAGCTGCTCACATTTCACGAACTCAATAATTCAGCTGATTCAACCGAGTATCATAGTCACTCTAGGCAATCACGCGGGCAGGTACGTCATCGAGACCTTGGGCGGGACTAAGTGGTATGGGGTCTCTAAGATGAGGGGTAACGTATATAAAGCCACCCTATTCGGGAGAGAGACTCTAGTTATACCGACGTACCACCCGGCAGCAGCTCTCTACAACCCTGCCCCTAGGAAAGCTCTTGAAGAAGATTTTAAGCTAGTAGCCGCAAAGTACAGGGAGTTAACGCAGGGTGAGACAAGAATTAAAGAACGTAGAAAAACTCTCTTAGACTTCATAAGGTGATTTTGTTGGGCGAGACTTCTAAACTCAATAATGAGGAACTAAAGAATTACGTGAGGAAGAAGATAGAGGAGTTAAGAAGTGAGCTCCAGTATCTCGAGGAGTTGCTGAAGATTCTTGAAGGAGAAAGAAGTGTTGAGGCGTCAGTACTTCAGGCAACTAGGGTTGACGTGATAGCGGTGGGTGACAGCGTCGTAGCTAACGTTATAGTTTCTCAGGAAGGTCTTAGAGTAATACTTACGGAGGCTCTGCCAGCTAATCACCCACTCATAACGTCATTCCTCACAAGGATTCTTGAAGAGCAACGAGAGAGGGGAGTTGTTGAAACCTACAAAATAAATGAGAAGAGAGGTTATGTCTATGATATAGAAATTAAGGGCAAGATAAATAACTTAGTGTACAGGGAAATTGAAGCAGCAATCTCTTACGTGTGGTCTAGCCTTCGAGAGAAGAGCACTACATAACTCTTGCGTGCTCAGCGTAACACTGATAAGGCATCAATACCTTCTTGCCGGGTTCTCATCATCAGTTAGTAAGTATGTATTGAGGTTATTAAGTATGAAAGTATCTACCAGCACCAGTAAGTGATTTATTTAAGCTTAGTAAAGTATTGTGATTTGGGTGTGAAGTAACGGAGTTTAGGTTAGTTGTTGAAGCTCTAGACAAAATAGAGAAAACCTCATCTAGGAACATGAAGACCACCTTACTTGCTAATCTGCTTAGGTCTACTCCTAAAGAAGTCATAGATAAAGTCGTCTACTTCATACTAGGCAGGATATGGCCTGAGTGGATGGGGATGCCAGAGATAGGAGTCGATGAAGAGTTGCTAGTCAAGATCATATCTAAAGCAACAGGAGTCAGAGAAGCGGTGATTGACCAGAAGCTCAGAGAGCGAGGAGACCCTGGACTAGTGATTGAAGATATAAAGAGGGGCGAGAAAACAACAACGCGAGATTTAACTAAATTCATGGGTAGGGGCGTGGGTTCAGACACTTTAAGCGTGGAGAGAGTGTATGATGTTTTCTCTAAGGTAGCTCTAGCTACTGGTGAGGGTAGCAGGGCACTCAAAATAAACCTGCTGGTTGGCTTGTTTAAAGAAGCCTCACCGCTTGAAGCCAGATATATAGCAAGATTCGTGACGGGCGACATGAGAACAGGGATTCAAGACATGACAGTCATTGATGCATTAGCTATAGTATTCGGTGGTGACGAAAGGTATGAGAAGATGATAGAGAAAGCATACTATGTTAGGGCAGGTGATTTAGGACTGATAGCTAAGATGCTGGCCGAGCATGGGATAAAAGCCGTGGAAGATATTAAACCTGAGGTAGGGATCCCCATAAAACCCATGCTAGCTAACAGGGAGAACGACCCTAAAGAAATACTAAGGCAAGTTGGCGGCAAGGCCATAGTAGAGTATAAGTATGATGGTGAGAGAGGACAGATACACAAGAAAGGAGAAGTAATTAAAATATTCTCAAGAAACCTAGAAAACATTACGCACCAATACCCAGACGTGGTAGAACTAGCTAAGTCAAACATACTCAGTAGTGAGGCAATAGTTGAGGGGGAGATTGTCGCGGTAGACCCGGAGACAGGGTTCCTCATGCCATTCCAAGAATTAATGCATAGGAAAAGAAAACACGAAATTCATGAAGCTGTTAAGGGAATTCCAGTAAGTGTTTTCTTGTTTGATGTTATGTATAATGAAGGTGAAGACCTCCTAGATAAGCCACTACCCTACAGAAGAGAAGTCTTAAAGAAAATAATTAAAGAAACAGATAACTTCAGGATAGCCCACAGTATAGTTACTGAAGACCCCCAAGAACTTGAGGACTTCTTCCTTAAAGCTATTGAAGACGGTGCCGAGGGAGTCATGGTTAAAGCAACACACAGCAACTCGATATATCAGGCTGGCGCTAGAGGGTGGTTATGGGTAAAGTATAAGCGTGACTACAAGAGTGAAATGATTGACACGGTAGATTTAGTAGTTATAGGAGCTTTTGCTGGAAGAGGTAAGAGGAGCGGCAGGTTTGGAGCGTTACTCATGGGCGCCTACGATGAAGATACAGACACCTTTAAGAGTGTCTGCAAAGTCGGCACCGGATTCACAGATAAAGACCTTGAAGAAATGACTGAGATGCTGAAACCCTACGTAGTCAACTATAAGCCCTCTAACGTAGACTCAGAGATGACCCCGGATGTGTGGATACTACCTCATTACGTAGCTGAGATAATAGGAGCTGAACTCACGCTGTCCCCGGCACACACGTGTTGTAAAGACTTAATAAAGAAAGGAGCTGGGATCTCAATAAGATTCCCCAGATTTATTAGGTGGCGCTCAGACAAGACACCAAGAGAAGCCACGACTACTAAAGAAATACTAGAGATGTATAAGAAGCAATTAAAGAAAATAGAAGAGACAAAAATTTAACACTACTCATCACCTATAAATCTTGGAATGAAGAATGTGGCGGACTCTGAAAGGTGAGGACTTAGGAGCCCTCTGACCACCTACACAACCTGCTTACTAGAAGATGTCTCGCGCAGTTGTTTCAGGTTTCATGAAGGTTTATAGAGTTTAGTATGCACGCATTCGCCACGGGTACACCGGAATATGGGAGTTCCTCACGGCAGTGAGCCCGGTGAGAGGATTGTAGGTTAGGGTCGCCCCAAACAGGCGGAGACCGATAATAAGGTCTCCGATGAGGGGGGCCGAGGTCTGTGAAGCCAGGGGTTGACAACAAACAACATCAACCAACATGAAACCCAGAGCCCTTCAAATAACTACATAAAGTTAACTCAAACAAATTAAAATCCTTATTAAGACTTACCTAGATCAAGTAATTATAGAGGGGGCTAGAATGTCTTCAAAGGTCCGGATGTTGTTAGGGACTGGCGTAGTACTGGGTTACAGATTCAGTAATAGAGAACAGAACCCTAATCAAGTATTCATAAAGATTCTTTCAACGATACTTAAGAGCCCACATAATTTAGTGGGTGCTAAGGTGTTAGTGAAAGACAGACATGGAAATGTGTATCATGGTAGGGTAATCAGGGTTCACGGGAGCGGAAAGAACAAGGTAGTTATAGCTAGGTTTAACAACAACTTACCCGGACAAGTAATAGGTTCTAGTGTAGATATATTCAGACTTAGAAGCTCTTGAGGAGAAGTTAGTTTAAATGCTTTGTAAGATATAATGCGTATGTGGCTGTCATGAGATTCGTTGCGGACACTATGTTAGGGAACCTAGCTCGTTGGCTGAGGATACTCGGTTATGATACTCTCTACTCTAGCTCTTTCGAGGACTGGAGACTCCTGCGTATCGCGGAAGAAGAAGAGAGAATCCTTCTCACTAGAGACGAATCACTTTTCAGGAGAGCTAAAACAAGAGGCTTAAGCGCTGTTCTAATTACGTCTGACGATATTGCTGAGATGCTCGCGTATGTAGCTACTAAGACCGGCATAGAACTTTCTTTTAATCCTTCAAGGACTAGATGTCCTGAGTGTAACACGTTGTTAATGAAGATAAGTAGGGCTGAAGCACTCTCCCTGCTAGAAAATAACGTAGCCACTAAATACGAAGATTTCTGGAGATGCGGAAGATGCGGTAAGATTTACTGGCAAGGCAATCACTGGAAAACTATTAGCTTAATACTTGAGAAAGCAAGCAAATTAATAAAACTTTAACCAATTTAGAATTAGGTTGAGCGTATGTGTAGTTCATACGTTGACCCAGAAGACCTAACACTAGAAGAAGGAACTTTCTTAGTAAGGCTTGCTAGGAGAGCTGTTGAGAACTACATCATTAGAAACGTAGTTATTGAGTTGCCTGAAGACACCCCTCAAAAATTGAGGGGTATGGGCGCATCATTCGTAACGTTACTTAAGATTAGCGGGGCTGAATCACATGAGTTGAGGGGATGCATAGGCTACGTAAAACCTGTCGAGCCTCTGGCACTGAACGTGATTCACGCAGCTATTGCTGCCGCTACAGAAGACCCTAGATTCCCACCTCTAGAACCTAGAGAATTAACAGAAGTAATTTTTGAAGTCTCCGTGCTTTCTAAGATGATAGAGATTTCAAGAAACCCTAAGAAAAGACCGAGTGAGTTTTTAATAGGTAGAGACGGCTTAATGGTGGAGTACGGCTTTTACAGTGGTCTGCTACTTCCTGAAGTTCCCGTAGAGTATTGCTGGGATAACGAGACATTCTTAGCTGAAACTTGTTTTAAGGCTGGGTTAAGCCCTGATTGCTGGCTAAACGAGAGAGTTAAAGTTTTCAGGTTTAGTGCGAGGACCTTTAAGGAGGTAAGGCCTGGCGGGGACGTAATTATTAGGGATTTCATTAAAGAATACTCGACTAATTGTGGACAAAGCGTTGTGAAGCTTCGGTGATAATCTTGCGCGTTAAGTTGATCGCGTGGACTGGAGGGTATTTAGAAGATCTGAGGAGACTCATAGTGTTGGCAGTAAAGACTTCAGCTGGTAAGTTAGGGCTGAAGGAGGCTGAGTATTACTTGAAGGAGTACAAAGAAGAAAACGTAGGAAAGCACGTTATGGAGTCATTTAAGTACCCTTCAGTTTTGGAACACGTTGTTTTCACTTTCCTTATCGAGGGAATTTCTAGAGTAGCTTCTCATCAGTTAGTTAGACACAGAATAGCATCGTACACTCAGGAAAGCCAGAGATACTCAGCTGTTGAGAGAGATTACGTTGTTCCGGCTTCCGTAATTAAGGCGGGTTTTGAGGAGGAGTTTAGGAAGCTTATGGAGGAGGCCTACAGACTCTATGACGAAATGATTAGTGCTGGCGTACCTTATGAGGACGCCAGATATGTGGTGCCTCAAGCTGTTACGACGAGGTTACTAATGACTGTTAACTTGAGAGAACTTATACACATAGCTTGTCTGAGACTCTCACCACACGCTCAATGGGAATTAAGAGAGTTGGTTAGGTTAATGATTGAAGAGGCTAAGAAAGTTGTGCCTGAATTGCCTTATCTTTTGCAGAACATGTGTGAAGAGCCTTAAGTATGAGGTCATAGTGAGTTTTTCTAGTACCTGATACAATAGTCACTTGTGTTCTTTGACGAGATCTATTAATTCCCTCAAATCTTTAATTATGTGCCGCGGTTTAACAGTTGAGCTTCTGCATTCACTCCTGCATATAAGTACTGAGATAGCGCCTATCAAATTAGCAGGTATGATATCATACTCCGTATCACCTACAATAAAGGATTCATGAGGTCTCACATCGATCCTGTTAAGCGCTTCTATAAACATATCTGGTTCTGGTTTGCCCCTACTAACTATGTCGCTACCCACGAATGAATCAAAGAAATCCATGATGTTTTTTGCCTTAAGTACCGCTACTATAGTTTCTAAATTAGTTGAGGAAGCCACTGCTAATCTCAACCCGTAAACATATTTTAGTTCTTCTAGAACCTCAGGAACTTCAGGAAAAAGTTTTACCTCATTTACTCTAGCTAGGTAGATTTTCCTCTTGAGTTTAGCTAATCTTAACGCTTTGTTAAAGTCGCTCACTAAACTCTTAGCAATATCCTCAGCTGAGAGACCTACTAATCCCCTAACGTAAGCTTCACTTACTTCTACACCTAACTCACGACATGCCTCAACCCAAGTCAAAACATGCAGGTCTACTGTATCAACCAACGTGCCGTCTAAATCAAAGACAACTCCTCTTATCATTCTCTCCCCTAAACTTAATCTAGCTTAAATTATTAGCAATAATGTTACGCCACAATAGTCTTTAACTACTCTCAACTTCTAGCCCTTACCTCATTTTAACTAACTAAGTAACGCATTATGACTTCATAAGTAGTTATCCACATTATGAAGGAGACTGAATAAACTATAGAGACTCCTCTAGGTCTCCCTAACCCGCCCAACACTTTATGTACCGCTATGTATATCGGATAACACATGAAGTACGCGAGAACTAACACATAGTCTGAGAATACGCTAGCTTGCGGCACAACAACTCTCATTACATAAGAGAGTATCCCTAAGAATACCCCGAAAGAGAAGCCGTAGGTGAATGCTCTCCCAAACCACGACTTGAGGAACTCCATTCAGACACCACTTAAACACTTCTCTAATTCACACATTATACTCAACAACCTTCTTATTAAGTTATCATCACATGAGATAACCTGCCTCAAATCGCTTACTGAGGCAACATGCTCTCCAGCACTAATTGGATACGCTCTAATCTTGAGCATGTGCTGAGTAATCAAGACCTCGAGTAGTAAGTTGATGTCCTCTACACGCTTACTGCATACGACCTTACCACCTATGGTGACGCAACTAGACACACAAGACTTAACTCTAGACAGCTCTCTACTTACGTTTTCCAAGACACGCAGTCTGTTAACGTACGTGCTTAAGCACCTGCATGAATTAATTAAGTCTCTCGCGTTTTTCAGAAATTTAACTACGTTATCAGCGAATTCGTCATCACAGGGCCGGCCTCGAAACCTCAACCTAACAAAATTTGATGTTGTGTCAGAATATGTTATATCGCCTCTAAGCTCCTTAACGAGTTTGAGGAACCCTATTAAGTCTCTACTCACAACAATCATGAACTCGTTAGTGATTAAACTCATCTTTTACTTACTCACCCGCCTGCTCGCGGTCCACAAGCTTAGAATTTAGGTAGAGTAACTCCTCTCTGACCTTGGTACCTGCCTCGATAAGGTCTTAAGACCGGGTTGAGAGTTTTTGAGAATATCACGTGTGCGAATCTCTGACCTCTATACAACTTGACTGGAAAGACAGAACCGTGAACTTCTAAAGTCACGTTTCCTTCAAAACCCGCGTCTATTATCGTTGGAGGTATTGAGAGTCCTAGCCTAGCGAACGAAGACCTGAGCTCAACAAAGCCCATTATGTCATTAGGTAATCTAACGTATTCTAGCGTAGTTAAGAGAATCTTCTCATTCGGATAAATCACGAATTCGTCCCCGCTTAAGATTTCATAAAACTCACTTACTTGCTCATCACCTACATTCCTAGTATCAAAAACCTTGTTCAGAGGTTTCAGCCTAGCTACTTCACCACCGATCCTTAAGTCTATACCATTTTCTCTAACTATCTCTTCATCGTAGGGCTCAATCACCAGCCTGCCTGACTTAAGATACCAGGTCAGGTCAAAATCTGAGAGTATCATCGCGTACACCAAATAAGAGATGAAATTAAAGAGAATTTAAAGCATAAGTCTTAAAGAATCCACTTAATTATTTGATCCTAGCTACCTCTATTAAATGATTAGGCCAGGGAGCTAGAGTGTACTTCTTAAGCCACTCTATATCTAAGCTCAGCTTCTTTAATTCTTCAATAACATTTTTAATTAAATCACTAGGTAACTTCCCGGAAGCTACAGCAGGACAGTCTAAGTCTAGGTAGATTACTTTTTCACCCGTCTTGAAATCATAATACAAGATCACTGGCCATAACCTGCAATCAAGAGGTCTCCTAACATATATTGAACACATGCCGGTGTCGTCTAAGTATGGGCACGATAAACCGTTTCTTGAACCTATAGCTCTTACGCTTCCGAGCTCAGTATCAATTGAGAAGCTACTGTCCTCAAAATCTTTTTCTTCTTCGGGAAGGAGGACCGCGTAAAAACGTTTACAGCAATTAATTCTGCAGTCAGAACACACGGGGCCGAAATTCACGAAAGCAAATCTTTCGGACAGCCTGCCCATACTGAGAGGCTCTACCCAATAACGTTATAGTTTTAACGCTACTTAAAAACACTTCAAATATTAGGTCTCTACCTACTCAGAATTAACAACAAAAAGTGATGAGAGTAGGGCACTGACCTCCTCCCCGCCCTGAAGTGCGAGGGTTTCGGGGAGGTTTAGAGCTACATTCTCGGCTTCTGCCGGGTTCAGCTCTGCGCCCGGTCTCAGGCGCTTCACCCCTACCCCGTGTAGAGCGGGGCTCAGGGATATGGCTTCCCAATACCTAAAGAATACAGAGCTTATAAACCTTACTACATCATCCCCGCCCTAAAGAACGAGGCTTTCGGGATTGTAAACCGCAAATAAGTAAACTCTTAAAGGAATTCTCATTTTTAAGGTGATGAAGCTAGGTTAAGGATTTCTCAAGCTATTTTCTTAGTAGTTCTCTCGGCTTTTTCTTTAAGTATATTAGAGTATTCATCAACTACTTTATCTGCTACCTTCTCTAACTCAGAAGGTTCAAGACTTTCTAGAACCTTCTTTACAAATTTCAAAGCACATGCCTTACTATGAAAACTGTAGGTATTTCTTCCTAAGTTTATGATGACTCCCTGCCCCACACTGAACTTCCTTCCACATACAATACATACCAGCTTCTCACCCAAGGCAAAACACCTAAATAAGTACGAGACGCCTAACTAATAAGTTGTTGCCCTAATTCATATGACGTGTCATTTGAGGTTGTTATCACTAAGTTAGTTGACAGTACTTTCTAGAGATTATTTGAGCGACTTCTTCTTCCAGAAAATGCATCTTAGGTGATGTTATTACTAAAGTGTGGGGACCTTCGTGGTCGGGGAGTTCCGTAAGATCTTTAAGAGTTCCGAAACATATCCTCTGCTCACTCCCGCTAAGACCTGATACGGCAACGGCTTTCCTAGACTCGCTCAAGACTCCCTCTCTTCTCATACTCTCTAGTTGTAAGAGTATCTCTATAGCTTCCCTCACCTGCATTTTGACTCCTTTCTCAATATCTATTTCTGTGAGAAGCGGTGTGTGGAGATTTCTTAAGTCGTTATCTTTTATGACGTCATACGGATACTCAGATATGATGCCCGACTTAGGGTAAGTTAAGGTCACGACCTTGCCCATCTTGTATATCATAAGACCCGACATAGTTAGTGCGTTAGGTATTATACCTGGCGCAGGCACTACCTCAAAATCTATCCCTCTTCTACTAGCTTCGCTCAAGAGAGCTACGTGAGTAGTAGCGTCTAGGGGATTCCCGGGAACTACTAAGACTACCTTAAGACCTTCTAGAGCAGGCTTTATTATAGTCTCAAAATACTTTTCTTCAATATCTTTACGACTCAGAAATACTGCTTCTTTTCCTGTTTGAGTCGTTAAGAAGCTCCTTAAATCACCTAAAGTAATGCTAGTATAAGAATCTACGTAGACTATATCAGCTTCTAAGATTCTTTTAACACCTCTTAAAGTAATTAAGTCTACTGAGAGCCCTGCACCAACGAGAATGAGCTTTCCCCTCATGCCCCCACCTACTTAATCTAACGTTAGGTACATTTCAGAGTACGGGGTGGATTGACTGATTACTGCCTGATGAGATTATCGTGTAACCAAAATACCTCAATTCACTTACTTCAGTTCCTACTAAATCAGCTACTTTAGTCACGTAATCTACTAGTTTCTCGGCTTCACCAGCTAACCTAATTTTATAGAAGACTGAAATCCCGTCACTCTTTACGATTACTTCTCCACCAGACTTTATGAGTTCAGGGTAGTGTTTAGTGAAGAAACTCAATGCCTCAATATCTTTAGAGATAATGATCTCTACGCGCACCCACTCAATCAACTCAACCTCACTCAAATACGAGAAAATAACATTGACGTATGGTAATAACTGAGAATTAGTTACGAAAGATATCAGGACCTCTTTAAAACCACTAGATTCTAAGTCACTTAATATCCACTCCAAATCCTCGAAAGGTACTAAATCACCGATAAAATCAACCAGCTTCTCTAAGGAAAGCATAGAGATGTCGTTCCCCGCCTACTACTCACGAGTATGTGTTTAGCACAGCTCGCGTTTCTTCCTCAGAGAAATCAAACACTACTAACTCTCTTAAGACCTGGTCTACGCGCCTTAACTATTATCCTGAAACCACAGTAAGGGCATCTGAGAAACGTGTAACCTTCTCTCTCTTCAGCTTTAATAAAGCTTTCTAGACCTTCTTCGAACGTGAATTCCTTACCACACTTCCAACATCTGTAAACTATGTTTCTTAACTCACTCAATATTGTTACCCTCCTTTACCTCAACTATAGATAGCTTAAGACGTATTTAAGCACTTCATGACTGGGAGTTAAGCACAAGCACGATAACAAACTAATGAAAACCTTCGTCAAGATATGTTTCACCTAATTGAACCTAAGAGTATGAGAACCGGTAAGAAGCAATATTGACTGCGTGGTCAACTATTCTCTCAATATGTCTTAGTATTAGGGCTTTAGCTACTGCAGAGTTAGGTAGAGTCTCTTTACCCCCTATTTCTCGAAGGTAGCTCATGTATAGTTCATCTATTATGTCATCTATCTCTTGAACACGTTCTAAACACTTCTTGCACTCGTTAAATAGTGCTTGGTAGGCGTTCTCGTACGCTTCGCGAGCTAGTTTTAACGGGTCTCTTAACTCTCTCAGAGACTCGTCGCTCAACTTCTTCACGTGTTTATCAACTAGCATTATCTCCCTACAGTACCTACCCACCCTATACACGTCATACAGTACGTCTAGAAATGTGTGGATCTTTCTAAAGTCTTTACCTAGTGGTTGGTACCTGATAGTGTAGGCGAGTATAATTTCTGAGACTTCTCTTTTTAGTATGTCTAGCAAAGCTACGTCTTCCTCTATCTTCAGACCGAGTTCATTACGAGTCGCGTCATCTTTAACGTTCGCTAAGCTCACTGTGTTAGCAAATACTCTCATAGATATCACGTACACGTCTCTCAACCTATTTTCTAATCCTAGTAGGTCTTTCGAGCGCGAATTACTCACGACTATATAACACCCCTCAAGAAATTATTCGTTATCTCGCTTCTTGGATTCATGAAGACTTCCTTGGCGGGACCCTCCTCAACTATTACGCCCCCGTAAAGGAGGGCTACATGATCAGCTACTCTCGCAGCTTGATGAGGCATGTGCGTCACCATGACTATCGTTAAGTCTTCCTTTAGTTCCCTCAGCGATTCCTCAATCTTAAACGTGTTAGAGGGGTCTATGTTTGCTGTCGGCTCATCAAGTAAAAGTATTTCAGGTTTAGCGGCTAGAGCTCTAGCTAAGCAGAGCCTCTGTCTTTGGCCACCGCTCAGCGTGTGCGGGTAATCTCTAAGTCTGTTCTTTACCTCATCCCATAACATGACCTTCTCTAAAGCCCACTTAACTATCTCATTAAGTTCTTGCTTACTTCTAGCGATGCCGTTGAGTCTGGCTGGGAGAGCTACGTTGTCGTATATGGTCATGTGCGGGAACGGATTAGGCTCTTGAGAAACCAGCACTACTTTCCTTCTTAGTTCGTAGGGGTCTACTGTGAAGATGTCGCGTCCTAACACGAACACCGAGCCCTCTACTCGAATGCCGTCCATGAAGTCAGTCAACCTATTCAGAGTTCTCAGTAGGGTTGACTTGCCTGAACCGCTAGGCCCCATAATCACTGAGATGGTGTTCTTACGTATTTTCATGTCTATACTGCGCAATATCTCAACGCCCTTAATGCTTACCTTAAGGTTTTTTATCTCTACAGCATAAGCGCTCATAACTTAACACCTCTAAGTAGGCTCCTTGATACGAGGAAGAGAACTAAGTAGATAATTATTAAGAGTAGGGTAGCCCCCCAAGCAACCTTGTGAAAGATCTCGTAAGGTGAGAGAGCATACACGAATATAAGAATTGGTAGAGCATTGCTTGGTTGCAGAAGACCCGCGAATACGGAGTTCATTAGGAAACCTATAGTGAATAACAAAGGTGCAGTATCTCCGAACGCTCTCACGTAAGATACCAGGATTCCTGTAAGTATATATCTTCTAGAGACACCCACGTAAACATATCTCAAGGCCTTGAGCCTGTTCATACCTAACGACATAGCAGCCTCACGTATGGTTTCAGGCACCGACCTTAGAGCAGACGTTAGGTATACGTAAGCGTAAGGTAGAGTAACTATAGATAACGCGATAGACCCTGCGAGGAGGGATTGCGTGCCCATCCTTATGACGACTGCTGAGTAGACAAACATAGAAACTATGATTGAGGGTATGCCCGAGAAAGACCTTATGAATACCTCAGAAGACTTGCTGAAGATCGTGTTAGGAAACTCAGTCACTAGGAAAGCTATAAAGAAAGCTACAGGAACTGAAATGACTATTGCTAAGAGAGTTGCTAGGAAAGACCCTACGAGAGCAGGAGCTATACCACCTACCCTAGTGCTCAGTGGTGTCGGGGGCAAGTCAGTAATGAAGCTTAATCCAGCTTCGAGTAGTGTTCTACCCCCTCTACTCACAGCTGTGTAGAATATCGAGAATAGCGGGGTTACCGCAGTAATTGAAATAAAAATCATTAGGAGTTGCATTAAGTAGCTCTTATATTTTCTTAAAGCTTGTCTTCTAGACATGTATCTTACTCCTCCAATCATACATCTTCTTGATCCCGACGTAGCTAGCTCCCAAACTAATCAAGAGTAGTAGGAGTCCTCCAGCGAATAATGTCGGCATAGCGTAAGTGTAGAGTCTAGCACTCTCGAACTGACTAGCAATTAAGGAAGGTATCGTGTGCGTCGAGTCGAATAGGCATAAGGTAAGTTTCATTGCATTCCCTACGGTCAGAGCTACTATAGTCGTCTCGCCTAAGGCTCTACTAAGGCTCAACAGGAGAGACGCTATCACGTAAGGTTTTAGGAGACCGTACAGTAGCTTAAAAGTCTCGTATTTAGTAGCTCCTAAGCAGATTATTCCTTCCTTGTACTTAGCAGGTATCATGTTGTATCCTTCTATAAGGAGTGCCGTGACGTACGGAGTTGAAGCAATAGCTAGAACTAGACTAGCAGTCAGTATAGAGTAGCCTGATACAGGCTTACAAGAAAATATAGGTATGAATCCCAGATGATCATATAAAGGCTGCATAATGAAATCTCTCAGGTAGGGAGCTAGTACCGTGGAGCCCCATAAACCATACACTACTGTGGGCAGACCCCCCATAATCTCCACAATACTTCGTAGGAAATCCCGTAAACGCTTATGAAGTATCTCAGTAATAGTAAACGTGAGAGTTACTGATAACGGGAAAGTAATTAAAGTGGCTAGCACGGAAACATATAGGGAACCGACAACAGGAGCTAACAAACCATATTTCTCTAGCTCGGGATCATCTGCCGGTCTCCACACAGTAGAAGATAGTAAGTCCACGCCAAAACGGATGAGAGAAGGTGCTGACTGATAAGTAATGAAGAGACTCATCACTATGAAAAGACCTAAGACACTAACTACCAGCGGGATGAAAGCATAAAAAACTAGTTTGTCTGATTTAGATAAAATAGTTACTATCCTTGATCACCTGATTAAGACTCGCCTACTGAGAGTAAATCTAGGGCTTTCAGATTTATACTTCTAACTTCTTCAGGTATTGGTAGATAGCCAGGCACCATATGTTCTTGTCCTTCAGTATTGATCCACCTAATAAATTCCCTCAAGGCTTCTACAACCACCTTATCAGGGTAAGCCTTGTAAACGAATATATACGAGAACGACACTATCGGGTACGAGTCTTCTCCGGGCGGATTAAGCATTTGCAACAATACGTCACTCCAGTCGTCTAATGGTGACTGAGGCAGGCGCGTCGCGGAACTCCTCACAGCGTTGAGTACTGTTTGACTTGTTGGCTTGACGCACACTCCCTCCGAGTTCCTTACTGCAGCTACGCGTAGCCTCTGCGTTACGGCATAGCTTAACTCAACATAGCCTATTGAATACGGTGTTGTCTTAACTACCTGCGTCACTCCCTCATTTCCTTTCCCTCCAACGCCTCTACCTGTAGCGTCAACAGGCCAATCAATAGAAAACCCAACTAACTCACTAACCCATATCTCTGGTGATGCCTTGTTTAAGTATGTAGTGAATACTGCCGTAGTGCCGCTTGAGTCAGACCTGTGAACAGCTACTATCTCTTTATGAGGTAATACCTCCCTCAAGTCTGGATTGAGATTCAAGATCCTCTCGTCATCCCAGTACGTTATATCACCCTTATAGATTAAAGCTATAACGTGACTACTCAAACAAATACTCTTGTTATCAGGTATCTCAGGGATGTTGTACGTGATCGCGACAGAACCTACTACTACAGGCAGTTGCAGAACTTTTCCTGAGTACTGCTCATACAGCTTCCTAGAGAGAGGTGGGTCGCTTCCAGCAAAGTGAACAACCCTATTGAAGAACATATCTCTGCCAGCACCGCTACCAACACTTTGGTACTCTACTCTCAGACCTTTAGTCTCGGCGAGAATTCGCGACCACTCAATCATCTGAGGTGCCAGGAAGGAAGCACCAGCACCTGAGATAGTAACGCTACCCCAAGAAGGAGTCGTAGTCGGGCTTGTAGCGGTAGTGCCTGTCTGCAAGAGATTAAGTGCTTGGAGGTAAATGAGCACCGAGATCGCCGAAGCTACTAAAGCTATTATCAATAAGACGAGAATCTTGTTAATTGCTCTAGTACTATTACTCATGTGTCATCACCAAGCCATGATCCATGTTTACTTTTATATTCTTTAGGAATAGAAAATATAATGAATATAAAAAACATATTAAAATATATTTGCTTTAATAGAATATATAGGAGGTCCTAAATGAGATATAGAAGGAGAGTACAGGTCGTCGGGGGGTCTACCTACATAGTTTCTCTACCTAAAGAGTGGGCCAAGAGCTTGAACCTGCAACACGGTACTGAGTTAGTACTTGAAGTAATGCCTGACTCAACACTCAAGGTATACTTGAGTGATGAGGCACGTCCTGAAGCACTACTGGAAGAAGAACTCAAGTTCGACAAGAGTTCTGTAGAGTTATTTTTCATTAAGTTAATAGCGTCTTACGTGGTGGGGTATGATAAGATAATCATTACATGTGTTGACTGTTCTTCCACAGAGCTAGAGGAGCTAGTCAGGCAGATAATTGAGAGGACTATAGGCTTAGAAGTCATCGAGAAAGACAAGAATACCGTAGAGCTACAATGCTTAGCCAACATCTCTACGCTCACACTCTCAGAAGTAGTTAAGAACATCGTTAGACTCACGCTGAAATCCTTCGCAGACCTTGAGAAAGCCGTGAAGGAGGGAGAAGCTAGAGACTCTCGTGAAATCATAGCTAGAGACAGCCTTATAGACAAGCTCTACTTGTATGGCTTAAGACAATTAAATCAGGTATTACTCGGTAGAGTCAATTATGCTACAGTAGGGTTAAAGACCATGACTCAAGCAATATATCTAGCAATGATGCTTAAATTCTTGGAGAGAATAGCTGACCACTTATCTAGCCTAGCCGAAGACACAGCTAAGCTAATAGAGAGTGAGGTAGGTACGCCTAGCAAGTTGATTACCTACGTTGAGGCGTTGCAAGCCAAGTATACTCAGATAGCTAACTACCTAGTAGTAGAGCATGGAGCTAGAGAAGAAGACTTGCGTTTCCTCGGTGAGCTAGTTAAGGAACTAAGAGTGCTTGAATCTGGCGTGGCTAGCGACACCATCATATCTAAGCACGGGGGTGAGCATTTAGTGAGGATATCTGCTTACTTGAGAGACCTCATAGAGTTGCTGGCTGATATGCATGAACTAGCCAAACTAGTCTCAAGTTCAGCCTAGAAAACCTGATGACCAACTCAAATTTCTTGGTGCTAAGGATTTGTAATTAATCACCTTAAAACAACTAAGACGTTAAGGAGGCTCACGCTCAACGGTCTTAGACTAATTTCTGAATTCCTAGTAATTCTCTAAGTTTGTTCAATCTTTTTTTACCTTCAATTAATGATTCATTGGCTACTCTTACTATCTCTTCTGCTTCACTTTCTTTTAGTAGCGTGTGTTGACTTATCTTAAGCAAGTGTGTGAGTCGAATTCCTGTCTTGAGTTCTACGATTATGCCCTTTTCTTTATTTATAGACAGTATTCCAGAATGTTTCATGCCAGACTCTCTCGCTATTGTGAGTAGTTTTCGTGCAGACCGCATGTTTAGCGCTGACGCATGTATTATTGGTCCTGTTACAACTAGCCATAATCTCCTGAGTGTAGGTGTGTTGAGAACTTCAAGGAGTTCTTCTAGCTTTATTGGCTGATGTTTCTTAAAGACTATGGACGAATCCTTCCTCTCCCAAGGTAGGTTTCCGTCTATGAATGTGATTCTACCACTACAAGAACTTATTGTGTATATATCTTCGAACTCAAAAAGTTTTCTGAGAATATCTAATATGTCCTCGTCTAAGTAACCTATTTCTAAGTCTTCTATGAGTCGCTTCCTCAACTTCTCTTTACGTGCTCTCCACTTTTCAGGGTCTACGAAGGGCAGCCCAGCACACCAAGTAGAAATTATTTAAGAGTCTAATATGAGTTAGTTCTGGTGTGGAAAAATGCTAGAGAAAATAGAAGCTATGACTCCCGGCCAAGAAAGACTTAAAGAAGCACTTAAGGACGATTCTTACCCTATAGTGGGGATTTTCGGTCCTACAGGAGTTGGTAAGTCTTTATTTGCTTTAGCTTACGGACTCAGCTCAGTAAATGAAGGCAAGTATAAGAGGTTAATCGTGATTAGGCCTGTTATAGACGTGACTACAGGCAGGGAAATCACGATGGCCGAGTCTGGGTCACTGTTTATGGAGCTCTCAAAACAGTACGTAACAGACGTCTTAAGCGGCTTGACGACTTGGGAAGAAATAGAGAAACTAATAAATGAAGGTAAGATAACCTTCGCAGACAGCCACTACTTAAAGGGCAGAACGTTTGACAACGCAATAGTTTTTATTGATGACGCACAATCCTTGAAGCTGGAGTCACTCATAGAAGCCGTCGTTAGGGTAGGCAAGAATAGCAGGCTGATAGTAGCTGCTGACCCAATATTCCAAGCTTTAAGGAGTAAACATCAAGACCCAACATCAGTTATACGAGAGATTTTAGCAGGTGAGGCTAGAGCACTCGTGATTGACCTAGGAATAAAAGACGTAGTCAGAGAGGGCGCTAAGATGGGTTTAAGGTTGCTCATGGAATACATACTCAGAACTAGGAAACTCACTGAGTCAGAGCAGAGAGCTCTTGAGGTTGTTAAGCTAAAATCGCCTGACTCTGACGTCATAACAGTTCTAGACATAGGCAGGCTAGCCAGTAATTACGGGATTTCCTCAGAGTACGTGCCTAACTACCTGATAATAGTCAAGAAGGGACATCTAGGCAGGCTAGTTGGTAAGGGTGGTGAGAGGGTTACCTCTATAGAGAAAGAACTAAACGCTAGAGTAAGAGGTGTTGAGTTAGATACGGACATCTCAGAATTAATAAGAGCAGTGCATCCTGTGTCTTGGGTTTGGAAGAGAGTAACAGATATTGATTTTAAGGGTGCCTACATATCTATCGAAGTAGAGGAGGGTGTTCTAGGAGCTTTCGTGGGTCAGAAAGGGTCTTACATAAGATTCTTAGACGCCATAACTAAAGAGTTGTTCGGCATAGGAGTTAAAGTCACTACTTCAAGCAGAGAATCAAGACCCAAATCCAGGGGGAGAGCTAAGAAATCTAAGCAGAGTTCATGAGGGTATTAGGTCTGTACATGATCATTCTTCAGGACTATCCGATGCACTTGAGCGATATGTGGCGATTGCTTTAATCTTGACTCATTCTCTTACCTTGACTCACTCTTATATCAAGGACTACCTGATAGTATCGCGGTCCAACACTCCTGACTACTCTCTTGTGCAAGAACTCATAATAAACACCGTGCTTTTCGAGTTCTTTGCTGAATATCTCCACTCCCTTAAGTAATGCTTCGTCTTTCTCTTCAGCAGTTACAAAATCGTAAGCGTGAATCACACCACACTCTTTCAATGCTAGGATCGCGTCTGGTAGGTACGTGCGTGAGTACTCAGGTAAAGGCATTAGCACTCTGTCAGCCATGCCTACAAACTCTCTCACTACCTGTGCGGCGTCTCCTAACCTAGCTTCAACGATGTCCTCAACCCTATTTAACACTATGTTTTCACGCATTAACTCATAGGCTCGAGGGTTGATATCGATAGATATAACCTTTCTTGGCTTTGCTTTCTTAGCTATTATGATAGAGAAGAGACCAGCTCCTGCAAACATGTTTATTATGAACTCACCCGGTCTTACTAGGTCGGCTATCCTCTTATGTTCGTAATTAAGAGCTGGCGAGACGTAGACAGAGTTTATATCTACCTTGAAAACACATCCGTGTTCTCGGTAAGTAGTAGTACTTCTATTTTCGCCGGCTAGAAAAACATGTTCTCTAACTCTGTAATGTGTCTTTACTGAGGTTACTGCTAGCCAGACTGACTTAACGTAAGGTAGCCTCTTAATGATTTCCTCACCTAAAGGTATGAAAGCCTCAGCAGGGAGTTCCGGTGGTTTTCTAATTACCGCTATATCGCCTATTATCTCTATCCTACCCCATATTTTCTCAGCTTTTTCCTTACCTAAGACTTCCTCGGCTATCTTTCTCAGTAGCTTGCCTCTGCCCATCCCCGACCACAGTAAAATATTTTGAGCTCTCATGATTTAATTTTAAATGCTTTAATAAAGATAATATAGTTGGGTGATACTTTATGCCTACTATGAGAACAGGGCTAGTTATTGCTGGTGGTTACGCAACTAAGGTCAGGAGAGTAGTCTTCGCCCAGCTTGCGGAGGACATTAGAGAGAAGAGGATAGATAATAAGGTTGTAGCTTTCCACGTAGCTCAGCTCAATAGATTCCTGTTTGAAGTGCTAGTTGATAGACTTAAAGTAAACAAAGGAGATGCTGTGAGAGTAAGCATCGATTACGAGGTGAGTGAAGGCAAAATAATTTGGAAATTTGATACGCTGAAAGTAGAAGTCTTTAGGAGAGTGCCTGACGAAGAAGTAACTGCTGTTTTGATGACGCTAGTACCTGAAGCTGAGAAGATAATGGCCGCGCCAGTAGAGTACGCTGTAGAGTTCGTCGGAGACACTAGTGACGGAGACAAGATCTATGCTTTGAAAGTTGGAGAACGAGAAGGAGGGATTCTTGAGCTTATTCCAATAAATGAGGAGTTCTTGTATATTAAGGTCGGTGTTTTGCTAGTGCCCGAACCTACTAAAGTAGAGAAAACAAAGATAGCACTCGAGGGCAGGTCTTATGAAGATGCTTTGAAAGCCTCAATTAATGACTTACTAAGTAAGGGCAAGCCAATAACGCCTGGCGAAGCAGACTCAATAATAAGTTACGTGAGGAGCAGGTTAGGTGAGGTAAGACCTGAAGTAAAGATAGAGTATGAGTAGGTTCAGTTACCAGGGAAAAACATAAGGTTCAAAAACTTTTTTTAGCGCCATAAAAGCTTCACCAGGCGTTAAAACAGGTTTTTCGTAATCGTGGAAGTCTTCTATCGGTAATCTAGGGCATGAAGTAATGACTATCGCGTCCAGAATACTTGAGTCAATGTTGACTAGGAGATCTCTCGTAAGATATGAAGTCACAGCTACGTAGTATTTACCTCCAGAACTAGTTATAAGTCTTGCGAGCTCGTTAATTATCCAGGGTCTGTACTGCCCCCCACTACCTGAGATTATCAGCCAAGACATCGCGTCTGAGGATCTCATTACTTTAGCGAGCCTAGACTTAAGGACTTTCATGACGTAATTGCTTAAGAAGCTGTAATTATTCTCATAAGGGTCTAGCGAAATTACTTCTTTACTGCCACCAAGTCTTAAGCCTACACCTAACGCGTGAAACTTCCCGCCAGCCACGACTACGAAAGCGTCAGCAAAGTTTTTTACTGAATCTAGGCTGGAGAACCAACATCCAAAAATTACCTCAACATCTTTATTAACCACCTCGAATTCGTTGCTACGAAGTAGCTCGATAATCTCTCTAGTTAAGTCTATGTGCTGAGCAGTTGTGTACACAGCTAGCTTCATATAATTACGCTCTCTTAGACTCTTAATTAAAGAACTTAAGACTTCTTGGCTAGGTCTAGTTTTTGATTGTAGGTCGATATAGACTACTTTGTCCGGTGGTGTCCAGTAGGGGTATCTCTTATGCCCTAAATG
>Ga0209080_1000208_pt1 | contig 45627 bp, 27 predicted proteins | sample JNZ110809AmetaG_FD_184123 | JGI IMG/M metagenome (GOLD analysis project Ga0209080, IMG submission 184123) | Hot spring microbial communities from Jinze hot spring, China to study Microbial Dark Matter (Phase II) - JNZ 110809A (SPAdes) (version 3) ...
GCTTTAAGCTGCCTGAAGGAATGATTTGTGGTTGACTGCTGCTTGCCACCAATCTCCACATGATGGTTATGATGGCTTTGTGAAGCTTTGAATGTGGTGTGTTCAAAACCAAATCAAAGGAGGGATGTGAGATGAACCGAAAGGCTGGAAGGCGTAGAGTGAGTTCAACGGGCTTCACGCTGATAGAGCTGCTTGTGGTGATAACGATTATTGCCATCTTGGCAGCGATTCTGTTTCCAGTGTTTGCTAAGGTGAGGGAGAAGGCGAGACAAACTTCGTGCCTATCCAACTGCCGCCAGATAGGACTTGCGCTCGCTCAATACCGTCAGGACTATGATGGCTTCATGCCGATTGATGTAAATCCATACGATGACGCCAACCAAAGAGCTACAGGTTGTCTTCAGGAATGGCATTACTTAATCCTGCCATACATGCGCAATACGCAGCTTTTCATATGCCCATCAGACTCTGGCGCGAGGTCCCGTGATCCGGATCGCGAAATGGCTGGGAATGTTCCACCACCAAACCCGTGCTACCCGCCGCGATGGTTCAGCTACGCTATTCACACTGGCATATGCTGCATCTCCGGGTGCGACGGAGTTGTAGGCGCTCATGAGGCTTATGTGCGCTATCCATCCGACCTCATCGCAGTGTTGGAATCAACTGAAGCCAGAGTTGAAGGAAATTGCGACCTGCCACTCACCAATGAAGAGTCATGTGCGGATCCTTGTGGGAATCCGCCGTGCACAACCCGCAATGTAAACGCCCCGGATTTCCCATTCAAGCGCCACATGGATGGCTTTGTCGCTGTTTTCTTTGATGGGCATGCCAAGTGGGTGAAGTATCCCGTCCCGGGCAATGAGATAACCCTACGATTCTGTCGCTGAGTGGCTTCTCTTTGTGCTCTCCCAAGATAGGTCATGCTTTGACGCTTGAACTAATCACAGCGTTAAGCATATATCTCGCCATGAGGCGCAGTAATTAGTGGAGCAAACTCAGCTGAGGTTGTCACTTCAACCCTGTTCTTTCCGGCAGCCTTTGCCTTCAGAAGTGCTTCATCGGCGGCTCGCACCAAATCAGCTGGCTCAAATATAGTCGGACCAAGTGCAGCTACACCTGCACTTATCGTGGCTCTATACTCAACTGGCGGGTCACCAAACGAAAACTTTTGCTGCTCAACTAACTTCCTTATGCGTTCGGCGGCGACCTTAGCCCCTGTCAATGGCGTATGCGGCAGGATGATAACGAACTCCTCACCACCATAGCGCGCCGGGATGTCAGACTCCCTCAAATTGCCGCGAAGGATTTCGCCGACCTTAGCCAGAACCTTATCCCCTGCAGCATGCCCGAAGCGATCGTTGCACTGCTTGAAGTTGTCCAAGTCAATCATGATGATGCTCAATGGATAGCTGTATCTCAAAGCCCTGTTATACTCGCGCTTTAACACCAAGTCAAAGTAACGCCTGTTGTATACGCCGGTGAGTTGGTCAGTATGAGCCGCCTGTTGAAGCTCTTGAAGTATGCGAGCATTCTCAATGGCGGATGCTATATGAGCTGCAATGAGCGAAAGCAACCTCAAGTCCTCGTGAGTGAATGGGTCTCTATTCGTTGAGCCATACATTGCGAGCACACCGACAATGCCTCCGCCGGTTCTCACCGGAACCGCCATAAATGTGTGATACGCTGATGCATGTTCAGTTAGCTCATCGGATATCATGGCTGGTGCGCTTACAGCAAATTCGCCAAACAGCAATGGAGCGCCAGTTTGAAACACATGACCGATGACCCCTTGTCCAGCAGGTATGCTCAATGGGAATTCGTTTGAAGCATCAGGCGGCTGGAAATGGCGCAGCTCAAGCAACTTTGAAACTGGGCTGTAGATGTAAAGCAGTGTATGAGAGGCTTCAAGCTGCAGATGTGCCGTATCAACCGCCATCTGTAACGCCGCTCCAAGCCTCTCAGGGTGCAACGGTTCGCCACCAAGTTGGTAAAGCTCCTCAATGCGCCTGAACAGCTCATCCACAGCTCGTATGCGATGCAAAAATGGCGTCATGTAGTGAGTCCCAAAGGCTACAAAGAGGAAAAGGGCAACCCAAGCGCCATAAATTGGGATCAGCAACTGATTGGCAAGGAAGTAGCGTGCTATCCACAACATAACGGAAGCAAAGCCCGCAACCATCAATCCCCATGCAAACCTGAATGAAGAGCATGTGCTGACTATTGGGAGCAGGTAGAATGCTGTCAGAATTTCAACACTGGGTGTCGGGACTGAGACAGCTGCGGTTACAGCAAGGAGGTCAATTGCCGGCACGCCGACAGCTGTAACTCTGTGCCAACGCCTATATCGCCTTGGGCTGGCAGTGAGTAAGATGATGATGATGTTGTATAGCGCATAGCACATGATTGCGCCGGTGAGCAAATTCGGTTTAACCGGGGAGCCAGCGAGGGTGAACACTGCCAGACCAAGTCCAATCCAACGAACATGAGTGGACCAGTGCATCACCCTGTATGCTCTCTCAAGCACCCCTGTAACATACCTAAACTGCCTTATGGTCTGGTCCAAAACACTCACCTCACAACTTCAGCGCACCGGCTCATCTTGAACGGCAGGGCATTATGCAATAGCCACTCTACATTTACCATCTAAGCTTGAGCGTTTAGCAAAGTGTCGCATAGCCACATCATACCACTCGGGGTGTGCTTCCGGTAACTTGGAGTCATCGCATCAAAGCTTTCTTTGAGCGGATTTCGCTCCAAACTTATTTACAGTCAGGGCTTGCGCGGCTGGCAACATTTTGCAGGGGCGGACAGCAGTCCGCCAGCAAACACCCCTTCGGCACGGTGTTGAATCATCCCTGCAGGTGGTTGGCAGATGCGAGAACGCATACTCATCGTGCTCATAGTCATCATGGCGTGCTTGAACGCTTTGATTGAGCGCTCTTTTAACCCATCGGGGTTGCTTGAAATGACGAGGCATTTCCTTGAGGTGTGGCTGCTCGCATTGCCGATGACGCTTTTAATCATCAGCGGTGGGATTGACCTATCCGTTGGCTCAATGGTTGGATTATGCGTTGTCACAGTTGGTGTGGCGTGGGGCTGGTTAAAGCTCAACATCTGGCTTGCGGCTGCGGCAACCGTTGTCATAGGAATCCTTGCAGGGATGTTGAACGGGGCTGCCATTGCGTATTTCAGAGTGCCGCCGCTCATCGTGACACTCGCAACAATGGCTGTCTATCGCGGCTTGGCATATGGGTTCAGCCAAGCAAAGCCATTCAGCGGCTTCCCGAGTTCATTCTCCATCCTCGGGCAGGGCTATATCGGTGGCATACCAGTGCAACTCCTCATCTTCATCACTCTTGCTGTGCTCACATCATTCGTCGCATCAAAAACTGTGTGGGGAAGGTATGTGTATGCCATTGGGAACAACGAGATTGCGGCTCGTTTCTCCGGCGCACCAGTTGAGGCAATCAAGCTTTACCTGTATGCGTATAGCGGCTTTTGTGCGGCGCTCGCGGCGCTCATACTTGTCTCAAGGACGGACACAGCAAGAGCCGATGCAGGTCTCGGATACGAACTTGATGTCATCGCATCTGTGCTGCTCGGCGGCGCAAGCATTTCCGGTGGCGAGGGGAGCATCATTGGGACTGTCCTCGGGCTCACATTGATAGCGCTTGTGCGAAGGGCGCTGACATTGCAACTTGTGCGCACGGAGGGGCAAACTATGGTCATAGGCGCTTTGCTCATAGCGAGCGTGGTTATAGACCACATCCTTCGCGGGAGGAGAGAACGATGAAGGGCTTCAAAGGCATCTCGCATAGTAAGCTGCATGTTGCAGCATTGCTCATCATAATGCCAGCCGTGTTCATTGCAGCTCACCTTTTGTCGGGCTGCACGAAGGCACAGACTTCGTGGATGAAGGGCGGTGAGTTGAAAACATCGGCTAAGGGGAGAAGCGCAAAGCGCACAATAACTGTGCTCATGGTCCCGAAGATAAAGGGCATTGACTACTTCAACGCATGCGAGCGCGGCGCAACGGAGGCTGCGAAGGAACTCGGCAACATAAAGCTGATTTACGAAGGACCAACGGAGGCGCGCGTTGAAGCCCAGATACAACTCATTGAGACATGGATTCTGAGGAAGCCGGATGTCATCGCCGTGTCATGCAACGACCCGGTCGCAATCTCATCATCGCTCAAGAGAGCCCGTCAAGCCGGGATTAGAGTGCTCACTTGGGACGCCGATGCTGACCCAAAGCGCTCAGGGCGCGAGTTCTTCTGCAACCAAGCCACATTTCAGGATGTCGGTTATGCTCTCGTTGATGAGATGGCAAAGCAAGTTGGTGCAGACGCGCAAGTTGCGATAGTCACCAGTTCTCTAACCGCCCCAAATCAAAACGAGTGGATGAAATGGATGAAGAGGCGCATGCAGACGAAGTATCCAAGGATGAAGCTGATGACAATTCAACCATCCGAGGAAGACCAACAGCTCGCCTACCAGAAGACTCAGGAGATAATACGAGCATACCCGAATGTCAGGGGTATATTCGCCATATCATCGGTTGCATTTCCCGGCGCAGCACAAGCCGTCAGGGACTTGAGAAAGAGCGGCAAGATAGCCGTCGTCGGTCTCTCAACTCCGAATGTCATGCGCCCATTCGTGAAGGATGGCACAGTCAAAACGGTGATACTTTGGAACCCAGTTGACTTAGGCTACTTAACCATTTATGCTGCAAGGGCACTCGTTGATGGCGAACTGAAGCTGGGGATGAAGAAGTTGAAAGCCGGAAGGCTTGGAGAGGTTGAAGTGCGCGGCGACGAAATAATACTCGGACCACCGATCAAGTTCACGAAAGACAACATAGACAAGTTCCACTTTTGAGCGATGTGGGCAAACGACGGCTTCATGCAGCAGTAGACTTGCAATGTGGCAAAGCCACCGCTCACCGAAAGCAACGATGGATATGGGAGCGGCAGGAATGACATGTCAGTTGATGCTGCTATGCTAAGGCGCATGAGTTGCACAACGATGACACTTGTGTTGATGCTTTCGCTCATCGCATGCGCAGGTGCGGGACAAACTGCCCCCACAAATGGAGAGCCATTTGGATGGGCTGCACTTGAACCAAAGCTGCTCCCGCTGCTTCGCAGCACAAGGGCACTTCAGGCTTCCTCAAGCGACCCAACCGGCGGAAACGATGACAAGGGGCACTTCGTCAAAGTGACAGCCAGCACGGCAACGCTGCTTGATGTCAAAGGCAGAGGGTGCATTTACCGCATATGGTCGGCAAACCCCATGGGTGAGCTGCGCATCTACATTGACGGCGAATCTGAGCCGACCATTCAAATGCCCTTCCGACGGCTGTTTGACAGGCGGCAAATGCCATTCGTTGAACCGCTCGTCGGGAGGGAAGGCGGTGGAGGATATTGCTATGTGCCATTCCCGTTCAACAGGTCCGCACGAATAGATGTCGTAAATCCGCCCTCACTCTACTACCAAATCACCTACCACCTCGCTGCGAGCAACGCCGCAACTTCGCAGCTTGAACCATCGGAAGGCTTTAACGCGCTGCGAAGATGGATGAGCATGCCGCACGGGAACAAACCGACGAAGCAATCGGAGTTGACCATACCACCGAAGACGGAGAAAACACTCCTCAAGTTCGTTGGTCCAGCAATGCTCGTTTGCCTATCGCTGCAGGTTCACCCAACAACGCTCAAGGCTATGCATTCAATCCGCCTAAGGGCGTTTTGGGATGGTGAAGTGAGCCCGAGCATTGATGTGCCCATCGCCGATTTGATGTGCATCCCATTCGGATGGGTGAGGTTTAAATCGGCGTTCGTTGACACGGATGGTGATTGGCTAACGCTGCGCATTCCAATGCCATTCTCACGCTCGGCTAAGCTCACAGCCATGAACGATGGGAATGAAGCAATCACGGTGAGATGCAACGCGTGGATTGAGCCGTTGAGCATGAGGGCGAAATCATTCGGAACGCTGCACGCATGGTTCAACTGCGAAAAGACGAAACTGGGAATGCCACACATGCTGCTCCGCATAAACGGCTTTGGGCAACTCGTCGGCTTCTCACTCGCTGTGGATGGCAAATCGCTTGATTGCTACGAAGGCGACCTAAGCATAAAGGTGGATGATGATGTCATCGCATCAATACGGGGCACAGGCACGGAGGACGAAGTCAACGGCGGATGGTATTTCATCAACGGAGAATACGCAACACCGTTTGCAGGCGCACCATTGCTGCTCTCAGCCAAAAGAAGGGCATCCCTCTACAGGTGGATGGTTGCGGATTGCATCCCATTCAGGAGGCACATTGAAGCATCAATTGAGCATGGTCTAAGCAACAACTGCCCCGAATGCACCTATAGGAGCGTTGCCATTTGGTATCAGTTGGAGCCGCACTCAAGCCTTCCATCTCCGCCACCGCTTGAAATGCGTTTGCCAGTGCCGTTCAACGAGCCTGAAGCGATTGAAGCTGAGGAGGCAATGCCCAAGCCAATAGCTCCAAACAACCGCTGCAAGATAAGCCTAATTGACGACGACAACTTGCCCGTGCAGTTGAGCGGCGGAAGGGGTATTGCCATAATGGGCAGTTCACCAACATCGCTCACATTGCCAATCACTGTGGAAAAGCAAAGCTTCTACGAGATTGCTCTGCGCTGCTTTGCGGCAACTGATGTGGTGGTTGCAAGCTCCGTAAACGACTATAAGGTCGCCGTGTTGAAACTTCGGAAAGGACTCCGCAAAGGGAGGCTGCTGCGATGCAAGCTTGACAAAGGGAAAGCCGATGTCAAGCTGACATTGCAATCGCAAGACAAAAGCGACATCTCCATCGTCATTGACTACTTGCAACTTGTGCCGCTTGAGCGAGCCAGAGGGGCAACGGAAGCCGAGGAGCTGAAGGTTGTTGAAGGCGCTTGCGATGTTAAGTGGCAAGGTAGCAGCGCCATTGCACCGTATAAAATCTCACCCATCTGGGAGGGCGAATGGAGGGAACAAGTTGATTTAAGCGGCGGTGGCTATGTCTCGTTTGAGCCTGCACGCCACGGAAGACGACTCTCATTTGAGTTTGATGTCACAGCCGATGGCTCTTACGAATTTGCACTCGGCTTGCTCACTAACACGATGTGCGGTCAGTTTAGGGCGTTCGTTGATGGGCGACCGCTCGGAAGGGCATTTAGCGGGAGGACAAAGGCAGAGTATGCATGGCATCAAATCGGCTTGGGAGTTTCGCAGCCTCTGCGGTCTGGCAAGCACAGGCTCACGATTGAATCGCTTGATGGCAAACCGCTCTTTATTGATTACATCGTCATACAACCAGCCATCGCCGGCTATCAGGCTGAGCGCATGTTTATCATTTCGTCCTCTCGCCAAACGAAGATAAGGAAGCGCTTCGGCGCAGAGCCGCCATGGCGCGGCGGTGCATACCTGAAGCTTGAGGCTAAGTCAACCGGTGAGCATGCGAAGTTGCTCTTACCGGTCTTCAAGTCGGGCATCTACAACATATCAGCGACAATCGCATGCATGCCGAGCGGCGGAAAATTTGAGGTGCTGGTTGACGGCGTCAAAGTCGGGAAGCCAGTTGACTCCTATTCCGAAGCTGAGGCGCAAAGAGAAATTGAACTCGGTAGCGTGAAATTGAGGCGTGGCTCGCACGAAGTGATGCTTCATGTCATCGGGAAAAACACCGCCTCGGGTGGATACACAATCGGCTGCGATGAGTTTGAGTTGGAGCTGGTCAAGGCACTGCTTGAACTGGAGCAAACCGCCATTGCATTGCTGGCGTGCCTCATTGCCCTTTTGATCTTTACAGGCATCCTCCTCAAGCGGCGGCACCGCCGGCTGCGCCAAAATGCGAATGAGCAACCGCCACTCGGAACCTAATTGCTCATTTTCGTAAGCGCTGCTGATTGTGCTTCGGCTCACTGAAGTCGCCCTTACTTCGGCTGTCTTGTAACCAGCCTGATGAACGCATTTACGATCTCGGCATCAAGCTGTTTTCCAGCTTGCTCTTTGAGTTGCTTCAATGCCTCATCTCGGCTGAGTGCAGGTCTGTGCGGGCGCGGGCATATGAACGCATCATAGACATCGCAAACAGCTATGACCATAGCCAACCTCGGTATCTGCGTGCCAACAAGTTTGTCCGGATACCCACTTCCATCAAGCCTCTCGGTGTGATGCCTTATGGCTGGAGCGAATTCGCTGAGTTGCGGTATGAGCTTTATGAACTGCTCGGAGTAAATTGGGAACTGCTCAACAATTTGCCTCTCGGCTCTTGTGAGCTTCCCCTGCTTATTGAGTATGCTGTCCGGGACGGTTATCAAGCCGATTTCGTGTCCGAGAGCAGCCATGGAAAAGCGCTGCGCATACGAAGGGTCATACCCCAGCTCAATTAGCAACTGCTTGCAAAGTTGCGAGACCCTTCTTGCATGCTCACGCCTGCCGATGAGGCGCTGCTCATTCTGTGCCACAATCGTTGTGAGGATTCTCTCAAGCTGTGCCTGACTGGAAATGGCATAAAGCCTTGAATTGTCAATAGCAATGGCTGCATAGCTTGCCAGTGCTGTAGCGAGTTTCAAATCCTCCTCATCAAACACTTTGTCAGGCGAGAGGCTGTTGGCGCATAGAACCCCGATGACTCTCCCGCGAGCTTGCAGTGGCACAGCCATTGATGAAACAATCTGCTCACGATGAAGTAAGCCCTTTAACTCCGGGTCAACCCTTGTTGGCGAGATGATTATAGCCCTGCCCTCCTTTGCCACCCTGCCGGCAATTCCCTCGCCAAGATTTAAAGCTGTTGAAGCCACAATGTTCTCATCAAGCCCATGGTGAACTGCTATGCGCAAAGAGCCTGTAGCCTCATCAACCAGCATGATTGAACCGCTGTCAGCGCCGAGGAGATTTATAGCGGCATTCATAACCATGTTCAGGATGGCGCTAATGTCAACTTCTGAGGTGACAGCAAGCCCAACTTTATACAGCTTGTCAAGCTGCCGGAGCCTCCTATCCACCTCCTCGGAGAGGCGCTCATGAACTGGTTCAATGCCACTGCCGCAATATGGACATACATCCCAATCGGTGCTCAACCTGCGCTCACATCTCGGGCATACACTCACAAGCTGCAAATGACATCTCGGGCAATATACGAAGTCCCTTTCAAGTATCGGATAGCCGCAGCGCTTGCACCTTCTTCTCTCCTCCTCCGGGGCAGCTAATACAGCAAACACCTCTTCAACTGTCGTCCTTCCTTCGGCGAGCAGCCTGAGGCTGCTCTCACGCAGTGTCATCATTCCCTCACTCACAGCGGCAGATTCAATTTCCCCCTCGGGGGCATCACGCATTATCAGCGTCCGTATGGTTGAAGTCACGGGCAGTATTTCAAACAGCGCCGTCCTACCGTAATATCCGGTCATGTCGCAATATGCGCATCCCTGCCCGCGCATGAAATTGAATTTGCTTGCTTCGGTGAGCGTCAGCCCGAGTGCTCTCAGTTCCACATCAGTAGGCGTATACGGCTGCGAGCAGCGCGGGCAGTTCAATCTGACGAGACGCTGCGAAACAACCCCAAGGAGTGATGATGCGAGCAGGAATGGCTGAATCCCCAAGTCCCTCATCCTCGGCACGGCTGCCGCTGCTGTGTTTGCATGCAGCGTTGAGAGGACTAAATGACCCGTCATGGCAGCCCTGATGGCGAGCTCAGCGGTTTCGGCATCCCTTATCTCACCGACAAGGATTATGTCGGGGTCCTGCCTCAGCACACTCCTCAAAGCCGATGCGAATGTCAAACCTATCTCGGGGTGCATCTGTATTTGAGAGATGCCCGGTATCTCCTGCTCAACCGGCTCTTCAAGCGTGACAATGTTCCTTCTGCCGTCGTTCAACCATGTGACGCTCGCATACAGCGTTGTCGTCTTACCGCTTCCTGTCGGTCCCACGACGAGGATGATGCCGTGCGGTTGGCGAAGTAGATTCAGGTAGGTGTTGAATTGCTGTTGTGTCATGCCGAGTGATTCAAGCGAAAACAATTCCTCCTCCGGGCGGAGGAAGCGCAAGACTGCCTTCTCCCCGTGGATTGTCGGTGATGTCGCCACACGCACATGATGCTGCTTATCCTTTACTCTGAATCTGAAATGCCCATCCTGCGGCAAGCGTCTCTCTGCGACATTCATCTGTGACAGAACTTTTATCCGCCCGATGAGCGAAGTCTCCACACCCTTGGGCAACTCCGCGACGGTGTGCAGTATCCCATCAACGCGCATCCTGACGAGCACCTTATCCCTCTGAGGCTCAATGTGCACATCACTTGCATTTCTCTCAACAGCCCTCAAAAGCAGGTTGTTGAGAAGCCTGACCGTCGGAGCCGCTCTTATCTCCCTCGTCACATCCACGACCGGAGCTTCAGCTAATGTCTCAAGATCCTCTGTCACAGCTGCTGTCAGCCCGCTGCTCAATGGGTAATAGCGAGAGATGAGCTGTGACAAGACCGCGTATGAGACCACGACAGGCTCAACATCCATTCCTGTGGCTGAGCGGACATCATCTATGGCGATAATGTTACCCGGATCTGCCATCGCCAGAATGAGCTTATTGTCGCGCCTGCCTACCGGCATGACGAGGTGCTTCCTTGCCATCTCGGGCGAAATTAACTTCACAGCTTCAACATCAATTGGGAACTTTGCGAGGTCAACCTTGCGCACGCCGTAGTATCGGCTCAGGATGTCAAGAATGACCTCTTCATCCTTAATGAAGCCAAGTTCGTGAAGGACAATCCCAAGGGGGCGATTTGAAATCCTCTGCTCCTCAAGAGCTATCTCAAGCTGCTCCGGCGTTATGATCCCGCCATTAATGAGCAGTTCGCCAAGCCTCGGTTTGACTTTAGGTGCGCTCATCTGCAATCACTCCTTGCCTCCTCTTGCTTTACAGAGTTGCTTCACATCTTGCCATTCCCAAATCTTCTGCACAAGCATGCAATCAGCCATTCCGAAACGGACAAAACAATGCCCTTCACAGCAAGTGTTACTTCGCTTCACAGCAACACAGCTTTATCCTTCAGCATGACGCAATGCCGCCTTGAGCTCACGCAAGAGCACCCGCATCAGCGAAGCGTTGTGTCGCCTTCCGCTGTAAATGGACTCAGTGAAAAGCTCAGCCATATGCATGAATGCAGCATGCGCTTTGTCTGGCAATATGCCCTTTGCGTTCATTGCGTATTCAATCGCCGTCTCGCTCGGCTTTCTCCGACGATAGCGCTTTGCGACAATCCTGCTCGCTCTATTAAACAACTTCACTGCTTCACCGCGAACGCTCTTTGCACCGCCTACAAACGGAATTTTGATCTGCGTGTGCATCATAACGAAGATGGAAAATGCCAACAGCGAGAGAAGCACGAGAGCAATTGAAATTGCCACATCGTGCCCCTCCCAGAGGAGTAAAAGCTTCTCTTTGAGACTGCCAAACCAATTGCCACCATCACTTTCGGCAACAAAACCCAATCGTCTTGGCGGCGGTATTGAATATCCCGGGGTGGCTTCCATAGGCACCCACCCAACCGGAGGAACATACACCTCTGCCCATGCGTGTGCATCTCTTTCTCTGACGATGAAGGAACGCCTTGCATCATCCCATTCGCCCATAGCGAATCCGGTGGCAAGGCGCGCTGGTATCCCAACAACCCTGCACAGCAAAACCATAGCCGAGGCAAAGTGAGTGCATATACCTCTCCTTGAGGAAGTGAGGAAGTAGATCACCGGGTCGCACTCATACGGTGGCAGGGGCGGTTTTTCATCGTATATGAATGTCCGCTTCAAATACCTCCTTATAGCCTGCGCTTTTTCCCACGGAGTTGTAGCTCCGGCAGTCACCTGTCTGGCTATGCTCTTTAACTGCAGTTCAATTCCGGCCGGCACTTGCAGGTAGTGTGAAAGCCTTGCAATGTCTTCTCTTGTTAGCTCCTTCCATGCGACCTCGTGCATGCTGAAAATCTTGACCCGTGACCACACATTGTATGAGAAGCCCGGTGTGACGAGTCTCCTTGAGCGTATAGTTCCAGCTGAGTCAAAGCTGAGCCACTCAAGGTCGGCGTCAACTCGCACTGGCTCAAATATTGCCGGAAGGTATGCGAGCGTGCACCGCTCAACATGAAATGTCTGCTTAACCTGCTCTGTTTGTATGGAGTCATCTACACGGTCATCCGTTTGGTTCAGGATGAGTTCTTCACCCTTCTCCAAACACTTTGTGTGCCACTTCAGCCTTCTGCGCCATGAGCCATCTTTGTAATAGTCGTAAGTGCTCACCCTCCAATAGGCTGGCACATTGCATTCAACTCTTATAACAACCGTGTCCGAGAACTCGCTTATCGGGTGGCGAAGCGAAATTGAGAATCCATAGAACGAGAGGATGCTATGGGCTTTGAAAAGGTATTTTGAGAGCTGCTCAGAAATGGCAAGCTCAATTTTTGAGAGTTGCGGTAATAACTCAAATGGACGCATGAAAGATGTGAGGGAATATGAGATGACGATTGCAAGCACAAGCACCCAACCGCTTAGTGAAAGGACGGTTCGTATGAGCGACCTGTAAAGCGCTCTCTCCCAACCCTGTATCTCAACCATTGAGGCAACGAAGCGCAGGTGAGCGCTCTGGAGAAGTGAAAACACCCCTGCAGCTAAGATGCCATACGGGATGAAAAAGAGCACAAAAGAGAGTGTCCGGCAAACCGGCAGCATGAGCGTGTAGATGCACAGCCCGAGCAAGAGCAACAGTGAAAAGTCAATCGGGTCAATCAACTGCATGTGCTTTAAAGCGGCAAGCGTGAGTATGAATGCCATCAGTAGCGATATAGCATCCTGAACCGATATGGCGATGGAGCTATGTGGATGCACGATGAGTTGCCACAATGTGACGCCGAGCTCCCTCTTGAGATCCAAAATCAGAATGGCAAACGCGCAAACCAGGATAACGCCACTTAGCATCCTCCTCGGAAGGACATTGGTATGCACAAGGTAGAAGCTCACTCCGGTCCCAAGAAGAGCTATTATGAGCGAGCGCATTACTACGCTCTCCGAGATAAAACCATGCCACATTGCAGTAAATGCGGATGCCGCAAAACAAAGGAATGCAAGCGTGTAGAGAGCCACACGCTCAACAACGCGCAAAGCCTGTATGAGTGAATTCACCTTCAACCCATTTGCCTCAGACATGACCGTGCACTCCGCGAACCATCAACACAGAACTTAAGCATGCCTTTAATGTCGGCAGAAGCTCGTTTGAGCTGCGCACAGCGAAGTATTTGACATGGTGAGTTTCAGCAAGTGTGGGAGAATGCTCATCGCTGTTGCATGCGCAGAAATGCACAATGATGCCACCCGATGCCCGCGTCTGAGCACCGCATATGCGTGAAAGCTTTTCCAACGCATCGGAAACAGCACTACAGGTTACGAGAAATATGGCAAAGCCAATTGGGTGAAAGCGATTAAACGAGCTGCCAATGTTTATCAGCAGGGAGGCTTCACGATATGTCAGCCTCGCCAACCGCTCAAGGAGCATAATTGCATCGCCGCTTCTTTTTCCCCTCATCCGAACCTCCCATGCCCCAGTTAACGCATTCACATTACACCCCGCATTGTTCAGCGAGATTGCAAGTGTTGCCATGAACCTGATCATGTGCTCAAGTAGCGGCTCATCATCCCATGCGCTGTTTGTTTCGGCTCCATCGGGAGCGATGAGTGAGAGCATGCACGGCGCCATCCCATAATGCTCAAGCACCTTAACGATGAGCTCACCGCGCCTTGCGCTGCACATCCAGTGAACGAACCTCAGATCATCCGTTGGAGCATACTCTCTCACACCACGATAGTCAAATGGATCACGAATAGCAAATGCCTTTGCAAAGGCTGGGTTTGAACTCATAATGGCTTCGGGCTCGCAAAGGAGTCTTGGATAAACGACGCAGCTCCCATCACAGCCATACTCCCGCTCAAACGAGAAGATGCCGAGTGGGCTGTCGCAAGCGAGCGTAAAGCGCTCAATCTTGTTCTCGCCGCGCTTCAGCCCTTGAATGGACACGACCGCATCAGCGGATTGCTCGCCAGCGATTGATGGGATAAACCAAACACTGCTCTGCCCAAAGTTGAGCGTCTTATTCAGGATGGTGATGTGAAACAGGAAGTTGAGCTTTGACAGAGAGCCATGGTTGGTGAGCTTCAGATGCAAGTCGGCATTCTGACCCTCCCACAACCTGAGCTTCGGATATTGCAACCTGCATGTCACTCCACTCATGTTCACCAAGCCAAGCATAAAACTCACGAGCGGCACAAACAACAAGATGCGAGAGATGAAATGGGCTGGCTCGCTATCGTTGCTGACCCCAACAAGGTATAGCGCCAAGCCAAGCGTAAGAAAGGACGCCATTGTCCCCCACCGAATCCTCACCCTGCCCCTCAAAGCTCGCCGAGTCGGTGGCATGCCTCTTATTCCCATCTGCCATAACCCCCATCACTCTGTTGACTGTAAGTGACCTTCACCACATCCAGTTGCAGCAGTTTAAGCCGACTCAATTCTGTTTGAGCTCGTCACCTTAGCATTCGCTTGTTGAGGCGAGCCGCGGTGGCAGATGACAGCCCATCTGCAAAACCGCTTTGCGCAAGTAAAGCCAATCCACATACAGGCGGTTTAACAACTGCCCCTACATTCAACTGCGCAGCTCCTATCGGTTTAAAGCGTGTCTGGCACTGGGATGAGGTCAAGCATCTCAGCAACAATCTGTTCTGCAACCAAACCCTCAGCTTGGTATATCGGTTTGACGATGAGACGATGCGCAAGCACATCAATTGCAAGCGCCTTTATGTCATCGGGCGCAACATAATCCCTGCCATATATTGCCGCTCTTGCTTGAGCGGTGCGTGTGAGGAATAGAGAACCTCTCGGGCTTGCACCAAGCAGTAAGCGTTCGTCCTTCCTCGTTTGATGAATTATGCGCAGCACATATCCGTAGATCAAATCGCTCACAAATACTTCCCTCACCTCCCTCTGCACCTCCAGCACTTCATGCGCATCCGTAACCGGATGAAGCGCCTCAAGCGGGTGTGTCAAGCGCTGCTCAATTAGCACTTGCTTTTCCTCATCTGGGTTCGGGTAGCCGAGCCTCAGGCGCATGCAAAACCGGTCAACTTGCGATTCTGGAAGCACGAAGATGCCCTCGGGCTCAATCGGGTTCTGCGTGGCAATGATGAAGAACGGTTGCGGCAACTGGTAGGTGACACCATCAACTGTGACTTGATGCTCATCCATACACTCAAGCAGGCTTGATTGCGTTTTTGGTGATGCCCTGTTTATCTCATCGGCGAGCACTATGTTGGCGAATATTGGACCCGGTCGGAAGACGAATCTGCCATCATGAAAGAGATACACATTTGTGCCAATGATGTCCGATGGTAGAAGGTCAGGCGTGCATTGTATCCGCTTGAATGTGCACCCGAGCGATTTTGCGAGCGCCTTTGCGAAAGTTGTCTTGCCGACACCGGGAATATCCTCAAGCAGGATATGTCCACCTGCCAACAACGCTATGATCGCCTTCTCAATCACATCGTCTTTTCCGATAATGACCTTCTTCACTGCCTCCTTTACCTTCTGCGCCCAGCTTTTTACATCCCTCATTTGAAACACCACACGCGCCGTATCTCATGCCCAAGCGCATCAACTGCTCTAACTCTTACGGCTGCGTATAAGCGAAGATATAAGCCACAGCGCCACAGCCAGTGCAAGTATCACCATTGCGATTTCAAAGGGACCCATTCACCCTCACCACTTGCTTGCGTCCTTTCCTCCGTCGCTGCTGCAGCTCATGTTCTCTTTGACTGACCGCCTTCGCTTTCGCCCATCGGTTCCATGAAACTCGCCACTTGAGGAGTCAGGTAAACTGGGGAGTTAGTCCGCAACGCAAGCGCAATGCTGTCGCTCGGGCGGGCATCAATCTCTTGGACTCTACCGGCGCCCTTTAAAACTATGCTCGCATAGTATGTCTGCGCCTCCATCTTGTTGATGACGACGCGTAGAACCTCTCCGTTTAACGCCTTGATCACCGTGGTGAGCAAGTCGTGTGTCATTGGGCGAGGCGGTTTCTTCCCAGAGAGAGCCATAGCGATGGCGAGCGCTTCCGAAGACCCAATCCATATCGGCAAATACTTCCGTGAGCCCTTGTCAACGAGCAAAACGACCGGCTCACCAACTTTGTCAGTGACAACGCCACTAACCTCAACGCGGATATAGTCGGATGGAACTACCTCCGGTTCCTTCTGCCCCGCCTTTGTAGCTACCTTACGGCTTCCAATGGCGTTGGCTTTGACCTGCTGTTCATCCCCCTTTGCCGCTCCAATTTGGTTTTTAACATTTGCGCCCTTGCCCCATCCCATGCGCTGCAGGAAAGGCGACATGGCATCTTCAAGTTTTTTCCATAACGACATTGCGACTGCCGCACCAAACAGAGCTGCAAGTGAACATGCCTTCATAAATTCCCTCCTCCACATGCGCTGCCTGATGTTGAGCATTTAAACCACCCCTCTTTGGCCGAGTTTCATAGCCCGCCATAAGTGGCATTATGCTATTATAAGCTTGGCGCAGAGCTCAGTTAATGTGCTTGTGTTTGGGGAGGAGTCCAAGCCGCGCCTCCGTCACATCTTCAATGCGTTGAGAAAGCCGGCACCCAAGCTCGTCTCATTGCAAGCTTGTGTGCCTGCTACACCGATGGAGGCATCTCCATCTATGGCAAGAAAGCAATTGATTGAGGTGAGCGTGGAAAAGAAAGAACGAGAACTTCTGGCAACGCCTAAGGCACTCCTATTAGCCTTTGCTCTCGTCATCGGAATAACGGTTGCAGGTTGCTTTTCGGCATACTTGCGTTACGACCTAATTGGCACCGGTCATCTGCCACGCTGTGCGCTTTTCCCGATAATGGTGCTCACGCTCCTCAATAGCCTATGCAAGCGCCTCCTCGGCAGGGCAATCCTATCGCAATCCGAACTGCTCTTCATCTATTGCACGGTGCTCGTCATGACGGGCATACCGGGTCAACAATATGCCGATTACCTCTACCTTGGTCTTTTAGCGCCAGTGTATTACTCGCATCCGAGAAACATGCCGGAGCTGCTCCAATACGATGTCCCGAATTGGCTCGCCTACATACCAAGCTGCTTTTTGCCCTCAAAAGACCCGCGCAGTGGGGTCATAGCATGGGCATTTGAAGGTATGTCCGAGGGTGCAAAGATACCGTGGCAACCTTGGGTCATCCCATTGATGGTGTGGACGATATTTTATGCAGCGCTGTTCTATACAGCGATAGGGATTGCCACCGTGTTACGCAAACAGTGGGTTGAAAATGAGAAGCTTGTCTTCCCACTCGCCCAAGTCCCAATTGAAGTTGCAGATGAGGTTCGCTTGGGAGCTCTGGTGCGCAACCCGCTGATGTGGGTTTGTTTCATGATCCCTACCTTCATTTACACCGTGCGTGCCATTCACATTTACTTCCCGAGCTTCCCCAACATCAACATCTACAGAAACTTTGGCGTCCTGTTCAGCGGGCGACCTTGGGATGTGCTCAACTATATGCCGCTTAACTACTACTTTGACATGATCGGAATCACATACCTCATCACGACCGATGTCGGCTTCAGCTTCTGGTTCTTTTACATCGTTAGGAGGATGCAAATGGTCGTAAGGTCAGCTCTCGGTTTGACGGACTTTTATGTCCCGCTTGAGTTTCAGACCATCGGCGGGCTGCTCGCTCTATTCGCCATGCAAGTGTGGGTGGCGAGAGGATACTTAAGGGAGTTCATCACAGCAGCTTTACACCGAGAGGGAAAAGGCAGTGCGAATCAGACAAGGGTATCGCCGCTCACAGCGCTCCTCATCATTTCCATCAGCTTTGTTGTTCTCCTTTTATTTGCGCGCGCCATTAACCTATCGCTGCATTGGGCTATGCTGCTTTTCGCCATCCACTTTATCTGGAGGATACTCGTTGCACGAATGGTGGCTGAGGCTGGTCTCTTTGTCTTCTGGACACCATCACCACACACATTTATCGTCAGGGCATTCGGAAAGGATGTAATCGGTCCGAAGAACATCACCGGGCTCAACATGATCGGTTCAAAGCTGAACGACTCCGCAACATGCGTATTGGCTCAAGCTGTTCAGACAATGAAGATAGCCAATGCAGCTCGCCTGAACGAAATTCAAGTCCTCAAATTGACGATGGCATCGGTGCTCATTTCCATGCTCGCATGCCACCCAACATGCATTCACATACTCTACACAACACCAATACCAAAGATGGGTTGGTGGACAAGGGGCTATCCAGCTGGTATGGCTCGCACACTGCTCAACCAGCTCGTGCAAGACCAGAAAATGAAAACGGGTGACTACATCTCGCTCCTCTCCGGAGGCATCGTCACAATTGCGCTGTGCATGCTCAGGTGGCGTTTCCTCTGGTGGCCATTCCACCCACTCGGGTATGTGGCAGTAAATGGGACTTGGTTTGGCGACAGGTATGGCTTCAGCATCTTCTTCGGGTGGGTGATCAAGGCGATGACGCTGTGGTTTGGCGGGATAAGGCTCTGGCAAATGCTCAGACCTGCCGCAATGGGCTTGATACTCGGAAACACCTTTATCCTCTTCCTGCTGTTGCTCCTTCACTTCTTCAAGCCGACAAATGAGGTCGTCGTCATTGAGTGATTTCAATTGCGCCCTATCAAACACCGTCATGCGAAATACCTTCCGTGCTCCTCAACCGTCTCAACCATTGCCTTCAAATTCTCCCACTTGGCATCTGCGGGAACTTCATCACCCGTGACGAGTATGTAGGCGCCGCCTTCCATGCCCTCTGCAAGGCATCTCAATGTCTCCCTGCGCGCATCCTCAACCGTGCCGAATGAAAGCACGACACAGTTAAAGTTGCCCATGATGCAAACCCTGTCACCATACAATCGCTTTGCCTCACCCAATGTTATGTCGCCTTGATTTGGTTCAAATGTCTCAATGAAGTGGACACCGGTGTCAACGAGCATTGGGAGAAGCTCCCTCACTCTGCCGAGCGTATACAAGCCGAGATACTTCCCACGCGTGCCCTTCACAAGCTCCATAGCTGCAACCACATCAGGGAGCACCCATCGTTCAAACATCTTCGGGCTCATATTAGCCCCGGTTGCCCAACAGATGTCAAGCCATGCAACTTCGGCTGGTGAGGCTATGAATGCTTCAACATACTTTAGCATCACTTGCCTGCCTATCCGCATCACCTCCTCCATCGTATCCGGGCAATCAAAGAGGTCAAACAATAAATCCTGCATCCCACGAGCCTCCCCAGCCATCGTGAAAGCTGGCACAAGACCAACACTTGCAATGCCATCCTCACCCATAACGGCTACTGCCTCCTTCACCGCTTCAAACTCAAACCCCTTAACCGATGAGAGCCACCGCTCATGGTAATCAATCCACACTCCCCAGTCGTCGGTTGACTTGACCGGATATTCAACTGTCTTCCCGACGAGCGGGTCATGAGGTATCATTCCGCTGATGTGCTTTCCAAAAAGCGCTTTCTTCGGCGTCCTCAAGACTATCTCGCTGATGATGCGCCCACCTGACTCGGTTGAAATGACCCTCCCACCATACTCCCATCCTTCGGGCATCATAACGGATACGCTGACACCCAATGGACCACGAAAATAAATGCTGCCCAGCATCTGATGGACCTCAAATACTGCCCTCCAATCGGACCTCCCAAGAAGCTTGTGCGCATAACGGCTGTGTATCAATGGAGCTACAGGAACGATATCCGGAACGCCACGGCGCAATGCCGTCATGAAACGCTCCTTCTTCGTCATGCCCATCACCCTCAATCTGATTCAATGAAACTCACCGGAACGACAAGTTAAGGCGCACCGATGAGCCGCCTTGCGTATCATTGTAGTAGTTGCGGTGTTGAACTTGTAAGGTCAAATTTTTGTAGCGAAGCTGCCTTTAAGCACGATGCCGAGCCACCCAAAAAGCTCGTTAACGAGGTGTGCAGGATTGCACCATGACAGACTTTCGGACAGCCATATTGAGCGCGGCGCCATTGAAACGGGGATAACGGAAACAGGACAGCTCACCTTTGCAAGAGCAATCCCACGCATAGCGTATGTGCTTATCGTTGCCATCGGATTGAACATACTTTGTGGAATATGGATAAGGCAAGCCGAAATTGTGGTATTGGCAACACAGGTCTCAGAGGCAGTTCCGCCAGTGCCCGCAATCGGCGTCTTGCTCCTCCTTCTCATCACCAACATGCTGTTAAAGTTAATTCACCCCGCACTCGCGCTCAGCAGGGCTGAAGTGATGCTCGTTTACTTCTTCACGACGATCGCATCGTCGCTTCCCGGGTGCGGCATCGTGCGCTTCCTGTTTGCGCTCATTGGCACACCAATTTACTATGCATCAGCTGAGAACGAGTTTGACACCGTCCTTTGGCAAAACCTCCCAAGATGGCTTATACCGATGGACAAGGATGCAATGCGCTCACTTTATCTTTCCTCACCCGCCGGAGTCCCATGGGGTATATGGCTACCGAAGCTGGCTTGGTGGACGCTCTTCTTCTTGCTCTACTGGATTTGCTCACTTGGGCTTGTGTCGTTGTTTGCAAGGCAATGGTGTGACAAGGAGAAGCTCGTCTTCCCACTCGTGCAGCTGCCGTTGGAGATAACCAAAATTGAGGGCGGCAAGCTCACCTTCTTCAGGGACAGGCTGATGTGGATTGGGTTTATCGCCTCCTCATTCTACAACGCTATGAACATGCTTAACGCTTACTTCCCATCCGTGCCGGCTTTTGGGAAAATGTTTGACATGGGCGCTTCATTCGTTGAATCACCTTGGAGGGCGCTACGCCCACTCATCATCTGGTATCGTCCCGAACTCGTCGGATTTGGTTTTCTCGTCCCAACGGATGTCTCACTCTCAATCTGGCTCTCATACATGCTGATTAAGCTGCAAGCATTCGTCGGAGAGGTGATCGGATACAGGTATCCCGGCTATCCGTTTGCGCAAGAGCAAAGCCTTGGAGCATACATTGCTATGGCAATTTACCTGCTCTACACGGCTCGCCTTCACATATGGGAGGCATTGATAAGGGCTTTCCGGCACAGCACCGCCACTCATGGCGATGAGCAAAATGAGGTGGCTGACCCGCGCCAATCGCTCATGCTCATCGCTATTGGCTTTATCGGGATGGTGGCATTCGCATCAGCAGCTGGGATGGCTACTTGGCTTGCATCGCTATACTTTGCGATCGTCATTGCGGTGGCTTTTGTTTACGCCCGCATAAGGGCGGAAGTTGGCATACCACTCATTTGGATGTTCCCATTCTTCCAGCAGAAGCGCTCCATCACATACACGCTTGGGACGAGGAGATTGCTTGAGAGGGGTGGGGTGAAGAGCATGGCAACATTTGCGCTCTTCACATTTATGGCTCGCGGGTATTATCCGGAGTTGATCGGATACCAGATTGAGGGCGTCAAGATGGCTGATAGCGCCGGCTGGAAGCGAAGCGCCATCATACCTTGGAGCATACTCGCTCTCATCATCGGACTGTGGATTGGCTTTTACTTCCATCTCACCCCGTATTACGGCTACGGCGCTGTTAGGCTTCGTGGTGGCATATGGGGCACTTGGCTCGCAATGGAGGAATACCGAGCTGTGGTCAGTGCAACGCATATACCATCACCACCGGAGATGCCGAAGGTCATAGCTACGATTGGCGGCTCAATATGCGTCTCACTATTTGCCGCCATCAGGCTGCTGTTCCTTCAAGTTCCGATACATCCGCTCGGATACGCAATGGCTGGAGCTTACGGCGACCTCATCTGGGGACCGTTTTTCATCGTCTGGCTTTTGAAGACGCTCATACTGCGCTATGCTGGCGGGGTAGCTTATAGGAAGTGCATTCCACTCTTCCTCGGCTTCGCGCTTGGACACTACTTCACCGCCGGGTTGGTCTGGGGGCTGTGGTCTGTGACTGGAGCTGAGGTGTTCTCAAGATATGGAGTGTGGTTCGGATAAAAGCAGCTTATAAAATGTGGCTCACCTTGGAAGGCGATATTCCAGCCAAATCAAGACTTTGCGTCAGTTGTGCATTTGCTTCCCCACAAAAACACGGAAACCCATCGGGGGGTGAAACAATGGGCAGCATGAAATGGCGCAATACGAGGCGAGGCAGCTCAAAGAACAAAAGCACCGATGCTGTGCCGCTATGGGCGGGCAGGTTCACGGAGAAGCTATCAAGGGAGGCATTTTCATTCTCATCGTCATTCCCTTACGATAAACGCCTGTGGAAGTTTGACATAGCCGCAAGCATAGCGCATGCGCGCATGCTCGGGGCATGCAATGTGATTTCCGATGGCGAGAGCAAATTGCTCTCAAGCGAGCTTGAAAAAATGATGCGAGAGATAGAGTTGGGCAAGCTCAAGCTTGAGGGAGAGTATGAGGACATACACTCGTTCGTTGAGAGTGCCCTCACGAAGCGAATTGGTGATGTCGGAAGGAAGCTGCACACGGCGCGCAGCCGAAATGACCAAGTCGTAACGGATATGAAACTGTGGATGCGCTCAGCGATAGCGAAGCTGTGCGAGGCTATCTGTGAGCTGTGTGAGGCGCTTCTATCGGTCTCGCAGAAGCACATTGATTTTCTCATGCCCGGATTTACACACCTGCAACATGCACAACCAATTCGCCTATCGCATCACCTCATGGCTTACTTTTGGATGATGCAACGGGATGCCGAGAGATTCATGAGCTTACACGAGCGCACAAATTTATCGCCGCTCGGCGCCGGGGCGCTCGCCGGAGTTGATTTCCCGATTGACCCACGCATGACCGCAGAGATGCTCGGATTTGACGGGTGTATGCAAAACAGCATTGATGCGGTGAGCGATAGGGACTTCATCATTGAGTTCATTTCGTGCTGCGCAACCGTGATGATTCACCTGAGCAGGCTCGCAGAAGAACTCGTCCTTTGGAGCGCGCCCGAATTTGGTTTCATCAGGCTGAGCGAATCGCTATGCACGGGGAGCAGCATGATGCCACAAAAGCGCAACCCGGATATGGCTGAGTTGATGAGGGCGAGATGCGGCAGGGTCATCGGCGCACTCGTTGCGCTCCTGACCGCACTGAAAGGCTTACCGCTCTCATACAATCGTGACTTGCAAGAGGACAAGTTGGCTATGTTTGAGGCATTTGATGTCACGCATTCATCAATTCGCATGGCTGCGGCGCTGATCACAACTGCAGAGTTTGACCGTGAGAGGATGCGCTCATCTCTCATCGGCGATTTCTCAACAGCGACCGATTTGGCAAGCGAGCTTGTGCGCAAAGGTATACCATTCAGGCAAGCACACTCAATTGTCGGGAAAATCGTAAGGGAGCTCATCCGGCAAGGCAGAACGCTTGAAGATGTCACAGTTGATGAACTAAAGCGGCACTGCGATGCGTTTGACGAGGCTTCATTGATGGCTATCAAGCCCGAGGTCTCCGTTGAGAGGCGGGTTGAGTTGAGCGGGACGGCAAAGGCATCTTTGAGGCGGCAGTTTGCCGAGGGTAAGCGCTTCATCAAGAGGCTGCAAAAGTTTGTTGCCGGGTTGAAATTGTTTGGAGAACCTTAGAACCTTAAACGGGCAAGGTGTGGGGGTGCTTTAGCCTTGGCTTTTGAACCATCACGGCACCGGTGAGGTGACAGCGATGCAAAAGTTTGCGTTCCGAACTCAAGCTGTCCCACTCGGATATGAGGGCGTCTCATTACAAGTTGACGGCGTTGAAGTGGTCCGCTACCAAACTGGGATGAATGCATGGCGTCCATTTCTATTCCCAGTGTTTGGTCCGTCTGGGAGAATGGTCACTCGCATCGGTCATCCGCATGACCCACATGGGCACCGCCATCACTACTCAATCTGGATGGGACACGCCAATGTCAACGGGCTTAACTTTTGGAGCGATGACACGAACAACAAACAAGTTCATCGGCGCTTCATTGAACTCGGAGATGGCATTGATAGAGCGTGGTGCGCTGTTGAAATTGATTGGGTGGCAAATGGAGCAAAGCCATTGCTGCGTGAGCGCCGAACAATAGCCATGACATATCCGCGCAAACCCGATGATCACAAAGGGTTTTGGCTGCTTGACATCGTGAGCGAGTTTGAAGCGCTTGAAGAGACCGTCACCTTCGGTGTAACTCCATTCGGGCTGCTCGGCGTGCGTGTGGCGAAGTCAATGGGAGTCCGTGATGGTGGCGGACGAGTCATGAACAGTAACGGGCAAATCAATGAGCGCGAGACGATGGCACAAAGGGCGGCATGGTGTGATTATTCTGGATGGGTGGCTGAGGGCGTTTGGGAGGGCATTTGCATTTTTGACCACCCGCAAAACTTTGACCATCCACCTGCATGGCATGTCCGTGACGATGGCTGGTTCTGCCCGTCGCACTTCCGCCATATGAGTCTACACATCGCTAAGGGTCACTACGCGAAATTCCGCTACAGGATCGTTATACACAGCACGGGGTTTGAAAGGGAGGAGCTCAACGAGCTGTATCGCCAGTTTGAAGGGGAGTTCAAAGGTTGACGATAGTTTGAACCAAGGGTGAGGCATCAGCTGCACTTGCTCCCTTGACTCGCCGCGCCGTTCAATCATGGCACCGGGCGCATAGCTGTTTTGGTGCCGATTTAAGCAAGCCCTTGATGCTGGATGCATGTGTTGAATGGCACATTGTGCACTGCTCCATAGGTTGCTTTGGATGATGATGCTTCAACTCAAACTCAAGTTCGCTGTGGCATTTATCGCACGCGGATGGAACGAGCGCTTTGCCGAGGGCTAAACGGCCGTTTTGCTTCTCAACCGCATGACATGAAGTGCATTGAAGCTGCCCCTTCGCTGTTGGCGGATGGGAATACAGCTCCCCCCACCCCTTCGGTGGTTCTTTCGCACTGCCTCCCTTCACATAGACTGACAGCGTGGCGTTGCCAACTTTGACAGCGTTCAACCCCGTAGTCAGCCTGACATGCGCGGCGAGCACAGGCTGGGCGAAAATTTCGTCCCACGATTGCACGGAGCCGTTGATGAGCAATTCGGGCAGACTGGAATGCCCCTGTGAGTCAACTCTCGTGAGCATACAGATGACCGTTACCTCGCTCCTTGAGAGCGTGGAATGGTTTTGCGGGAATATGAACTTCACCGCTACTGGCTCTGCCATCTCCCTTATGCTGAGCGCTTTTACAAACCCGCCAACAAACGCCAACGGGAACAAAAGGACCGCACAATAGTATCTCACTGGCACGCCAAATCACACCTTGCCGTATTTTCTCGTGTAGTTCGCGTTCTCGGTGACCTCATCTGTGAAGCGTGGATACATGCCCACAATTACGGCGTCCGTTTTCTTGATTTTCTCAAAGGCATACCTGAAGGCACTCTCAACTTGAGCCTTTGACCAACACTTCCGCCCGGCTGCGAGTATTTTAAATCCGAGGCATGGCTTGTTAACGCTCCTCATAACCGCCGTCATCTCATCGGGATCGGATTCAAAGAACGGCTCATCAACTGGCACCTTACCGAGCTGCTTCAACATTTCCTCCCTCGGGCGAGTGACATAGTAGAAGCAACACATGAAGAAGTCGTTTTCCCAACCCTCATCCATGATGCGTTTGATCACCTCAGGGTTGTGCGCTGACACACCGGCGAGTGCTCCATGGTCATGAACCTTCTTCACAAAGTCGTGCACCTGCTGCGCCTTGCCAGCCCTGAAAAGCGCGTCTGTGACACCGCCGTGATGGGCTATAGCTATCGGCTTAAGCTTCATCACTTCCCTTATGGGCACATCCGTTGGGCGCTCCGCATGCAGGCATATAAGCTGTATTTGGCAGCCCCGTTCTCTGGCAATCTGAATGGCTTTGACTGTCTTGTCGGTGTAATCAAATTGCCATGTGTTGATACCTTGGCGCTCGCAGTGAATGAGGAATTCAGCCGTCCTCTCTGCGGTAAACCACTCGCGCATGTGCACGGACATGTGCCATGTTGAATGCGAATGCCCACCTATTGGGTTATAGCCGGCTATAAGCCTTGTGACTTTGTATTCTCCGAGCTTGATCGTCGGGAGCAATTCTTTCGCCGGCTCCTTAGACCAGTGGCTGATTTCCTCATCCTTACCAATAGCTGTCGTTGCGGCGATAGCCAGAGCACCAATGGAAGACAGGAAAGCCCTCCTTGAAGCTGCGTCTTTGAATTCGGTGACACTGTCAAACTGCTGCCCCATCGTTAAATCACCTCTCCGAGCGAAAAATGTTTCAATGGCATTGGGCGACCTATCCACAAATTATGATCCCTCGGCTCGCTGAGAAGTTCTCCCTCCTTCACTCGTTGAATCGGTAAACCTCTTTGTCAAACAGCACCCCGTATAAGTTCCACAGCCCACCGCTGACGAAATCACCAATGACTAACCCGATGAAGAAATTGCGAGCCGTGTAATAGGCAATGGATGAGCCATATCGTATCACCGCAGCCTTGCACATCCACGCGATGAACATGGGAAACCAAACCATCTCCATTGACCATGTCCCAGAGACCGCATAGCCGACTGGATGCAATGGAAAGTTGATGAAGTTAGAGCGAAGGAAGTGAAGCAGCCAGACAAAGCCGCCCCCACCAATGACGAAGCACATCGCACCATAGTTTGGCTTACGCTCAACGCTCAGCCATGGGATGAGATACCAGTTGTATGCCTCCCATCCAAAGCCTCTCTGAGCACCGCCGACTTTTGAAGATGCAGCACCAAGACGATAGTATGGGATGAGAAGCGCATAGCATGATGACGGTATCCCGAGAAGGATGGCTATCCACAGCGCGAGCCACATTGATTTTCCGATGCCGATACGCTCGCCTATCACGAGCCCTTCCATTGCTGTGGGCATCGGGTGGCTTCGCTGTGCCCTTGTGAACCAGTAGTAGAGAGTGAAGACTGTCAATGTCTTCGGTGTGAAAGGTTTTGTGCCGACCATCTGAACCATGACCACACCCGGGTTGGCGAAGTGAAGGTCATGGACTGGCGCCCCAAACTCACCGCGCAGCCTTGCGACAGTTATTGAAACGAGCGCATAGGAGACGAAAAAGATGGTGGCATATTGCGGTTGCATCCCCGCATGTATGCTGAACCAAACTGTGAATGCATACCCAAACACGACAAGCATCCATGCCATCTTCGGCGAAATGACAAATCGCTCGCCCACGCGCGAGCCGAACTTGAGCGTCTCAACGAGGTGTTTCCTCGCCGTCCAAAGCGTCAGCAAGCCCAAGCCGACATACGCGCCGAAGGATTGCTCATGTGGGTATGGCGGATTCCCTATACCCCCCGTCGGATAGCCAAATGCAGCCACAATAACACGCTGCATCTTCCAGACGAGATAAAAGAACCAACTTGAAAAGAGCAAATCGGTCGGGAGAAGGAAGCCAATGCCAATGGCAAATGGGAAGAAGTTAATCGGCGTCCAGCCGAGGGCATTCCATGGGCGCGATGTGATGTATGTGCCGAGGTTAATCTTGTGGGTGTGCATCTCTGGAACGGACGGAAACATCACATGCAAGTTATTAAGCGTGTTCACAAATGCCGGGATGGCAAAGCCGAGCCAGAAGAGATTGTTGCGATACATGCCCATTTCGGTTATGTGGAGGGCGAAATGAGCCAAAGGGAAGGAGAGCTTCTCACGCTGCACCCACTGCGGTATCAACAGGATGCATAGCCCCATGAACATGGCAAGCATAGCGAGCCAAAAGCACCACCACCATGCCAATGGGCGAAGCCATGCAAGAAAGTTCTGTGCCCTCCAAACTGTGGAGCCACCAACATACATGTCCCGCAGCGCCGCAAAGTCGGTCACCACGATCCAGCTGGGCAAATTCGGCATGATCAAATCCTCGTATCTATTGGTCGGAGCTTTGAAGTAATGCACATGCCCAATGACTGATAGCAGAACTTGCGATTGGTCATGCCCGACAAGAGCGCTGCCAACACCAAGGGAAAAATAAATGACGAGCAGTTCGGCTCGCGTGAATGGCGCTCTCTTGAACGCCATCAGGCAAAGCCTGTTCAACCAATACAGCGCGAGGAGAAGGAGCACAGTGTTGAAGTAGAGCGAATAAGTCGTAGGATGCCCAGTCCACTTAACAGCCTCCATCCAGCCAACCCAATAGGCATTCAGGGGGATGAGCAGGGCTGAAACTGCAAAGGCTCTGAGCCGCACAACTTCCCTCTCTTCCAGCTGGCGCAGCAGTTCAACTCGGCTCGCTGTCACGAGTGAACATCTCCGCTGAGTGAACTCTCGCAACCCTCCGATAAGCGATTCAACCAATCGCCCACGCATCCGCTAAAAGATCAAGTTCCATCAACTCACCCCGGAACGAATTATCATTGTGCCGATGCCCTCGTCAGTGAACAACTCCATCAAGAGCGCATGCGGTATAGCACCGCTGATTATATGCGCTTTCTCAACACCGCCCTTGAGCGCCTCAATGCACGCTTGGACTTTCGGGATCATGCCCTCACCTATGACGCCCTCTTCAATCAGTCTGAGAGCATCCTCATCGGTGAGCGTTGAAATCAGCGTCAACTCATCATTCTGGTCACGGCATATCCCGCGCACATCGGTAAGCACAATCAACTTCGCCGCATGAATGGCGGCTGCCAACTTGCCAGCAACATGATCGGCATTCAGGTTCAGCGTCTTGCCATCCTTATCGCTGCCGATTGAAGCGATCACCGGTATATAGCCGTTGTCAATAAGCACCCTTAGGACATCGGTATTGATGCTCTCCACTTCGCCGACGAAGCCCAAGTCAACACCTTCGGTCTCGTCTGGGGTCAGGCGGCGAGCGGTGAACAGGTTGCCATCCTTCCCACTTAACCCGATCGCCCTTGCACCATTTTGATTGAACAGCTCAACAAGCTCCTTATTCACACTGCCAGTGAGGACCATCTCAACTATCCTGACTGTTTCCTCATCAGTGACTCTCAACCCGCCGACGAATTTCGGCTGCTTGCCCATTTGCCTCATCACTTCGTTTATCTCAGGACCTCCGCCGTGAACAAGCACCGGCTTTATCCCGACATAGTGCAACAGGACAATGTCAGCAATGACCTGCCTTTTCAGCTTCTCGTCAACCATAGCCTTACCGCCATACTTGATCACGATATGCTTCCCGTAAAAGTGCCGTATGTATGGCAACGCCTCAATTAACACCTGAGCGCGCTTTTGAAGTTCATCGTTGATCATGGCTCATCACCAACGCGTTCCGAGTTCACCTCATGCATTGGGTAATTAATGAAGCACCTTGAGCACAACCCCTTTCGCCAAACAAGCTTAACGCACATCACCTCCGCCATCCCAAGTCAACAACCGCAGATTGCTTCCGCTCAGGTTGGTAAGCGGCAGCTTGCCCCAATGCCAATTTCAATTGGCTCAATTGGGGAGCCGCTTTAAAGCACCATTGAAATGTGCCACTACTACCTTGCGCCGCTATCATTGACTATAGTTAATGCCAAATCCCCCGCCAAGTGCCGATAACGCCATAACCATAAGGAGGTGAAATTCGCGCTGAGTCGCATTCATCTTTTCATCGTGGTGCTTGTCCTCGTTGCGTCTCTAATTAGGCTCGGTTTTGTTACCAGACAAAGCCTTTGGATTGACGAAGCATTCACAGTGAGTTGGTGCTCCGAGAGCCTGCCAAGGATGCTTAAGCGGATAGCCAGTGAAGACCGCCATCCGCCATTGTATTGCTTGCTCTCATACCCAATCATGCATATCTCAAACTGCACATCATGCCCATTTGAATCCGCTGGCAAATGCGAAGCTTTAGTGAGATTGGTCTCTGTCATCTCCGGCAGTGCACTCATTTTGGTCACAGCCTTAATTGGGACGCGCATCGGTGGCATTGCATGCGCATTGCTATCCGCATGCCTGCTTATGGTTCACCCCGGTGCAATTCATTTCTCGCAGGATGCGCGCCCATACATGTTGCATGCCTTACTGTCAGCGCTTGCGTGCCTGCTTTGGATTGATGCTTTGAAGCGCCGGGACGAAGGAGCGGGGAGCAAGTATGGGGGAACCAACATACAGCTATCAAGATATGTTGCGCTATGCATCGTCAGTTTACTCAGTCTGTATTCGTGCTACATGGCATTTGTTCCTTGGCTTGCACGAGTGCTCTGTGCAAGCGCACTACTTAAGCGGAGGAAAGACCGCATCTACTCATGCTTGGTTGCTGCTGACATCATCGCTGCGAGTGCGCTCATGCTATGGCTTGCGTTTGTCCTTTCACAGCCAAATGTTATGGGCACGAAAGTGACACCGACCAAAACTGGAATTGCAGTAACCATGGCTTTTGTAATGAATGACTTTGTCGGATATGAATACGGTTTAAGCCATGCTTCAGCACCCATCCTCACACTCACGCTTATATCGTCCGTTGCTTGCTTGACCATTCTCGCTGTCACCGCATACACCGCATTGCGCAACGCTGCCCGAAGCAATGGAGAGCAAAGCGATGAGGCATTGAACCTGATGCTCGTATGGTTAGCTATGCACTTGACTTTGTTGTTTATAGCGCCATCGCTCACAAGTGAATTCAATCGCTGGCAACGCATCATTGACGGCATAGTCCCACTCTCACTCTTGCTCGCCTATAGTGCCGTGCATGTGCACCCAGCCGCAAGTTCACCATTTAGAAGGCTTATCACAGCCAATGCGAGGCTAATGGTTGCCATCTTGCTCGTGCTCCATTGCGTTGGGACATACAACCAATTCCACGATAGCCATTATTTCCGTGAGGACTGGCGTGGTGCTGCTCAATTTGCCATGGCACATGAGGATGAATTTGACTTCATTGTCCTCAACGCGCCTGTAGGGAGCCTCGCATTTAGGCTCTACTACAGCGGGCAAAGGAAGTTTGAAGATGTGCCACCACTTGTGACCAACGCTGAGCGAAAGAGAGCAAGCACATGGCTGCAAAAGCTCCTAAGCAGGCACAAACGCATACTCGTGATTGAGTGCAGGTCTTGGTTGATTGACCCAACTGGTTGGTTGAGTGCACAGCTTGAAAGACGCGCAAGACCAATTGCAAGATGGCATAGCTCAAAGATCAGCACAATAGTTTGGGAGGCGAGAAAGACCGAAGATTAGCGAGTTGGTATTGCGGTGCGCTTGATGGGCAGATGACCATCAAAGTGAAGCAGGGCATCCTAAAGCCATCAAAAGCCGTCTTTGAGGTGAACTCAGTTTCAGGAAGGGAAGAGCAACCACTGCCATGAGAGTTCTCAAAGCCACATCACCGATAATTCTCCTTACCATGCTTGCAACACTACTCCTTCGCAACCAAATCATTCTCGGTAAGGCATGGTGGTATGGTGACATCTTCACATTCTTCTACCCAGTAAGGAGCTATGTTGCTGAGCGCCTTCTCAAACTGCAGATGCCCCTTTGGCAGCCATATTCCAACATGGGCATAGCTGCCATTGCAGAACCGCAGTATCAAGTCTTCTATCCACCATTATGGTTGACATTACCGTTGCCAACACATTTCGGCATGGCGCTCATGCTATGGCTGCACATCCTTCTTTCGGGGTTTGCCTTGTATTTCTTCCTGCGAGTTTGCATGCGTTTGAAAAAGGCGGCATCGCTTTTTGGCGCAATCGCATACATGCTCAGCGGCTTCATTCAAGGACATGTGGGTCACTTAATCCATGTGCTTGCGTATCCATATCTGCCGATACTTCTCACAGTTGTGCACAGAGCATTTGCAACTGATGGAGTTAAGAGCTCAGGATTGTGGGCTGGTGAGCGAGACGGCACAACCACTTGGGCAACAGTTTGCGGCATTGTCATTTCGCTACAACTGCTCACTGGCTCGCAATTTGCATATTACAGCTTCCTCACAGCGATGGCATTTAGCATTTTCGCCGCTGCCCATGCTAAAGTGCGCTGGCACTCATTCGCCCTATTTTGGCTGTGCGCAATTGCGATATGCCTCAGCATCTGTGCCATACAAATGCTGCCGACATTTGAGGTGGCAAGGTTCTCAGCAAGACCTCCATCATTCAAATTTGCTTCTGACAATTCCCTCCCACCGCTTCTTTGGCTCACCTTGAGCACACTGCCGAATTACTACGGCACATATCTGACAGGCTTTGTAACACATGACATATGGACTGATGGAGCATCTGCATTTGTTGGACACTCAACGATCCTTCTTTCGCTCACCTGCATTGTGGTTTCACTTAAGCGAAATCGCCTCGCCGCATTCTTTGCGATGGCAGCATTGGCATCGCTGATTATCTCATTCGGGATTTATACACCCCTTTGGAAAGTGCTCTCACCGATTGCATCTTGCATGTTTAAATTCCGCTGTCCATCAAGGTGGCTCCTCGTTTACACGCTGAGCCTCTCAATCCTCTCATCAATTGGGATGCACAATCTTCTTGAGGGCAGCGGCTTTGGAGGGGCAACAAAAAGCGAGGCGAAACTTTTGTGGTTACTCCCCATCTTTGTGGTGCTGTATGCCATATGCCTGACCGCAGTTCTATTCCTCCACTGGAGACAATCCCAAGACGCATTTGCCCTTTGCCTTGACTCACTCTTGCTCGCCTTACTTTGGTGGTATGCCCTCTTGACATTGCGCTGGGTGATGAGGGGCTTCTCTCACTGTGATGCGCTGCTTCTCACACTCGGATTAACTTGCGAATTATTTGTGCTCTCACTCGGGATGCACTTCTCCGCTGGCGCCAAAAGAGAACTCATTGAGCAACCGGCAAAGGTAGCCGGACTCATCCGAGAAAATGAGCGATACTTTAGTGAGCGTTTCCCTGTAGCGCCATACTTACTTGCAAACAGATACCTTCGCATGAAGAAGTTCTCCACTCGTGAGGATGCTCTTGCAAGGGCGCAAATTGAGCTCCTCAAGCCATCCCTGAACTTGCTCACTTTAAGGCGTTCAGTTGATACAGAGGGTGAGCTTGTCTCACGCCCATTGTGGTCATTTCCCTTCGTTCGTTTTAGGGACTTGCGGCATAAGGACAACGAACGCCTATACAGGTTGGCTGGCGTAAAGTGCATCGTTTCAATCTGGCGCTATGCGAGGTTTAAGTTAAGGGCGAGGACAAAAGATGGGGTTTTCATTTACGAGGATCCAGAAGCCATGCCATTAATTTACCCCGTTGAGAATGTTCGCATCGTGCGCACAACAGATGAGGCGATTGAGCTCATCACAAAGCGCCCGTTCAATCCCAAGACAGAAGTTGCGCTGCTGCCAATGAGCAACATTGAAAACATGGATGGCGATGCTAAAGTCACAAATGCAAGCACAACCTCAGCTGATGTTGGGAAGGTGACTGTGAGGCGATGGGAATGTGAGGTGTGCGAGATTGAGTGCGAGGGCAAGCAGTCAAGTTGGTTAATCTGGCTTGAATGCTTCCACCCCGGCTGGAGGGCATTCGTTGATGGGAGACAGACAAGCATCCACTGTGCCAATGGCGCATTCATGGCTGTGAGAGTTGGCTCTGGCAGGCACAGGATAACATTCGCCTTCCTTCCAACGAGCTACTCAGTCGGTGCATTCATTACGCTATGCACAATCTCCGCCCTCATCGGTATTAGTATCTTCCGCTTGGTGATGCGCTTCAAAGCGAGTAACAGCAGCCATCATTGATTGCACATGAAAGCCCATGAAAAGAGCCCTTTCAATTCATCCGTGATGACTCTTCTCAGCTTGCCCGCATGCTGTCTCTTGAACCGCATGCACATTATGGCGTCAAAATGGAAGGACACTTGGAGCCAAGACAGAATTGGAACTTGCCGTTTGCGACATCGGGACACTACTTTGAAGGGGGTAATTAGCGATGCGCTTTTGGTCAGGATTAACGACGGCGTGTGTGCTCTTCATCTGCGCCATTGTGAGCACAACCTATGGAGCGGTGCTTGAGGACAACTGCGATCCATCGTTCAATGTTGCTGCACAGCTGCTGCCCACAAGTCAATGGGCAAAAGGAGCCTTTTTCAAAGTCATACTGAATCAGAGCAACGCTGCCACTGGATATGTCGTCAAAGTCACCTCAAACAACGCCACTCTAAGCAGGCTTGATGGGGATGTGGAGCGCTCTCTTGCAGCAGCCCAATTGCCAAAGGCAACACAAAATAAGCCATGGCGATTGACCATCCAGAGAAGGGATGCAAAGGATAAGCATCGCATTGCCGTAGTTGTTAATGGTGCGCCGATAATCATTGCGCATGATGACAAATACCTCGGTGGGAGCGTGCACTGGCAGGCAAGCAATGGCGTGCTTAAGGGCGAGCTGCGCTATCAACCAATTGAACCTGTTTGCTTCGTGGATGACTTTATGAGAACAGCTGAGGAGCCATCCGGATGGGAGGCTGTAAGCGGTATTTGGTCAGTCGGACAAACACAATCTCTGCGCACAAACATCGGCTCACCGGAACCGCTGCGCACCGCAAACGCGTTTGCTTACTACGGCAAACCGACTAATGGGGAGATGGCAATCTCAACGGTCGGCTATTGGTTCTGGGACACTTACACTGTTGATGTTTCCATGTGCGCTGATTCCGACGGCGTTGTCGGAGTAATCGCGTGCTATCAGGACAGCAACAACTACATCGTGTTCCGTTGGACATCACGGCACAGCGAAAGGAGAGCCGAGATTGTCAGCCTCATTGATGGGACTGAGCGCATCATGGCAAGCGCACCGATAGGATATGAGCCAAAGCAATGGTATCGGATGACGATGCGATTCAACGAAAGCGTTATTGAGGCATTCATTGACGGCATCAAAGTCTGCGAGGCAAAGAAGCCGCCGCTCATTGAGGGAACTTCAGGATTGTGCGTTTACGGCACATCGGCATGTTTTGATGACTTCGCTGTAACTCACTGGGATGGCTCACGCCAATTGCCACTTGCATACTACGCAAAGATTGCGCAAGGCTTCCAGCGCGAGGAGACAATGGCGCAGTGGGCATCGCCAATCGGAGATTGGGTTGAAAGGCGTTCACAGGATGGCTCAACATATTGGGAGCATCGTGGGTTGTTCTTCGGTGACGCATCCGTTAGCGTGCCCATCAGCCAGAGCAATTCAAGTGGTGAACTCAAGCTAAGTTTCGTCCCGAGTGGCATCAGGGATGCGAAAGGATCATCGTGCACTTTGCATCTTCGCGGGCTTGCTTATGAGCTTCTTGTGGATGGCAAGGTAGTGTCATCCGGGAAGCTCAACACATTGAGCAGCACAACTGGCGAACTGGAGTTAAAACTCGCAGGGGCAAAGGTGAGCGCGGGCATCAATGGGAGGGAAATTGCGAGTGCCCGACTTAACAGGGGCTTTCAAGGTTACAGGCTCACATTGACAAGCAGCGGATTCAACCTCCCAATGAATGCAATCAGAGTTTCAGCGACGAATGTCATTGATGACACATTCGCCAATGCTCCGACGCTTTGGTGGGCATGGCGTGGTGAGTGGTCAATTGCGCCAAGATGGGCATGCGACCCATCATGGGGATGGTTTGGCGGTGGCGGGAGCGACTGCCCAACGCTATGGAGCAAACCATCATTCAAAGGCGACATCGTCATTGAAGCGTTCATGATGATAGCGATGGACTTGCCGAGGAGCCCGGGGTATAGCCATCCGAGCGATTTGAATCTAACAATATGCGGCGATGGGCTTAACCTTGACAGCGGCTATAGCTTCATCTTCGCCGGCTGGAGAAACACAATGACAGCAATCCTGCGCAAGGATAGGATCGTCAGCTCCACAAATGAGTTCAGGATGATCAACCCGACAAGTTCAAACCCGGACTTCCACAGGCATTGGTTTTACATCCGTGTGGAAAAGCTCGGCTCAAAGCTGCGCTACTTCATTGATGATAAACTCGCACTTGAATACGAGGATGAGAAGCCGCTTGATGGCGGTAAGATAGCGCTATGGACATTCCACAACACCTTGATGGTAGCGCGTGTGCGCATTTGGTATGAACAAATGGAGATGCAAGGCGAATACCCGTGCACATGCGACATTGAGAGAGCTGCAAAGCGCACCCTCATTGAGGGAACTCCGACAGTTCCCTCTGGAAAGACCATCGTGCACGACTTTGAAGCTGATGCGTGCGGCTGGAGCAGCAGGTGGCTTAACGATGGTGCAATCATCATGCTTGATGATTCAACCGCATCAACCGGCAAGCGCAGCTTAAAGGTGCTCGCAGCAAAAGGCGGCGGTCATCTCTCTACATGGGTCGGCGTTGAGGCATTTGATGCTGCTCAATATCCGGTGCTCAGGTTTGACTACAATGTTCCGCCAAGCATCAAAGTCAACCTCTACATACGAGCCTTCGGAAGTTATTACGCCTTTGAGTTCACCGGCGGGCAACAACCGGAAGGCACGGCACCGCTCATCGGCAAGGTTGAGAATGTAGTTGCCGATGGCAAATGGCACACTGCAACGGTGTATCTGTATGACGCTTTGAGGAAGCTCTTCCCGCAGGCAAGCTCAATACCTGTGACCGAGATATGTTTTGCTGTGCCGGATGAAACTTACCTGCGCTGCGGCATTGGTGGGAATAGAGCCGGCGATTACTTCAACATTGACAATTTCAGGCTCATCGCGTCGGATGAGGCAAACGCACAAAGGTGAGTTGAGGGGGCGTTAAAAAGTCCATTAGGGTGACCGTTGAATTGACCTGCGTATGGCGATGGTGCGCTCATACGCTTCCTTGCGGCGCATCTTTAACTTCGCCATTAGCTCACGCACGATTTCCTTCGTCGTCAAGCCATTCATCAACTTGCTTCGGATGAAGTTACCAATCTCATCATCGCATGTCATGGGCTTAGTGACGCAACTCCCCTTTGCGCCCTCAACAACGAGGGTAAATTCGCCAATTGGCTCGGTCAATGTATAGCGCTTGAGTGCTCCCTCCAAGTCGGTGGCGAATATCTCCTCAAACTGTTTTGTGAGTTCCCTCGCCACAACAACTCTTCGGTTGCCGAGGATGCTGAGCAAATCTTTGAGTGTCTCCTTGAGCCTGTGTGGTGCTTCGTAGATAACGATTGGGTGACGCCAATTGCTCACCTCACTCAACAGCTCACACCTATCCTTTCGGTCTCTCGGCAGGAAGCCCAAGAAGACAAAGCGCTGTGCCCTCATGCCAGCTGCTGAAAGTGCCACGACCGCAGCAGATGGACCTGGTATGGGCACCACTTTATAACCGCACGATAAAGCCGCATTGACTATTTCAGCGCCCGGGTCGGAAATGCAGGGTGTGCCAGCATCGGAAATGATGGCTATACTTCTTCCACCCTCAAGCAGCTTGAGCAATTGGCGCAGCCTTGACTTCGGTGAGTGCTCATGAAAGCTTATCACGGGCTTTTTGATCTCATAGCTGTTGAGCAAGCGCTTTGCCACTCTCGTATCCTCAGCAACGATGAAGTCAACCATCCGAAGAACATCAAGCGCACGCAGCGTTATGTCACGGAGATTCCCTATCGGCGTTGCGCAAACATAAAGCACCCCTTTCCCCTTTCTCTCCTCCGATAGGTTGCAATCCATTGGCGCTCATTCACCCTTGATGTCCTCAACGCATTACATGATGGCTATTCCATATGCTCATGTAACCGCCATTTGCTCATGCCTCAACAACGAGCATTAACGATTCTTCTTCTTGTGCCTGTGCATTCGGCGGCGCTTCTTCTGCCAATGCTTCTTCACCTTCTTGCGATGCTTCTTCTTGTCCGAGGGCACAATCCATCACCTCCATCGTGAGCCAAAGAATCCCCGCCACCTCACTTTGGCATGCTGAGATGCTCCTGGCGGAGAATGATGGCGCTCACTACCAACGGGACATACAATCCCATATCCCTTTGAAGTGTCGCGCCGACTGTAAAGCACAACACTTCTGGATGCCATCTGAGCAAGGGCTTTTCGCTGGTAAGCTGCAGCTACTTCACCATTTTTGTGCAGCCGATCGGATTTGTAAAGCAACTCCGTTAGCGCAAACGATGCTGTGGGATAAGCCAGCTGGCATTACGAAACAGCGCGCCGTTTCCAATTCGGCTGAGCGTGATCACCCATTGGGTTGCCCCTCACTACTGATGTGCAAAAGTTGAAGTGATGATGAACTTCACGATGGCTTCTCATCCTGCTATGACTTCACGCTATTCCGAGCAAGTGTAGGACGCTAACCGTGAGCGCACACAAAGCCATCTTGAACTGGTGCTCAAGCGGTGTTGGCTCATCCGTTTTTGAGTGCCTGTTGTTGCGCACCTCAATGCTCAGCCTGAGCATCTCATAATGCCTGCCTTCCCAAAATGCTTTGAGGAACTGCTGCCTCTGTTGCCCGCGATATGGCACGAAAGCCTCAGCAATTGGATTTGCGCCCAGCTTCTTCCACGAGTTGATGATGACCTCAGACCACTCTTTCAACTTTCCTTTTTCAACCTCGCTTAACTCGTCGTAGTCCGCTGGAAGCAAAACAGCCTCGTCAACTTCGTGCTGGTGCATCTCAAGGTAATGGGTATAGCGGTGTGCACGATAGCACTCATCAATTGCAATTGCATGCGTTGAATTGCGATTGGTGTTCGGCTCAACGAATGTGTTGTCGTCAATTTGCTCGTAGATGATTCCAATGACTCTCGGATGATGTTCGCTGTAGCGCCACTGCGGGTAGCGCCCAAAACGGCTGCCATCATTCGCTATCCCAAATGCCACCTTGAGGAAGGCATCGTTATCGTAGGCTGTTCCATCCCAACATCTAACTGGGCTTCTGGCTCTACCCTGAGAATTCGTATCGGGGATGAGCGTGATCAGCGCCTTGGAAAGTATCTCGTCAATCGGCAACCTACTTTCAGTGCCATCAAGATGATGCCCAGTCAGAAGTTGGCACGCAAAATCAACACATGCTGCAGTCCCAGCTGGCTCGTGAGCATGCGGCACTGTGACGAGCAGGCGAATACCCTTCTCAGACTGGCGCTTATGGTCATCGGTTATGGTCAACCCGTAGACTCTTATCCCGCCATACTGCACCCACGAGTGTTTGCGCACCGATGTGCTGTAAAGCTTGCACCATTCATCAACCATCGGCTGCCATTCTTCGGGATGGCTGCGCCAACAGGAGGCAGCGTCACATGAAACTAATGATGCTATATCCATGCTCATTCACCCCCGTCAAAGCCAGAACTTATGCTACTGGCAGCGCTTGTGAACTGGCGGTAATTCGTGAAATCAGTCACCAAATAGCTTCTCAAACTTGAGCTCCCAAACCAGCGATTTCAACTTCTCAAGGTTGGCGATGATGGCGTCTTCCAATTCCAACGGGGCTGACTGCCCCTTTAGCGCGAGTTCATCCATGAGCATGTAGAGCTTGTCAATCTCGCCCACAAGGCTACTCACTGCCTCGTAGAGCTTCTGATTGCGCTTTGCATAAGGTAGCGTCTCATGAATAACGGCTTTGAGCTTCTTCCACTCTTCCAATCGGAGGTGGCGGCATGAAAAGTCAGTTTCTCGCAAAAGTTTTGCGACCCTATCAGCGTTAGCCTTCATGAACTCTTCGGCTTCGGCGTTTGTCATATCGTAGAAATCAAAAACGGCGAAGTGAAATCGGTTAATACCCGCCTTGCATTCCAATTCTGTGACGATGGGATAGGTCTCCACGCTCACCTTAGCGCTTGCAACTTCCTCTGGCAGGAAAACAGCTCCACAACCACCAACAGTATGTCCTTTCGCCCTGTCAAACTTTTTGTCCAAATAAACCAGCCACCACTCATTCTGCGGCGAAATCTCCTCCCTTTTCTCCTGCGTTATAGCCCTGATCGGTGTGACCACACATCGCTCACCCTGTGTCGTGTAAGCTGCTGGATAGGCAACTAAGCGAACCAAAAGCGACTTTAATTCCGCCCTCGCAAATACGCTAACTTCAGCGAGAAGTGCTCTATCTCTCGGAAATATCAGGAAGGTCAACCGAACATGGATATCGCTTCTATCCCAGACAATTTGAACCGAACCTCGCTCACCGTCTTCCAGCTTTCTGATAGCCGATGGTTTTGTCAAACCGATGTCTTTCCCATTTGCGATGATGTAAAGGAAGCCATTGCCATACCAATTTTCCCACCTTGGTTCCGGCATTCCAATGTAGCCTTCCGGAGTTGCCACATCTGGGGCATGCGATTTGTCAGCACAGTAGCCATACTTTATCGCATACCGAATGGAGCCAGAGTCGAGCGAAAATGTCATCGTTTTTCGCTCATGATCGCTATGACCCGGGTAGCCCCTCCAAACTTCTGACTTCCATTCGCTAACTTCAACGATAACATCAAATTCATCGCCCTGTTTGGGGAGGCTAACACATGGCGCAAAAAACACCAACGCAATTGCCAACGGATTCACAAAAATAGCCCTCATCTTTGACCTCGCCCCCATAGGGTTCAGTGTGCATAATCTTGACTTGGCAACACACGAAGCCGCCAAATCGCTTTAACTCCAGTAGCCACATCTCGCACAGCTATAGTCCAAGTGCCAATTTGGTCATTGTAGGCGAATGGCAGATTGATGAAAGCGGGCTTGATTGAAGTCCCATCCGTTCGCAATGTGCGAGCATAATGCCATACATCCTCACCTTTGGGATCTTGAAAGCGCAGGCGGTATATGTGACCCTCTGGGGGCGCTCCCCCAAACACCTGCAACGAAATCCCCAATTTCGCCGAGGAACCTGCGAAGATCTTTGAATCACCCGAAATCTTCAACCCAGTGACCCTGTATGGCAGCAACGAGAGCAATTTCGCCGAATTTGGGCTAATTATCAGCGAAACCGAGCCGGAAAAGCCGAGATAATTGCCACTTCGCTGGTCATAGATATGAGCCGGTTTAGAAAGCACAAATCTGGCTGGAACATCCTTTGAAATTGGCGATGGTCTTGGTGCGAGTATGCCAACGGTGACAATGCTGCCCCGCTTAAACCGTGAAACGCGACAGTCAAGCATTGCCTTCCCATCTGGCGTCAAGATTTGGCAGAATGGTTTCACACCAGCCGATAAAGCAATCCCAAAAATTAAATCCCTAAGCCACTCCCGCTTGGCAACCTCAATGTTTCGGTAATGTGCTACGGCAAAGTTGAGCAAAATAGCCGTCCCTTCCCCGACACGATTGACGATAATTGCCGGGACATCTTCTGCCATCCCCAAAGCTTTGCCCATGGTAACCTTTACAGCTGCGTCAGTGAGCACTTCAAACCCTTCCAACTCCGCTATGTTAAGGCTCATTTTAGCCATGGGGAAAGACTGCCTTTTCACCCTCAAAAATGCCCTCCTCGGGGCACATAGCTGACCTGCCCTCTCAACTCCAAAGAGCTTATCAAGGGCACCGCTGTTTCGTAAAACGCATCGTCCATCCATAATCGCTGGAACGACATCCGCAATTACCACCCCACCATTTTCGGCAAACTGATGGATTGCTTTAACTTCTTCATCCGAAATAGCCTGCTCATAGGCGAGGAAAAGCAGTTTCGGTGCTCCTTTAGCCATCAAGATGCCGCTCTTGACCTGATTTGAGGTTATGTAATACGGCTGAAAACCGGCGTCAGAAATGAGAGTAATAGCGGAAAAATGCTCCTGATTGCGTGTCACTCCAAATGGGGAGTGCAACGCGGCTGCATGAACGCTTGCCTGAGAGTGGTAAATGGCAATTGGGTCGTTATCGTGTTCACTCGCCATCTGAAGCTGCCCAATACCGTCAACAACTTCCCTCAAATCTGGTAGGAACGCATTAGCCCAGTAGCCGAAAGTTAAATCGTTGTTGAAGATGGTCTCACATGTGTAGCAGCAGTAAATTTGAAAGAGGTTGCTCCCGTCAAGGAAGGTATCCCACAGGAATCTTTGAAGCCCGCCCAAATCACGCCTTGCACTGACATAACCACCAAACCAACTCCCCCGGATGAGTGAGCGTGGTGCAAGGGAGCGAAGGAGCGTTTGATAAACTGGGTCACGATAAGGTCCCCAAAATTCCAACCCATGAATTGTCTTCTCCAAATCGCCCGGCTCCGAGCCTTCCGAGCCAACTTTGGCATAAGGGTCAACGCTTTTGTAGACTTTGTTGAGCCAGTGATGCCAGCGGGCATACAATTCCTCACGATAGGTTTCGGTATCATGATACTGTGCGAAACGGCGCTTTTCCCTTGCCTCACTTAGCCTAATGGGCATCGCCTCATCAAAAGATGAGAAATTTGTCCCCCAAGTCCTATTGAGCTCCTCAATCGTCCCATACTCCCTTTTGAGGTAGGAGATAAACCCCTGCCTGTCAGCGTCTTCAAAGCCGGCTTCTTCAGGGATTGAGTTTTCATCCCCGAGCGAATAGACGAGTGGCGCATAAATGGCAAAGAACTGTGCCGTCTTCTTGAACTCATTGAGCCTGCGCTCGTAAGTTGCATCATCCCCAAGGGAGCGCCACTGCGTAATGTGAGTTGTGTAAGGCACCGATAGCATATCATCCATTGAGACTGCCGAAATAAGCCGTCTCTCAAAATTCTCGCTCTCCTCCCACGGTCTAAAGTAGTGTGGCAAAAGGACGGTGTTGAATCCAGCTTTGCGAATTTGCTCATGCAGCCAATGCCCCAAAATGCCCGGTAGCGTGCCCCAAAGGAGCGTCGGGAAAATCTCAAGTTGCCGCCTCGGAATGAAGAACACTCTCTCCACTTGGTCAACTGGTTCTTTTCCAGCCATCAATATCGCTCTGCATCTGCCAGCAATACTAACGGCGTTGGTGAGCGGCACACCGAAGCGAATTTGCAAATCACTGTGGCGCAACTTTATGGAATGCTTTGCATAAATGCGTTGGTAGTTATCAAGCAGGCGAATGGCGACGGACCAATCCTTTCCCGAAGGCGGTGAGGAGAGCTTGACAGTGCCAGTGGCATGTTCTGTGCGCTCGTAGCTCGGTTTGTCCATCTCCAACGCAGCAATGCTCACTTCGGGCTTGACATCAAGCCAAAAGGAAGCCCACCCAAGAGCGCCATTTGCACCGATGACACGAACATCAAAGTAATGTCCACCGCCACACAGCCTTTTGACTGTGATTGGAACTTCGTTGCTACCCCGTTGCAAATTGATCTTTGTGACCGTCTGCTGTTCTTCCTCTCCCCATGCATTTCTGATGGTCACAATGACCCTCGCTTCCGCCTGCAACTCGGACTTGATGACAAGCTTCAGGCTCATCGGCAATGATAGGCGCTTCACCGGCGTCCGGCAAATCTCGGGCATTTCAATTGAGGTTGGCGGCTCTCGCTTTGCCGCCCAGACAATGGCATTGATAATGAGCATTTGGTGATACTCATACTGAGCCTGACTTTGAAAGGTGAATGATTCCCTTGGCGTGAGACAGAATCCACCATAGGTTGCATCCGACTGTATGCCGAAATCAATCTGAACCACTCTGCCATCCTTCAAACGATATGCGCCCACAAGCTTCTCGCCGATTTGATCCAGTGAGGTCAACTTCGCTTTCGTGACAAAGACATCTTTGTAAAACGAAAGCCCGCCAAATGGTATGCCCGAACAAATGAACCTTCTCCCATCATCGTCTGGATGGCGAAAGAATTCCGCTCTTGGGTTGCGCCTGTAAACCAGCACAAGCCCACTGCCTTCAGTCACCTGCTCGGCAATTCGGTATTGAACCTCAATTGGGAGCAGCGCATAGTCAAAGTTTGCCAACACAATGACATCATACCTTTGTTTGAGCTTTCTGAGCAGGGCTATTGCCTTCTCTTTTGGCGATGTGCCCTGAACTTGAGCGTGGTAAATGTCGGTGGCACCCAAGCTGCGTTCGCTGATTGTGGATTCGCCGAAGACTTCCAAATCAAGCCTTTGTGCTAACTCTGCCACCTCTCTCGCTGCCGTATAAGGCGCAATGAAGAAAGCCCTGATCTTCCCCCGTGAATAGGGTTTTGCCCAAGGGATGTGAGGTGTAGTGTAGCCAGTCCACATTTCATTCATGTAATCTCCGGGAAGCCTTTGCGCAAAGGCAGCCTCAAAGTGGGCTAATGCCGACAGCAATACGATCAATTCAACCAACCCACCATGCGCCATCAGGGTAGCCAACCGCATATCCGCTCACCCTCTATGCGCTCTACAGTAAGGCAACTTACAAAACGCTATGCGGATGAATTTTGCCCTTGCACTGCATTGCAAAGATACCACGCACCTTCCAGCTGTGAATGTTAGCATTGCCGACCAACTTGAGCAAACGAAGATGCGTTCCGCTTGACGGTGTTCATGTGTCATTGCGGCTATAGCTTTACAGACCATATCCGACTGCCTATACTCATGAGCTGACCATTGGCTTCCAGTGATTGTGAATGGCGGACAAGCAGCCCAGCATGTGGGGGTGAGAGATATGGCAATGAGCATCGGCATCAACCTTGAGTTTGTCAGGCATGCTGATAAGCCATTTGAATACGGCATCCGCAAGGCAGCCGAGCTCGGTTATGAGTATGTTGAACCATGCGTTGCCACCGGTAGGGACTTGCTCGCCGAAGCCGGATACTATCACATGCTCTCTATGGAGGAAGACCCACTTTACTACAAGGCAATGCTTGATGAACTCGGACTTAAGTGCTCAGGGCTGTCAGCGCACTCACCGCTCATGAAACCAGAAGTTGCAGTGCCATACCTGACGCAGGCGATAAGATGGGCTGCTGACATCGGAGCACCGGTCGTTAACACCGATGAAGGACCTAAACCGGCGTGGATTGAAGATGACGAGGAGGCATTCGCAATAATGCGCTATACGCTCAAGCGTGTTCTCCCGGTCGCTGAAAGACACGGCATCTATATTGCCCTTGAGCCGCATCAAATCTACACGACAAGGCTTGACACATTCCTCAGACTTCTTGAGCTTGTCCCATCGCCAATGCTTAAGGTCAACTTTGATACCGGAAACTGCTACCTTGCCGGCAATGACCCTGTTGAGTTTCTCAAAGCGGTTGCCGATAAGGTCGTTCATGTGCACGCAAAGGACATAAGCATTGAGCAAAGCGTTGATGAACGCGGAAAAGTCACGGGCACCCCGGTTGGATGTGCTTGTGGCGATGGCGTGATTGATTGGCAGGCGGTGATCAAGGTGCTTAAGGATGCCGGATATGAAGGCGTCCTATCGGTTGAATGTGGCACTGAGGAGCAAGCCGCAAAGAGCATCGCATATCTTAAGTCGCTCATTTGAAGGAGGGTTGAGTGAATTCAACCGCGAGTGAGATAGCTTTCCACCTTGCAATCAATGCCGATGGCGAAGTGATGCAACAGTTGAAGCAAACCGTAGCTTGCCCAATTTCTTCCGCGGTTAAAAGCGCTTATACCAGCATGGGGAATGCAACGAGCAGCGGCATTAGCTGCAAGGGGTGAATTTGATGCGCAATGCGGTGTGCGCTCTCTTGGTCAGCTGCATCGCAGTTGCTATTTTGACTGCTCATGGTGAGCATGGGAAGTTCAAGCTCATCCACAGGGATGGAGAGAGGATCACCGTGTTGTTTGATGGGA
>Ga0209080_1000209_pt1 | contig 45594 bp, 29 predicted proteins | sample JNZ110809AmetaG_FD_184123 | JGI IMG/M metagenome (GOLD analysis project Ga0209080, IMG submission 184123) | Hot spring microbial communities from Jinze hot spring, China to study Microbial Dark Matter (Phase II) - JNZ 110809A (SPAdes) (version 3) ...
CCCGAAGAAAGAGGATGGCTATTCAGGATTGTTTGCGGCTAAAGCCGCTCCTACAAAGGGGTGCCAGATGTGCAGGTCATGGCATAAGTTGAGTGTGACTATTCCTGCCAGGTGGAGAGCTGTTGTGTCTGCTCAAGCAGCGGCTTGAGTTGGCTCTCAATTTCATCCTCATCTTCGCCCACATGTATGCCCTTGAATAGGAACCAATGCTCAACATGCTCAATGCATTCACCATGCTCAATGCGCTTTAGCGGGCTGAGCGTTTCAAGTTCAAGCATCCTCTCGTTGGTGAAGACCTCAGCGGAGCACCCGAAATCCGGGTATGGCATTCCATCAAAGTGCTTGTGCCGCTTGATGAATAGATGTCCGTTGCGCGCATATGCTAACCAGCCCTCGTGATTTGCTACGCCAAGCTTTAGCGGCTTAGCATTGTTCACATCCTGACGAAGGATGATGAACTTCCTTCCCCAGCGCCACCTTGAATCGCTCATATCCGTGTAATGCCAGATTGCCATTGCCCTTGCTGGAAGCAACTTCTCCTCGTGCGGTATGAATGGAGGCTGTGGTAGTATAGCCCTTCCGCCCGGTGCCATGACTGAGAGCGCCCACGCAGCAAGTTCAACAGACCAAAGGTTGAAATTGCGCAGCCTGTGGATAACCACCACATGTGTCCCGCCTTGTGGGAGCTCTATTTGCATTTCCTTCTGTATCCCGGTGAGCCTCTCAACTGGCTGCACGGCGAGGAGGGAGTTGTCTTTTGCGCTTACATCAACCGGCTCATTGTCTGGTGCATATGTTCTTGGGCGTGCTTCTGGAGCATGCCAAAGCCTATGTCCACCGTAGATACGCCACTCATCACCGCCACTCAATCCGAGCTGCTCTTCAAATTCGGCGAACTCATTCTCATCACCGATGAACCCAAAGCGGATAATCCTCGGACCGACATCCGCCGTCACTATTAGCTCAACATCGTCATTGAACAGCCTGTAGCAATTTTCCCATCCGCCATAGCTCACCCTCTCCGTTGGCATGATGTCTCACCCCCGTTAACTGCGCTTATCCTCGCACACCTTGAATTTGTCCGCGCCGCGCATGTGCAATGCGACCGCAGTTGTAGCCAAGTAAATTACCCCTCCCGGTAAAGCGGCAAGCCATGTGATTATGCGCCAAAGCAAGGACCAAAGTATTGCAGCCTCCTTAGATGCGCCGAGCATAACCCAAAGTTGTGATGCCGTTATCTCCCTGACGCCGAGTCCGTGTATGGCAATCGGAAGCGAGCTTATAGCTGTCAGGCTTGATATCATCGCCACATATGTTGCATAACTCATTTGCATCCCAATTGTCCACCCGAGCGCAAGCAGCATAGCGTCAAGGCACAAATGGTATATGAGCGCTATGCCGAAGCTTAGGGCGGCATATCTTGGCTGCGCAAGGAACATAAGGGCACCCTCACCGAAGCGCGCAAGTCGCCTTCTCCAGATGCTCTTTGAGTCGCGCCATATCAACAGCGTTGCGATAACAATGGAAGCCATTATGAGCAGTGTTAGGAATGCAGTGAGCGTTGCGATGATGAACTTCTGCGTCGCCTTGCTCAACCAAAGTGCAGCGATGCACCCAACGAGTATCATTGAGGTAAACCCAACAGCGCGCTGCGCATACACAGTCCCCATGATGATGGACAGCGGTTGTTTGGAATGCTTGCTGGCAATGTATGCGCGCACCATGTCGCCGCCGACTATGCCCGGTAGGAAAAGGTTGAAGAACATCCCGACGAAGAAGGAAACGACTGCGCTCACCGGGCTCATTAGCATCCCAGTGGAGCGAATTATCACCCACCAATTGAGCGCCGATAGCGATTGCAGCAAGCAATATGTGAGGACGCAAAATAGGAGCAGGCTAATTGGCACCTCATGGAGTTTGCTGAAGATGCCCTCGCGGTAGCCGAGAACGATCACCCAAGAAAATAGCGTAAGCGAAACCGCCACTTGCAGGTGCAATTGCAATCGCTTAAGTGAGCTTGCAAGCTGTGCGGTTGATCCCTTTACGCCGCTCTGCCCTTGTTTTCCCCCGCTCCCCTCTTTGACGCCCCCATTTGCTCCGCACACCGCCAATCTACCCCCTGTAAGGATGCAAACGCACCGGTGAGTTTGACAGCCTTATGTGACTTGTGTGGCGGCAAGTTGGTGCTCCCCAAAGGAGCATTTCGTCTCCTCATAACCCTTTGACTAACCTTCTTCACCGTCGGCGCGTTGGGAAGCGCTTAGACAACGATTAGCCTCTGCGAGGCAGTGTTGAAGTGGTGCGCTAATATTGCTGGCGAGCGGCAAAAGCGATTCCGTTGGAACATCGTCGGGGGTGATGAAAATGTCGTCATCTGATGAGGGAAAAGGGAGGGCAAAGGTGCGCGTTGCAGTGATCGGGTGCGGTGCGCATGCCAATTCCGTTCACTATCCATCGCTCACCGAGCTTGAAGATGTTGAGCTTGTTGGTGTGTGCGACCTTATCCCGGAGAGGCTTCATTCAACTGCCGAGAAGTTTGGCATTGATGGGCGCTTCACCGATTACAAGAAGATGATTGAGCAAACTGCACCAGAAGCCGTCTATGTCATCATGCCACCGCATCAACTGTTTGACATCGTCGTGCATTGCCTTAGGCAGAAGTTGCATGTGTTCATTGAGAAGCCTCCGGGGGTGTATTCCGAGCAAACGCGCAACATGGCTAAGCTCGCCGAACGCAACGGGTGTTTGACCATGGTCGGGTTTAACAGGCGCTTCATACCGCTTCTCAGGTTGCTCAAGCGCTTTGTGGAGGAGAGGGGACAGATGCAGCAATGCGTAGCCACCTTCTACAAGCACCATGTGGGTGGCGAACCATACTACGGTGGTGCTGTGGACATACTCACATGCGACGCCATACATGCAGTTGATTCGCTCAGGTGGATGGCTGGCAGTGAAGCCAAAAATGTGGTGAGCAGCGTGAGGGCTGTGGCATGCGATTTCCCCGATAGCTTCAATGCGCTCATTGAATTTGAAAATGGCTGTGTCGGTGTGCTGTTGGCAAACTGGGCTGCCGGTAAGAGGGTGCACACATTTGAGATGCACGGCATAGGGATATCGGCTTTTGCCAATCCGGATCCGGATGGCGAGGGTGTGGTTTATGCAGAGAACGGCAAGTTCGTTAAGCGCATCACGCCACAGGAAGCAGCTATGAGCAATCAATGGCATAGGGTCTACGGCTTTTACGATGAGAATAAGCATTTCATTGACTGCATCAAATCGGGGACATTACCGCAGACGCATTTTGGCGATGCCGTCAAGACGATGGAGCTCGTTGATGCGATTTATCGCAACCGAATTTCATAGGCGATAATTTGACCGGCTTTATGCTCATTCCGTATGAGCTGCATGCAATTGCCCTTTCAGCCAATCACATGTTATCCTGATGACATGCTCTTCGTGGTGGCATTTTGCGAATGTGTGGTCAGCGCCCTCAATAATGTGAAGGTCTGCCCTGTTACCGAGCGCCTCAGCATAAAGTTGAGCATCATCAACTGGCACAACCGTATCATAAGAGCCGTGCACTATTAGTGCTCGCCCTTTGAAATGCGAGACCAGTTCAACCGGTTTCACATTTGGCAGCTCATCAAAGAATGCCCTGGATACTTTCAACCCGCCAATGTCAATCCAACCCTTTTCCTCAAGTTCGTTCATGGCATCGCCGCACAAGTGGCGCCTGAGTATCTCATTGGGGCGTGCAACTGCAGCCCAAAGGGCAAGCGCCTTTATGCGCTCATCAGTGGGTGCATAGCATGCCGCAATGCATCCGCCGAGGCTCAACCCGAGTAATGCTAACCGATTCGCATCCACACCCCCAACTGATGAAATGAAGTTGACGGCAGCACGCAGGTCTTCAAGTTCGCTCGTTATTGTGATGTCACTGAAGTCGCCCTCGCTTTCGCCCGAGCCACGAAAGTCAAACCTGAATGCGGCTATACCATAGCGCACAAGCTCCCTTGCGGCTTTCACAAACAGCCTGTGCGCTTCAATTCTGTGCCCTGTAAAGCCGTGACAGAAAATAACGCACGGATAACAACCGCTGCCCGGAATGTGCAGCATCCCATAAAGGCTCATCCCGGCAACTTCAAATCTGACTTGCAATTCGCCCATCGCTTCAATCACCCGTTGGGTCAAAATGAATTGATGGCACTATGCCAAAGTATGAAGCAATGTGGGTGTTGCAGCTTGGAGAACCACAGAACTTGGGGGCGAAGAATGGCGATGTCGCAGATGGCATCCAGTTGGCGCGTTGCTGTGATGCTCGCCCTGTTTTCCGCTGTCGGTTGTGCGTGCGGGCTTGACCGGATCAAACTCTGCGATGAAGTGATGATTGACCCTGGGAGGACGCACACATGGGTTATCCATGTCCGAAAGCTTAATGGAAATGAAGCGGCTGCAGAGGAGCGTGCGAATGCCCTCATCATACCAGAGGGTAAAGCCGCTCTGCTTGAGATGTGGGCGAGGTTGCATTATGAGCGGTTGGCTGGCTCAACAACGGCGATGGTGATAAGAATTAACGGCATGACTTTGGATGCCGAGCAGCTTGTTAACAAGCCGATGTCCTTTCAAACTCGCGGCGGCGCTGCGCTCACATGGTATGGCAATGGCTCTTGGCGCATACTCTATAGCCACGACTTCAAAGCAGCCATTGAGGATGTATCAAGCCCATACAGCGTCATTGGCGCCGACCCTTACAGGTTTGCGTTTGACATTGCGGACCTGCTCACGGATGGAAAAAACACAATAGCAATAAGCCATACCATCCCGAGCATAACGAGCAGGTTGATGCTAAGTGATGTTGTTGTGCGCGTTGGCGAAGTTGTGAAAGCCATGCGAAGGAGAGGCGATGAGCTGCCGACATATGTGCCGAGGGTGCCGCAGCCATTCGGCTATTCTGTGCAATGGCTTGATGGCGGCGGGATGAGGATGGACATTTTGGGTGAGCGCTTCCTCATAGGCACTGAGATATCCATTCCGGGCGGCGGTTGGCATATGCTCAGCGACGGCGAGTTGCGAGCACCTTGTCCCTTGCGCATCCAAATTGAGAGGCGAACGAAGCATCACCTCCTGATGAGGGCTGAGTGCGTCCATTACTCAATTGAGCGCGCTGCTGAGTGCTACGGTGAGTGGATTGATGTGCATGATGAGATAAGGAACCTCACCGATGGTGAGCTGGGTGTTTGCATACGGCATGTCGTTGAGCCGGAAGATGGCAAGCCGAACAGCGTTTACTTGGGTGGGCTGAGGATACAATCGCATCAGTTCAAGCGCCGCAGCAGCAACATGACGGCACTGCTTGTCGGTGAGAGGGCAATGGTTGGCATTCTACCGCTTGACGATGTGTTTCGCCTCCACTGCGTCAATTTCAAAGAGGGCGATGCATGCGGCATTTCTGATTCAGAGCTTGTCCTGCCACCGAATGGGAGCATCAAAATGCGCTGGCGAGTTCACCCGCTGGGTCGTCCGAAGCCGATTGAGTTTGAGCCCGATGCCGACTATTGGGCGTTCATCAACTCGGTGCGCAGGGGGTTAAATGTCAATTTCACTTTGGACGGTCCGTTCGCTTTCCTCTCGCCAAAGATGCTCAAGTGGAATGACGAGGAGCTATTGCGTTGGCTTGAGTTGCGCAAGGTGAAGTTTGTATCAAGCACCATCGGGAGATTGCCCAATGGAGGATATGCTCATGGGACTGCGTTCCTGAGCGCTAAGGGTGACCACGAGCTGTGGAAAGGGTTATTTGCGAGGGTGCGCTCGTTGCTTCCCAGCGTGAAATGCCTGATGTATTTTCACTGCTTCATCAGCACGGAGGGGGAGGCTTCGGAGAAATACCGTGACTCCCGCCTTCTGGATGCCTCCGGGAAGCAAGTTGCATATCCTCACTCAACTTATCTGCCGCTATTCTACCCGACACTTAAGAACAGTTATGGGGCAATGGTTGCGCGCTATTTTGATTTGGCTCTGGATTGGATCGGCGCTGATGGTATCTATTGGGACGAGATTGAATACAGCGCCACGATGTGGACTTATGACTGTTGGGATGGATACAGCGCGGATATTCATCCAACCACATTCTCAGTGCTGCGAAAGAAGGCAGCCATACCACTCCTGACACAGCAGTGGAAAGTGGCGCACGCTGAGAGGCTGCTCAAAGCCGGCAAGGTGATCATAGGCAATGGCATGCCGCTAACTGAGACGATGGCAAGGTTGTGCGTGCCGAGGTTTCGTGAGACGGCATCGCTCTTCAATTTGTTTGATAGCCACATATACACCCCACTTGGATTGGGCGATCACCTCACGCAGCGTGCCGAGCAGGATGTGATTGACCAGATAAGGAGAAACCTCAATTTCGGTGCGCTGTATTACTACTACTCCGCCGATGTTCCCCAATCGCATGCTAACTTGACCGAACATATGTTTCCATTCACGCCGTTGGAGCTACATCATGGCGTGTTAATCGGGCGAGAGCGCATACTCACAAATCGTTCGGGCATATTTGGGTGGGGCGAGAAAGCCAGCATTAAGGTGTTCGTATACGATGACAGGGGCAGGCTCGTCCAATTTGAACCGACAATTTACGATGACCATGATGCGACATTTGTCAAACTTAACTTGCCGCCTCGCTATGTAGCGGCGATAGTGAGGCAGCAGTAATGCCGTTGCATGAAGCCGATGGAAAGCCCGATTGCAGTTGCTGGAGCCGCTTTTGAATCTTGTTTGAGCGGGGGCAAAGTCACTCGCGATGTGTGGGCAGTTGCCATCGTGGGCTATTATCGGCGCTGGTGGGATAGGGCTCACATTCGCAACGATGCTCCGAGAGAGCGGTCACATTGTGTATCTCGTCTGCCGCCCCTGGCAGGTGGAGGCATTGCAATCTGAGGGCGCATTTGTCGTCGGTCTATTCGGTGAGCATCACTCTCACCCGCTCGTGGTTGACGATGTGGCTGCATTGCCATCTGGGCTTGATGTTTACGGCGTGGCGACAAAGGCATATGATACCGAGGCAGTGGCTGCATCGCTTGCGAAAGTCATTCATCAAAGCGCTATCGTGGTGTCACTCCAAAATGGTCTTGGCAATGTGGAAGCTCTTATGGCTGCATTGCCTCATTGCCGAGTCCTCGGCGCCCGCATCATCTTCGGAGCTGAGCGAATTGGCGCAAACAGGGCTAAGGTGACGGTGTGCGCTGATGATGTAGTTGTTGCCCCTCTCGGAAGGAGTGAATGGATTGAGGATGCGAAGCTTGTGGCATCATCCTGTAGTTACTCTGGCATACCGTGCCGAAGCGACCTTGACGTAGCGCCATGGCTGTGGGCAAAGGTGCTATACAATGCCGCGCTTAACCCATTGGGTGCCCTTCTTAACATGACATACGGTGAGTTGGCTGAGAACGAAATTACCCGTGCAGCGATGAACGCCGTGATTGAAGAGGCTTTCTCTGTTGCAAGTGCAGTTGGTGCGCCGCTTCAATGGCACAGCGCCAAAGAGTATATTGAGCACTTCTATGGCAGGCTTGTGCCACCAACTGCCGCGCATAGGTCTTCAATGCTTCAGGATTTGGAAGCCGGGAAGCGCACCGAGATTGATGCGCTGAATGGCGCTATAGTCCGCCTCGGGGAGCAACACGGCATACGAACGCCGATAAATTCGGCTTTGGTAAAGTGGATGAAGAGGCGTGAGAGGGGTGAATGGATTGACGCAGAGCAGCTGCAGGCTGAGCTCAAATCCGTTCTCAACTTGTGATAACACTGCAGCTGATGCTGCGATGGAAGTGCTCAATGCCATTTTTGCTGCGGCGCTTATCGTGCTCATCGCCATCATGAGCGTGGGCTGCGGGAGAAGGGACATCGTTGCAAGTGTTGACGGGGAGGCAATTTACAGGGATGAGTTTGAGGTTGAGTTGCTGAAAAGGGCAGGTGAACATGTGCTCAGGGAGATCATCACTGAGAGGCTCATAAGGCGCGAGGCTGAGAGGAAGGGCATTTCCGTTAGCCGCTCAGAAGTGGATGCCGAAATTAAACGCAGGCAATTGAGGCAAGGTGACAAGGCAAGCTTGGAGGAGTTGAAGCGTGAAGTTGAGCTCAGTTTGTTGCTGAGAAAGTTGTGCATGAGCGACCCACAAGCCATGCCGAGCACGCATGAGGTCATCAGCTATTACGAGAGTCACAAGGATGAGTTCACAATCCCTGAGAGGGTGAAGCTGCGCTGCATCGTCGCTGATGATTTGAGCAGCGCCATGAGCATATACGATGCTGTGATGCGCGCCAAAGATAGCTTTGCCGAATTGGCTTGCAAGTTGTCCGTTGATGAGGCGACTAAGGACAAGGGCGGAGATATGGGCATTTTAATTGTGCGCAATCTTTCGCCGAAGCTGCGCGCCGTAGTTGAAGGGATGAGTGTCGGCGATGTGAGCAAGCCGTTTGAGCTTGATGGGCGTTGGTGGATAATCAAACTTGAGGGGCGCATGCCAGCACGACAACAATCAATTGATGATGTGCGCGTGATGATATCGCAAATGCTGCGCGAGCAGAAGGCACAGGCGTTGCAACCGATTTACATACGCAGGCTGTGGGAGAGGGCTCGCGTGGAAGTATACATTCCAGAGCTCAGCAAGCGCATCTTGGGAAATCGCTCACAGGTTGGAGGGCACGCAAGGTAATGGGTGTGGAGGATAACCCAGCTGATGAATTGTCCAATGGCGGGTGCCGTGTCTCTCCCAAAATGCGTGGTGATGGGATGTGAGCGATGAGCGCTCGTCAGGCGAACTTACGCCAGAGGAGCTTGAAGCGCAAATTGAGAGGTTAATTGATGAGGTTCTCGGTGGGGAGCCGAGGGCAGAGCAGTGGCGTGAATGGCGTCAGGCGCTTGAAAAGCGATTGAAGCATTTGCGAGAGATGCGCTCAAAGGGCATCAATGAGTTCGAGAACATGGACGAGGTCATACGGGACATTGAGGAGAAGGTGAGGGTATTGCGTGAGGAGGAAATCATCACTGAGTTCGTTGAGCAGCAGGTGAGGGCAATCATTGGCAAACTTAGGCTGCAAAGGAGGCTTGGCGAGGAAATTGAGCTCATTTGAGCGGCGCTTCTTCGCCGTCCATCTTCGTTACGACTTTGAATGGGAGGCGCTAATCTGGGCGTTCGGTTGAGATATCTGTTTCTTCGCTTGTGGAAGCAATCTCACGCTCAAGCTCTTCACGGCTGTTTGAGATGATCTCCCTCAACTTGTTCACAGTCTGCTCAAGCTTGTCCAAGACCTTCAACGCATACTCAAGCGCTTCACTTCTCCTCCTTGATGCCTCTTCACTGGCTCGCCTGCGCTTCTCATCAGCCATTTGCTCAGCTCGCCTGAGCAACTCGTCAGCCTTCTGCTCGGCTGATTTCATTATCTCGCTCTCCGCGACTTTTCTCTCAGCCTCACGCTGTGCACGCTCAAGTATGCGCTGTCTCTCCTCCTCGGCTTCACGAACGATTCTTTCTGCCTCCTCCTGTGCGGCTCGTATGCGCTTATCGCGCTCTCTAACGATCTCTTCAGCCATGCGCAACTCGCTTGGCAGGGCAACTTCAATCCTCCTGAGCAGCACCGATATCTTTTGCTCGTCAACTAAGCGCCAGTGTCCAAACCCTTTGCTCCGCTCTATTTGCGTTTCAAGTTCCTTGAGCAGATTTCGGATTTGCATTTCATAGTCCTGAATGGCTGATGCACCCCCTTTCAACCAGCTTCTCCCTCAACCTCGGCAGGACTGGTGGCGGGACTAATCCCTCAATGCACCCGCCAAGCATCGCCACCTCTTTTATGAGGCTTGAGCTGAGATAGGCATACTCAAGGCTTGTCATGATGAACACCGTCTCAATATCGGGAGCGAGCTTTCGGTTCATGGATGCCATTTGAAACTCGTAATCAAAGTCCGAGATGGCTCGCAGCCCTTTGACTATGACCTTCGCGCCAATGCTGCGGGCGAATTCAACGAGCAAGCCATTGAATGTCTCCACACTCACATTCGGCAAATGTGCACACGCTTCCCTAACCATCAGTGCCCTCTCCTCAAGCGAGAACAAAGGCTGTTTGGCTGGGTTTGTGGCGACAGCAACGATGAGCTCATCAAATATCCTTGCAGCTCTCTCAATCACATCCAAGTGACCGTTTGTAATGGGGTCAAATGTTCCCGGATAAACTGCTCTTGTCACCATTATCACCCTGTGCCAATGTGATGACTTTCAGTATGACCGTTGGATGATGAAAATGTGCCTTGCACACCAAACTCAAGCCATACCGTCGCTGCGATTGACAGCATAAAAGCTGAAAGCCGTCTCGCCGACGCAGTGCCTCTTGGTGAGCCTCAATAGACCGCACTCAACCGGCAAGGATTGCCTCACCGAATGTTGAATGATGACAAGACCGCGCTCGGTAAGCAAGTCAGCGTTGTCCGAAAACCATTGCAGCAGCTTCATTGTGAGCTGTCCCTCATAAGGTGGGTCAGCGAAAACGATGTCAAACCTTTCCCCAGCCTTCATCAACCGCTTGAGAGCCAATAGCGCATCTGAATGCATCACCGTTGCCTGCCGTTCACAATTGCATCTGGCGATGTTCTTTTTTAACGCCGCAACGCATGCGGCATCGCGCTCAATGAACACAACATTTTCAGCGCCCCTGCTGAGCGCCTCCAAGCCAACGGTGCCCACACCGGCACACACATCAAGGAAACGGCAACCGACGATATGCTCTCGCAAGATGTTAAACAGCGCTTCTCTTGCCATGTCGGATGTTGGGCGCAAACCCTTCAATGCTGGTGCTGTCAACTTCCTGCCGCGCAGCCTCCCAGAGATTATGCGCATGCCTCTCACCGGGAGCAGTCAGACTAACCCATAAATTGGCAGCGGTATTTTCATCCCAAAGATGATGCAAAGGCGAATCACCCAACACAGCAACAAGCACACCATGAGGGCAATGAGTATCGTCCTCATCGCCCTCCCGTTAAACCTGAGAAGCCTCTTTCCCGTCATCGCCTCAAGTGAGAGCGCAAGCGCGCCTCCAACTTCGGCTGCAAACAAAACTACTCCCATAGGGTGCCACGAAAATGCCTCCTTGAATCTCCCGTGAGCTGCTGCAAACAGCGACCTCGTCATGCCGCATGATGGGCATGGCAACCCGCTAAATTTGTGAAACATGCACTGCCACAGCTTAGGTGGCTGGCTTAGAAACGCCATCCAAGTTATTGTGCCAAACAAAACCAACGCCGCTATTAGCCTCTGTCCTCTAAAGCTCAAAAGCCACTTAGCCATCCTTAACCCACCAGTATACACGACCCCATTTCGCCCGTGGTGAAGCTTAATGCAGTTCTTCAACGGTGTGTTCGCGCAGCGGACAATTCAACTTCACGGCAATACCCCCTCCCCCCTCTCCGTGTTGAAGCCACCTCACCACCGACAACGCGGGCGCATTGTTGGATGCAACGATGCTGACCTATATGGCTCATCAATTCATATGGTGACAACATTTCGCTGTGAAGGGAAATGGCTTGCATGGCTGATGTATCATCAACACTTGGGTGGACAAATCATGGTCGGCAGACTCGCCAGAATAAATCCTTGGGATGAGTTTGTGAGTGCCCTATCCGAGTGTGAGGATATAGCGCAGTGTGCGGCTGTGCTCGGGCGCGAGTTCTACGATGATGATGTGCGTCGTGTGGCGATGCGCATTCTGGGCAAGCTCCTTATGCGCGAGATTGATGGCACGATTTGCGGCGGCATAATCGTTGAAGTTGAAGCTTACCTTGCAAGTGGCGACCCGGCAAATCACGCCTATCGCGGTTTGACCGAACGCAACCGGTCAATGTTTGGACCTCCCGGATGCGCCTATGTTTACCGAATCCATCAACAGCACTGCTTAAATGTGGTCACCGAACCAGAGGGGATACCGAGCGCTGTGCTCATACGAGCCATACAGCCGATCTGGGGAGTTGAAATGATGCTATCCAACAGGGGTAGAAGAACCGTTTGCGGCTTGACTGACGGACCGGGTAAAGTCTGTCAGGCGCTTAAAATAGACCTTCGCTACGATGGGTGGGATTTGACCCTCGGGAAGGAGTTATGGGTTGCCGAGTTGCCATGCGAGATCAATCCGCCGGAATTTGTGATCGCCGTTTCGGAGCGAGTTGGTGTCACCGCGGCAAAGGAGCTGCTTCTTCGCTTCTTCGTCCTCGGGAATGAGTTCGTCAGCAAGCCAATAAATGCGCGCAAGTTCGTTAGATGCGGTGACCTTTAGCAGGCAAGGTTTTTATCGGGTTTGCTTCAGCTGGTTCTCGTGGCGAGAATGGTCTGGAGCGCGTTGGCATTCAATCTGGCGTGCTTGCGGCGTTAAAATGGTCAGCTTGAAGCGGGACGCAGTCAGTGGTAGCAGTTTTCAATTTTGATGTGCTTGCCATCCCAAGGGGTGATCGGATTGGGCACGCATGGTGGAACTGAAGCTATAATCCCGATGCTGATATATGTGGCGGCGTTGTTCTTCTTCATTTACATCTTCCTCATTCATCCGCAAAGGAAGCAGCAGCGTGAGCGGCGCCGCTTCCTTGAATCGCTAAAGAAGGGTGACAGAGTTGTGACCGTGGGCGGCATATGCGGGCAGATAGTGAACCTTGACGAGGACATAATCACATTGCAGGTAGCCGACGGGATTGAGCTTCAGGTATTGCGCTCCGGTATTCATCGCCGCCTTGAGCAGGAAGAGGCCGCTAAGGTGAAGGAGCTCTGGAGCAAGCGTCGTAGGCGATAAGGTCATAGGGAGTGGTCTTGAAATGCCCGTAAGGTGGCGAGGGCATCTTAGTTCATTCCCGATGGTGAGGGTGGCGATAATTTCTGCGCTTGCCTTGATGGCTTTCACGAGCGCATGCATGCGCCTTATCATCCAATCAACCAGACCATCACCAATGAGCCGTGAAGCCGATAGGGCGCAACTGTTGACAGCGATGCGCATTATCGCAAAGTCCATCGTCATCATTGAGCCGGCATTGCCGAAGGTGGGGCACAGCGAATATGCAAATGCAATGTCCAGACTGGATGACCTTCTCAGAAGCATCGTTAAAAGCGGTGATGCGGATGCGCTGAGAGCGGTGGGCATACTTTACGGCTACTTGGGCATGCAAGAGCGCGCTAATGAGTGCCTCAATGAATTCATTCGGTTGAAGGAAGCCGGCGGTGGAATCACCGAGGGAGAGCTAAAGCTGTGGCGCAGGATGCTTATGGAGAAGCCGGTTGCGCTGGATGAGCTCAAAACGCTTGAGCGCGGAATTGATGGGCTGCAGCTCGGCTGGCTTGGGCAGGTGGCTAAGGCTTGGCTTTACGAGAGGGCTTTTATGTTCGTCCAAAGCGAGCGGATGAAATCAAGCTTGCGCGCATCGGCTATCAGAAGCCTGCTTCCGCTGTTCTTGCTTCTCATGGTGGTTGGCATGTTCTGCCTTGTTGGAATCGTTCTCTCACCTGTGTTGCTCATCTTGCTCTTCAGGGGGTTGCGTTTGCGCCGACGAGGCACTGGCGATGTTTCGGCAAATCCTCATTTGCTCTTTGAGGCGTTTGCCGTTTACCTATTCCTGATGGAGATCGTGACGCCGATGGTTGTTCGTGCCCTTCCACATCGTGTCGCTGCTCAAGATGTCACAGTGAGTTTGATTGCAGTGATGATTGCCAATGAAGCGATCAGCGCCTTGAGCATTCTTTGGCTTGCGATGCTGCTATATGCCCGTTCTTCCAATATGTCCGCTGTCGGGCTGAAAGTGGATGCCATTGCGAAAGATTTGCTACACGGCTTTATCACATACATTTCCATGTTGCCATGGGTATGGCTTGCGTCGGCGCTCAGCATGCTCATTTCAAAGTGGCTCTTTGGCAGGTTGAGCGAGCCAGCTCATCCAATCGCGCAAGTGATGATGTTCGCAAGCTCAAAGGCGTTCATCATCACCGTGTTTTTAACCGGCGTGCTCGCCGCACCGGTGATTGAGGAATTGATTTTCAGGGGCGCGCTTTATAGCGCTTTGAGGCAACGCATGGGTGTGCTTTCGGGGGCTGTCTTAAGCTCGTTGCTGTTTGCCATCCTCCATCCGCAATCAATTGTCGGTGTGCCGCCACTTTTCATCGTCGGCATTGCTCTCTCACTGCTATATGAGCTGCGCCGCTCCGTCATCGGGTGCATTTTTGCCCACGCTCTCATCAACTTCTTCTCGCTGTTGATATTAACGCTGCTCACATCCCTTTAACGGATGGCACATAACCACGATTGCTTTGCCTTGTCCCGAAGCGGGATTCTGAGCTGGCATAATTAGTTATGGACGGCTTCGCCCGAGGCGAAAAATGGAGTTGATACGGCGCCATGAATATGAAATGGTGGACAATCTGCCTCATTGCGATGTGCGCCGCAATGGCTGATTGCGCATCCCTTGAGAGCCTTTGGGATATAGCGAAGCGGATACCGGACGAGTTTGATGGCTGGAGAGCCGATGGCAATTGGAGGCGCTATGACCGTAACACGCTCTTCCAACACATAGACGGTGGTGCGGAGCTTTACCTCGCGTATCGCTTCAGGGAGGCACTCGTGAGGCGATATTTGAGGGATGGTGGGATGGAAATTGCCGTTGACATTTATGACATGGGCTCACCCGAGGACGCCTTCGGTGTCTTTAGCGTTGAATGCTATGGTGAAGAGGTTAGCATAGGTCAGGGTTCGGATTACATTGAGGGCTTGCTGCGTTTTTGGAAGGGGCGCTTCTTCGTTTCGTCACTAACACGCCTTGAGACGGATGAGAGTAAGGCAGCGGTGCTTAAGCTCGGTAAGTTGATAGACGGTTCCATAACGACTGTGGGCAAGCTCCCGGAGCTCTTTTCATTGCTCCCGAAGGACGGCTTGAAGGAGCGGGGCGTCCGTTTCTTCCGCAGGCATACGATCCTCAACCGCATATACTTCATCGCCGATCAGAATGTCCTTCAACTCGGCGACGATACTGAGGGTATTGCTGCGGAGTATGAGCGTAAGGATGGTAAGGGGCTCTTGTTGGTTGTGCGATACACGGATATAAAGAGGGCAAGGGCAGCACTGAATGGTTTCACCAAGGCGCTCATACCGAGGGCTAAGCAGGCGAGGATGGTAAGGCTTAGCGATGGCAAGTGGATAGCCGTTGATGCGGTTGGCGAATTTTTATTTGCGGTGCTTGATGCAACAACGAGGGACCTTGCATCTCGTTTGATTGGAGCAGTTCGGGATGCCGTAAAGGGGGTGAGAAAGTGATGGATGGCGAATTCGTCAGGTCAAAGTTAACGAGGCGCGACTTTATTCGCCATGCAGCATATGCGGCGCTTGTGACGGCATCGGGAGCTGAGATGTTACATGCTGGCGATGCCGGGGCGAAGGTTAAGGTTGTCTTGGTGCGCGATGAGGGTGCGTTGGACAGGAGCGGGAACCCAAATCCTAAAGTGATACTGAGCATGCTTGATAAAGCCGTTTGCGAACTCGTCGGGGTAAGTGACCCGGTTGAAGCATGGCGCCGTTTGGTCAAGCCAAATGACCTCGTCGGTATAAAGACGAATGTTTGGTCTTACCTCCCCACCCCAAAGGAGGTTGAGGATGCAATAAGGCGGCGATTGAAGGATGCGGGTGTGCGAGATGATAGGATCCTGATGGATGACAGGGGCGCATACAGGACTTTGGCAAATTGCACGGCGCTGATAAATGTGCGTCCGCTGAGAACGCATTACTGGGCTGGCATTGGTGGGTGCATTAAAAACTACATCCCGTTTGTGCCAGACCCATGGCGCTATCATCCGGACACATGCGCGTCTCTTGGGCATGTATGGACATTGCCATCGGTGAAGGGTAAGACGAGGCTGAACATACTTGTGGTGTTGACACCGCTGTTTCACGGGATCGGTCCGCACCATTTCTCACCGAAATACATATGGAACTACAAGGGCTTGATGGTCTCACTTGACCCAGTTGCAATAGATACCATTGGTGTAAGGTTGCTCTTAGCCAAGCGGCGCGAATTTTTCGGTGAGGAGAAGCCACTGCCATACAACACCCACCACATCATTTATGCGGACAAAAAGTATGGCATTGGGACAAGCGACTTGAGCAAGATACAGCTTGTCAAACTCGGATGGCTTGAGGGTGTGCTCATCTGATGAACTGGTGCCGGTGACACTCAAAGTGAAGGGGGTTAGCACAGTGCCCGAGGAAGAGGATGTAACAGCAATGCAAGGACCCGAATTGCGCCGTGACCCAATAGTTGGTAGGTGGGTGATAATCGCGGCAAGAAGGGCTAAGAGACCCATGGCAAAGGTAAGTTGTTGTGAGGGGGAGATGGATGTTGAGCCGGGCAGCTGCCCATTATGTCCGGGCAATGAGAGCGAGACGCCGCCGGAGGTGTTTGCGATACGCCCGGATGGCAGTAAGCCAAATTCGCCGGGGTGGTTGGTGCGAGTTGTTCCAAACAAGTATCCGGCATTGGTAATTGAGGGCGACTTGCAAAGGCGCGGGCTTGGCATGTTTGATTTGATGAATGGCGTTGGCGCTCACGAAGTCATAATTGAGACACCGAACCATGAAGCGCTGCCGGATTTATCGGTGGAGCAAATTAAGCTCATTCTATTGGCATACAGGGAGAGGATAATTGACCTGCGCAACGATAAGCGCTTCCTTTATACGCTCATCTTCCGAAATTACAGGGCGGCGGCTGGTGCAACGCTTAAACACCCACACTCACAGCTCATCGCCATTGCCATCACTCCAGAGGTTGTCAAGAGGGAACTTGAATCGGCAAGGTCACACTTCATGGAAAAGCAACGCTGTCTGTTTTGTGACCTGCTCAATCAGGAGTTGAGGCTTGGAGAGAGGGTTGTGCTTGAGACGGAGCATTTTGTTGTCCTATCGGCTTTTGCGGCGCGCTTCCCATACGAACTTCACATTTATCCGAAAGCGCATTGTCACGACTTTGTCCTGATGAACGATGAGCAACTTGAGGACTTTGCGAAGACGCTGAAGCGCATCCTGCGCTGCGTGAGAAATGCATTGGATGACCCACCATATAACTATGTGCTTCACACATCCCCAAATCCTGTTCCTCGTCCCGGCAGACCTGACTACTGGCAGACGCTCCCATACGACTATCATTGGCATCTTGAATTCATCCCGAGACTCACGATGGTGGCTGGGTTTGAGTGGGGAACTGGACTTTACATCAACCCAGTTCCGCCGGAGTTGGCTGCAGAGGTGCTCAGGGACGAGCTAAGTCGTGAGGGTGCTTCGCACGATTAAGCTCTGCCGTGTCAACAGGGGGGCGTAAGGATGGCATTGAAGGGCGGCGAGTTGAGCCATCTTGAGTTAATGCTGAGGGACAAAATGGTGCGCCTTCTATCAAGGCACAGCGGGGAGTTTTTGAGCAAGTGGCGTGAGGAGCTCAACTGGCGTTTGTCGGATGATAGCTACAGGGAGCGCGCTGGGAAAGTGATAAACCTAATCTTCGCACACATGTTGGACTGGCTCGCAGACCCGAGAAGGCACTCATCGGTAAATTCGCTCAAGCGGGCGCTCAAAAGATACATCGCTGCTGGAGTCAGCGTGGGCGTCAGTATGGCTCTCATGTTCGCTCTAAGGGATGCGTTAACTCAGACGCTTGAAAGGCACATCAACGAATTGCGCATGGATGCGGATTGGAACAAAGTTGTTCGCATCATTGATGCCTCAATTGAATCAGCAGTGCAATTCATCGCCTTGTGCTATGAGGATATGCTCTCAGAACGCCTAAGCGATGCGGGTGAAAAGTTTGCGGCGCTCTTTGAGCATGCCGGAGATGCGATATTGTTTCTTGACCCAGAAGGGAAGATACAGATGGCAAACATGGCAGCGGAGGATATGTTTGATCGCGAAGTGGGGGAGATAGTGGGCAGGAAGATCACCGATTTTGTGTCACGGGATGCAGTTTCGGAGGTTGAAGGGGCGATAGAGCGCTCCCTTAAAGAGGGCTCAGTTACATTGCATGGGATCGGCATTCAAAGGGTTGATGGGACGGTTATACCAAGCTGCCTTTGCATAGCGAGTATCCCGACCTCTGATTGCCCACAACTTGCGTGCATCATACGGAATTTGTCCGAGGTCTATAGCCTTCAGATGGAGCTTGAGGCATCAAAGCGCTCACTTGAAGAGCAGGTAAAGGAGCGGACACGAGAGCTTGAAGAGTTATATGAGCGCCAGCGCAAGCGCGCTGAGCAGTTCCAGTTGCTTGCGAGGATTGCTCAGGAGGCATTGAGCGTCTTTGATACGGACAGGCTTTTTGAGTTTGTAGTGAAGGAGTTGCACAGGCATTTCGGATATTATGATGTGGCACTGTTTGAGGTTGATCCGTTAAATGGTGAGCTTGTGTTGGTGGCTCATTCTGGGGCGTATGAGGGTTCGTTGCCAAAGGGCTATCGCCAAAAAATCGGCGTGGGGGTTGTCGGGTGGGTGGCACAACATGGTGTGCCACTTTGCATTGGCAATGTTCTCTCAGATCCAAGATATGTGAAAGCCTCCGAGGCAGAAGAGGCGACTCGCTCCGAATTGGCAGTGCCAATAAAGGTGGCGAATGTCACTAAGGGCGTAATTGATGTTCAAGCTCCGATTGAGAATGCATTTGACACAGATGACTTGGAGATGCTTCAGGTAGTTGCCGATCAGGTTGCCAATGCCATCCAAGGTATACGGCAGTTTCAGCGCGCACAAATGCTGCGGGAATTGAACGAACGCATAATTGATAGCTTTCCCGAAAGCATAGCGGTGTTGAACAGGGCTGGCATAGTTGTCGCCGTCAACCCTAAGCTTTGCTATGAGGTGGGGTTGAAAAGGGAGGAAATCATTGGCAAGCCAATTTGCGACATCGTTGACCAGTCGCTCGTTGAGGAGCTCGGTCTCAAATCGGCAATAAAGGCGGTTGTGGAAACTGGTGAACCGAGACATTATCTTGGTGTGCATCACTTTTCCCCGAAGCATCCGGCAAAGTTGCTTGACATACACATAATGCGCCTGCAGGCAGCTGGGGATACAAGGGTGCTATTCCTCGCTGATGATGCAACTGAGCGTTCAAGGCGCGCATACAAGCTTGAGGTGCTACTCCAAATCACGAGAGCATTGGGGGAGACGCTTGAGCTTAACAGGTTGCTGCATGCCATACTCAAGTCGCTCACAGCTGGTCCGGGATTGGGATTCAACAGAGCCATTTTGTTCCTCATCAACGAGAAAGGTGAAGAGATGGAGACGGCAATGGCGGTCGGACCGGCGACGAGGGAGGAGGCTTTTGAGACTTGGGCGAGGCTCGCTCGTGAGAAATGGACACTGCGCCATTTCATTGATGACTATCCGGGGGAGGATGGGATGTGGGAATCACCATTTCCACAAGCCGTGCGCGGCATACGGATATCGTTAAGCGACAGCGAAGATTTGCTTGTTCAGTGTTTGATGAGTAAAGAGGTGCGCAGGATTTCACGCCCAATTGAGTGCCCAAATCTTCACCCCAAGTTAAAGGAATTGCTCGGCGAGACAGAGATTGTATGTGTGCCACTTGTGGCAAAGGATAAATTGCTCGGGCTAATCATCGCTGATAACGCTTTCTCCAGACACCCGATTACTGATGAAGAGATTGAAGTGCTCAAGTTGTTTGCCACATCGGCAGCGCTTGCCATAGACAATGCAAGAGCATACCAACAGATTCAAAGGCAAGCGCTTGAGCTATCAAATGCTCTGAATGACCTGCGTGAGGCGCAAGAGAAGTTGATACGCTCAGAGAGGCTTGCCGTCATCGGTGAGGTTGCCGCAGGGGTTGCCCATGAGATAAGGAATCCGCTTGCGACAATAGGCGGATTTGCGAGGGCAATACTTAAAGCGCCGTATGACATAGAGCGCGTGCTGCGGAACGCGAACATCATCTATCATGAGGTGCGAAAGCTTGAGGAGTTGCTTCATGAGCTGCTTGACTTCGCCTCTCCAAGACCACCCCAGCGTAAGCCGGTTAACTTGAACGAGTTGATCTGGACAGTTTGCGCCAAACACAGAAGCGAGTGGGAGAGGGAAGGTGTTTATCTCGTTCTTGACTTGGCTGACGACTTGCCGACAGCTATGCTTGACGAGAACCAAATTGAGCGCGTGCTGATCAACCTGATCCAGAATGGGTTGCATGCCATCGGCAAGAGCGGTCAATTGACGATAAGGACATGGTTTGAAGAAGGCAGCATCAAACTCTCCGTCTCAGATACAGGGCATGGCATACCGCCGGATATGCTTCAGAGGGTTTTTGAGCCCTTCTTCACAACGAAGCCGGAAGGCACAGGGCTCGGGTTGGCGATTGTCAAAAGGACCGTTGAGGATCACGGTGGGAGTATAGATGTCCGAAGCCGAGTTGACCACGGAACGACATTCATAATTTCGTTTCCGCACGGGTCGGAGAGTTAGATGACAGCGATGGCATTGGGGGGAGGAAAGTCTTCATGGAGGTGATGATAGTGGCTGGAGAGAAAATTCTCATAATTGAGGACAACGACATGCAACGCCTTTTATACCGTGAGGAGCTTGAAGCACTCGGCTATAGCGTGATTGAAGCAGCCGATGCTATGAGAGGGATTCAGTTAGTTGAGGAGGAGCAACCGCATTTAGTCATCCTTGACATCTGCATGCCCGGCATGGATGGTTTGGAGGCATTGACGAGGATACATAACATCAATCCGAGGCTGCCCGTCGTCATAAACACAGCTTACTCAAGTTATCAAGACCAGTTCATCTCTTGGCTTGCGGATGCTTATGTTGTTAAGTCATCAAATGTGGACGAGCTGCTTGAAGTTGTCCAAAAGGTGCTGAGGGAACGATATGGTGAGGAAGCCAAAGGGGGCAGATGAGTGAATGCACCAAAAGAAAGATGTGCTCACTTTCATCCTATCGGGAGGCGCCGGGCAAAGGCTATACCCACTCACAAAGAACAGGGCGAAACCGGCAGTCTCATTTGGCGGCATTTACCGCATCATAGACTTCACCCTCTCAAACTGCGTTAACTCGGGCATGATGCGAATATATGTGCTCACACAGCATAAATCAATCTCGCTCAATAGGCACTTGAGGGAGGCGTGGCAAATATTCAGGTCCGAATTTGGCGAGTTCCTTGATACGGTCCCGCCGCAGCAGTTTATCGTCTCACGATGGTATGCCGGCACTGCAGATGCCATCTTCCAAAACATTCACCTGCTTGAAGAGGAGCGCCCAAAGTATGTGCTCATCCTTTCAGGAGACCATGTTTACAAGATGGATTACAGGGTGCTGCTTGATTGGCACATCTCAAAGGATGCCGATTTGACAATAGCGTGCATTGATGTTGAGCGCAGTGAGGCACCACGGTATGGCGTCGTGGAAGTGAATGATGACTTTCGCATTGTGGGCTTCTCTGAGAAGCCGCGCAATCCAAAGCCGATGCCGAATAACCCTCAACGGTGCCTTGTCTCCATGGGCGTCTATGTGTTTCGGACGGAGACGCTCGTCAGGGCTGTCATAAGGGATGCAAAGCGCGACAGTGAGCACGACTTTGGAAAGAACATCATACCGGATTTGATTGCATATGCGAATGTCTTTGCATTCCCAGTGAGGGAATGCATGCCGGAGTCAATGCATTACTGGCGCGACATCGGGACAGTTGATAGCTACTATGACGCTCAAATGGAGTTACTTCACCCATCACCGCCATTTGACCTGTTTGACCAATCTTGGCGCATAAGAGCGCATATTGGGCAGCAAGCGCCGACGCTCATCAGCGGGGGCAAATGCAGGATTGAAAGCTCGCTCCTCAGCCCCGGCGTGGTCATAGATGATGCGGTCGTCATCCGTTCCGTAATCTCGCACGGTGTGCAGATTAGGTGTGGCGCAACTGTGAAGGATTCCGTATTGCTGCCCGGTGTAGTGGTGGGGGAAAATGCTTCACTGCAACGCACCATCGTTGATGAGGGCGTCACCATACCGGCAGATACCGTCATCGGGGTTGACTTGGAGAGGGACTCAAAGCAATTCTTTGTCACAAAAAATGGTGTGGTCGTAGTCCCAACAGGCGTAGTGGCATTTGAGCAACAGCATGTGCAGGCGATGAAAGTGCAGTGGTAAGCGAATTGCATGGTGAGCGCGCGGGCATCACCACCTATAGCGACATCGGTTTTTGAAGGTGCAAGATGCTCCCAACCATTGAAGTTGGTGAACAGCAGCTCCACGATTTAGACCGAGCGATAAAACTTGAGTGGCTTGAGACAAACGGCATTGGCGGTTATGCTTCGTGCACTGCCGTTGGAGCGAATACAAGGCGTTATCACGCCCTCCTCGTCGCCTCACTTAAGCCGCCGAGACAAAGGATGGTGCTGCTTGCAAAGCTCTCCGAAAGCTTGTGGGTTAATGGCATTGAGTATCAACTTGACACTAACCTCTACCACCCGAACGCCGTTCATCCACAAGGCTATTGGCTGCTCAAGTCGTTTAAGCTCTCGCCATTTCCAACGATGCAGTTTGCCGTTGGAGGTGCAACTCTCACAAAGCAAATCATCATGCCACACATGCGCAACAGCACGATTATCTCTTATAGACTTGATGCCCCAAAGGATGCCCTCATGAGGGTTCGCATATTCCTCAACGCACGCGACCATCACCACATCACACGCTACGATGCCTCATGGCTTAGGGAAGCCGAATTATGCGTGCTGTCTCGGTGCGTTCGCATCAAGGCGCGCTGGTATGCGCCGCCGCTAACAATATCGTTTACGCAAGGGCGCTTCATTGAGAGCCGTGATTGGTATTACAACTTCCGCTATCCAATCGAAGCCGAAAGGGGTTTGGAGGATGCCGAGGACTTGCCCACAATCGGATACATTGAAGCCCGCCTTTCTCATCGCGAACCTTTGTACATCGTCGCTTCGGTTGACAGCCTTCATGCCGATGATGCTGAGGAGGTCATAAGCGGTGAGCTTGAAAGGAGGGCAAGGCTGCTTAACACCATCCCGCACGAGAAGCTGCGAAGTTCGGTTGATGAGCTCACTCGCGCTCTCAACCTGGTGGAAGGCGAACAGCTTGACGCCGGCGATATTGGCAATCTCTCGGATTGCCTTCTTAGGAGGCTATGGCTCTCCTCCGACAGCTTCATTGTCAGGCGACCGGGTTCATTCACCTCCGTGATCGCTGGGTATCATTGGTTTGCCGATTGGGGAAGAGACGCAATGATATCGCTTCCCGGCTTAACTCTCGTTACAGGGCGATATCAATTGGCGAGGGATGTGCTCCTGCATTTTGGGGAGCACATGGATGGCGGAATCATACCCAACTTTTTCTCGGACGACGATATCCCAGCCTACAACACGGTTGATGCCTCCCTTTGGTTTGCGCATGCTGCCTATAGCTATCTCAGGCACACACGCGATTTCGGATTCATGCGCTCGTTCATTTACGAAAGGTTGCGCCAGTTGCTCCATTGGCACATTCACGGAACGCGGTTTGGGATAAAGGTTGATGACGATGGCTTGATTAGTTGGCACGCTGATGGCATGGCGCTCACTTGGATGGATGCAAAGGTTGGTGGCGTTCCAATCACGCAGAGGCAGGGCAAGCCTGTTGAGGTAAACGCGCTGTGGCTGCACTTCTTGTGGTTTGCCTCACGCCTTTCCGAGGAGCTCAGGGACACGCCAACCAAAGCCATTTCCAAACGCCTTCACAAAATTGCGGCTGAGTCATTTCACAAGCTGTTTTGGAATGAGGAGCTCGGCTGCCTTTACGATGTGGTGACCGATGATGGCGCCGATGCATCTGTGCGCCCAAATCAACTCATAGCTTTGATGCTTCCGAGCATTAAATTTGATGGGCACCGCGCCCACAGTATCCTCAAGATGGCTGCAAGGCATTTGCTGACACCTATGGGCTTAAGGACGCTTGCGCCGGATGACCACCGCTACATCGGAAAATACATTGGCAATCAAGCCTCAAGGGATGTCGCATACCACAATGGCACTGTGTGGGCGTGGCTCCTTGGAGCGATGTGCACAGGCTATGCAAGATATAACGGGCGCTCAATCGGAGCACGCTTAACTGCGGCTAAGTGGCTCTATGGCATGCTCAGGCATCTGAAGGAGGCTGGCATCGGATACATCTCCGAGATCGCCGATGGTGATCCACCACACGCACCACGAGGGTGCATTGCACAGGCTTGGAGTATCGCCGAAATCCTGCGTTCACTCGTTGAGGATGTCTTCAACATCCGAAAGCCAAAATTATGGGATGAGGATGATTGAGGAGTAAGGTTGGCAGCGGCAAGGAGTGAAACTCATGCGCTACATGAGGCATCTCATTGGGGCTTTCCTTCAGCAACTTGCGGTCTTGATTGGGTTGGGATGGCTTGTTGTCGGCGTTGCAATGCTGGTGATGAGTGAACATCCGAAGGCATCTCTAAGCGGCTCCGCTGTAAGTTCCGTCACAGGCAAGCCAATACCCAAAGCCTTCGTCAGGCTGCGCCTCGTGAAATCGTTGGACGGTAAAGGCTGCAGGGCATTTTTCACACGGTGCAATGAGCATGGTGAGTTTTCATTCCGCTCAATACCAGCGGGAGTTTACGAGATTGAGGCTCACACATTGGCGCACTCGCTATCTCCAACTCAGCTTGAACTCAAAGAGGGTGCCGAAGAGAAAGTCACACTTGAGCTGTCACCGAGGGAGCCATGGATTCATTTCATACTGCCACAACGCACATTCATATGGGCTGAGCCGGTGCGCATCAAAGTGACCGGATTTGTGCTTGAGGACAAGATGACGCTGCGCTTGTGCGAAATTGACGCACAGAGCTTGCTCGCCTCCGGGAGGCGTGAAATGTTAGAGCAGATAACTGCACCATGGGAGAGCAGAGGCTGTGATGCCACATTGAGGGAGTTCCTAAACCGCTATAGCGGGGGTGTCCTCATAAGCGATGTGCCGATAACTGGGCGTGATAGCGAGGGCATCTTCACGCAATATGTGGATGTGCCAGTCAAGCACAGCGGGATTTACCTCGTTGAATTATCGGCAGGCAAAGTGGAAGCCTTTACAAGCATCATCGTCACAAACATAGGGGCACTGGTCAAATGGGGTGGAGGGAGGGCTTTAGTTTATGTTTGTGACTTGCGGAGTGGCGCACCACTCCCCGGCGCAAGGGTGTTTGGCGCAGGCGGAGCAAATATGGGATTGAAGTTGCTCGGTGTCACCGGCAAGGATGGTGTGGCGCTCATTGATGCGAATAAACTCACCGATGAATCAGAGGCAACACTGTTCGTGAACTTTGATGGACAGTTATGCGTTGTAGGCTTCTATGGCGGCATGAGCTTGTCCCACAAATACAAGGTGCACATCTACACTGACCGCCCCGTGTATCGTCCCGGCGATGTCGTTTACTTCAAGGGGATTGTGAGGTTGCAAAGTGCCAATGGTTACATTGTTCCGAAGGCGACAAATGTTGAGCTTGAGTTTCGTGACCCGCGTGGGCACAGGATTTGGTCTGATGCGGCACGCACAAACTCATTTGGAACTTTTCACGGAAGCCTCGCTCTGCCACAGGAAATAGCCACTGGCGATGCTACAATTGCGGCGGCAATTGACGGCGAGCAGCATGAGTGCACGGTGAAAATTGCATCATATCGGAAGCCGGAATTCACGGTCAAAGTGAAAGCGGAGCGAAAGGAGTATCTCCCAAACGAAGTTGCGCATGTTGACATTGAGGCTCAATACTACTTTGGCGTGCCGGTAAGGGGTGCAAAAGTGCAATATGTTGTGCACCAAGTTGAGATGCCGGAGTGTGAGATGGTTGAGGGCGATAGCGCCGATGAAGGATGGTGCGAGTGGGAAGAAGGTTATGGGAGCGAAGTGGCATCTGGGGAAACGGTGACCGATGGGAATGGCAGGGCAAGGATAAGCTTCAAGATGCTGTATCCGAGGGAGTTGGCCCATGTCGCCATAAGCGGCGCAGGTGAAAAGGTGCAAGTTGTCAAGCCGGTGACATATCGCCATCTCGTTCGCATAAGCGTGACTGACATTGGGCAGCGGGAAGTTGTGCAGGAGATTTCTTTGAATCTTCATCCGGCATCGCTTCGCCTGTCCATTGAGCCTCAAAGTCATCTTGTGAGTCCGAATGAGCCTGTCAGAGTGAGCTTCAAAGTGACCGATTTGAGCGGTAAGCCAGTAAGCAGGGCGAGGATAGAAGCCGCGTTTGGGGAAGTGGTGTGGGAGTCAGATGAAAAGGGCAATTGGAGCTCATACCTTAAGCCGGTTAAAAGCATAACGCTGACCACATCGCAATTCGGCACCGCCACTTGCTCCGTCAAGCCAACGAGTGAAGGTGAGTGGTGCGTATACGCCATTGTTGAGGACGAAATGGGTTGGCGTAACGCCGATTCGGAATACATTTATGCTTGTGGCGGCGTGTTGTCGTTGCCGGCTGGTCGTATGGAGTCTGAGATAGAGCTTGTGCCGGCGAAGGATTCGTTTGCGGTTGGAGAGAGTGCAAGGGTATTGCTTCGCTCCGGGAAAAGGGATGCACATGTGCTCGTTACAGTTGAGGCAGAGCGTGTTTACCGCCATTGGGTCGTCAGGCTTGATGGGAAGCCGAAGTTAATTGAGTTTGATGTGCAATGCAATTACATCCCCGGCGTTTGGATATGCGCGGCGCTTGTGGAATCAAAAAAGCTCTCCGAGGCGAAGGCGTTCATCGGCGTCTCAAGGGCTGCGAAGGAATTGAAAGTCAGCTTACATCCGAGCAAGAGTCAATGTGCGCCGGGTGAGAGCATTGAATGGACTATTAAGGTGACAGACGAATCAGGTGAGCCAGTTAGAGCCGAGCTTTCGCTATCAGTTGTGGACGAGGCTATCTATGCGATAAAGGATGAGCCGTTGGATGAGTTAGTGAGGGCATTCTATGGGCGGAAGCAACATGAAGTTATGACGATTTGCTCTTTCCCCGAGCTATACATGCAGGCGAACAAAGCCGGTATAGCAAGCATACGGAAGCACTTCCCCGACACCGCATTTTGGGCGCCATCACTTTACACCGATGAGAACGGCACAGCGCGCGTCAATGTGAAAATGCCGGATGCGATTACTACATGGCGAGCCACAGTCAAAGCGGTAACTGTGGATACATCACTTGGTGCTGCGCTCAGCAGGGTCATCGTAAATAAGCCATTGATGGTGCGCTTGCAGCTGCCACGCTTCCTCGTTGAGGGCGATGAAGTGAGCATTGTTGGTTTAGTCCACAACGAATCTGACCAGCGAAAGGATTTAACAGTGCGCCTATCATGCGATGGGTTGAATGTTGACGGCGGTAATGAATGCCATGTGGTGGTGAGACCGCATGGCGTTGCAAAACTTACATGGAAAGCGAAGGCAACAAAGCATGGTTGTGCAAAGATCACCCTCAGTGCGGTGTCAAACGATGGCTGCAGCGATGCCGTCCAAAGGCAATTGCAAGTGTTGCCGCTCGCTGTCCCATACACATTCACGAAGTCGGGTAGGTTAAATGCCGGTGAGACAAAGAGGCTCTCCCTTTTCATCCCAAGCGATGTGGTGAGGGATGTCGGTGAGCTCAAGATATTGCTCTCGCCATCCCCGGCAGGCTCAATACTTTCGGCGCTTGAGTTCCTCGTCCATTACCCGTATGGATGCGTTGAGCAAACGATGAGCGGCTTCATGCCGGATGTGCTTGCGCATCGTGCTTGGAATGAATTGGGATGGGCTTTCCCCGAACGGCTTAAAAGGGATTTGCCGAGGATGGTTGGACATGGCTTGGTGAGGCTATACAAATACCAGCATGAGGATGGCAGCTGGGGATGGTGTTACTATGACGATGCCGATTTGTGGATGACAGCTTATGTTGCCTATGGCTTGCTTGAGTGCCGCAGGAGCGGATTTGAAGTTGATCCATCCGTTTTGGAGGGAGCTGCATCATGGCTCAAGGAGCATTTGCCATCAGCCTTGCGCAATCATTCGGATGATTACGCCTATGCACTTGCATGCTATGCACTTGCGATGTTGGGCGAACGAAAATTTGCAGTGCCATCACCACAATGGCTTAAGGGGGCAACACCAAAGGCAAGGGCGCTAATTGCTATGGCAGCGATTAACTTGGGTGATAGCGTCACATTCAATGCTGCAATAAGACAACTGGTTAACGACGCTAATGAGGGTGCTGAGGAGTGCACATGGGGAACGGTTGAAGATACAGCGTGGGCGTTACGAGCGTTGTTGTGTGCTGAGGACAGGGTTGATGTGAGTGAGCGCCAGAGGCTCCACGAGCTTGCCGACAAGACAGCGAATCACCTCCTCTCAATCCGCACCGGTGAGTGTTGGGAATCAACGAGGCAAACCGCAGTAGCTGTGGCTGCGCTTCTTGATTACCTCAAGAAACGCCGTTGGGCACTGCCGAGGGGAAATTTGACAGCCACCTTGAACGGCGGAAGGCACAGCATCAAGGTTGAGCCAACGCAAGTTTGTCAGCGTGATTTGATTTTGCGCATCAACATTGAGGAGGTGATAAAGGGCGGTGGTGCACTCACATTGCAGTTTGACGGCAGTGGCACGGTTTACTATTCAGCCATGCTCAATTGCTTGAAGCGCATCAGCACTCAGACACGCTACATTGCCTCAAGCTGCATCACCGTTACAAGGCATTATAAGCTCGTCACATATGGCGAGGGCGGGAGGGAATACTTGAGCGAGTTTGCAGGTCGGTTAAAGTGCCATCAGGGTAGCATCCTTAGATGCACATTAACTGTGAGCAGCTCAAAGCCGCTCAAGTATTTGCTGATTGAGGAACCAATCCCAGCCGGTTGCGAGGTTATTGAGAGCGGTGAACTTGAAAGGTCTGAGTGGGATTGGTGGTATGCCGAACGAGATGTCCGTGACGAAAGGGTCGTTTTCTTCGTCCGGGAAATGCCGCCGGGGAAAAGACAGCTTTCATACATGCTGCGTGTTGAGTGCAATGGAAACTTCACAATACTTCCGACAACCGTGAGCGCGATGTATGAGCCAGCCATTATAAGCAGGGGTTCACCTCACACTCTCACCGTGAAATAAATTCCCTCCGAAAGCCCGTCGCGCATCATCACAAGAGGGCGCACATGATGCCTCTCTTGGGATGAGTTGAGAATGCGTCAACGATGCCCGCGAATAATGGCGGTGTCATCTTGGTGATATCTTGGCTAAGCCATTGGGGACAGCCATCAAAAAGAGGAGTGCCCCGCAAGGTAACAACCTTGCGGGGCACTGTGTTCAGAGCCCGAGGGGCGACACGCCATCAGAACTTGTAGCTGCCGCCCAACCGGATGAAGTGCCTATCGTTGCCATTAATTTTGGCGTTGTAGTAGCCGTAAAGCGCATCCAGGTTGATTCGCTCACCGAGCACCCACCTGTAGCCAACTGTCAAAGCCCAGCCGAGGTCTGTGCCATCAGTGGCGTCACCGCTGAACCAGCGCACATTCAACCAGTTGCCGGCTATCTTCCATGCCAGACGGACATCAAGCACATTGCGCAACATTACACCGGTAGGTGTTAGTGCGCCGATTGCCGGCAAGCCCGGACGGAACAGTAGCTCGCCCCTGGAGAGATAGAATGGAAAGAGCACCGACGCAGGATGCGGTGCGTAGCCCTTGTCGCTTGACGCCCACGAGAAATCAAGCTTGAGTGATGGCAGGTTGAGCACATTCAAGTCAATCCACCACAGGTTCTCGCCCTCGGGATCGGCATTATCCCAATCCTTGTCAGTGTAGACCCACTCAGCGCGCACCTTCGTCAGGTAATTGCCTTCGGGGAAGATGTCAAAGTGCAGGTCAGCACCATAACCCTTGTAGTCGCCAATACCGGTGTAAAGCGCGTTTACACCGACATGCCAGCGCTCTTCGTCAGTCCTCCACGAGAGCCTCGCTCCAAACACGCCGTCATTTTCAGGGATATCTATTCCCCAGGTGTTGTAGCCCCTAAAGCAGTCATTCGCGTCCACATCGGCTGCGAGCAAGCTCAGGTTTATTGAACCAAATGCGCGGTCCCAGCGCACTCCATCAAATGCCGAGAACTGGTTATCAAGCAAGAAGCCGTAGCCATACTTGACGAATTGCCTGCCAAGGACAAGTTGCCCACCGATTATTGGTGCAGGACCTGTGAGCTTACCCTCATAGATGTCAATGCGGCCAGTGTCCCTAATCCTGTCCTCCGTCCCGTTAACCCACAACAGGTGCAGGTTGGCATTCCAGTCTTCGTTCACACGGAAGCCAAGGTTCAGGTCAGCACGCAAGAAGCCGTAACGATCCTCAGGCCAGTCAAGTGAATCCATATCGGGGCTAACATCACTGAGCCAGTCAACTGTATATGATGCAGAACCCTCAACGCTAAGCCTCGGGACGCCAACTGCTGCTGTCTCCTCCAGCTTCCTTACACGCTCCTCAAGTGCTCCCATGCGCTCCTCAACTTGCTTGAGTTCGGCACGGAACTCGTCACGCAAGCGGTTGATTAACTCCTCAAGCTTCTTCACATCCACAGGGACAGCTGCAGGTGGCTTAGCTGCCAGATATTTCTCCACGGCTGCCTGAATCTCCTCTGGCGTTGGTGGGCGCCCAGGTGGACCTGGAGGACCTTGTGGACCCTCTGGACCCCTCGGACCCTCTGGACCACGCGGACCTTCAGGACCTCTCGGACCCTCTGGACCTGCTGGACCCCTCGGACCTTCTGGACCACGCGGACCTTCTGGACCTCTCGGACCTTCTGGACCTGGCGGACCTTGGAGCAGCTTACGCCATTCGGGGTCGGTGCGTATCTTGTTCAGGACACGCCAGACAGCCAGAGCAAACTCGTATCGTGTCAGAGGTTGTGAACCCTTGAAAGTCCCGTCTGGGTAGCCCTCAAGGATGCCCCACTCAACGAGTTGGCGCACCGCTTGATACGCCCAGTGGGTTGGTGGAACATCCTTTGTCTGTGCAGATGCCATTGAGCGGAAGCCAATGGTGAAGAAGGTTACTGCTACCGTTCCGACAACCATCCAACTTACTTTCCGCAAGGCTCATCCCTCCTTACCACCACTTGTGGGATTGATTTAACGGCTTCGCATGCTGCGTTTATGCTTCATCACACACCGCCCGCTTGGGCAGGGTTTGACCACCACTCGCAAGCCAACGCGCCTTGCGGCAGCTTCTCATGGGGTGCATGGAATGAGTTTGCTGAGCATCCATCGTTTCCTCAGCTCATCATTCCTACCCCTTTTCCTGCGTGCCGCAAGCGCCTTCCTTCCCACATCACCTCCTTGTTTTTAAGGTGCAACCTTTTTCGTCCATCATTATAGCAGCATTGCTTCCAGTTGTAAAGCTGCACTCGGCTATGCGTTAGTAGCAGGTGCAACTTTACATTTCGGTGTCACATTATAGCGCATGCTTGCGCGGTGTAAACGATCCAAGTTCAACTTTGATTTAACTCGGTGACCAATTCGGTGTGGTGCATAATTGGGGTGTGCAAGGCACTCGCGATCGGAAGTTGGCTGATGTCGCTGTGATGGCGAGGCATTTACGGGCATAGTGTAATAAGGGGTGAGTGAGCAATGCATGAGTGGGTTGAGATCAGCATAACCACTGATGCTTGTGGGGCTGACATAGCATCAGCATTGCTGATCATGATTGGTTGCAATGGCACCGTTCAAGACAACGGAGGTGGCGATGGGATTGTCGTTAGAGGCTATCTGCCCGCAAGTGATGAAATCGTTGAGCTCGTTGATTGGCTATACCGACGCATGAAAGTGGCGCACAAAGAGGGTTTGACAAAGCACCCCGCAAAGATAAGCGTTAATTTGATTGAGCGCTCCGATTGGGAAGAACAATGGCTGTCGGAACTTGAGCCGTTGATGATTGGGCGATTGTTCTTAGTGACACTGCCATCGCTTGAAGGGAAGGCGAGCCCAGTCCTTGAAGCGCATTCCAGAATCAAGGTCGTCATATCGGCAGCTGGCGGCTTTGGGACTGGACATCACCCGACAACAAGGATGTGCCTTGAGTTGATGGAGGAGATAAGTGGCAGGTTTGTCGGTGCCGATGTGCTTGATGTTGGATGCGGTTCTGGGATACTCTCAATAGCTGCTGCAAAGCTTGGTGCGCGCTCTGTCACCGCAGTTGACATTGAGCGGAGCGCGCTTGAATGCACGCTCCGAAATGCATCGCTCAATGGTGTTCGTGATAGAGTCCGGGTCAAACTGAGCGATCTTGCGAGTGCCGTTGACGGAAGCTACGATATCATCCTCTCAAACTTGCTCACGGAACTTGTTCAAAGGCTTGCCATTCAAATTCACTCAAAGCGCCTTTTGCGCACTCACGGCGTAGAGAAGGCTTATTGGATAGCATCCGGCATACCGGTTCACAAATTTGACGAGGCTACATGGAGGGGCGAGTTGGCGAAACTCGGCATGCGCATAGTCAGCATTCGCAGGGATGAGTTTTGGGTCGCATTCATGGCAGTCAATGAGCGCAGATGAGGTGCGCATGAGCTGTGCATGTGTATCGTCTATACGCGCCAATTCAACCAAGGGTTGGACTTGTGAGCCTGAGGGGCGATGTAGCGCATAGGCTTATCAATGTTCTGAGGATGCGTCTTGGTGACGAATTTGCGTTGACCGACGGTGAAGGGAATGAGATGCGCGCAAGGATAATCACGATGCAGCGAGGTGAAGTGGTCGCTGAGGTATATGAAGTCAGTCAGCCATCAAGGGAGCCGAACATGCATACCTGTCTTGCGGTCGCCCTCTTGAAGGGCGAAAGGTTTGATTGGCTGATTCAGAAGGCAACGGAACTCGGCGTGAGAGAGATACTGCCGCTTCTAACGAGAAACACCGTGGTGCGCGCTTCTCGGGATGAGTTGCACAAGAAGAGGAAGCGTTGGCTCTCAATAGCCATAAGTGCAATGGAGCAATCTGGCGGATGCTTCGTTCCGACTGTGCATGAGCCAACATCCCTATCTGAAGCGTTGGTGAGGATGAAGGATTGCGATGTCCGCATTATGCTCCATGAAGGGGCGAGGCTCACTTTGCGTCAAGCCATCGGCGAATTGAGGGGTGTGAAAAGCGCAGCATTGCTCATCGGTCCTGAGGGTGGGTTTGACGATGCTGAGGTTAAGGAAGCTATCTCACACGGTGCAATGGTGGTGAGCTTAGGCAAGCGCATACTGCGTGCGGAGACAGCGGCAATAGTTGGTGCTTCAATACTTTTACATTGCCTTGCTCAATCCGAATGATACCCGAAGCGTGCATTTGGCACAACCAAGTAAGCAGCAGCCACCTCGTAAAGTTGCACTTCAAATTGCAGCGCGGGGATGCGAGAGGGGCAAAGAGGGATAGCCAATGCGAGTGATTGCAAGCAGAGCTACATGGGTTAATTCAATGTCGGTGGCGATGTTAACGATGTTATTTGTGTTGTCATCCGAGCTGTGCGCCGCCTCTGCGGGCAAGGGCGACGAGATTCAAGGTGTGGCATGTGAGGTTAAAGGGTGTAAATGCATTGCAGCTCTGATAAGCCAGGTAAACGCTATTGCGCAGCGTCTCTCGGTAGCACAGCGCATCTCTGGCAGGTTGATTGTGAGCAAGCTCGTAAAACTCAAGCGCCTGTATGGGAGCAATTTCAGCATGCATGGGCATGCGACCTCGTTATTGGCGTGGCTGAACAGAGAGCCGATGTGCATCTTTGCAACGGAGCCATTTGATGGGGAGCCAACCGCTTTCCCCGGCGATGGCGTGCTCATTTATGGCGCTGTTGAGTCCGGCGCTATGGTGACGGTAAATGGCACTGTGGCGCCGCTGGATGAGCGTGGCAGGTTTGCAGTCATTGCGGGACTTAAGCCGAATGGAAGTTGCATAACGATCTCCGTTGCAAAGGGCGGGTTGAAAAAGGAGTGGAAAGTCAGCGTGCCGGTTAAGCTTGATAAAAGGTTGGATTTGCTTGATGAGCTATGCAAGCGTGCGGAGGAATTTGGGATGCGCCTTGAGGGCGCTCGCGCAATCCTCAATGAAGCGTTGAGAAGGGCATCAGCAGGTCAGTATGGGCGTCGTGATGCCAAACGCTTGGATGAAATTATTGGTCATGTCAAAGTCAGCCTAATTCAGCACAGGCTAAGCATGCTGGCTGGTTCATCATGCGCTCAACTTAGAGCGCTCTGGGAGATAGCGCGCACATTCGTTGCAGCGGGCGATATCAACCGTGCCGAATTAATACTTGAGCAGCTTGAGGCATACAGAGGGGCTGATCCAAACGATGTGCCATGCAAAGTTGAGCCTGTGCTACGGGACAGAGATTGGTGCTACAGCATCTCAAATGGCTACATGAGCGCAGTCCTATCACGCCGTGGCGGGCGAGCGGTTGAATTGCGCTCGTTTGGGATACCAATGCTCGGTGAGGATGGCATAACTGACGACCTCGGAGATGAAGCCGGACGGAGGGACTGGGTGCTCATAGTTGAGCATGCTTCAGATGAGTCAGTGTTGCTCAGGGCACATACATTTGTCGGAAACGAAGTTGAAGTCAGTCGCGTCGTCAGTTTAGTTAAAGGCTCTCCGCTGCTCATGCTGCATTATTGCATCTCCAACCAAGCGCAAAGTGATGTCGCCTCAAGGTGGCGTCTTCTCATTCACCCGGCGATAGGCTACAAAGATGGCGGTGGCAATCCAATGTGGGACACCCTGTTTATGCCGTCCTCCGAGCACCCACGCATCGTTATCTCTACGAGCCGCTCTGGAGGCGCATTCAAGCGCATACCTTTGAAGCCGGCTGAAGATGTAGTTGGCGCATACGATAGCGCGTATAAGGCTGGCTTGGGCATCATCTTTGATAGGAAGGTCTTTAATGCCCATGTGTTGTATGATGGCTCTCGGTATGCTTTTGAGCTCTCGTTGAATCCGAGCCACTCAGCGAATTCGCAAAAGGGCAAAGTTGAGTTTGCGCTGTCAGTAGCAGTAGTTATGGGATGCGAGAGCTACAGAAGCTTTGGCGAGGCGCTGCGCACAATCGCAATGGGGATGCGCGATTGGAAGACAACGCCGCTTATAGGTCGTCCCAAATGAATCACCTCAATTGCCTGATGAGTGGTGAGACACTGAAAGCCGCTTGGTTGCTCAAAGGGATAGTGCCAAGCCGATGGCGTTCAATTGCCCACTCAGTTTATCGCAAGGCGCCAACGCGGCATCTTCTGTGGGCGATTTAATAACAGGAGCGCAAATACGGACGGATTGCGAAAGTCATTTGCCCAACCGAATGCCGCCATCTGTTTTGCCCTCCCGCCCCTTTCGTCAGCGTCATCAACGAGCACATCAAAGCTTATTGCGGGCAACCCTTTAAAGGTGGTCATCGGTATCATCAATTCAAATTCGTATCCCGTCGCTGTAAAGTTGGACTCCACGCTTACGCCATGCCACTTGCCACTCGGCTTAACGAATGTCGGCTCAACTTCATCAAACGACCACGAGGCAATGCGCACAGCTTCGCTTCCGGGGACAACAGCGAGCATCGTCACATCCTCGTCAAAGAATGGTTTCCCCTGCATTTGTGGCTGGCGATGGTCAATGAAAATCTCAACGCAATCACCGAGCAGCAGGCAGCTGAAGTCCCATGTTGGCTTAGCAATGACAACATCGTCACTCACTGCGATGGTCATCTTTAGGAATTTGCCATCGCTTGAGCAGCGCAGGCGCATGCGAAAGCTCAAGTCATCCCGACCACGCCAGTGCCGTTCACCGAAGGCGATGTGTTCACGACTCGCGAATTCAAGCCAGCCATCAATGCGCTGGTTGCCAAGCCACATTGCCGAATTGTCACAGTATAGCGCTGGTGTCCATGTCGCCCATTTCGCGTCCCAACCAAAGCCGTCGTTGCAGCGCGCAATCGCCGTTATGCGTTCTCGGACAAACTTCAGCAAATGGGTCATGGGTGGCTTTAGCTTGAGCTTGCATTCAGCAGTTGACTCGGCATCAACTGCAGCTGTCCAGTGATGCCATACACCAGCATGGTCAACCATCAGCTCAGCTCCCAACGGCTTTTGGGAGAAGTTGACGATGGCTATCGGCAGCTCAACTGTTGCACCGCTTTCAAGCCATGTGACTCCAGTTCCAATGCGCACATCCAATTGGCGCTCAATGCCGAGCATGCGGTGAAGCGCCTTCCACAGTTCCCTCGCCATAATCACATGGCTGTATTCGCCGGGGTGAGTTGGTGGCGGTGAAAACCAACCGCGAAAGTCATGCTCATGCTCATGCAGCGCACGGTCAAAATCAGCCAGGGTGACATTGGTCTCCCTTGCGAGCTTTCGTATGGCTTCGGCGACGGGCGAGTCGGGCTTCAAATTTTGGAATGGCGGGACGATAAGTATGATGCTCGCCTTGCTATCCTTGCGCAACCTTTCAATCATGCTCGCCAAGTTCGCTTTGACGGCTTCCGGATGATAGCGCAGGCGTGAATCATTTCCGCCGAATTGCAGCAGCACCAAGTCGGGCGAGTTTAAAATGACAAAGTCAATCTCACGGACGCCGACTTCGGTGGTTGCTCCGGGTATGCCATACCTTATGAGCTTCACCCTCGTTGGCGCAAGCCACTTGGCGAGCATGCGCGAAAACAACTCGGCGTAGCAATCCTCCTCCGGGTTATCCAAGCCAACGCCGGCAGTGATTGAATCTCCGAGGGAGACAATGACGATGCCATCTTTGTTGCGCCATCGTTCTAAGAGTTCGCTACCCACTTTGGCGGCAGCGGTTGCCGGCTCACCCGATGCAGCATTAACTCCCGAAACGGAGCGCACCAAGCAAAAGCTCAGCAAAGCCGTAACAGCCGTGATCGCAATAACCCTTGAATTGCGCCGCTTCATGCTGCATCCCATCTTTGGGGTCACTTTGCCTTCGGCTTCACCATGCATTATGCTCGGAACTTTTGCAGCCTCCCGCCGTGAGCGAGCATGAGGCTCATCGTCTCAATCATTGGGAAGTGACCGAGCATCCCCTTAGCACAAGCCCTCTCGTTAAACCCGCTCGCATCGCTGTCCGGTATGACCCATCGGGAATGCAGAAGGAATGGCACAGGATGCCAACTGTGAGCGCGCCAAACGGATGGCGTGCTGTGGTCGCCAGTTATGACGAGCACATCGGGATTGAGCTCAAGCACCCTCGGAAGGTGCTCATCAAACTCCTCAATCACCTTCACCTTGCCGTGCGCATCGCCATCCTCGCCGCGTGAGTCCGTTGGCTTGATGTGCAGGAAGAAGTAGTCAAACTCCCCGTAGTGCGTGCGTAGGGCTTCAATCTCGTCCGAGATGCTCTCGCCGCCGACCTCAATGAGTTTCATCCCGACAAGCTTCGCCAAGCCGCGATACATCGGGTAAACCGCAATAGCGCATGGTGTGAGCTTGAACAACTCGTTCATGCTGGGCAGCTTTGGCACCTTTGAGAAGCCACGAAGCAAAACGAAGTTGGCTCTCGCCTCATTTCGCAGGAGCTCAGCAGCTCGCTCTATAAACTGCGCAGCCAGCCTTGCCGTCCTCTCTGAAGGCTCATCCTCACCCTTTGGCGTTAGTGCCGGCGCACCAACAACTTGTGGATCTGTATCGTTTACGGAATCGCCAAGTCCCTCGCCGCGAAATACGACGACAAACCTGTGCTCCTTCACCGGTCGGACAATAACCTCAACATCATCAATGCGCTCAACCGAGCTTTGAAGTAGCTCGCACAGCCTTTTGCATTCGTCGGTCGGAATTCGCCCCGCACGCCTGTCTATGACTATCCAACTCCCGTTGCGCAGCTCAGCCGTAGCGAAGTTAGCCCTTATAGCCACATCATTCTCGGTCAGCTCCAATCCTATGCCGATGGCTTCAAGGACACCCCTTCCAATCTCGCATTCAATCGGGTCGTAGCCAAATAGCGCCATGTGTCCGGGGCTGCTTCCCGGTGTTATTCCGTGCCCAACTGGATATGCCAGTCCGAGTGCCGAGCGCCTTGCAAGTTCATCCAAGTTTGGCGTCCTCGCAGCTTCAAGTTCTGTTCTCCAACCGAGTTCCTCAACTGGCAATCCACCAAGCCCATCAAGCACGATCAGCAATAGCTTTGTCTCGGCAGGCTCAACGAGCATGCTCAGAAGTTGTTGCTTGCTCATCGCATTCATCCTGACCACCTCCACAACCTCAAAGAGCGAGCGCCTCTCAAACGGGGAGCGGCTTCATCAGCGAACCCTTACCCCTTTGTTTGCAGCTGCATTTGTTAGTTTCACACTGCACCCTCTTTCACTCATCAGATGGGCAAGCTGCATCTTTGGTTTCCCATTTTGGCATCACAAGCCAACGATTAGGATGCCGCAGAAGTGCTCCCCTGAGAGCACGCACAGCTAAAGCGCCAGATGGCAACAGGTGTGATGATGTTGTCATCTTAATCATTGGCGCTTGCGCGATTGATTGCCATTTGGTGGGAGTGATTGGGTGCATGAGGATAAATGTTTCCCCTGCCCATTTGCGTTTGGGGCTCTGTTGGTTGACTGCTTTGCTGCTATCGCCTTACAGGTGCGCAAGTGGATTTCCTGAGGGGCAAGTTGCGAGGGTGCTAAATGCGCCAAGGGCTAATGTGAAGATGCAAATTGATGCCCTGCCAATTGAGTGGGCTATGACAGCGCCGTTGGCTGTCGGGAGCAGGGAACAAGTTCGTCCGAAGACTGCATGGGATGGTCCTCATGACTTGAGCGCTCTCATTCGGTGCATGTGGGATGAGGATGCGCTTTACGCCCTCATTGAAGTCTGCGATAGCAATGTCGTCATCAGCGACGAGATTAGCCTTAGCGACCATCTTGTGATTTGGTTGGGCGAATACGGCATCCGCGTCGTTCCGCCTTTTGGGAAACAAGGCGCACGCGCATTTGATGCACGGACAAATTTGCAACTGCTTGAGGATGGCACATGGGCTGCTTCAGCGAATGGCGATTCTTGGTCTGTTGAGCTCCGCATCACATGGGATAAGCTCGCACAGCCAAATCCAGAAGGCGGAACTAAACTCGCCTTAAGCCTTGAAGTGAATGATGTTGACTCGTTTGGCGACAAGAAGACATTGAACGCTGCTGATATGAACTGCATCACAGTCGTGCTTGATGATAGGGCACCGAGCCAATTGCTCACCGATACTGGTGTGCTTAGCGGCGCATGTTTGATAGAGACGAGCACAAGTGAGCTCGTGCCGAATACCGAGTTGCAGATTGACATCCTGTTTCCACGCCTTCTCCTCGGCATAAGCGGAGTTGAGGCGGCTGTCGTGGATGACGCCGGAAACGAACTTGAGATGAAGCCGCTACACAGGGAACGCTGCGGCATCTTTTGGCGCTGGAGATATTCGTGGCTGATACCGCCGGAGGCTCAAGGCAACTACAGCTTGAAGCTCAGCTTGCTCGGTGCTGATAACAAGCTGCTCACTGTGGTGGCTTACAGCATTGGAAGCACGGTGCACATTTCAACCCTGGACATGCGGATGCGAATTGATGAACTTGTGTCCGAAGCGCGCTCACAGACTTTCAGGGCAAGGAGGCTGGGCGATGAAGTTGCTTGCGGGCGTTGGGCGACGCTTTGGTTGCATGCGGGCAGGCTGCAGGACGACTTTACAAGGATGACAAACGAGGAGCCAACACTTGATGCGGCTAAAGCCTTCTTGGCGCGCCTGAGCGACCTTCAAGGGATGCGCAAAAACATACTCTCCGGCAAAGACCCATTTGATGGGCGTAGCGGCGTGATTGAGCGCGCATACCTATCCGAGTTGGATAACACATTGCAGCCGTATTCGGTCTACATCCCGCCAATCTATCACGATGTGCTTTCGGGGAAGCCCGTTAAGTTGCCAAATGAACTGACAAGGGTTCTTGCCGAGGATGAGGAGCTTGCGAAGGCGCTTGATTTGAAATCCTTTAGGGTCAGCGGCTTCCCTATGGTTGTGCAACTTCACGGGTTGGGCGGAACACACGGAATTAGCTCACCGCCACCGTCAAGCCCGCTTTGGGCTGTAATCATCTTGTCGCCATATGGGCGAGGTCCAACCGACTACAAATTGTGGGGCGAGGCGGATGTAATTCGTGCCATTAAGGAGGTGATGCGCACATATCGCGTTGATGAGGACAGAGTCTACATGACGGGGGTCTCAATGGGCGGGACTGGGTGTTGGCAGATTGCAACGCATTACCCGGATGTGTTTGCGGCTATTGCGCCCGTATGTGGCAATGCTGACCACAGGGTTTGGGAGAGGGAATGGAATTGGGGGCAACACGAGAGGACATTCATGACCGATGTGCGCAACTTCTTGGAGAACTGCGAGAGCCCGGTTTTCCTCGCCGAGAACTTGATGCATGTGCCCGTCTATTGTGTTCACGGTGATGCCGATGATGTCGTTCCAGTTGGGCACTCAAGGAGCATGGTTGGGAGATTGCGCGAGCTCGGTTACAGCGTCATCTACGATGAGCAAAAGGGTGTTGGGCATGGTGGCTTTCGTGCGGGCACCTTTGAGAAGTTACATGCTTGGATGCTGAAGCAGGTGCGCAATCGCTATCCAAAGAGGGTCGTCTACAAGACCGGTTGGCTGAGATACAGTGGCGCATATTGGGTTGAGATAAATCGCTTTGAGCGCTACCTCAACTTCGCCATCATTGATGCCGAGGTTGTTTCACCAAATGCCATTTCGGTGCGCACAAGCAATGTTGCTCATTTCACTCTGCGCCTCAACGACAACATAGTTGACACAACCAAGCCCGTGAGCATCTCCATTGACGGCGAGTTTGTGTATCGTGGTGGCGTTGGCAGGGATGGCTCTTTGTCGTTTGCAAAGCGCTGCCTCCCCGACGGAACATCTCAATGGGTTCCATCCGCTCAACCACATGGCATGGTCAAGTCAGCGCGCCTTGAAGGTCCGATTGAGGCTGCCTTCTTATCGCACTTCATCATCGCTTATGGCACAGTCGGCGATGACAGCAACGAGGTTGAAGTGAACGAAGCTGAAGCGAGGAAGCTTGCAGCGCATTGGGCGAGGTGGGCGAGCGGGAGGGCAATCGTAAAGCGAGATGTTGATGTGACGAGTGATGATATCGCAAACGCCAACATTGTGCTCATAGGCAACTTGAAGAGCAATCACATCGTCAGGCAGGTAAACTCATTCCTGCCGATAAGGTTTGATGTGGGCAGCAATGCAGTCTTGATGGCAAACGGATTGCGATTTGAGGGCGATGATGTCGGCATCAATCTGGTGTATCCGAACCCGCTCAATCCAAAAAAGCTCATCGTCATACTTGGTGGCACAACATGGAAGGGCACATTTGATGTTGTCAGGCGCTTCGGTAACTGGTTTGATTGGGGCGTGCTTGACCACAGGAAGTGGTATGACTTTGCCATCTACGATGCGCGGACGAGAGACGCAGAGGCATTTTTGGCAGTTGGCTTCTTTGACCAAGATTGGATGCTCTCGGGCGAACTGACATTTTACGGCGATGCCAAGTTCAGACAAGCAACGCCACCACACTCACCACCGAACAGGCGATGGGCGGGAGCGCTTGAGCGCGCCGTTTATTTGAGCGACTTGAAGCCAATCAACTTCTCATCCGACAAGGGACCGCTCGGAATAGACCGCACGACAGATGGATACCAGTTAACGCTTGGCGGAAGGCAATACAGCAAGGGGCTGAGCGTCCACCCAGATGCCGAGATCGTTTACGACATTGGCGGGCGTTTTAAGGCGTTTGAGTGTGTCGTCGGGATTGACACATCCGGCGAGAAGCCGGTCTCAAGGGCGAGGGAGCAAGCCGAGACGGTCACATTCCAAATCTTCGGCGATGGCAAGCTGCTCGCCGAAGTCACCGATGTCAAGTGGAACACACCGCCAAAGCGCATAATGGTCAGCGTTGAAGGCGTGAGCATCCTCAAGCTCGTTGCGAGGCGTCAGAGTGGCGCAAGGTGGCTTTACGGCAAGGTTGATTTTGCTGACGCAAAACTGCTCAACGATACGATGCACCAGCCTGATGCATTTGGCGCGTTTGCGCTCTCAAAAGCGATTGACGGTGAAGTGTATGTAGCGCTCCCGAGAAGCCTCTATCAGGAGATTGAGTTGAATGACAGCTGGCGCATGCGTCCTGCGAGCTATGGCGAAGGCGTTGAGAGGGGTTGGCACGAGAAACCATTTGAGGTTGCTGAAGATGGCGCAAAGCCTCCTGACGATGAGCAGTTAGTCGCGGATGCCAAGCTCAAAGGCGAGCCCGAATTTGAGCCGCAAGGTGAGCAGCCGGATTTGCAGCAATGGCAATTTGGTCTCCCTGCGGATTTGGGTGGGGTTGATCAGAAGGCTGAGATTAAGGGGTTGGAGTTACAAGTTAAGCTGCCGATGAGCGTGCACGGTGCTCTCATCCAACATGGCATTCTGCAAGACCCGTGCATCGGTGAGCATCGCGCCAATGACTTTTTGAGGGAAAACAAGCAGCTGAGGTTGGCGGCTGACGAGGTTGGTGAATTTGAGTGGTGGTTGCAGAGGGTTTTCCAAGTTCCCGAGGATTGGCGTTACAGGGTGGTGCTGCTTGAGCTAAACGGTGTGAGCTATCAAGCCGATGTGTGGGTGAATGGGAAGCCTGCGGGGAATTTGCGCGGCATGTGGCAAAGGCGCTCATTTGACATCACGACATTGCTAAATTTCGGCGGCGAGAATTTGCTCTCAATTCGCCTCACCGACAGGGGAGTGCCATGGACTTGCCCACCAAGGCGCATTGAACCGCCAAAGCCGTATGAGGCGCTTTTGCCGTCACTGTTTGATGGTGAGAGTGGTGGCATGAAGCTCATCCCGATCGGCATATGGCAGCCGATAAAGTTGCGCACCGTTGGGATGTGCATGCTTTCAAACTTGCGCATCAAAACGCTGTCGGCATCGCTTCATGAGGCATTGGTGCGCGTAGCGGTTACGGCAGTGAATATGCACCCGCAAAGAGCAATCAAGGTGATGCTGCATGGGCAAATTGGCGGGTGCGGGTTTGTTTGGGGACAGCAGATTGAGCCGCAGGTTGTGGAACTCTCGGGCGGGGAGGCAAAAGATGTGGTTTGGTATGTGAGGTTGGGCAATCCGAGGCTTTGGTGGACGCATGATTTGTTGCAGGCGAGCGTTTATCAAATCGTCATCACGGCAACACTTGATGGTGGCATCGTCACGGATGAACTAAGGTGTGAATTTGGCATACGCAAGGTTGAAGTTGCTCCACCGCAGGCTGCGGTCAAAGTGGCTGGCGGCATGGTGCGGCTTAACGGTGAGAGGTTTGTGCCAATCAAGGGGACGACATGGGTTGCTTCGGATCAATTGCTCAGGTTCACTGAAGAGCGCTATGAGAGGCTTTTGAAGAGGTTGATCCAACTTGGCTTCAATTGCCTTTATGTGAGTGGCACGACGCTGCCGGAGAGTGACTCCTTTTACAGCCTTTGCGACCGCTATGGCATCTTCGTCATTCAGGAGCTCCCAATCAGCGCGATTGATTTGAGCCGAATAAAGCGAGACGAGTTGCTTGAGGCTGTCAGGCAGCTTGCCTTGAGGTTGCGCAATCATCCGAGCTTGCTCATGTGGAGTCTTGGCGTGAGCGAGGCGCAGGAGGCACAAGCAGTTGAGTTTGTTCAGAAGCTCATGGAGTTGCTCGCAAGCGTTGATGATGAGCGCATGATAGTCGTCAGGCTTGAATGGGGCAAGCAAAACTGCATCGCTCAAAGGGCGACAGATGACGCACTTGACATTTTGCCAAGCATGCCCTTGCTGCTCTACATGGGGGGCTTGCCGCCGGCTAAAGTTGGCAGTGATAGCGTGCACGATTGGCTTGCAACCAAGAGCGCAGTTGAGAGGATGCTCAGTAGTGCAAATTATGGCGGGTTCATCATTGGGCAATTCAATGAGCCGCGCATTGGCAGCGGGAGGGCGCTTGTCCAGTATGATGGTGGGATTACTCCGCCAGCATATGCGTTTGCTCGTGCGCTTCGCTCAGAGTTGCTATTGGCTTTCAACGATAATGCAGTTTGCGTTGCGCGCCAAAAGGGCGCTCGCGGCAAATTGGACGCAGCATTGCAAGTGGTTGTGTGTGATAGGCATGGCTCAATAAGGCAATCAATCGTGCTGATGCGAAACCTTCATCCGGGTGAGAGGCGCACCGTTAAGCTCTCCGAGATTTGTGGTGGGCTGCTGGATGACTGCCTCATCGGTGCTGGAGTGTATGTGCTCGGTGAGCGTGCGCCGTCGTTTGTGACCGTGTCTGGCAACATTGACATTGTTCAAAGGCTTGCTGAAGGAGATGTGAAATGCGCTGCGCACATTGGCGCTGTGCCAATTCACAAGGCGATTTGGGTGGCAAAGGATGTGAACGCAGCCAACAGTGTCGCATCTGCGATTGGCATAGCTGGCACACAAATAAAAGTTGTGCCAGTTGAGGATGTGATAGCCGATGACAAAGTCCTCACAAGCGCGCTTGAAGAAGTTGATGCCATCATCGTTGACGGTGAGGCTGTGAAGGCGTTCATCCATGCTGGCGTTGATGAGCGAGTTGGTGAGGCTATCGCAAAGGCTGTCTGGCGGGGCATTGGCTTGCTCTTCAATGGCTTGCCAGAAGTCCAAATCGGCGAAGCACCATTAAGTGGTCACATTCCATCACTTATGCCGGCAGTGTCATTCCTTGGCGCAGCCGAATTGGTTGAAGCCGACCTTAAAGTTGAAGAGCCAGAACATATCGCATTGAAGTGGCTCAACACAGCGGGCGCAAAAATTCGCAGGTGCGAAATGAGGGTGATTGTGCGCAGGGGTGCCATCGTCATCATCAGTGACAACATTGGCACGCCAATCCTGATTGAGAGCGCATATGGCAAAGGGAGAGTGCTTGCGTGGGTGGTCAACATTGCATCGGATGAGTCTGCCATTACTCCGGCATCGTTTGCACAAGGTGCATTTGCGCTAACTCTCCTGTATGCCTGCAAGGCGCCTTTCGCTGCCATGAGGGCGTTAGCCAAGGTGCTGCAAGGGGTTGAACGAGAGCCAACTGAGGGTGCATTGCCTGAAGGTGAGAGATGGCAGAAGGAGCCCATTGAGCAACCTCAGCAATTTGAAGGTGAGCAGCAGTTTGAGGAGCAACCTTTTGGTGAGCGTTGGGGGATCGGCACGGAGCAATTCAAGTTTGAAGGGCTTCAACAGCCAACAGTAGAGCGACAGCAAGTTGAGCAAAGGGAAGCAGCAGCGCTTGTTGAAGGGATGCGCAAAGGGCAAATTGGTTTGATTGAAGTTAGCATTGAGCCAAAGGCGATTGAGCTGACTGAGGATGGCTTTCGCATAGAGGTGCGAATCAAGAACGGATTTGCGTTTCCGATGCCAGCTGTGGTGATAGAGGGCGAGTTGGATGGCTTGGGGGCTGAATTTGAGGATAACATGTTTGACATGATGCCAATGCAGGAGAAGAGTGTATGGCTTTCCCTTGGCAAGGCTGGTTTAAATGGGGA